>Ga0208696_1001449_pt1 | contig 14042 bp, 7 predicted proteins | sample Sb_taG_9_FD_187711 | JGI IMG/M metagenome (GOLD analysis project Ga0208696, IMG submission 187711) | Peat soil microbial communities from Weissenstadt, Germany - Sb_50d_b_LC metaG (SPAdes) (version 2) | ecosystem: Environmental > Terrestrial > Soil > Wetlands > Peat | place: Germany: Weissenstadt...
CATCGCCGGCTGGCTCCCCGGCAATACCGGGGACCGGCCCCGTATCTCCTGGCCGGACGCGGCCCGCGCCGCCGGGACATCCGGGCCAGCGCGACCAGGACACCGCGTGCACTCCGCCGTGGCCGGCGACAACTTGTGGGACCTGGCCCGCACCTACCTCGGCAGCGGCGAACGCTGGCAGGAGATCTACGACCTCAACCGCGGCAGGCCGCAGCCCGGCGGGGGCACCCTCACCGACCCCGCCCGGATCTACCCCGGATGGGACCTGCTGATCCCCGCCGCCGGCCCGCACCCCCCCGCACGGCCACCCGAACCCGCCCAGCGCTAGTCGTCCGGCCCGGCACCCCCGCACGCCGCCGCCGGCCGCCGGCGGCTCACCCGGCCCGGCCCGCAGCCCGCACCCGGCCCGCAGCACCCCGGCCACCGGCCGGCCCGGCGCACGCCAGCCTGTTCTCCCGCACGGGGTACGGCTGCCGTCCGGGGCGCTGATCGGACTGGGAACCGCCGTCGTGGTCAGCACCGCCGTCGCCCTGGCCCGCATCCACCGCCGGCGCCGCTACCGGCCCGGCACGGTGCTCACCTCCAGCCTCGAACCCGACGCGCCGCCGCCCCCGGTCATCTCCGCCCTGGACCGCGCGGCCCGCACCCCCGCCACCGCGACACCGGCAGACGGCACCGACCCGGACCTGGACCTGGACCTGGATCTGTACGAGCCATACGAGCAGCCCTTCCCCGGCGCCCGCGACTGCGGGACCGCCGCTCCCGCCCCGGGCCGCCTCGCGTCCGGGCAGCGGCCAGGCCAGCAGGGCGCCGTCCCGGCCACGCCCGGCCCGGTACCCCTCGGCATCCGCGGCGCCCAGGAGATCACCGCCGACCCTGCCGCTCTCGGCGGCCTCGGCCTGACCGGCCCGGGGGCACCAGCCGCCGCCAGGGCCATCCTGGCCGGCCTGCTGGCCCGGCCGCCGCACGGCCAGGACGGCACGCCAGCCCAGATCATCATCCCCGCCGCCGACGCCGCCCGGCTCCTCCCCGGGCCGCCGGGACAGCGGGCTCACCCGCCGATCCGCGGCGTCGTGGTGTCGCCCGCCCTGGACACGGCGCTCGATGAGGCCGAAGCCATGATCGTCCGGCGCGCCCGGATCGCAGACGGCGAGGACCGCGAAGACGGCCCGCAGACTGTCGTGGTGGTGCTGGCCGGCGCCCCCGGCCCCGCCGCCGCGCAGCGGCTGGCCGGCATCACCCAAGCCGGCCGCGACCTCGGCGTCGCCGCCATCCTGCTGGGCGAATGGCCGCACGGCACCACCTGCCACATCACCGCCGACGGCCTGATCACCAGTGTCACGCCGCCCGGGGCTGACCTTGCCGGGACCGAGGCATACCACCTCGCAGCTGCCGACCTCGCCGCCATCATCGCGCAGCTGGACCAGGCCCGCCAGACCCCCGGCGATCACAGCCCCGCCGCACCCGCCCCCCCGGAAGCAGGAAAGCCGCACCTGCCCAGCGCGACAGCGGTCCCCGGACCCGGCCAGGCGACGGCGCCACATCGCCCCGGGCCCCAGCCACCACCGCCGGCCGGCACAGCCTGGCAAGGGGCCGGCCCCGCCTCCGCGGGCACGCCGGTCCAGATCAGCGTGCTCGGCCCCCTGCAGATCACCGCCGCCGGCCGGGAGATCGGCACCGGGCTGCGCAAGTCCCGCGAACTGCTCGCCTTCCTGACCGTGCACGGCACCGGCGGCGCCACCGGCGAGGCCATCAGCGAGGCGCTGTGGCCCGGGGCACCATCCGGGCACGGCACCCGGCAGCGCAACATCGCGCTGCGCAAGGCCCGCGAACTGCTCCGCGGCGCCACCGGCCTGGCCACCCCGATGTGGATCACCCTGACCGCCGGCCGCTACCGCCTGGACCCGGCCCTGGCCGGCGCCGACCTGTGGCAGTTCCAGGCCGCCCTGGAGGCCGCCCGGACCGCCGGCGACGACCAGGCCCGCCTGGCCGCGCTGCACCAGGCCGTCGCCTGCTACCGGGGCCCGCTCGCCGACGGCGCCGGCTACGACTGGGCTGAGCCCTACGCCGAGACCGCCCGCCGCCGCGCCCTGGACGCCTGGGCGCGCATCGCCGAGATCCTCCAGCCCGCCGACCCCGAGCAGGCGCTGTCCGCGCTGGAGGCCGCCCTGACCCACGACCCCTACAACGAGTACACCTACCAGCAGATCATGCGGCTGCAGGCCGCAGCAGGACGCGCCGGCGCCGTCCGGCGTACCCTCGCCCTGCTGGAAGCCAGGCTCAGCGAGCTGGACATCACGCCGGGCGCCAGCACCCGCCAGCTCGCCTCCGCCCTGCTGGGCACCGCCGAACCGCCCGGCAGCAGCTGTAGGATCCGCAGATTAGTGAGCAAATCCGCGGGATCATGAGCAACGGATGAGCAAAATCCGGAGTTCGTAGGCAATCGCCAGCTTATCATTACTCACAGTAGCGAAAACTGTGGCGGCCAGCAGGCCTGAGCCGCCAAGCCGTGATCACGGTCGTCACACAGGGTAATCGGCGATGGCGTGGCCAAGTTGCGAGGTTAAGCCGAACGCCGATTGCATGCTTGCGGTATCGCTGGCCCGGGGATTCCGGCCGCTGGCGCATATCTGCCAGTTCTGGTGTGCTGCTGCGGGATCGGGCCGCGGCACAAGATGAGTTCGCTGGCGATGGCCGGTGCCTGGGCGTCGGTGCCGTGGCGGAGCCGAGACCAAATGCCGGTCCGCAGCACTGGCGAGGTGGTTTCGGCGCCAGCCCAGCGCATGGATCCGGGTGGCTGACGCCGGTCGCAACCGGGATACTGAGATTTCGTGGGCGGACGCGGTTGGTGGCGGTTTGGCTGGCTGGCCTGGCTAGCCGTGCTGCTCGCGATTCTCGTCAGCGCAGGGTGGGCGGCGTGGGCACTCGCGACGCACCATTTCGATGCCCCCGCCATCGCTGGAATCCTCGTGTTGCCGGTTACGGTAATCCTGCTACTACCAGTGGTCGGCTGGCTGCTCGATCTCAGGATCGACCTTGCGGAAGCCGCGGCGGACCTCGTCACGGCAGTGCGCAAAATCGAGGGTAAAGAGCGGGTCAGGTTGCTCGGCCAGGACACAATGCCCATTGACCTCGCCTTCACCTTCGTCCCGTCAGCTGGCCGAGACGCCGTAGGGGCCGTCGCCTGCGGAACGTTCAATGATGTTGTTGCTTACTACCGGCGCCTACGGCCCCGGCGGATGGTGATCAGCGGGCAGGCGGGTGCCGGGAAAAGCGTGCTGGCGATTGAACTGATACTGGCGCTGCTTGAGGACCCGGGCGAAGGAGACCAGGTTCCCGTTCGAGTATCCATCCCGAGTTGGGATGGGAGCAGCGATTTCGCGCGCTGGCTGGCTATCCAGATCGACGACAGATACGGTGTCGGCGTGCGTCGAGCGCGTGCTCTGATGGCCGCGAGGCGTGTGCTGCCGGTGCTTGACGGACTCGATGAACTAGATCGGGATGCGGCAGGTGGGCGCGCGGCGGCGGTGGTTGCCATACTCAACGGCTATGCTCCCGGTGGCCGGCCGGGGGCGCTAGTGCTGACCTCGCGCACCCAGACCTACGAGACTCTCGCGCAGCAAGACGCGTGGTTGCTGGACGCGGCTCGCATCGAAATTCAGCCGGTCAATCCAGATCGGGCGGCCGAGTATCTGCTCAATCGGTCGAAGCATAGGGAACGCTGGTGGCCAGTTTGCGTGGACCTGGTTGATAACCCGGATTCGGTTTTGGCCGCGGCGCTATGCACGCCATGGCAGCTCAATCTCGCGTTCACGGTTTACGAGGCTGGCGACCCTGGTGGTCTGCTCCGCTATGAACAAGGTGATGATCCGCACGCCGATCTGCTTGACAAGTACGTGCCGACCCTGATCGAAGAGCATGCTCCGTACAAGCCCCACGAAGTCGTCGGCTGGCTGCGGACGCTGGCCGTCTACCTGGAAACCAATGCGGTGGGCCGAAGCGTCGATGGCAGGCCGCTGTCCGGTAGCGATGTCCTGCTAACCGATCTGTGGCCGCTCGGCGGCGTGAACCGGGTGCTTTACCTGGACTACTTCGTACGGGCGATCTGCGGCGTGCTAGTCGCAGCGCCGTTCGTTGCCACCGGCTTCTTCAGTTCGGTCGGCGCATTCGAGCGGGGTTTCTTCGCGCTGGCGCTGTCTGTGGTCTTCGTGTCGGGCAGAGTCAGGGCATGGCCGAGCGCGCGGGCATTCGACCTCAGTCGGCTACACGACCTGCGGAGGCTCGGCGTGCTGGCACTCGTGTCCGTGGCTCTTGGCCTTGGCTGGTGGTGGTGGTTCGGCAGGCGGCACACCGCGCTGGTCGGCTCGTCCGCGGTGGCAGTGCTTGCGCTGGCGACTGTGTTCGCAGCTGTCATCCGCAGCGCCCCAAGCCAGAACACGGCCAGGCCGCGCGCCGCGATCCGCGCCAGCACTGGTTACGGATTGCTCTCCGGTTTTGTGGCCGGCTTGGCTGTCGCCTTCCTGCTGGCAGCAGGGACCGAACTGACCAGCAGCGCGCTCGGCTGGCTCGTCTTGAGCGTGGTCGCCGTGCTGGCAACCCTGCTGGCAGCGATCGTGCTCACGCCTGTCTGGCGGCGATATCTGATCCTGCTACTCACAACCCGAGGGCGCCTGCCGTGGCGGCTCGCCGGGTTCCTGGACTGGACGGTCCAGGTGGGCGCGATGCGTACGGCTGGACCCGCCTACCAGTTCCGCCAACTCGACCTCCAGCAGCACCTGACGGGTGAGATCACGACCTCCGCCATGAACTGGGTCCAGCGACGTCCGGGGATTCAACTGCTGTTCCGGCTCGCCGCGTTCCCGCTCATCGGCGCTATCAGCATCGGCGCGGTCGGTTATCTCGGTGCGCACACCACCCTGGCCGATGTGCAGGGCAGCGCTACGGCCGACGTGGGCACGATGTTTGAGGACCTGAACCAGGCGATGATGGCGCACGATGAGGCGGCGTTCCTGCGATGGGCAGCGCCATCCGCCCGGCCAGCCATGAAGCTGTGGTGGGATAACCTGCGCGCCATCGGTTTTACCAGCGGCACCCTAGCCCTGCGCGAGTCCCTCGATCTCTATGGGCTAGGCATGCCGGTCAACAGCCACGGCGACGGCGACGTAAGGGTGCTCGCCGGCGCGCATAACGCCTTCGATCCCGATATGGGACTTGCCGGTCCGATAGCGGCCGTTGGGCATTACGAGGTCGGCTTCCATCAGACGCCAGGAGCCCCGCCGCAGATCACGTCCTGGCATCCACTTGACAGGGCTCCGTGGGATCAGCCGATCCGGCTGTATGTGACCAGGACGGCGAACGCTGAGGTTGTGGCATACCCCGATGAGCGGGCCCTGGCGAACCACGTTCTCGCCGCGGCGCAGTCCGCTGCACTCTATGTGCTCGGCTTGCACCGCCAATACGGCATCCGCTCCCCGCCACAGTCGGGGTTCATCGTGTTCGTCTCCACCAGCCCCGCCAGGCGGGCGCGCTGGTTCAACGGCACCAGGCCGGCAGGATGGGACGGCGCGGCGGTCGCGTCCGTTACCCTCCCTACGTCGCCGCAGACCACGCTCGCCATGCTTTCTATCAACGGCGTTGAGACCTACAAGCCCGGCGTGCCCGGCGGGACTGGCGCGCAACGGGCAGTTCTTGCGCCAGCAGGAGACAACGCAGATACCGCGGCGCTGGTCGGCGCATTTGGGCAGGAGATGCTGGCTCCGGAAGCAGTAAGCGAGAGCTCCCTGTCCAGGGGCTCACCGCAGGAATGGGTGAGCGCCGGGTTCGGCAGGTTCCTCGAATCCCTGTACCTCAGTGGTTCCGGTACGACGATCGAAAAAGCGCTGCAATCGGTGTCGAAAACGATGCTCACTGGGCAGTTGCCGACGGAATTCGCCGGGAAGCCAGATCAGGTCATCAGGGACTGGTCCGATGTGGGTGCCAGCGTGTACGTCTACATAGCAATCCGCTACGGACTCGCGGAGGCCGTGTCCTCAGGTTACGGCGTCAACGAAGGATTCGGTGGGAATACGCCGTTTGACAATGTGCTGAACCTGCACCTCAGCTCCCAGAACCCGAACATCTACTACGATCCCACCCAGGTACATGGGGGCTGGGAGGCCTGGCTGGTCAGGATCCACGGGTAAGGCAAGATCGTGCTGCGGTCTACGGTCATTCCCCGCTCGTGAGATTAAGCGCTGCGATGGCCGGATGGGGTTGTGTGAGGCCCAGCGACGCCCGGCTGCGGTGGAGGTGAAGCCGCGACTAGGCGCAGGATTGCGATCGCGGCGTTTCGGACGGCGGCGATGACCTGGCGGATGACGCGTCCGCAGGCCGCTGCGCGGCTTTATCCAGCGTCGCTAGACCGAACAGATCATTGCGTTGCGCATGCCCGAACGGAACCGCAACGAAGATCCACTGCCGCTCAATTAGACAGCTACGTGCGCTCGGGTCTGAGGCTACCGGTTACGTTTCGTGGTAATCTCCGCCGTCGCCGATCGCCTGGCCCGGAAGACAACGGCTAGCTCTCGGTAACTGCCTCCATAGGGCCGTCACAGCATCCGTCTTCGGGAGTCGGCCCCCAACCCGCGCCTGATTGCTCATGATCATCCGGAACCCCAGCAAGGCATTATTGCTCACCGGCCAGAACACGGCAGGTCAGCGGCCCGCGATTGCTCATGATCGCCCGGATCCTACAGCAGCAGCGGTGTAGGTTCCGCGGATCCGTGAGCTTCACAATTCTGGATGATCATGAGCACCGGATGAGCAAAATCCGGGTTTCGTGGTGTCGGTGGTGTGCGAGAGTCGTCTGGAGCTGGCGAGGCTGCTGCTGGCTGAACCAGATGCAGCCGCAGAAACTCAGCGCGGAACGAGTATAAAGTCGCTCAATCAGATGAGAAGATGCTGGCTTACTAACCTAATGTGTGGGCGGGGAAGCTTTAGATGGATACAGTGAGGATTATGCAAAACTGAGTTTAAAAAAGTACAAGCCGATGGCAGCCCTGAAGGATGTGAGGAACGTCCGGAGAGGTCGCCGGTAATCCGTGAATAGAATCCGCCATGTCTTCAGATCCGCGACCGCCCGCTCCACTGGTGCGCGCAGCGAGCTGACCTGGTTGTTGTAATCATGCTCGCGCATATAGAGTTCGCGGCCTTGCGGTTTCCTGACCGGAGTCGTGATGTAATCAGTACCGATGAATCCCTTGTCGCCGATGACTCCTCCAGCAAGCTTGAGTATCTTCTCGCATTCTGATCCCTGGAGCTTGCGCATGTCGTGCTGATTTCCGGGAACCGGCTCAGAAACGTAAATAATGTCGCCGCGCAGGTTGGTGATGATCAGCGAGCCGTGGCCGGTTGTCTTGTACTTGCCCGCCCACAGTTCCCGCTCGCCCGCCCAGGACCAGCACGGCCACAGCGTGCCGTCTACCAGGGCGACTGCTCCTCTGATTGCGTCGGCTGCTTCTTGCGCGTCCGGCCGGAACTCCGCGGTTGCCTGGTCCACCAGGGGCGTGAGGAACGTGATATACCGCGATATCGTGGACTGGTCAACATCAAAGATCTCGGCCCAGATCTCCTCAGTGATATTGTTGCGCTTGTATCCGCAGGTGACGATGAGCGCCTCACGCAGGGAAAGCTCCTTCTGCCGGCCTTTTCCCTTCCGCCAGGGCTTCTCCAGGAGTTCCGCGACACGTTCCTCAAGCTCGTCAAGTTGCTCAGCCTTCAGCCCTGACATACGATCGAACCGCAACGGCTTCTCCTCCGGTGAACTGGTTTATTCGCAATTCACCGTTCTACTGGAAGGGGAAGCCGTTGCCTATCACCTGGCGCAGCGTGTCGCGATCTGGGAGTTAAGCCGAAGTAGGGTCTGAAATTCGGCGTATAGGCGTATTTTGCATAAGCCTCAACCAACCTGGGCACCATCATTCTTGGTGGCATTTTCAGCGTCTTCGCAGCACCGACTTCGAGCCCGGCCGGATTCTGGAGCGGCGTCGCCGGGGCCGCCATCGGCGCCCTCATCGGAATCCCGTTCGGGCCGCTGGGTATCATTCTTGGAGCGCTGTTCGGCGCACTCGTCGGCTGGGTCGTGGGCGGATTGCTCGGCACGCTGGGCCACTGGCTCGCCGGCCTGTTCGGGGAAGCCAGCAACTTGCTCATGAAGGAGTACGTCGGCCCCGACGGGTCAGGCGCGGTCAATCTCGGCGGCTACAAGGCGCAGTCGACGCCGTTCGTCGCCAGTGATGGCTTCGTGTACTTCCAGGGAACAGACAACACGCTCTGGAAGGTAAGCAAGACAGATGGCACCGGGACCTCGCTGGGGGGCTATAAGTCGAACACGGCGCCGGTCGTCGGCAGCGATGGATACGCGTATTTCCAGGGGACCGATGACACTCTATGGAGAGTGGATTCCGCGACCGGCTCCGGCGCAAAGGTCGGCGGGTACAAGACGAAGAACACGCCGTGCGTTCCGGGGGACGGCTACATCTACTTCCAGGGCACGGACGACAAGCTGTGGAAGGTGCCGACATCCGGTTCCGGAGGCGTGAACCTCGGCGGCTACAAGACGAACTCCACACCGTGGGTCGCCGCCGACGGCTACGTATACTTCCAGGGAACCGACCACACGTTCTGGAAGGTGATCTCGACCGACGGCTCTTCGGGCAAGCGCGTCGCTGGCGCGGAAATCGATTCGATGCCGTTCGTGCCGGGGGATGGCTTCGCATACTTCCAGGCGCACTGACTTGCACTACAAACCTTGAAAGGCTCAGGACTTTTCTGGCCGGTCACGCTCGGCGCGCCTGTGCCGTGCCAAAACTCGCACGCTGGCTTGAGCTGGTGGTCTCTGTGCCGTCAGGCTGCTCTCCGGTACTCGCTGATCAAGCCGTGGACGACGTGCGTGCGCTTGATCCTGCCGGTTATATCGACCGGCTGGCCGGGTTCGTGCAGCGGAGGTCGTTGATCCTGCGACTGGTGCGGCCGGTGTTCGTTATAGTGCCGCGCGTACTCGGCCAGGATCCGCCGGAGGTGTCGCTCGCCGTAGATCAGCAAGTGGTCCAGGCACTCGCGCCGCAGTGTTCCCACGTACCGCTCCGCAAAGGAATTCGCCCGCGGCGACCGGAACGGCGCCTTGATGATCCGCACGCCATTACCGGCGAATACGTCATCGAAGACGGTCGTGAACTTGCTGTCGCGGTCACGGATGAGGAACTCGAACTGGCCGGCGCGTTCACCGAGGTTCATGAGCAGGTTGCGGGCTTGCTGGGCGGTGCATGCCCCGGTGGGGTGCGCGGTGACGCCCAGGATGTGCACGCGGCGGGTCTGGATCTCCATCACGAAGAACATTACGTACAAGCGCTTGAGGAACACGGTGTCGACGTGGAGGAAGTCACATGCCAGGATTTGGGATGCCTGGGAGGCGAGGAACTGCCGCCAGGTCGGTGACGTCCGGCGCGGCGCGGGGGCAAGGCCGGCGGCGGCCAGGATCCGCCGGATGGTTCCCGCGCCGATGCGGTGCCCGAGGCTGAGGATCTCGCCCTGGATGCGCCGGTGCCCCCACCGCGGGTTCTGCCTGGCCAGGCGCCGAACGAGTTCGCGGCTCTCCTCCGGGACCAGCGGGCGTCCGGTGGTGTTCGGGTAGGTCCATTTGTTCTTGACGATTTGCCGGTGCCAGGCGAGCAGGGTGCCGGGTGTCACGACCCGGTGAAGCCGAAGGTGCCGGGGCAGCAACCGGGCGAGCGCGGCCATCACGGCGCGGTCGGCCCAGTCCGGTTTCGGGCGGGTGACCTGGCGGCGGAGTACCCCGATCTCATGCCGCAGCACCAAAATCTCCACGTCTTTCGATGTGCTGCTCCGCGCGAGCAACACCAGCCAGCCGAACAACCGGATCATAAGCAGATAGGCGAGGCGGAAGAGCATGAGTGCCGAGGATAGAAGACCAGCTCAGATGCTCTGCGCGAGTTCTGGCACGGCACAAGCCGCCAACACCATCATCCGTAAGCGCCGTCCTGCACGGTGCGCTCGGCTATGCGGCCGAGGCCGGGCTGCTGCCGGACAACCCGCTGGGCAGCATCGGCTGGCAGGTACCGCAATCGTCAGCAGCCCTCGACCCCGCCGTCGTGGCCAGCCCCGCCCAGGTCAGCGCACTGCTGGATGCGGTCGCCCGGACCCAGCCGGAGATGACCGCCTTCTTCGGCTGCCTGTATTACGCCGCGCTTCGCCCGGAGGAAGCCGTCGCCCTGCGCCTCGCCGACTGCCTACTGCCCAGCTCCGGATGGGGCATGCTCCGGCTAGCCGCGGCCACGCCCAGGACCGCCTCCGCATGGACCAACAGCGGCACCAGCCATGAACAGCGCGGACTCAAGCACCGGCCGGACGGGGCGATCCGGATGGTCCCGGTCCCTCCGGTGCTGGTCGCCATGCTCCGTGCCCACGTCACGGCCTACCGCACCGCACCCGACGGGCGGCCTTTCCGGGGAACCCGCGGCGGGCCGCTCAGCGAATCGGTCTACGGCCGAGCCTGGCACTGCGCCCGCACTCTCGCCCTCGGGCCGAGCTAGGGCACCTTCGGTGCCACGTCTTTGACGTTAGTCCTGAGTATGACGCCGGGTAGTGGTGCGGGGTGCCTGGCGGGCAGGCCAGAGTGCGGCCAGGCCGTGGGCTGCGGACCGTGACGGGATGTCAGGCCGCGGTAGGGACGCGGGCCCTGATGATGTGGCCGGCGGCGAGCTGGTCAAGGGTGTCGAGCGCGGCGGCGAGTTCGGGTGGTGCGTTCGGCCGGCCGGGTGCCATCAGCGGCCGGAGGACGTGGTCGTAGACCCTGGTGTAGAACTGTGCGAACAGCAGCCCGTCGCGGGTGAGGGTGTAACGGTTGCGGCCGGGGAGGCGGCGGATGAGGCCGTTGCGGGCCAGCCGGGACAGGTCATAGCTGGCCTGGTTCATGCTGTAGGGGCGGTGCAGCAGGCCGGTCATCAAGCCGCGGAGGGTCTTGTTGGTGATGCCGGTGACCGTGAACAGCATGGCGGCGAGGGCGCCGGCCAGGGCCTGGACTCGAAGGTCGCCGAACCGTAGCGCGGGCGCCTTCCTGCCCTCCCCGGTGAGGGTGGGCCTGGTGATCCGCTCAATGACTGGACTCACAAGTACCGTGCCCTGGCCGGCGGTTTCAGTGTGCAGCAGGCGGGCGTTGATCGCACGCGCCTTGGCCTGCAGTTCGGGCAGGTGGCCGAGCGTGCGGCGGCAGCCCAGGTCATCGGGTGAGTTGATGACGGTCTCTATGCGCAGTGCGACGCCGTCTTTCAAATACTGTTTCACCCGGGAGTTCTTGTAGAACACGTTGATGGTGACCATGTGGCAGTACCGGTCGATGGCGGTCCGGAACCCGCCGCCCGGCGGCGGGGCGGCCGGGCGGCCGAGCCGCTGGCCGCGGCGGAACAGCAGCTCGACGTTCTCCGGCCGGCCCAGGTCCATGTTCTCGCACAGCAGCGCCTCGAAGAACGCGCGGGCATGGACGTCGTCGTCGAAGACCAGGGTGCGGGAGATCTCGATCTGCCGCATGGACAGCTCCCACCAGTACCCGCCGTCCCGGTCGGCGTCATCGAGCGGGAGCGGGATCCGGGCCATCCACCGCTGGAACCACACCTGCACCGTGCCGGGGCCGAACCGGTCGCAGATGGCCTGCAGCGCGGCGGGGTCCTCGCAGGAGGCGAACCCGTTGGACAGCGCGGTGAAGCCGATTCCGGCCGCGGCCGCCTGCCGCTTGGCCCACTCGTGCCCGTTCACCCAGACCTTGACCGGATACGGGAAGTAGCTGCAGATCTTGATGAACCCCGGCCCCATCTGCTCATCGAAGATATACACGTAGAACACCGACACCCGGCGCTGCTCCTTGGTGAAGGAGAACTGCGGGCACCGGCCCGGGTCGGTGGCCCGCTTACGCGCGGTCCACACCAGCTGGAACTCCTGGGCGCAGCCGACGGCGACCACCTGCGACCGCCCGGTTGCGGCGCCGGCCTGCAAGTACGGGGCCATCACCTCGGCCTTACGGTCCCCGGCCTTGAAGGTGACCACCGGGATGCCGTTAGCCCGCGCCCAGTCCTTGATGCCGCGGCGGAACTTCTCCCCGATCGGCTCGAACAACGCCGGGGACACGATCGGCTTGCCCCGGTGATCGTGGAAGAAGTACACCACGCCGCCGGGAGTCTGCAGCTTATTCACATAGCCATTGAGATACAGCCGGTCCAGGCAGGAGACATCCAGCCCGACATGACCGGCCACCATGTCCGCGGCCGTCACCACCGCCGGCCCGGCCGCAGGAGGCCCGCAACGCTCCACTGTGATCACCCTCAGCACGTGTCGTTACGGTCTGAGAATGAACCCGCGGTCAGCTCCGCGCGGCCGGAACCACCAAACTCGGCGGTCCGAGGCGCAGCCTCTCTGGGGCACCGGCCGGAATCTCACCAGTGGCGACAGCTCGGCGATCGAGACGATCATCGCGACCCTGTTCTTCGACGGAGCAACGCTCCTGCTGCTGTACGCCCTCGTCGTGATAGGGCGCCACACGTCGTCGAGGCAAAGCCAGCGGATCTCCGTGCCCGCTGGCGCAACTCCGGGCGGAGTCCGCCGAACACATCATCCCGATGGCGGTATCCACGGAAGCGCTCGTCGCGGTGCGAAGTAGGCGCCGACGCCTGTTGACCATGGGTGCAAGTGTCGCTAACCGGTTGCCGACCGCCATGCGCATCGGCGTCGTTCAGTCGCCGGGGCCAGGGCGGGGCCCGCGGCTATCCCGGGTGGACTAACCACGTGATGGTCGGGCCTTTGCCGGGCCGTAGCGGCGGAGGGTGGCTCGCACCCCTTTGGCGTCCGGGGCTTTTAGCCGCTGGTAAATGACCAGGGCCTGCCGGAGTTTCGCGGTACCTTCATCTGTTTGTCCTTCCTGGAGGAGGGACTTCCCGATGCCTTCCAGGGCACGCGCCTCCTGCAGAGGTGCCCTTATTTCTTGAGCTATTCTGAGTGCCTGCTCATACTGCGCACGCGCATCGGCGGGCGAGGATGCCAGCCGCAGCTCGCCGACGTTGTTGAGCGTTTCCGATTCGCAGTTCCGGTCTCCTATACCCCGGTACAGCTCCAGCGCCTTCGTCAGGCTGTCGTCGGCGCTCGCATAGTCGTTGGTCAGCCGCTGCACCATCCCCAGGTCCTTGAGGGCGCTGGCTTCGCCGTGCTTGCTCTCGATGCGGTGGTGCAGCGCCAGGGCCTGGTTCAGGTTGTCGGCGGCGGCGGTGTAGTCGCCCGTCAGCCGCTGCACGATCCCCAGTTCGCTGCGGGCGTTGGCCTCGCCGCGCACGTCGCCGATGCGGTGGTGCAGCGCCAGGGCCTGGTTCAGGTTGTCGGCGGCGGCGGTGTAGTCGCCCGTCAGCCGCTGCACGATCCCCAGGTCGTTGCAGGCGTTGGCCTCGCCTAGCTGGTCGCCGAGGCCACGATACAGCTCCACGGCCCGGGTCAGGGCCGTGGTCACGGCGGCGTAGTCGCCCTGCAGCCGCTGCACGATCGACAGGTCGCTCAGGGTGTCGGCTTCGCCGCGCGGGTCTTCCAGATCGCGGTACAAGGCCAGCGCCTGGTTGTGGTTGGCGGCGGCGTCCTGGTACCTGCCCATTGCCTGCTGCACGCCGCCGAGGTCGTTGAAGGCATTGGCCTCGGCACGCCGGTCGCCGACCCCCTGTGCGGCGGCCAGGGCGGCCTGCTGCAAGGTAAGGGCCTGATCCCAGAAGCCTTGGACCCTCAGGAAGCCGACCATCGCAGCCGCGATTCCGATGACGTACTGCGGTCGCGAGGTGACGACAGCGCGTTCGGTGGCGGCGGCGACGAGGTTGAGGCGCTCCGGCTTGAGCCATTCGATGGCTGCTTCCCTGGTCGGCGGCTCAGTCATCCAGGCTGGCCCCTCGCCCGGCACCGCCGCGAGCGTATGCCGGGCGAGGTAGCGGCCGGCGGCGTTCGCGGCGTGCAGGTAGTAAACG
>Ga0208696_1001454_pt1 | contig 13996 bp, 13 predicted proteins | sample Sb_taG_9_FD_187711 | JGI IMG/M metagenome (GOLD analysis project Ga0208696, IMG submission 187711) | Peat soil microbial communities from Weissenstadt, Germany - Sb_50d_b_LC metaG (SPAdes) (version 2) | ecosystem: Environmental > Terrestrial > Soil > Wetlands > Peat | place: Germany...
CCCTTTGCGCGCAAACCGGACTCCTTCGAGAACACGGCTTCCATTTTGCGCCGGAAGTGGGCTGCGGGAATTACTGCTGTTCTCCTGCCACAGCCTGTTTATCACCAACCACGTCTTATCATCCATGACTTTACACAGATGCTCATATATAGTATAATTTAGTATGAGGATGATAGAGACACAGACGCAGGACCCGAGCGATGGCAAGCTTCAAGATTGGCAGAGAGTTCTTTGCGAAAGCCAAGGCCGACTACGCCGACTGGCGGTGGAGTTGGGTGCGTGAGATTTCGCAAAATAGCATGGATTGCGGCTCAAACCGCATCGACGTCACCATCGAGCGGGACGGTGCGAACACCCAGATAGCGGTCAGCAACGATGGCCAGCCCATGACCCAGGACATCCTCGTCAACAAGTTCCTGACCCTCGGCGGATCGGCCAAGGACGACGGAGTAGGGGGTTTCGGCAAGGCGAAAGAGCTGCTTGTGTGTTGCCACCTTCACTGGTCCATCCGCACCGGCTCCCTCCTGGCTGAAGGGGAAGGCGGAGAATACGAACTGACCTCCGGCCTCGCTTCTCTGCACGGCACGACCACCACCGTGCTGATGGAAGGCGACGAGGTAGGTCGCCTTGTCGGCATGTTCGAGCGCTTCGCCGCGCTCGCTCAGTGGAAGGGAATATTAACAGTTAATGGCCAGGCACTCGCCACCGACTTACGCAAGGGCAGTCCCCGTCGCGAGTATGAATGGGGGAAGGTTTACACGAACCAGCAGCACAGCAACCTGCTCGTAGTGCGCATCGGTGGCCAGCCGATGTTCACGCGCAACATCAAGTTCAAGGGATGCGTGCTGGTCGAGCTGACCGGCATCTCGGCACAACGGCTGGTGTCTTCCCGCGACCGCCTGCAGTACCGGTACAACGACGAGCTTGACAGCCTCCTGAATGAGCTGGCAGTGGATACGCGGTCGGCTCTGAAGCAGCAGCGGGCCGAGTACAAGCGATATCAGGGCGAGAAAGTCAAGGCCGAGGGCAAGCAGCCCAAGGCGCAGCCGGGCCTGGACGTTGCCGCTCTGGTTCAGACCACCAGTCAGCCCGAGGGAAACAGTCAGCCACAGGGGGGCACCCGATCGGTTGCCGTCTCACGTGAGAACCGCCTAGTCAGCATCGGCCCTGAGTTCATCTGCAAGCAGTGTGCGGGAATGGAGACGCCTGCCTACTATTTGCCAGGAGATCAGTTTTCCGCCTACGCGAAGAGGCTGGTCAAGGCATGGGCCATGACGCTGAAGAGGCTATACGAGTTGCATGACATGGAGGGAGCCTTCTCCATCGGCTTCATCTTCGACGAGGACTGCAAAGCGGAATGCGAGCAGTCCGGCGAGTACGGGCTGGTTTACTACCTGTCGCCGGCTGAGATCGTGAAGAATCAGAAATTCAACTCCCGATCGTTCAAGGCTCGATTCTCGTCGGCGTGGTCCAGCCGGTTCGAGATCATGAGTCTGGCGGCTCACGAGTTCGTTCACGGGGCTTTCGGGATTGGGCAGCACACGGAAGACTTTGCAGCGAAGCTGACCGAGGTGACAGCCGTGCTGATCGCGAACGCTCGGGACTTCTCTCGGTTCTACCGGTGAGTCAGGCAGACGACGGCCGCGATTGACGTCGCAATTACTGGACTGAGAACACCAACAAGAGGATATGCGAGACGTGAACGCCATCAACGCACAATCAATCGCAGATTATCTGGTCGATCTCATCCAGCAGGACGAGGAGCTCTGGTCGGATGACGACGAGAAACCAACCGTTCGCAGCTTCGAGGACGCTGGGGTCATGACCAGAAATGCCGGTCTGGTCCTCCGCGCCCCTGACGGGCAGGAGTTCCAAATTAGCGTCGTCAAATCCCGCTGAGACCCGACAGCCAAGGATGGCTCATCGCTCGTGGGAACAACTGATCCACACCGTCCTGGTCGTCAACCAGGATCAGATTGGTTGGCGAAACCTTTCCCTTGCATTCTTCCTGCAGGAGTCCGGTTATAATGCTCGACCTCGAGAGGCTTGTCCGCGAGTCCGGGAAACCGCACCGCATCATCGCAGCAGCGGCAGACTGTACCGAGGCGACCCTGAACCACATCCTGAAAGGGCGGGTCCAAACCTGCAAGCTGGACACCCTCGAATCCATCGCAGCAGCACTGGGATACGAGGTCAAGCTGGTCAAGAAGGCGGATTAGCCGTGGTTGGCATCCGGCGAGTCGCTGCAATCACTCGCCTCGCGAGCTAGGGTATCATTGACGGTCGTGGCAACCTTCGACCTGTTCGACGGTGATAGAGTGACTCTGCGAAGTTGGACTCACCATATCTCGAGGTGCCCCGACACTTAACTTCTATATCGCGTCTCGGACGGGTCCCTTCGGTATCGTGGGATGATATCGTGCAGGAAACGGCGGCCATATTTGTATGGTGGGCCGCAGAACGCGAGGCGCAAGACTCGGCGAACAGTCTGACGAAGCTGATGTTATGCTATGATTATGTACTATTTTCGCAACGGTCTGACCGGCCAGCTTGTGGGTGCATGCAATCGCAGGGTGCCCGATCCCGGGATAGAGGTAAATAACCGCCTTTATTTACCTCAAAGAGCGTGGTAGGCTCCAGCCGATTGTTAACTTCCCCGGCAACTGTCACTCTTCTTTCCCCGCTATTTGTCACCCTGCCTGGAAGCACCTGGCCATGACCTCTCCAGGCAGCCAGGACGAGGCGTCGAATCCGGGGGCGGCACTGAAAGCGGTCAGGCCGTAGCTACAAGGGCTGGAAGCAGCGGGTCATCCCACTGTGGTCCAGCACGGCGGCCTGCCTGAGGGAATGGCTGTCGCAGATCGGCCGGGAGCCAGTGTCGCCCCTGTTCCCCTACGACCACTGCGACGAGTTGCCCCGCTCGGGAGTTCAGGATGCCTCTGCGATACCGAGCGGATGATGAGCTGCTACGGTTCCTGGAAGGATTGTGATGAGATTATGCGGAGCGGTTCGTTTCACGCGGTTTTGGCGATGGCGGACTTGCCGCTTGCCAATAGCTTCTGGCCGTCCGGACGGAGCGATCCGTCAGGGGCGTGCAGTGTTCTTTTCACTTGGGCAATCCACTCGTTCCTTGAGCTTTTCCGCGAGCACCGCCTCGTCGCCTTTCACGAGGTTCCCTTCCGGGTCGATCAATAGGACCGTACCCAATCCAGGCAAGCCGAAGCGTTCCCACGTCTGAAACGTGTTATCGAGAAGGATCGGGAACGGAAGGGGCGTTCCGCCCCAGACGTGCTTGACAATCGGCTCGAGCCTTCGATCGATATCGACGATCGACTTCAGCTCACCGACGAATGTAATAGAGGCAATCTCGGAGTGCAAGCACGCGTAGGGATTTCGGGTAAGTATCCTGCAGGGACTGTGATGAAATTATGCAGAGCGGTCACACACGCCGGCCCCGGAAGCATGGCGCGACGTGGGCAGACTCAGCATGGTAGGGGACTGGACAATAGAGGTCTTATGCCGAGCTCCGCATAATGACTCGAGGGTGACGGTCAGCAGGTTAGAAATCCGTTCGACGATGTTCCGCGTCACCCTCCGCCGTCGGCGGTCGTAGATGTTAACGCGATGCCATCATTTCAGCGAGTCCTTGAAGAACTGGACGACGTCCGGCTGCGCGAAGTAGTTCGTGTGGTAGACGCGCGCGTTCGTCTGGAGGTCCAGGATGCGGGACGGGTTGAGTGACCAGCCGGGGAGCATCTCGGCCATCGAGCGGGTGTCCACGACCAGGTCGTTCGCCTGGTTGAAGACCAGCCCGGCCGCGCCGCTTGTGAGGCGGTCGCCGATCCGGACGAAGTAGTTCCAGAACTTCCAGCCGACCGGGTCGGGCTGGAAGTCGGACTGGACCGCGAAGTACTGGGGGAGGCGGGTCAATTCGCCGCCGTGGAGCCGGTTCAGCTCCTCGTTGTTGCCGACGCGGGACTGCCCCCCCAGGCCGGGAACCATCGCGAAGGCGGCGTCGGCCATCGGCGTATTGGCGACGAGCCCCGTCACCGACGTGAACACGGTCAGGAGCCCGGTGGCGACCGTCATGAAGGGGGCGTAAACCGAGGCGATCTCGGTGGCACTCTTGAGGTACGACCCGACGCTCGTGAACAGGTCGATCGCGGCGCGGAGCTTCGGGGGGGAGGCGAGGCTCGTGCCCCCCAGGGGCGACCCGACGAAGACCGCCCGTCGTGGGCCGACCGCCGCGCCGCCGAACGCCTCCAACCACCAGCGGACCACCAGCCCTCCCCGGCTGTGGCAGATCACGTCCACCGGCAATTTCACTTCGCCAAAGAGTCGCGCGAGGTCCAGCGCGTTCAGCACCGGGCTGACCGACATCGTGGGGTGGTCGAACGAGTAAATCTCGTCGTAGTTCGACGTCGCCCACTGGTAAAACTTCGACCCCGCCTCGATCCCCGCGAGTTGACCGGCGACCTGGTCTCCGTTGCTGAACGTCCCGTGGACGATGAGCAGGACGCGCCGGGCGGCGGGGCCCACGGGCGCCCGCGCGGCGCCCCCGCTATTCGCGACTGCATCCCCGAACGTGACCTTCTTATTCGAGGAGTCCCAGGTCACGCGGCGCAGGCCGGGGTTCGGGGTGAGCTTGAGGTCGAGACGCTGGAGGAACTCGACGACCTGGTTCGGCGCGAGCTCCTCGACGGGCACCGAGTGGACGACCTCGCCGGGGGGGCCGGGGGCGACCGCGGAACGGCGGCGGGGACCGGCCAGGGCGGAATCCCGTAGCGGCTCGCGCCAGAGGAGGGTGCCATCCCCCACGTCCACGAGCGTGAGGTTCCGCACCCGGCTGGTGTGCCCGCCCGGCCGGGCGCCGCGGCGTAGCTGCGGGAATGAAAGGGGAGAGGTCGAGGAACCCCCCGGCGCCGTCACGTTCAGGCCAGCGAACGCTTCGTCCACGCCCGCCCGGGCCTTCTCGTGGAGCGTCGCCCGATCGACCACGTCGGCCACGTTCGCCGCGCTCATCATCGGGCCTCCGCAAGGATGGGGAGAGGGGTGATGTCGTGGTCCCGTGCCAGGGACAGGTCCATCATCGATTCGAATTCGGTGGGGTCGTGCAGGTTGTTGTTCCCCTGCTCGACGGCCTCCCAGAACGCCTTGTTCTTGGTCAGCCAGACCGACTCCAGCGGCACGAGAGAGCCCTCGCGTATGAGCCTCACGATTTTGGTGTACGACCCTTTGCCGAAATACCAGGGCTCCCTCGCGGGCGGGGTGGCCGACCCGGCCTCGGCCCCCGTGGCGGCGCCCGTCGCCGGGGCTGCGGGCGTGCTCGGGCCGGCGGAGGCCGGGGCGGGGTCTTCGGGGTTCGTGACGAAATCCATCTGGGCCGATGGGCTGCGCCAGTAGCCGGGAAACGCGTGGCCCTCCAGGAGGAAGATGACCGGGTACACCCCGATGTATTCCAGGCAGGCCATCGTCAGCAGCGCGAGGTCGATACAAGTACCCCGGCGCCCCTCGATGATGTCCGAGGGCGTCCGGAGGCGCTGCGAGCCCTTGGTGTAGGTCGGGGGTGGGTTGATGTACTTGACCGCGTAGTCCTGCTCCAGGGCCGTCCAGAGCGCCCGGACCTGGCTGTCGACTACTTGGTCGGGGTCGTCGAGCGCCGCGTCGAGGGCCTGGTAACCGTCGAAGCCCGCGCCGGGGTCGTCCAGCAGCGCCACGAGGTAACGTTGCGCCGAGTCGACGATCCGCGGGACGATCGGGTCGCCCGGCAGCACGAACGAGGGCAACAGGGTCCGGTCCGTGTCGGTGTCGAGCCACTCGTCCACGGCGAGCAGGTCGACGAGCGTGGTCTCGTCGAACAGGGTCTCCTCGCCCAGCATGAGACGGACGGTCAGGGTCGTCTTCAGCGTGTGCCGCAGCGACCTGAGGAACTCCGAGGCGAGCGGGACGCGGATCTTCTCGTGAAGGTTCACGGTCCGTGACTCGACCAGGTCGAAGATCTGCTCGTAGGTCGCCGGGCGCGCGCCCCCCGCTTCGATCACGACCTGGAGCTTGAGCCCGGCGATCCTCCCGTTGACCCCGACCGCCCGCTTCAGGTCGAACTTCTCGAACAGGCCGCGGTCGTTATGGAGCAGCGAGTAGTTGAGCCGCTTGAAGGGCTTGATGTCGTCGTAAAGGAAGATGTCGCGCGGCGACGGGAACTTTTGAGGGTCCCTCGTGAAGAGGTTCCCCCACTTCGCCTGCCACAGTCCGCTTCCGGTCCCCGAGCCGGTCCCCGACCCCGTCCCGGTGCCTCCGCTCCCGATCCCGCTCCCGCCCCCTCCCGCGCGGGCCGTGCCCCCCGTGCCCGAGCCGGAGGCCGTCTCCCCGGGGTGCGGCCCCGAGCCGGTCCCGGTCCCGGTGAAGATCACGCCCGACGAGACGCTGAGGCGGCCGCGGCCGGAGAGCGGGACCGTCGGCACGGAGCGCGACCCGACGATCGACTCCGACCGCCAGAGCACGAACCCGCTCCCGGTCAGGGATTGCCCCGACGACTTGAGGATCTCCTGCACCTGGAGGAACGCCGAGAGGGTGTCGCGGCCCGAGAGCCTCCAGGCCAGATAAAAGTTCGAGAAGAACAGCTCGGCGAGCTCGTCGTTGATGACGTCCTGGAAGCCGACGGCCGCCTCCGTCCCCCCTGCGACGATCAGCGCCGAGATGTGGACGGCGGAGTCATACGTGTTGATTCCCACGAGCCGGGGCTTCGAGCCTTTGGCCGAGTTCAACGCCTGCGCCAGCGGCTCGGAGTAAACCGCCTCGGGCTCCAGGTCGTCCCCCCGGCAGAGGACCACGCCGTCCCACTCCACCTCGAACGACCCGCCGAGGAGGTCGGAGGCCTGGTGGGTGTCGAATCCGGCGAAGTGGATCACGTCCGGGGCGTGTGCTTTCACGGCCGTCGTCAGGCTGGCGAGGTCGGGGTTAATGAGCGCATTCGCGTCGGTCTCCTCTTGCGAGGTGTCGAAGCTCGAGATGACGCGGTCCTCTTCCCTGCTGAAGTCCCAGTGGCTGAGTGCGGCGGGGACCGCCTGCACGTAAAGGACCTTGAGCTTGGACGCGGGCACTGCGACCGGGACGTGCGGGCCGGGCGCGGCCGGCGCCGGTGCCCCCGCGCCGCCGCCCTCGCGGCGCAGGTGACGGACGACGGTCATCGCCACACCCTCTTGCAGCGGCTTCAAGGCCGCGCTGAGCACGTACTCCCACGGCAAGATCCGGGCCTCCCACCCGACCGCTTCCTCGGTATAAGGGATGCTGACCTCGACCACGCCCGCCGCGGCGATGGCCCTGAGCTGGTCGTCGCTGATCCCCAGGTCGTTGAGCTGCAGGCGGCTCTCCTTGTTCAGCCCCTGGCTCGACGACTTCGCTCCCGCCCAGCGCTCCCGGTTGCGGACCACGTGCGACCAGTTCATCGCGGCGGAACGCAGCTTCGGCGACTTAACGACCGCCAGCCTCCCCGTCCTGCCGTTGATCACGACCTCCACGGGGGGCGGCCCCTGCCCCGTGGGCTTGGCGCCGGGGGGCTCTTTTCCTCCCTGCGAGAACAGGTCGTCCGGACTCATGAACCACGACGACGACGACCCGGCCGGTTCCTCGGCCTTGGCCGCGGCGCCGGCGGCCGCGGGCGGGTGCGCCGCCGCGACTGGCGGCTGCTTCGGCCACCGTGCGCCGGGGGTCTTTCTCCGGCTCGCGTTCCCGCCGGTCGAGTCTCCCTTGCCTCCCATCGGCTTCGCTCCTCTGTCACCTGATCCGGCTCCCCGCCCTCGCGAGATTAGCGCAGGAACGCGTGCTCGGGGTCCTCGGGGAGCCCCAGAGTCTTCCTGTGGAACTCGATCGACCCGCGGACGTGCTCGTCCCAGAAGCGCCAGGCGTGGGTGCCAGAGTGCTCCTCGTACTCATAGAGTATCCGACGGATTCGAGTTGTCGATGAAATTCCCGGTTCTGGGGCAAAAACGGGTCGTCATCCCCGCAGACGATGCGCAACGCGGGGCACTTCCTCGGCTTGACCGCCGCGGCGAGCGGGAACGGGTCTTCGGGTCCGTCCGTGGGCGAGTCGCCGAAGATCCGGGTGAACTCCGGGCTGAGCGCCTGGGCCTCCTCGGGCCGGCGGGCGAGTGCCGGCAGCCCCGAGAGGCTGTCCACGCTCGCGAACGTGTCGGGGTGCTTCAGCCCGAGCTTGATCGCGCCGAAGCCCCCCATCGAGATCCCTCCCACCGCCCGGTCCGACCGCTCCGCGCGGACGGGGAAGTTCTTGTCCACCATCGCCACCACCTGCGAGAGGAAGTCCGTTTCGAACGCCTCCCCCTCCTTCGCGTCGGTGTACGAGCTGGTGAAGGCGTCGGCGGCAAGCGTGTCGACATCCGGCCAAGCGGCTTCGCTGCCGGTGCTGGTCGAGCGGGCCGGAGGGGCGGCCCGCTTCGCCTGGGAGGAATTCTTCTATGCCGAGCATCACAATCCGCATGCGCACCGGGCGTATGAGCGGGCGGTGCGGCGGTTCCTTGCCTGGGCCGAGGGGCAGGGGGTGGAGCTGGCGGCGATCACGCCGGGCATGGTCGGCCAGTACCTCGTCGGCCTGGGCGGGTCGCCCGCCAAGCGGAATCAGCATCTGGCGGCGCTCAGGGGTTTCTTCGACCGGCTGGTGCAGCGGCATGTCGTCGTTATCAACCCGGCGGCATCGGTGAGTGGCGTCAAGGAGCAGGTGGTCGAGGGCAAAACGCCGGAGATCACGCTGGAGCAGACCCGCAAGCTGGTGGCCTCGATCAAGGTGTCCCGCGAGGTGAAGAACAAGCAGGGGGAAGTGGTCGGGGAGGCGCCGCTGGTGGTGGGGCTGCGGGACCGGGCAATCCTGTCCACGATGCGGTTTACTGCCTGCCGGGCCGGGGCGGTCGCCAAGCTGACGAAGAAGCTGACGGGCAAGCCCCTGACGACGGAGCGGATCTGCGAGCTGGTCAAGCGGCGGCTGAAAGACGCCGGGCTGCCCAAGCAGCTGTCGCCGCATTCTTTCCGGGTGGCGGCGATCACCGACCTCTTTGACCCAGGGTGCAAAATTGGAGGACGTGCAGTACCTCGCCGGGCACACCGAACCCCGGACGACCGGCCTCTATGACCGGTGGCAGAAGAAGGTCGCGCGGAATATCATGGAGAGGATTTCGGTTTGACACACACGAACTGATAAAGAATTACTTCATTGGAGATGAGATGCACAAAATTATTGCAAGCTACGTCAAGCAATTCGTCAGGGAGAACGAACTCTGTGATCTCGATGAGGCGGCTCAGTTCGAGTACTTCGTCAACTATTGCGCTACGTGGCATGACGCTGTCGAAGCCTTCGATCTTGAGCGTATTGGAACGTCAGACAATGACGATGGCATTGACGGAGCGGCGGTCATTCTCGATGGTGAAGTGATCACCACTGCCGAGGAAGCGCGCGAGATTTTCAAGGGCTTAGGGGCACGGCGATCGATCGAGGCCCGATACGTGTTTTGCCAAGCAAAGCGAAGCGAGAGCTTTGACTTAGGCGACATGCTGAAGCTCGGAACGGGTGTCGCGTCCTTGTTTGCAGGGAACCGTGACATGAAGGACGAAGTCTTGGCTGAAGTGGCTGCTATCCATGATGTCGTGGTGGAGAACGTATCATACGTAGCTAATGGTCGCCCTCTTTGCACACTGTATTTTGCGTGCACGGGAGTCTGGAATGAGAACAACGGGCTACGAGGGAGAGCAATCGGGCCAACGATCGAGAACCTTACGCGGTTAGGTTTATTCCACGAGCTCGCCTTCGTGCCGGTGGACCGAGATTTACTCATTGCTTTGTGGATGAAGACCCGGGAGCCGGTTAAGGCTACCTTCTCCGTCAAGGGTACCGTCGCCCTCCCGGCAATCAAGGGAGTATCCGAGGCGTACCTGGCTCTGGCACCAGGTAGAGAGTTTATTACTAACGTGCTAACCGACCAGGATGGGCGTATCCGCACGTCGGTCTTTGAGCAGAACGTTCGAGCGTTCCTCGGAGACGACAATCCAGTCAACGCGCGAATCAGGGTAGGATTGGAGGCTAGTGGGAAGCACGACCGTTTCGCCATCAATAATAACGGTATAACGATCGTGGCCCCCGACGTTCGGGTGCAAAGTGACCGGGTTTCGGTTACGGACTTTCAAATCGTCAATGGATGTCAGACGAGCCATGTGCTCTACCGATCGCGCGACAAAGTATCGGATGAGGTCTGGCTACCATTGAAGATCATTGAGGCTCAAGACCCTGATGTTGTCGCACAACTCGTCGAATCAACGAACAGTCAGACGACCGTGAGCGCCGCCCAGTTCCTCTCGATCCGGCCGTTCACTCAGCGAATAGAAGCATACTTCAATGCCTTCGAGGATGACGGCGACACAGAGCGGCGTCTGTTCTTTGAACGGCGTACCAATCAATACGCCGGTCAGAATATAGGCAGAGTGCGCATTTATGATATTCCGAAACTTGCTCGCGCTTTCGCAGCAATGTTCCTTGATATACCGCACATAGCCTATATGTATCCGACCCATGTGCTGCAAGATCGTGCAGCACAGTTGTTCCGCCCCGATCACAAGGAGCACCCGTATTATACAGCAGCTCTTGCGCTGTATCGGTTGGAGTTGGCTTTCGGCAACAACTACGTACCTAGAAAGTACCAAAGCTACAAATGGCATCTGTTGATGCTGTTTCGGTACCAGATGGCTGGCGGCAGTATGCCTGGGTTCGATAGCGGGAAGATAGAGACGTACTGCAAGCCTATCGACAAGGCTCTTGAGAAGGGCGGAAAGGCAAGCGCACCGCCCTTCATTAACGCCGTAGAGGTCATCGAGAAGGTAGGTGAAGTATCCCGAGATAGGCGTAAAGGGCAGCGATATACTGAAGAGATTCTCAGAGAGGTGAAGAGCAAGTTTAAGAAGAAGTTAGGCGGTTAAGTTAATATGAAACCCCATTTGAGGGTAGGGGTCAAGGGGTGAAAGTGCTGTACGGATGTGCTAGCCTGACAGCGATTAGCCCGATAGGCATGGGGAAGACTTAACATCGATGCACATAGCAAAAGCGGTAAAACCTTTCAGTCTATTAGACTACTCAGCCGCTCTTCAAGAGCGGCTCGAGGTGGCTACGTCTGCGGATGCCCGGAAAGAGAGGGGGCAGGTTTTCACGCCTCCGAGCGTCTGCAGGTTCATGGCGGGTCTCTTCACGCGAATCCCTGACTGCTTCAGGCTGCTCGACGCCGGAGCGGGGGGTAGGGTCTTTGGCGGGAGCCGTCTGCGAGCGGATGCTAACGGTTGGTTCGCCCCGGCAAATTGAGATGGTTCTGGGCTTCCGATAGCAACGGAGAAAAAAACAACGATCTTCACGGGAACTGATGTTCAGAGGGTTGGCGGAGCAGCCGCAGGCGGGAGCGGCGACATGGACAACATCATCTTGGGCACGAGTCTGGCATGCGCGGTCGGGGTTGCTGCCGCATTCCGGGCCGATCTGCGGGCGAGGGAGCGAGCGATGCGAGCGATGCGAGCGATGCGACAGGGCGCCGAGTTTAGCTGGGGACCGAATGGTCATGAGCTCTGGGTTGTCCTACCAAGACTTCGGAGCGCCGAAGTCACCGCGGTCGAGTCGGGCCGGATCGAGGCGGCCCTGCTTGTCGAGCCGCCCGTGCTTTTCCTGCTCATCAGGTTCCGTGAGCAGACTGATCGTGTCGCTCTTAGCCTGGTGTACTCCTGCTGCTGGTGGGGCAGTCCTGAGGAACGCACCGACCCACCGGCCTCGGAAGTGGTCAGGTTCGTCCTGGTCGAGGGCCAGAGCGGGATCGTGCGCGCGATCCGAACATCCAACTTCTCTTTGGAATTCACCAGGTCGTTGCATGGTGCCATCGATGAGCAGGTACGGCTTGGTTACGACCCTGCGCACGAAGTCGCGGTTGAGGCGATGGTTCGCCAGTACTCGACCGATCAACTGTGGCATCGCTGCCAGGTGCGATGCAGCGCATAAAAAGAGCCCGCTCGAACCACGAGTCCGAGCGGGTAGCGGATCCACTCCGTCCGCGCGAACCCCGACCGGAGCGCGGCCCTTTCCCTCCTCGTCGCCCGCCTGCCGCGGTGGAGTTTCGATGCCCGCCCGGAGTTGCGGCAGCAATTGGCCTCAACCTTCGGGCAGTTCACGGTCGATCACTTAGGGGTAGGCCCCATAATACCCCGCCCGATGGCTCGGCGGCAGCGGCCGTCCTGATCCGTGGATCGGACCCGCCAGGGCCCTTGCCAGGGCAGGGATCGTCACGGCTCATCGGCGACCAGGCGGACCATCTCCCTAGGGAAGTCACTCCCGGAGCCGAGGGCCCGCTCGGGGCGCCCACCTATCGAGGGATCAAGCATGTCCAAGAGCCAAACCAGCAGGAAGCGGGCCACCCAAGCACCTTCCGCAACCGGCCAGAGCGAAACGCCGCCGGCCCCGCCAGCTCGCCAAACCGAGCCGTTGAGGGTCGAGTCCAAGAGCCAAACCGGCAGGAAGCGGGCCACCCAGGCACCTTCCCCGACCGGCCAGAGCGAAACGCCGCCGGCCCCGCCAGCTCGCCAAACCGAGCCGTTGAGGGTCGAGGAACATGGCGTCCTGGTGTCCTTCATCCCGAGGAGAGAGGACCCGCATCCCTCCTCCGAGCAGATCGCCATCCATGCTTACTACCTCTGGCTGGCGCGGGGCAAGCCCGGAGGCACCGCCTGGGACGACTGGCTCGACGCCGAGCGGCAACTCGCGGCCTCGGCCTGAGGGGCCTGGCGGCACGAGTCTTCGGCCCCCCGGGAGAGCCGCCGTCAGAGGCGCTTGCCAGCGAGTGTGGGCACTTTGTCGGTTCGCGTCTCGAGCTTCACGACGGTGATGAGCCGAACTGTCCCCTCCGCGTGGAGGACCGCGTGGACGCGTTCAACAACTTGGAGGATCTGTGAGAGGTCGCCTTCGACGTTCGTTCCCGAGGCGTGGGTCTCGATTATCAGACCGGATTCCTTGAGCAGCTCGTGCGCGCGCTGGACCTCGCGCCGCACGGAGACACCGGCGCCGATCGGGATCGCCTGGATTTCGGCTGTAGCTTTCATGGGCCTTGAGGTGAAGGGCCTAACTTGGTATCGGGCTGCCTCAACCCCAGCCTATCACGCCGGTGTCAGGCCGCCTAGAGACCGGTGTGATCGAACGCGATCAGTTCCGCACACTCGATTGATCGACCCTATCGGGGGGGATCAACCTGGTGCGTTTGGTTTCCATCCACGGCGTTACAACCAACGCCGAACCCGTGCCTTGTACTGAAGGTATTCCTCGCCGAACTTGGCCGTCAGATAACGCTCCTCGCGATCAATGACTGCCCGCCGGAGGATGACGATTACGACTGGCAGCAGAATCAACGGCCACAGTGCGTTCGCCAGGAGTGCCAGACCGGCCGTGACGAAGACGAGGCCGAGATACATCGGGTTTCGAGTGAACCGATATGGACCGCCGACAGCCAAGGCGGTCGTAGGCCCCGCCGGATGACGGGTGGTGCCGACCCGCCGGAACGTTGCGACCGCCCAGATGGTGAGGGCCAGCCCCGCGACAAGGCAGAACGCGCCGAGGAGTCGAAGCGGCCCAACGAGTACGGCCGGGACTATGGGCAGCGGGAGTTGCCAGTGAAGAAGGAAGCCAAGCAACAGGCCACCCAGGTAGATCAACGGTGGAAAGATCCGTACGCCAGAGCGATCATCGGGTGCGCTGCTCATATCGAGTAAAACTTAACAAAGGTACGAGAACGATCATAGAAGGAGAGCGGGTTTGGATTCTGGTTGGACCATGCCACGGGCTCACTCGCCCTTGCGTCCCGTGACGCGAATGTGGATGCGCCGCGCCGCCACCTCGGCGTCTTCCTCCTTGCGCACGAAATAGACCTCGGTGGTGCGGATATCGGCGTGCCCGGCGAACTCCCGCACCTCGTGCATC
>Ga0208696_1001456_pt1 | contig 13984 bp, 9 predicted proteins | sample Sb_taG_9_FD_187711 | JGI IMG/M metagenome (GOLD analysis project Ga0208696, IMG submission 187711) | Peat soil microbial communities from Weissenstadt, Germany - Sb_50d_b_LC metaG (SPAdes) (version 2) | ecosystem: Environmental > Terrestrial > Soil > Wetlands > Peat | place: Germany: Weissenstadt...
CGTCTGGGAAGTCGTCAATCAGGCGGTGCCAGGCCGCTACCTCAGCGGGGCCGACCTCAGCAGGGCCGACCTCCGCGGGGCCAACCTCAGCGGGGCCGACCTCAGCAGGGCCAACCTCAACGAGGCCGACCTCAGCGAGGCCGACCTCAGCGGAGCCGACCTCAGCAGGGCCAACCTCAGCGAGGCCGACCTCCGCGAGGCCGACCTCAGCGGAGCCGACCTCAGCGGGGCCGACCTCAGCGGGGCCAACCTCAGCAGGGCCAACCTCAGCGGGACCGACCTCAGCGGGGCCTACCTCAGCGGAACCTGTTTGGAAGCCATGATCATCGACGATCAGACCAAGCTCGAGCCCAAATGGCGGCTCGTCTGGAAAGTCGTCAATCAGGCGGTGCCAGGCCGCTACCTCCGCGAGGCCGACCTCAGCGGGGCTAACCTCAGCGGGGCCGACCTCAGCGGCGCCGACCTCAGCAGGGCCGACCTCAGCAGGGCCAACCTCAGCAGGGCCAACCTCAGCAGGGCCGACCTCCGCGGGGCCAACCTCCGCGGGGCCAACCTCAGCGAGGCCAACCTCCACGGGGCCGACCTCAGCGGGGCCGACCTCAGCTGGGCCGACCGCAGCGGGGCCGACCTCAGCGAGGCCGACTTCCGCGGGGCCGACCTCAGCTGGGCCGACCTCAGCAGGGCCGACCTCAGCTGGGCCGACGTCGTCGTCACGGGCACGCTCGGCGCGGACTTCCCGCCTCACGTCGAAATCTCTCAGAAGTCCCCGCCTCAGGTCGAAATCTCTCAGGTGATGACCGCCTATTATCCCAAGGAGGTGGAACCCCTGGTCTGGCACCCGCTCCACGCCTACATCTTCCACGAGTCCGCCGCATTCCAGGTCGAGGCCGATGCGCGCGAACGCTTGGGCGAGCGGATTAATGAGTACCGTCGCCCGAGCAAGACGGCCCGACGACCGATCGCGAAGGGGTCCACGATCACTGCGATCCCACGGCTCGAAGGCTTCCAGTTCAATCCTCCGAGTCAGACCGTCGAGCTGCACGAGGATTGGCACCGTTTGGACTTCCGGCTGCGCGCCCGGCCGGAGCGGGTCGGGACGGCCTCGAACGGCCTTCTGACCTTCACGGTCGAGGGCGTGATCGTGGCCGACATCCCGATCTCAATCTACGTGGGCGATCGCGTGATGAAGGCCGAGATGGTCAACGCCCCGGGCAGGCCATACCGGTCGATCTTCTGCAGCTATAGCCGCCGCGATACGTGCGTCGTCAAGCACGTCGAACGGGCCTGCAAGACGCTCGGCATCGACTACCTCCGCGATGTCGTCTCGCTCCGCAGCGGCGAGCCCTGGCAGCCCGCGTTGCTCTCCATGATCGAGCGGGCCGACATCTTTCAGCTCTTCTGGTCGCGCAATGCGGTCAGGTCGAAGTACGTGGAAGATGAGTGGCGGTATGCCCTGCGGCTCGGCCGCGAACCATCCCGGTTCATCCGCCCGGTCTACTGGACGGAGCCGATGCCCTCCCCGCCGCCGGAGTTGGGGCATCTCACCTTCGCCTTCGTCCCCGAACTGGCCTCGCGGCTCTGGCGGTTTGTATCCCACACCTATCGGCTTGTCGCCCGCCTTCGGCCCCGACCGTAACCGGCTCTTCGAACGGGCGGTAGATGCGGCGATTGAGCCGCCGAGATCGATGGTACTCCCCTGCTCATTTGGGCCGTCCTGACGGGGAATGATAACCGGTTTTATCATTCACCGTCAATCAACCAAAAACCGGGGCAGTTATGTAAACTTGCACACTAAATGGCGTTATTTCTTTCACGCTATTTGGCGTTCCGCGCCTGGTCAAGCCGCCCCGCCGGCCGCCTCCCCGTGTCAATGCGCGATAAGATAGATCTGCTTCGTCTGTTGCTTGAGTGGATCCGCTACCCGCTCGGACTCGTGGTTCGAGCGGGCTCTTTTTATGCGCTGCATCGCACCTGGCAGCGATGCCACAGTTGATCGGTCGAGTACTGGCGAACCATCGCCTCAACCGCGACTTCGTGCGCAGGGTCGTAACCAAGCCGTGCCTGCTCATCGATGGCACCGTGCAACGACCTGGTGAATTCCAAAGAGAAGTTGGATGTTCGGATCGCGCGCACGATCCCGCTCTGGCCCTCGACCAGGACGAACCTGACCACTTCCGAGGCCGGTGGGTCGGTGCGTTCCTCAGGACTGCCCCACCAGCAGCAGGAGTACACCAGGCTAAGAGCGACACGATCAGTCTGCTCACGGAACCTGATGAGCAGGAAAAGCACGGGCGGCTCGACAAGCAGGGCCGCCTCGATCCGGCCCGACTCGACCGCGGTGACTTCGGCGCTCCGAAGTCTTGGTAGGACAACCCAGAGCTCATGACCATTCGGTCCCCAGCTAAACTCGGCGCCCTGTCGCATCGCTCGCATCGCTCGCATCGCTCGCTCCCTCGCCCGCAGATCGGCCCGGAATGCGGCAGCAACCCCGACCGCGCATGCCAGACTCGTGCCCAAGATGATGTTGTCCATGTCGCCGCTCCCGCCTGCGGCTGCTCCGCCAACCCTCTGAACATCAGTTCCCGTGAAGATCGTTGTTTTTTTCTCCGTTGCTATCGGAAGCCCAGAACCATCTCAATTTGCCGGGGCGAACCAACCGTTAGCATCCGCTCGCAGACGGCTCCCGCCAAAGACCCTACCCCCCGCTCCGGCGTCGAGCAGCCTGAAGCAGTCAGGGATTCGCGTGAAGAGACCCGCCATGAACCTGCAGACGCTCGGAGGCGTGAAAACCTGCCCCCTCTCTTTCCGGGCATCCGCAGACGTAGCCACCTCGAGCCGCTCTTGAAGAGCGGCTGAGTAGTCTAATAGACTGAAAGGTTTTACCGCTTTTGCTATGTGCATCGATGTTAAGTCTTCCCCATGCCTATCGGGCTAATCGCTGTCAGGCTAGCACATCCGTACAGCACTTTCACCCCTTGACCCCTACCCTCAAATGGGGTTTCATATTAACTTAACCGCCTAACTTCTTCTTAAACTTGCTCTTCACCTCTCTGAGAATCTCTTCAGTATATCGCTGCCCTTTACGCCTATCTCGGGATACTTCACCTACCTTCTCGATGACCTCTACGGCGTTAATGAAGGGCGGTGCGCTTGCCTTTCCGCCCTTCTCAAGAGCCTTGTCGATAGGCTTGCAGTACGTCTCTATCTTCCCGCTATCGAACCCAGGCATACTGCCGCCAGCCATCTGGTACCGAAGCAGCATCAACAGATGCCATTTGTAGCTTTGGTACTTTCTAGGTACGTAGTTGTTGCCGAAAGCCAACTCCAACCGATACAGCGCAAGAGCTGCTGTATAATACGGGTGCTCCTTGTGATCGGGGCGGAACAACTGTGCTGCACGATCTTGCAGCACATGGGTCGGATACATATAGGCTATGTGCGGTATATCAAGGAACATTGCTGCGAAAGCGCGAGCAAGTTTCGGAATATCATAAATGCGCACTCTGCCTATATTCTGACCGGCGTATTGATTGGTACGCCGTTCAAAGAACAGACGCCGCTCTGTGTCGCCGTCATCCTCGAAGGCATTGAAGTATGCTTCTATTCGCTGAGTGAACGGCCGGATCGAGAGGAACTGGGCGGCGCTCACGGTCGTCTGACTGTTCGTTGATTCGACGAGTTGTGCGACAACATCAGGGTCTTGAGCCTCAATGATCTTCAATGGTAGCCAGACCTCATCCGATACTTTGTCGCGCGATCGGTAGAGCACATGGCTCGTCTGACATCCATTGACGATTTGAAAGTCCGTAACCGAAACCCGGTCACTTTGCACCCGAACGTCGGGGGCCACGATCGTTATACCGTTATTATTGATGGCGAAACGGTCGTGCTTCCCACTAGCCTCCAATCCTACCCTGATTCGCGCGTTGACTGGATTGTCGTCTCCGAGGAACGCTCGAACGTTCTGCTCAAAGACCGACGTGCGGATACGCCCATCCTGGTCGGTTAGCACGTTAGTAATAAACTCTCTACCTGGTGCCAGAGCCAGGTACGCCTCGGATACTCCCTTGATTGCCGGGAGGGCGACGGTACCCTTGACGGAGAAGGTAGCCTTAACCGGCTCCCGGGTCTTCATCCACAAAGCAATGAGTAAATCTCGGTCCACCGGCACGAAGGCGAGCTCGTGGAATAAACCTAACCGCGTAAGGTTCTCGATCGTTGGCCCGATTGCTCTCCCTCGTAGCCCGTTGTTCTCATTCCAGACTCCCGTGCACGCAAAATACAGTGTGCAAAGAGGGCGACCATTAGCTACGTATGATACGTTCTCCACCACGACATCATGGATAGCAGCCACTTCAGCCAAGACTTCGTCCTTCATGTCACGGTTCCCTGCAAACAAGGACGCGACACCCGTTCCGAGCTTCAGCATGTCGCCTAAGTCAAAGCTCTCGCTTCGCTTTGCTTGGCAAAACACGTATCGGGCCTCGATCGATCGCCGTGCCCCTAAGCCCTTGAAAATCTCGCGCGCTTCCTCGGCAGTGGTGATCACTTCACCATCGAGAATGACCGCCGCTCCGTCAATGCCATCGTCATTGTCTGACGTTCCAATACGCTCAAGATCGAAGGCTTCGACAGCGTCATGCCACGTAGCGCAATAGTTGACGAAGTACTCGAACTGAGCCGCCTCATCGAGATCACAGAGTTCGTTCTCCCTGACGAATTGCTTGACGTAGCTTGCAATAATTTTGTGCATCTCATCTCCAATGAAGTAATTCTTTATCAGTTCGTGTGTGTCAAACCGAAATCCTCTCCATGATATTCCGCGCGACCTTCTTCTGCCACCGGTCATAGAGGCCGGTCGTCCGGGGTTCGGTGTGCCCGGCGAGGTACTGCACGTCCTCCAATTTTGCACCCTGGGTCAAAGAGGTCGGTGATCGCCGCCACCCGGAAAGAATGCGGCGACAGCTGCTTGGGCAGCCCGGCGTCTTTCAGCCGCCGCTTGACCAGCTCGCAGATCCGCTCCGTCGTCAGGGGCTTGCCCGTCAGCTTCTTCGTCAGCTTGGCGACCGCCCCGGCCCGGCAGGCAGTAAACCGCATCGTGGACAGGATTGCCCGGTCCCGCAGCCCCACCACCAGCGGCGCCTCCCCGACCACTTCCCCCTGCTTGTTCTTCACCTCGCGGGACACCTTGATCGAGGCCACCAGCTTGCGGGTCTGCTCCAGCGTGATCTCCGGCGTTTTGCCCTCGACCACCTGCTCCTTGACGCCACTCACCGATGCCGCCGGGTTGATAACGACGACATGCCGCTGCACCAGCCGGTCGAAGAAACCCCTGAGCGCCGCCAGATGCTGATTCCGCTTGGCGGGCGACCCGCCCAGGCCGACGAGGTACTGGCCGACCATGCCCGGCGTGATCGCCGCCAGCTCCACCCCCTGCCCCTCGGCCCAGGCAAGGAACCGCCGCACCGCCCGCTCATACGCCCGGTGCGCATGCGGATTGTGATGCTCGGCATAGAAGAATTCCTCCCAGGCGAAGCGGGCCGCCCCTCCGGCCCGCTCGACCAGCACCGGCAGCGAAGCCGCTTGGCCGGATGTCGACACGCTTGCCGCCGACGCCTTCACCAGCTCGTACACCGACGCGAAGGAGGGGGAGGCGTTCGAAACGGACTTCCTCTCGCAGGTGGTGGCGATGGTGGACAAGAACTTCCCCGTCCGCGCGGAGCGGTCGGACCGGGCGGTGGGAGGGATCTCGATGGGGGGCTTCGGCGCGATCAAGCTCGGGCTGAAGCACCCCGACACGTTCGCGAGCGTGGACAGCCTCTCGGGGCTGCCGGCACTCGCCCGCCGGCCCGAGGAGGCCCAGGCGCTCAGCCCGGAGTTCACCCGGATCTTCGGCGACTCGCCCACGGACGGACCCGAAGACCCGTTCCCGCTCGCCGCGGCGGTCAAGCCGAGGAAGTGCCCCGCGTTGCGCATCGTCTGCGGGGATGACGACCCGTTTTTGCCCCAGAACCGGGAATTTCATCGACAACTCGAATCCGTCGGATACTCTATGAGTACGAGGAGCACTCTGGCACCCACGCCTGGCGCTTCTGGGACGAGCACGTCCGCGGGTCGATCGAGTTCCACAGGAAGACTCTGGGGCTCCCCGAGGACCCCGAGCACGCGTTCCTGCGCTAATCTCGCGAGGGCGGGGAGCCGGATCAGGTGACAGAGGAGCGAAGCCGATGGGAGGCAAGGGAGACTCGACCGGCGGGAACGCGAGCCGGAGAAAGACCCCCGGCGCACGGTGGCCGAAGCAGCCGCCAGTCGCGGCGGCGCACCCGCCCGCGGCCGCCGGCGCCGCGGCCAAGGCCGAGGAACCGGCCGGGTCGTCGTCGTCGTGGTTCATGAGTCCGGACGACCTGTTCTCGCAGGGAGGAAAAGAGCCCCCCGGCGCCAAGCCCACGGGGCAGGGGCCGCCCCCCGTGGAGGTCGTGATCAACGGCAGGACGGGGAGGCTGGCGGTCGTTAAGTCGCCGAAGCTGCGTTCCGCCGCGATGAACTGGTCGCACGTGGTCCGCAACCGGGAGCGCTGGGCGGGAGCGAAGTCGTCGAGCCAGGGGCTGAACAAGGAGAGCCGCCTGCAGCTCAACGACCTGGGGATCAGCGACGACCAGCTCAGGGCCATCGCCGCGGCGGGCGTGGTCGAGGTCAGCATCCCTTATACCGAGGAAGCGGTCGGGTGGGAGGCCCGGATCTTGCCGTGGGAGTACGTGCTCAGCGCGGCCTTGAAGCCGCTGCAAGAGGGTGTGGCGATGACCGTCGTCCGTCACCTGCGCCGCGAGGGCGGCGGCGCGGGGGCACCGGCGCCGGCCGCGCCCGGCCCGCACGTCCCGGTCGCAGTGCCCGCGTCCAAGCTCAAGGTCCTTTACGTGCAGGCGGTCCCCGCCGCACTCAGCCACTGGGACTTCAGCAGGGAAGAGGACCGCGTCATCTCGAGCTTCGACACCTCGCAAGAGGAGACCGACGCGAATGCGCTCATTAACCCCGACCTCGCCAGCCTGACGACGGCCGTGAAAGCACACGCCCCGGACGTGATCCACTTCGCCGGATTCGACACCCACCAGGCCTCCGACCTCCTCGGCGGGTCGTTCGAGGTGGAGTGGGACGGCGTGGTCCTCTGCCGGGGGGACGACCTGGAGCCCGAGGCGGTTTACTCCGAGCCGCTGGCGCAGGCGTTGAACTCGGCCAAAGGCTCGAAGCCCCGGCTCGTGGGAATCAACACGTATGACTCCGCCGTCCACATCTCGGCGCTGATCGTCGCAGGGGGGACGGAGGCGGCCGTCGGCTTCCAGGACGTCATCAACGACGAGCTCGCCGAGCTGTTCTTCTCGAACTTTTATCTGGCCTGGAGGCTCTCGGGCCGCGACACCCTCTCGGCGTTCCTCCAGGTGCAGGAGATCCTCAAGTCGTCGGGGCAATCCCTGACCGGGAGCGGGTTCGTGCTCTGGCGGTCGGAGTCGATCGTCGGGTCGCGCTCCGTGCCGACGGTCCCGCTCTCCGGCCGCGGCCGCCTCAGCGTCTCGTCGGGCGTGATCTTCACCGGGACCGGGACCGGCTCGGGGCCGCACCCCGGGGAGACGGCCTCCGGCTCGGGCACGGGGGGCACGGCCCGCGCGGGAGGGGGCGGGAGCGGGATCGGGAGCGGAGGCACCGGGACGGGGTCGGGGACCGGCTCGGGGACCGGAAGCGGACTGTGGCAGGCGAAGTGGGGGAACCTCTTCACGAGGGACCCTCAAAAGTTCCCGTCGCCGCGCGACATCTTCCTTTACGACGACATCAAGCCCTTCAAGCGGCTCAACTACTCGCTGCTCCATAACGACCGCGGCCTGTTCGAGAAGTTCGACCTGAAGCGGGCGGTCGGGGTCAACGGGAGGATCGCCGGGCTCAAGCTCCAGGTCGTGATCGAAGCGGGGGGCGCGCGCCCGGCGACCTACGAGCAGATCTTCGACCTGGTCGAGTCACGGACCGTGAACCTTCACGAGAAGATCCGCGTCCCGCTCGCCTCGGAGTTCCTCAGGTCGCTGCGGCACACGCTGAAGACGACCCTGACCGTCCGTCTCATGCTGGGCGAGGAGACCCTGTTCGACGAGACCACGCTCGTCGACCTGCTCGCCGTGGACGAGTGGCTCGACACCGACACGGACCGGACCCTGTTGCCCTCGTTCGTGCTGCCGGGCGACCCGATCGTCCCGCGGATCGTCGACTCGGCGCAACGTTACCTCGTGGCGCTGCTGGACGACCCCGGCGCGGGCTTCGACGGTTACCAGGCCCTCGACGCGGCGCTCGACGACCCCGACCAAGTAGTCGACAGCCAGGTCCGGGCGCTCTGGACGGCCCTGGAGCAGGACTACGCGGTCAAGTACATCAACCCACCCCCGACCTACACCAAGGGCTCGCAGCGCCTCCGGACGCCCTCGGACATCATCGAGGGGCGCCGGGGTACTTGTATCGACCTCGCGCTGCTGACGATGGCCTGCCTGGAATACATCGGGGTGTACCCGGTCATCTTCCTCCTGGAGGGCCACGCGTTTCCCGGCTACTGGCGCAGCCCATCGGCCCAGATGGATTTCGTCACGAACCCCGAAGACCCCGCCCCGGCCTCCGCCGGCCCGAGCACGCCCGCAGCCCCGGCGACGGGCGCCGCCACGGGGGCCGAGGCCGGGTCGGCCACCCCGCCCGCGAGGGAGCCCTGGTATTTCGGCAAAGGGTCGTACACCAAAATCGTGAGGCTCATACGCGAGGGCTCTCTCGTGCCGCTGGAGTCGGTCTGGCTGACCAAGAACAAGGCGTTCTGGGAGGCCGTCGAGCAGGGGAACAACAACCTGCACGACCCCACCGAATTCGAATCGATGATGGACCTGTCCCTGGCACGGGACCACGACATCACCCCTCTCCCCATCCTTGCGGAGGCCCGATGATGAGCGCGGCGAACGTGGCCGACGTGGTCGATCGGGCGACGCTCCACGAGAAGGCCCGGGCGGGCGTGGACGAAGCGTTCGCTGGCCTGAACGTGACGGCGCCGGGGGGTTCCTCGACCTCTCCCCTTTCATTCCCGCAGCTACGCCGCGGCGCCCGGCCGGGCGGGCACACCAGCCGGGTGCGGAACCTCACGCTCGTGGACGTGGGGGATGGCACCCTCCTCTGGCGCGAGCCGCTACGGGATTCCGCCCTGGCCGGTCCCCGCCGCCGTTCCGCGGTCGCCCCCGGCCCCCCCGGCGAGGTCGTCCACTCGGTGCCCGTCGAGGAGCTCGCGCCGAACCAGGTCGTCGAGTTCCTCCAGCGTCTCGACCTCAAGCTCACCCCGAACCCCGGCCTGCGCCGCGTGACCTGGGACTCCTCGAATAAGAAGGTCACGTTCGGGGATGCAGTCGCGAATAGCGGGGGCGCCGCGCGGGCGCCCGTGGGCCCCGCCGCCCGGCGCGTCCTGCTCATCGTCCACGGGACGTTCAGCAACGGAGACCAGGTCGCCGGTCAACTCGCGGGGATCGAGGCGGGGTCGAAGTTTTACCAGTGGGCGACGTCGAACTACGACGAGATTTACTCGTTCGACCACCCCACGATGTCGGTCAGCCCGGTGCTGAACGCGCTGGACCTCGCGCGACTCTTTGGCGAAGTGAAATTGCCGGTGGACGTGATCTGCCACAGCCGGGGAGGGCTGGTGGTCCGCTGGTGGTTGGAGGCGTTCGGCGGCGCGGCGGTCGGCCCACGACGGGCGGTCTTCGTCGGGTCGCCCCTGGGGGGCACGAGCCTCGCCTCCCCCCCGAAGCTCCGCGCCGCGATCGACCTGTTCACGAGCGTCGGGTCGTACCTCAAGAGTGCCACCGAGATCGCCTCGGTTTACGCCCCCTTCATGACGGTCGCCACCGGGCTCCTGACCGTGTTCACGTCGGTGACGGGGCTCGTCGCCAATACGCCGATGGCCGACGCCGCCTTCGCGATGGTTCCCGGCCTGGGGGGGCAGTCCCGCGTCGGCAACAACGAGGAGCTGAACCGGCTCCACGGCGGCGAATTGACCCGCCTCCCCCAGTACTTCGCGGTCCAGTCCGACTTCCAGCCCGACCCGGTCGGCTGGAAGTTCTGGAACTACTTCGTCCGGATCGGCGACCGCCTCACAAGCGGCGCGGCCGGGCTGGTCTTCAACCAGGCGAACGACCTGGTCGTGGACACCCGCTCGATGGCCGAGATGCTCCCCGGCTGGTCACTCAACCCGTCCCGCATCCTGGACCTCCAGACGAACGCGCGCGTCTACCACACGAACTACTTCGCGCAGCCGGACGTCGTCCAGTTCTTCAAGGACTCGCTGAAATGATGGCATCGCGTTAACATCTACGACCGCCGACGGCGGAGGGTGACGCGGAACATCGTCGAACGGATTTCTAACCTGCTGACCGTCACCCTCGAGTCATTATGCGGAGCTCGGCATAAGACCTCTATTGTCCAGTCCCCTACCATGCTGAGTCTGCCCACGTCGCGCCATGCTTCCGGGGCCGGCGTGTGTGACCGCTCTGCATAATTTCATCACAGTCCCTGCAGGATACTTACCCGAAATCCCTACGCGTGCTTGCACTCCGAGATTGCCTCTATTACATTCGTCGGTGAGCTGAAGTCGATCGTCGATATCGATCGAAGGCTCGAGCCGATTGTCAAGCACGTCTGGGGCGGAACGCCCCTTCCGTTCCCGATCCTTCTCGATAACACGTTTCAGACGTGGGAACGCTTCGGCTTGCCTGGATTGGGTACGGTCCTATTGATCGACCCGGAAGGGAACCTCGTGAAAGGCGACGAGGCGGTGCTCGCGGAAAAGCTCAAGGAACGAGTGGATTGCCCAAGTGAAAAGAACACTGCACGCCCCTGACGGATCGCTCCGTCCGGACGGCCAGAAGCTATTGGCAAGCGGCAAGTCCGCCATCGCCAAAACCGCGTGAAACGAACCGCTCCGCATAATCTCATCACAATCCTTCCAGGAACCGTAGCAGCTCATCATCCGCTCGGTATCGCAGAGGCATCCTGAACTCCCGAGCGGGGCAACTCGTCGCAGTGGTCGTAGGGGAACAGGGGCGACACTGGCTCCCGGCCGATCTGCGACAGCCATTCCCTCAGGCAGGCCGCCGTGCTGGACCACAGTGGGATGACCCGCTGCTTCCAGCCCTTGTAGCTACGGCCTGACCGCTTTCAGTGCCGCCCCCGGATTCGACGCCTCGTCCTGGCTGCCTGGAGAGGTCATGGCCAGGTGCTTCCAGGCAGGGTGACAAATAGCGGGGAAAGAAGAGTGACAGTTGCCGGGGAAGTTAACAATCGGCTGGAGCCTACCACGCTCTTTGAGGTAAATAAAGGCGGTTATTTACCTCTATCCCGGGATCGGGCACCCTGCGATTGCATGCACCCACAAGCTGGCCGGTCAGACCGTTGCGAAAATAGTACATAATCATAGCATAACATCAGCTTCGTCAGACTGTTCGCCGAGTCTTGCGCCTCGCGTTCTGCGGCCCACCATACAAATATGGCCGCCGTTTCCTGCACGATATCATCCCACGATACCGAAGGGACCCGTCCGAGACGCGATATAGAAGTTAAGTGTCGGGGCACCTCGAGATATGGTGAGTCCAACTTCGCAGAGTCACTCTATCACCGTCGAACAGGTCGAAGGTTGCCACGACCGTCAATGATACCCTAGCTCGCGAGGCGAGTGATTGCAGCGACTCGCCGGATGCCAACCACGGCTAATCCGCCTTCTTGACCAGCTTGACCTCGTATCCCAGTGCTGCTGCGATGGATTCGAGGGTGTCCAGCTTGCAGGTTTGGACCCGCCCTTTCAGGATGTGGTTCAGGGTCGCCTCGGTACAGTCTGCCGCTGCTGCGATGATGCGGTGCGGTTTCCCGGACTCGCGGACAAGCCTCTCGAGGTCGAGCATTATAACCGGACTCCTGCAGGAAGAATGCAAGGGAAAGGTTTCGCCAACCAATCTGATCCTGGTTGACGACCAGGACGGTGTGGATCAGTTGTTCCCACGAGCGATGAGCCATCCTTGGCTGTCGGGTCTCAGCGGGATTTGACGACGCTAATTTGGAACTCCTGCCCGTCAGGGGCGCGGAGGACCAGACCGGCATTTCTGGTCATGACCCCAGCGTCCTCGAAGCTGCGAACGGTTGGTTTCTCGTCGTCATCCGACCAGAGCTCCTCGTCCTGCTGGATGAGATCGACCAGATAATCTGCGATTGATTGTGCGTTGATGGCGTTCACGTCTCGCATATCCTCTTGTTGGTGTTCTCAGTCCAGTAATTGCGACGTCAATCGCGGCCGTCGTCTGCCTGACTCACCGGTAGAACCGAGAGAAGTCCCGAGCGTTCGCGATCAGCACGGCTGTCACCTCGGTCAGCTTCGCTGCAAAGTCTTCCGTGTGCTGCCCAATCCCGAAAGCCCCGTGAACGAACTCGTGAGCCGCCAGACTCATGATCTCGAACCGGCTGGACCACGCCGACGAGAATCGAGCCTTGAACGATCGGGAGTTGAATTTCTGATTCTTCACGATCTCAGCCGGCGACAGGTAGTAAACCAGCCCGTACTCGCCGGACTGCTCGCATTCCGCTTTGCAGTCCTCGTCGAAGATGAAGCCGATGGAGAAGGCTCCCTCCATGTCATGCAACTCGTATAGCCTCTTCAGCGTCATGGCCCATGCCTTGACCAGCCTCTTCGCGTAGGCGGAAAACTGATCTCCTGGCAAATAGTAGGCAGGCGTCTCCATTCCCGCACACTGCTTGCAGATGAACTCAGGGCCGATGCTGACTAGGCGGTTCTCACGTGAGACGGCAACCGATCGGGTGCCCCCCTGTGGCTGACTGTTTCCCTCGGGCTGACTGGTGGTCTGAACCAGAGCGGCAACGTCCAGGCCCGGCTGCGCCTTGGGCTGCTTGCCCTCGGCCTTGACTTTCTCGCCCTGATATCGCTTGTACTCGGCCCGCTGCTGCTTCAGAGCCGACCGCGTATCCACTGCCAGCTCATTCAGGAGGCTGTCAAGCTCGTCGTTGTACCGGTACTGCAGGCGGTCGCGGGAAGACACCAGCCGTTGTGCCGAGATGCCGGTCAGCTCGACCAGCACGCATCCCTTGAACTTGATGTTGCGCGTGAACATCGGCTGGCCACCGATGCGCACTACGAGCAGGTTGCTGTGCTGCTGGTTCGTGTAAACCTTCCCCCATTCATACTCGCGACGGGGACTGCCCTTGCGTAAGTCGGTGGCGAGTGCCTGGCCATTAACTGTTAATATTCCCTTCCACTGAGCGAGCGCGGCGAAGCGCTCGAACATGCCGACAAGGCGACCTACCTCGTCGCCTTCCATCAGCACGGTGGTGGTCGTGCCGTGCAGAGAAGCGAGGCCGGAGGTCAGTTCGTATTCTCCGCCTTCCCCTTCAGCCAGGAGGGAGCCGGTGCGGATGGACCAGTGAAGGTGGCAACACACAAGCAGCTCTTTCGCCTTGCCGAAACCCCCTACTCCGTCGTCCTTGGCCGATCCGCCGAGGGTCAGGAACTTGTTGACGAGGATGTCCTGGGTCATGGGCTGGCCATCGTTGCTGACCGCTATCTGGGTGTTCGCACCGTCCCGCTCGATGGTGACGTCGATGCGGTTTGAGCCGCAATCCATGCTATTTTGCGAAATCTCACGCACCCAACTCCACCGCCAGTCGGCGTAGTCGGCCTTGGCTTTCGCAAAGAACTCTCTGCCAATCTTGAAGCTTGCCATCGCTCGGGTCCTGCGTCTGTGTCTCTATCATCCTCATACTAAATTATACTATATATGAGCATCTGTGTAAAGTCATGGATGATAAGACGTGGTTGGTGATAAACAGGCTGTGGCAGGAGAACAGCAGTAATTCCCGCAGCCCACTTCCGGCGCAAAATGGAAGCCGTGTTCTCGAAGGAGTCCGGTTTGCGCGCAAAGGG
>Ga0208696_1001457_pt1 | contig 13958 bp, 17 predicted proteins | sample Sb_taG_9_FD_187711 | JGI IMG/M metagenome (GOLD analysis project Ga0208696, IMG submission 187711) | Peat soil microbial communities from Weissenstadt, Germany - Sb_50d_b_LC metaG (SPAdes) (version 2) | ecosystem: Environmental > Terrestrial > Soil > Wetlands > Peat | place: Germany...
GCGTGACATTGTTGGCCGCGTGATCGTGGCCGATGGCGGCAGCCGCGACGGCACTCCGGAAAAAGCAGGTCGCGCGGGCGCCGAGGTGATCGCGGCCGGCCGCGGCTATGGCCTGGCCTGCCTCAAAGGCGCGCAGGCGGCGCAATCCGGCGACATCGTCGTCTTCATGGACGGCGACGGCGCCGACGATCCGGCCGCCATCGCGACGCTGGTGGCGCCGATCCGCACCGGCGCCTACGACTTCGTCATCGCCTCGCGCGCCCTTGGCGCACGCGAGCCGGGCAGCATGGCCTGGCACCAGCTTGTCGCCGGCCGCGTCGCCGGTGTTTTGACGCGGCTGTTTTACGGCGTGCGCTACACCGACATGTGCGCGTTCCGCGCCATCCGCCGCGACACGCTGCTCAAGCTCGGCATGCGCGAGCTGACCTATGGCTGGAATCTGGAAATGCAGATGCGGGTGGCGCGTGCGGGCTTGCGCGTCTTGGAAGTGCCGGTCGGCTATCGCCGCCGCCTCGGCGGGCAATCCAAGGTGGCGGGAAGCTTGCGCGGCTCGCTCAGGGCCGGGGTGAAAATTATTTCGACTTTTGCGCGCGTGGCGATGGAGCCCGAGCGCCGCAGCGCCTCTTAGCGCGCTACATCGCGACCTTGCGCAAAAAGCCGTCGACGCTCCCGCGCAAATCCGCCGCGGCCTTCTCGACGGCTTGCGAAGCCGTCAACACGGTGTCAGCCGAGTCTTGCATATCCGCGATGGCGGTGGAGACCCGTTGCAGAACGGAAACCACCGATTTCGTCCCCGAGGCCGCCGCCGCGACGTTGCTCGAAATCTGGCTGGTCGAGGCGTGCTGCTGCTCGACCGCCGAGGCGATCGCCGCAGTGAATTGCTGAATATCCTGGACGCGGCCGCTGATGCTGCCGATGGCGCGAACGGCGCTCTGCGTCGAGGATTGCACCTCGGCGATCTGCGCGGCGATGACGTCGGTGGCTTTGGCGGTCTGCACCGCGAGCGCCTTGACCTCGGAGGCGACCACGGCAAAGCCCTTGCCGGCGGTGCCGGCGCGCGCCGCCTCGATGGTGGCGTTGAGCGCCAACAGGTTGGTCTGCCCGGCGACGCTGTGGATGAGCTTGATGACGTCGTCGATCTTCTGCGCCGCTGCCGCGAGGCCTTCGATGTCCGCGTTGGTCGATTGCGCTTCCGCCGTCGCCGCGCGCACCACTTCGGTGGCGCGGGCCAGCTGGCGGTTGATCTCGGCGATCGATTTCGACATTTCCTCCGCCGCGTTGGCGGCAACCTCGACGCTCTCGAACGCGTCACCCGACGTTTTGACCGCGCCCGCCGTGTGCGTGGTGGTGTCGTTGGAGATCGCCGACAGCGCCGACGCGGTCGCTTTCATCGCCGCGACGCTGTCGCCGACGGTCTTCAACACGCCTTCGACGCTTTCGCGGAACCAGACGATGGCTTCTTCCACGGCGGCGCGGCGCGCTTCCTGGGCGCCGAGCAGGGCGTTTTTCTGCTCCACCTTGCGGCGCTCGGTGATGTCGTGGTGGGTGCCGATCCAGTAGGCGCCGCCGGGTATGGCGTGATTGACGACCGCGATGGCGCGGCCGTCGGGCAATTCGGAGACGAAGCTGACGACTTTTCCGGCCGCCATGATTTCCATGAGCTCGGCGACGTATTTGTCCGGATCGCTCGGCAAGCTGCCGGATTTGGCGCGCAGCCGAACGATGTCGGCGAGCCTGGCGCCGGGCTTCACGATGTGCGGCGGCAGATCGTAGATTTTCAGATAGCGATCGTTGCAGACGACGAGGCGCGCGTGGGCGTCGAACATCACGACGCCCTGGGTCATGTTGTTGAGCGCAAGCTCGAGCAGTTTTCCTTTGCCGCTCAGCCTGCCGGACGATTGCGCCCACCTGGAACGGAAAATGACGGCAAGGCCGGCCAAAAGACAAACCAGGCCCACGACGGCGGCCAGGCGCCAGTCGAGCTCCGGCGTCAAACTGTCCAAAACCCGCAGCATCGTGTCCGCTTGCTTATTGGCTGTTCGGTTTGCTCAACAGCTAGCCGACATCGATTTACGTTTCGTTAATCAACGGGCGCCGCCCCCCTTGGCCCCCTTGGCGATTCGCAGGCGTCACTCGCTTTTCAGGATCGGCTTGGTGGGATCGATCCAGAACGCCCAAATGGCCGCTCCGGCGACGAGCAGGCCGGCGGCGACGATGAAGGGCGCCTGCCACTTGTCGCCCACGGCCAGGTAGCCGAACACGATCGGCGAGATGGCGCCGCCGAAATTGCCCGCCATGTTCATCATGCCGGATACGGTTCCGGAATATTTGCCGCCGGTATCCATCGGCACCGCCCAGGACGGACCGATGGTGCATTCCAGGAAGAACATCGAAGCGGTGAGGCAGCCGACCGCGACATAAGGATCCTCGGTCAGCGCCGCCGGCACGATGAATAGGGCGCAGCCGAGCAACCCGGTGATGGCAACGGCGCTGCGGGCGAGCTTGGCATTGCTGGTCTTTCGCAGCAGCCAATCGGTCGCCAGGCCGCCCACGGTGTCGCCGACGACGCCGGCCCACAGCGGCAGCGAGGCCAGCAAGCCGCCTTTGAGCAGCGTGAAGTGCCGCACGTCGATCAGATACTTCGTCAGCCAGGTCAGGAAAATCCACAGGCAGTAAACGTAAGTGAAATAGGCGAGCATGATTGCCCACATATTTGCCGAGCGCAGCAGCGTGCCCCACGGCACCTCGGTCTGCTCGGCGACCGGCGGCGGATTGATTTCGCCGTTCGGGCCGCGGCCGCGAATGGTTTCCAGTTCCGCCCGGTTCACCAAAGCATGCTGTTCCGGCAGGTTGCGGTAGCTAAAACTCCACCACAGCGACCACACCAATCCGATCGCCCCGCAGATCACGAACGCCCAGCGCCAACCGAGATTGATCATGATCAGCAGCACGATCGGCGGCGCGATCGCAGCTCCAGCGCGGCTGGCACTGTGGGTGATGCCCTGCACGAAGCCGCGTTCGCGCCGTGGATACCAAAGCTGCATGGCGCGTGTCGCGCCGGGGAATGCGCCGGCTTCGCCGACCCCGAATAGGAAGCGCAGCACGATGAAAGAGGTGGCGCTGAACGCCAGGCCGGTGGCGGCGGTCATGACCGACCAATAGGCGACGATGGTTCCCAGCACGCTGCGGGCGCCGAAACGGTCGCTCAGCCAGCCGCCCGGCACCTGGAACAGCGCATAGGCCCAGACGAAGGCGCTGAAGATGTAGCCCATCGTGACATTGTCAAAGCCGAATTCCTTGCTGATCTGCGGCGCCGCGGTCGAGATGTTGACCCGGTCGAGATAAGTGATGAGATACATCACGCTGATCAAAAACAAAATGTACCAGCGGCCGCGGCTCGGCTGCGTGTGTGCGGGCTCCGCCATGTGTATGCTCCCCGTCCCATGCCCGCCCTTGCAAATCGCGCGAGCTTTGCCGCTGCAACTTGCCCGTTTATCGCGTAGGCGGCAAGAGAAGCCTTGCCGCGGATGAGTTTTACATGGCTGCTAAGTTATAATCCGGCAGAGGCCAACTTGGGCAGTCCACATGATCAAGCGCTATAGCGACCACGCCGCCAACGAGCGAACCTTTCTCGCCTGGGTCCGCACCGCCATTGCGGTGATGGCATTCGGTTTCGTGATCGAGCGCTTCGATCTGTTTCTCCAGGTCATGGCGCCGCAACTGGCGCAGAAGCAAGCCGCGCCGCACAGCCAGTCATTTGCCAATGCGGCCGGATTGGCCTTTATCGCCATCGGCGTGGTGATGATCGTCATCGCCGGGTTTCGCTTCCGCAAGACCGCCAAGGACATCGAGACCGAGGACGCCGTGCCGAGCCCCGGCGAGCGCTTCGATCTCGCGCTCGCAGCCCTGATCGGGCTGCTGGGCGTGGCGCTGTTTCTTTATCTGTCGCGGGCCGTGTTGCCCGCGATCTGATTTTCCGGTTCAGCTTCGAATGGCCGCGAGCATGTCGCGGCGCGGCACGTGATCTCGACCGCCGATGCCGTTATCCGTTGATGGAACGGCGTGGCGGCATGGCCGAGCCGCGTCCGCACAACTGCTCGGCTTCAAGCCAAGCCATTTCCAAAAGCTGCGCCAACAGGATGAAATTTTCCGCCGCCGCCATTTGCGCCAGTTGCGCCGTCATGGTGCAAATATAGTCGGCGATCGCATGATCGGACTTGCCGCTTTGATCAGTCATGAATTTGCCCCCGATCAAAACCGTCACACCACAAGTATGGCGCTAGCCCGGCTGGATGGGAAGCCAATAGAATTTCATGATCGATCGGTTTCGCGATGCTCGGCGTCGATCAGCCAGACCGGCACCTGGGCCGAGCAGTGACTGCGAGATCCTTCCGACTATGTCTTAGAAACTGAGAGTGGTGCCCAGGGGCGGAATTGAACCACCGACACCTGCATTTTCAGTGCAGTGCTCTACCAACTGAGCTACCTGGGCACACGCGCTCGCTACGCGAGAGCGCCGTCTTATAAAGGCTCGAATTTCGGCTGTCCAGAATAGGGTTTGGATCAATTCAAGGCCCGGATCAGTGCGGCGCGTCCCCGCCGTCGTCGCGCCGCTCGTCCTCTTCTTCGTCCTCCGTCACCGGGATCGCATAGCTGCCGACCAGCCAGCGGTGCAGATCGACATCGGCGCAGCGTTTCGAGCAGAACGGCTTGACCCGCTCATCCGTGGGTTTGCCGCAGATCGGGCAGGCTTTGCGGCTTTTGATATCGGTCATGACCGGAATATGGGCTGCGTGTGCCGCCCCGCCAAGCTCACACCGCGTTGAGCCAGCCGAAATGGATCGGATAGCCCTCGCCGCCGAGCAGCGTCATGGTCTCGTAGAGCGGCAGGCCGACGATGTTGGAATAGGAGCCGACGATCTTGACCAGAAAAGTTCCGGCGATGCCTTGCGCCGCGTAGCCGCCGGCCTTGCCGCGCCATTCGCCGGAGGCGAGATAGGACTCGATGTCCTGGTCGGAGAGCCGCTTGAAGCGCACCCGCGTCTCGACATGGCGCTGCCGGAACGTCTCCTTCGGCGTCACCAGGCAGACCGACGTATGGACGCGGTGATTGCGGCCGGAGAGCAGCCGCAAGCATTGCGCCGCTTCGTCGAGCAGCTCGGCCTTCGGCAAAATACGACGGCCGACCGCGACCACGGTGTCGGCGGCGAGGATGTAGGAGCCTTTGAGCTCCTCGTCGATGCGCACCATGTTCAGCGCGGCTTCCGCCTTGTTGCGGGCGAGCCGCGTGGCGCAGGCGCGCGGCAGCTCGCCGCGCTTCGGCGTCTCGTCGATATCGGCGGGGCGCAGCGCATCGGGCTCGATGCCGGCCTGGTTGATCAGTGCCAGCCGGCGCGGCGAGCCGGAAGCGAGAACGAATTTCGGACGGCCGATCACGGCTGCACGCTCTTGTCGTTAGGACGGTTCGGCGACGATATCACTTGAAGCGATAGGTGATACGACCTTTGGTCAGGTCGTAGGGCGTCATCTCCACCAGCACCTTGTCGCCGGCGAGCACGCGGATTCGGTTCTTGCGCATGCGGCCCGCCGTGTGGGCGATGATCTCATGCTCGTTCTCGAGCTTGACGCGGAAGGTGGCATTCGGCAGCAGTTCCGACACCACACCGGGAAATTCCAACAGTTCTTCTTTCGCCATTCGCGGACCGAAATTGCTGGCATTTGACCGCGATCATAACCGAAATCCCGGCCAAAATCGGCGCGGAACCTAGCGGATGACGGGCCTTTCCACAACTGCCGTAACGCCGTTTCCCGGGCGCAGCGCGGCACCAAAAGCGCGTTCACGCGCGTCTTCGATGCGCTATGGCGTAGCGAAGTGATGCGCTGCAGACCCGGCATCGTAGCAGACGCCGAGTCCAGAGCGATCCCGGATCAGCGGTGCACCACTTCGTGCTGCACCGCGTCCGGGAAACCAGGTCGAGTTTCACTCGTTGCCGGTGCGCGGCCCGGCGAAACGCTCGCGGATATGCGCCAAGAGCTGGTCGCGTACCTCGCGATAGGCATCGAGCCGTTGCGCGCGGCTGCCTTCGACGGCGGACGGGTCCGCGGTCGGCCAATATTCGACTTCGACGCCGCTCACGCGGGTCAGTTCCAGCGCCCGGTGATGCGCTTCCGGCGCCAAAGTGACGATGAGGTCGAAATTCAGCCCCTCCCACTCGTCGAGCTCCTCGAAGGTGACCGGCTTGTGCCGCGAAATGTCGATGCCGATTTCCGCCATGGCGGCCACCGCAAACGGATCGAGTTCGCCTTTGCGCACGCCGGCCGAACCGACATAGGTTGAGCGGCCGAACATCTGCCCGAACAAGCCCGCCGCGATCGGCGAGCGCACGGAATTGAGCCCGCAGGCAAACAGCACCGCGAGCGGTCGCGCCGCCGCCATCGAACCGCTCAGCCCTTCCAGTGCAGCACCGTGATCAATGTGAACAGCCGCCGCGCGGTGCCGAAATCGACGTCGACCTTGCGCTTGAGCCGTTCCATCACGATGCGTGAGCCCTCGTCGTGCAGCCCCCGGCGGCCCATGTCGAGCGCTTCGATGCGATCCGGCGTCGCGGTGCGGATCGCCGCGTAATAGCTGTCGCAGACCGTGAAGTAGTCCTTGACGATGCGGCGGAACGGCGCCAGCGACAGCATGTGCGCGATCACCGGCGTGCCGTCGGTCAGCCGGATGTCGAACACGAGGCGGTCGCCGCGCATGCCCAGATGCAGCGCATAGGGCCCGCCGTCATGGCCGGCGGGGTGGAAACTGTTGTCTTCGATCAGGTCGTAGATCGCGACCCGGCGCTCGTGCTCGATGTCGTCGGTGGAACTGCCTAGCGAAGCCTCGTCTAACGTCACCGCCGCGAGGCGGCCGGCTTGCGCTTTGCGGGGCGGGCGGGTCATCCGAGCAAGATCCGGAAAAGCATGTCCTCGGACTTGATCCGGGGATGGAACCGGTTTTCCGAAAAGATCATGCTCCCGCTCATCTGTTAAGCCGGATGGCGATGGAGCGGGCGTGGGCGTCGAGCCCTTCCGCGGTGCCGAGCGTGATCGCGGCGTCGCCGAGCGCGCGCAACTGCTCCGGTCCGCATTTGAGAATCGACGTGCGCTTCATGAAATCGAGCACCCCGAGGCCGGAAGAGAACCGCGCCGAGCGCGCCGTCGGCAGCACGTGGTTGGAGCCGGCGACATAATCGCCGATCGCTTCGGGCGTATGCGCGCCGATGAAAATGGCGCCGGCATTGCGAATGCGCTTGACGAGTTCGTCGGCATTGGCGGCGACGATTTCCAGATGCTCGGGCGCGATGGCGTCGGCCAGCGGCATCGCTTCATCGAAATCGCGCACCATGATGGTCGCGCCGAAATCGCGCCACGACGCGGCGGCGATTTTTCCACGCGGCAATCGGGCCAGCTGAATCTCCACCGCGCGTTCGACCGCCGTCGCAAGCTTTTCGTCGTCGGTCATCAGGATCGCTTGCGCGCTGGCGTCGTGCTCGGCCTGGGCCAAAAGGTCGGAGGCGATCCAGTCGGCATTGCCGGTGTCGTCGGCGATGATCAGCACCTCCGAGGGGCCGGCAATCATGTCGATGCCGACCTTGCCAAATACCAGGCGCTTGGCGGCGGCCACATAGGCGTTGCCGGGCCCGACGATCTTGGCGACCGGCGCAATCGACGCGGTGCCGTAGGCCAGCGCCGCGATCGCTTGCGCACCGCCGATGCGATAAATCTCGTCGACGCCGGCGAGTTTTGCCGCGGCCAGCACCAGCGGGTTGAGCACGCCGCCAGGCGCCGGCACCACCATCACGATCCGCGGCACGCCGGCGACTTTTGCCGGCACCGCATTCATCAACACGGAAGAGGGATAGGCGGCGGTGCCGCCGGGCACGTAAAGGCCGACCGCGTCGATCGCCGTCCAGCGCGAGCCGAGCTCGACGCCGAGCGGATCGGTGAAGCTATCGTCCCGCGGCATCTGCCGGCGATGAAAAACCTCGATGCGGTCGCGGGCGAGTTTGAGTGCGTCGAGCGCGGCAGGCGCGCAGTCACGCAGCGCTGCGGCGGTTTCTTCCGGGGTCACTTTGATGCCGGACCGGTCGAGATCGAGCCGGTCGAATTTCAGCGTGTACTCCTGCAACGCCCGATCGCCGCGCGCGATGACGTCGGCGATGATGGCGCGCACCGCCGCTTCGACGTCCGCGGATGTCTCGCGCTTGCCATCGAGAAAAGCGCGGAACTTTCCCGCAAAATCGGCCGAACGTGTGTCGAGGCGGATCGCCATTGCTTTGACCTGTCGGGTGCGATGACGCCTATCAGCACTCGGTTCTTATAACAATTCTAATATGGGGCTTTTCGATTGACAAAAACTCCCCTGTTGCCCAACTCCATGGAATAATCGGCGGACGCCCACGATGGCTGTCATGACCGGAGGAAAAGCGTGAAGTTCGGCCGCAGCATGGGCTTGTTCGCTTTGGCGTCGCTCGCGGCGGCGGTGGTGGTTACGCCGCGCATCGCGACAGCCGACGATACGGTCACGCTGTCGTTAACCCTGAAAGATCACAAATTCGATCCCGCCGAGGTGCATGCGCCGGCCGGCGTGCCGATCGAATTTCACGTCAAGAACCAAAACGGCATCGTCTCCGAGTTCGAAAGCAGCGACCTGCACTTCGAAAAGATCGTGCCCAACGGCAGCGAGGCCGTCGTCCATGTGCGGCCGCAGCGGCCGGGCCGTTACAATTTTTTCGACGATTTCCACCACGAGACGCAAGGTTTTCTGATCGTGCCATGAATCGTGACATGAGGTGCCCGTGCTCGCCGCGCTGCTGATCGTCTTCCGCGAGGTCTTCGAGGCCGGCCTGATCGTCGGCATCGTCATGGCCGTGACCGCGGGCGTGCCGGGCCGCGGGCTGTGGGTCTTCGGCGGTGTCGCCGCCGGCGTGCTCGGCGCCTGCGTGGTGGCGCTGTTCACCGGCGGCTTGTCGGAACTGTTCGGCGGCAACGGCCAGGAAATTTTCAACGCTTCCATCCTCGGCTTCGCCGTGGTGATGCTGACTTGGCACAATGTCTGGATGGCGCGGCACGGCCGTGAGATGGCCGAGGAGCTGCGCGCGGCGGGCGAGGCGGTGGTGGAGGGCTCGAAGTCGCTTGCCGCGCTCGGCATCGTGGTGGCGATCGCGGTGCTGCGCGAGGGCTCCGAAGTGGTGCTGTTCCTCTATGGGGTCGCGGCGGCGCAAGGCGGCGCCAGCCTCGCCATGGTGTTCGGCGGCTTCATCGGGCTGGCGCTCGGCTCGCTGGTTTGTCTCGCGACTTATCTGGGTCTGGTCACCATCCCGGCGCGCTACCTGTTCGGCGTCACCAGCGCCCTGATCGCGCTGTTGGCCGCGGGGATGGCGGCGCAGGCCATCGCCTTCCTCGAACAGGCCAATATCCTCACCGCGCTCGACCAGACGGTGTGGGACACGTCGTGGATATTGAGCGATTCAAGCTATCTCGGCCGCGCGCTGCACACCTTGATCGGTTATGTCGATCAGCCGACCGCCATGCAGCTTATCGTCTATGCGGCAACGCTCGCCGTGATCGTCGTGCTGATGAAGCTGTTTGCATCGCCGACGGCGCACCGGCCGCACGTCGCCGCCGCGGAATGACGGCTCAAGCCGTTACCGCTCCGCCGGCAAAGTGATCGGGGCAGATGGCCGCCGTGGTGACTTCGCCGAGATCGGCGAGCTCGGCTTCCAGGCATTCGACGTCGAGGCGAATGACGCCGCCGCCGGAAAAAATCAGCGATACGATCCCCGCGGGCGCATCGCGCTCGGCGAATTCGACGGCGAGCAGATTGAGCCGCGCCTCCTTGTCCGACTGATCGAGACCGCGGCACTTGCAGCCGAGCACGCGCTCGAACCGCAGCGCCGTGCGGCAGCGCCGGTATTCCGCGGCATGCTTGGCATCGACCACCGTCATCCAGTCGAAACGGTTGAGCGCCATGACGAAGCGGTGTTGGCGCGGCAGCCAAAGCATGTCGCCGACCCGCACCACCGCATCCTGAACATGGGCCGAAACCACCTCGATGTCGTCGCGGTCCAGCGCCACGAGCTTGAGTTCTTCGGGGCAGACGCTCATGCGCGGCTCGCTTCCTTGCAGTGTTCCTGTAGCTGGGAAGTTAGGAAGGTGCCCCGCAGGCCGCAAGCCCCTTTGGCCGTCTTTCAGGCGGGGCGCTTGCGAATGCGCTAAAACGCTACGCAGGCCGGCCGCACGATGACGCCGACCGAGTGCTGGTGGAAGGCGCGCTTATAGGCGGCGACGACGGCGTCGAGCCGCGCGTCGTCGTCCTTGTTGCCGGGCAGCACGATCTCGACGTGCTTCGACGGCTCACGCACGATCCTGCCGCTGTCGCGATCGCGCCACTGTCCGACGGCGTCGATGATGGTCAGGCCGTCGGGAAAGCGCGACACCAGTTCGCGTGCGACGAAGCGTTGCCATTCGGATTCGGAGACGCCGACGCCGTGGCCGATGTCGCGGCCGAACATCAGTTCGGCGACCATCTTGGGCTGCTGCGTGCCGTGGCACGGCGGCGTCGCGGTTTGTGCGCCGGCGCCGGTTGCTGTCGCGGTGAGCAGGGTGAAGCTGAAAGCTGCGAGGCAGGCGATGCGCATCGAAGCAACACCTCGCCTTAGAGCATGATCCGGAAAAAGCCTGTCACCGGACTTGATCCGGTGATGGAAGCCGGCTTTCCGATAAGATCATGCTCCGCCAAAATGCTGGAGTGCAATCGCTTCAATAGGAAGCGATTGCACTCTAGCTCAAAACTCCTCGGGCGGAAGCAGTTTGCCGCCGCGCCGGATCATCATGTCGCGTTTTGCCGCGGCCGAGCCGACGACCCAGAGGACCATGGTGCCCACGGCACCAAACACGCAGCTCAGGATAATGGTTTGCATCAACGTCAATCCCTCCGGGATTGCACGGCAAAATAGCCCGAGGACCTTTCGCAATCGTTAGGACCTTGGCAGGGCAGTGCGCGGTCGCGGTGCGCGCGCGGCGCTGCAAAGGCCGCGGGCCGGCGACGCCGAGAGCGTCAGCCGGCCCGCAACCGTCGTCATTATTATCCGTGGGCTATTTGCAGCCCTCGGGTGTCGGCCGTTTGCCGGGCGGGCAGGGTGCTGGCCTGCCGGGGGGCGGCGGCGGAGCCGCTGCCGGACGTTGCTGGATTTGCGGCGGCGGCGGCGGCGGAGGAGGCGGTGGTGCCGGATGCACCGTCACCGGCGCCGGAGCCGCTGGATGAGGTGGCGGTGGTGGTGGTGGTGGTGGCGGCGGCGCCGGGTGCACCGTTACTGGTGCTGGCGGCGGCGGAGCATGGAAGGCAGGCGGTGGCGGCGGTGGTGGCGGTGGTGCTGGATGTACTGTGGTTGGCGCCGGCGCCGGCGCGAACGAGTTCTTCGGCGGCGGCGGAGGTGGTGGCGACGGCTTTATCGTGCTCGGCTGCGGCTGACCGCTAGGAGGCGGCAGCGGACCGGGTTTCATGGATGCCGGCCCCGGACCGCTTTTTGGCGGCGGCGGTGGCGGCGACCCCGGTTTCACGAAGGCATTCGACGGCGGCGGTGGCGGCGGCGGTGGCCCGCCCCCTCCGGCCCGTGGCGGAGTCGGAAGCGGCGCCAAGGTCGAGGGCCCGCCCGGTGCGGGACGGAATCCGGCTCCAGGCGGCGGGCCCGGCGGCGCATGGGTCACCGCGGTCGGCAGCGAGACGCGCTGTTGCCGTCCTTCAGGTCCGGCGCCGGGCGCTCCCGGTGGCGGCCCGCGGAATTCGACGCCGCGCGGCGGCCGCACGAAAGCCGGCACCGAAGGGCCGGCAGGAATCGGCAGCAAGAAGCGCTCGCGCGGCGGCGGTGGCGGCGGCAACACCGCGAATTCGCGCGGCCGCGGCGGCAGGAAGAACAGCGGCGGCCGTGGCGGCGGTCCGTAATGCGGACCGGCGAATATGATGATCGGCTGGTCGACATAGCCGAGCTCGTCGGGCGGCGGCGGCGGCACGCCGAAATCGTAATAGGCGAAATCCGGCGGCGGCTCGTAGGCCGCGGCGAGCATCGCCAGGCGCCGCCGCGCATCCCAGACATGGGGGCCGTTCGGATAGCGGCGCAGATACGACCAATAGGCCTGAGGCGTGTCGGCGATCACGCAGCGGCGCCAGATGATCGCCTCGCGGCGCACCGCAAGCATGCCGGCGATGCGCGCGGAGTACGGGCTGTTGGGATAGACGGCGAGGAATTGCTCGTAGCCGTCGATGGTGTCGCGATCCAGCGCCGCGGCGTAAGCGTCGTCGACGCTCGGAAAATCGCGGATCGGCTTGGTGCGCACGTCGGCGATCGGCATGACGTTGGGCGGCGGCGGCGCGCCGGCGGCAAGCTCGGTCATAATGAACGGGCCGTCGATCTGCGAAGCGTACCAGGGAACTTCGGCGCCTTGGGTAAGATCGCTGACGCGTAGCCGCAGCCGCGCGAACAGGTCATCGAGGCCTAGTCCGCCGGCCGCGATCATTTCCGTCAATGACGTCGCGTAAGCGCCATAGGGACCTTGCTCGTCCGGCGCGACCGTGCCCGGCGCGGCGTTGAACGCGATCGCCATGCTGGGCGTCGGCTCGACCAGCGCCAAGCCGCCGGCCAGCGGTTGGTTGCCGCCGCCAAAAGGATTCTGTCGCGCGGCGTCGAGAATGACGATCTTGACGCGGCCCGGCAGCGACGCCAGCGGTTGGGTGAAATCCGAAATCCGTATCGCCTGCAGCGGAACGTCGACGTCGCGCTGGATATCGGCGTCGACGGGAACGAAATAATTCTCGCCATTGAATTGCAGGCCGATGCCGGCGAGATAGACCAGCGCGACGGCGTCCGGTCCGGCGGCCGAGACCTGGCCGATGAATTCACGAAAGGATTCCCGCAACGTCGCCTGATCGAGATTGCGCGCGCCGGTGACGGTGAAGCCGGCGGACTGCAGCGCGTCGGCGACGAGGCCGGCGTCGTTGGCGGAGGTGGCAAGTTTCGCCGCCTGGTACTCGTCGTTGCCGATCACCAGCGCGAAGCGTTGTTCCGCCGCTTGGCTCGCGTGCTGACCCAACGTCAACGCCAGGATGACGAGCAGCCACAAAGCTGCCGCCCGCGTAAATTTTGTCATTGCGATCTCCCGGATGTCCCGATCCGCCGCCAATTGACGCTCGGCCGACTTGAAGCTTGTTCCACAGGTATCCTGCCGATCAATGGGTCCAAATAATGTCGGGAATAACGTCAGGAGTGGAGATTTGCTCCGCTATGTGCCGCGGCGGTCCAAATCTTTGTTGTTTGTCATGATCGCGGAACCGGCTGCACGCATGATCGCGATATGTCAAGAATGGCCAGGACAGTCGTGAAAGTTGCAATTGCGTCCGCATCCGCGGCGCGCTAAGAACAATCTAACAAACGCTTTCTTAACTTGACTTGCCTTAGGTGCGGCCTGTCGGCAAGTTATGGCTCGACAACAATCGTCGTGATGACTATCCATCATGATCATATCCTATCTGCTCACTTTTCATCCACTCCCGTAAGGGATACAAACTGCCTTTGTTGAAAGGGAGGTTTTATGGCCAAGAGACCAAAAAAGCGGCGCGCGTGGACTGCAGGCGAGCTCCGTGATCTGAAATCGATGGCGCGCAAGAAGACGCCAGCGGGCAGAATTGCCAAGAAACTGCGCCGGTCTGAAGGCGCGACGCGGCAGAAGGCATTCAGCATCGGGCTCTCTCTCGATTCCCGTTCCTGATCCAACAACAGCAATTCAAGCTTCTTAAGTAGCGGCACCGACCGAGGTCTTCAGGCCTCAGCCGGTGTCGTGATACTTCTTTTGCAGCGATGAGTTGCGCGGGCTAGCGTTGCCAGCGCCGCGTGATGGCGGCGGAACGCTGGCCACTGCCTGAGTCA
>Ga0208696_1001459_pt1 | contig 13953 bp, 15 predicted proteins | sample Sb_taG_9_FD_187711 | JGI IMG/M metagenome (GOLD analysis project Ga0208696, IMG submission 187711) | Peat soil microbial communities from Weissenstadt, Germany - Sb_50d_b_LC metaG (SPAdes) (version 2) | ecosystem: Environmental > Terrestrial > Soil > Wetlands > Peat | place: Germany...
CGGGGGACGCCCGGCTCCCTCCGCCTTGGTCTGGCCGCGGGGTCGGTCGAATCCGATGCGGACAGGCGCGCCGCTGACCAAGGTGAACACCGCCGACCGGAACTGGCCATGCAGGTCGATAACCAGGTCGTATCGGTTCCGCCGGATTGCGGAGAGCAGTCGAAACGGGCCCACGGTCGCGGACCAGTTCTGGCCAAAATGGGAATATGCCTTCCGGGGAAACAAGATCGTGCCCGATAGGTCAGGATGATGACGGACCAGGTCGGCATTCTCCGGCGTGATCAACCAATCGATCCGCGCGTCTGGATATCGGGCGCGAAGCTTCACAAGAACCGGCAGGGTGTGGACAACATCCCCCAACGCCGAGGGCTTGATGAGCAGTATCCGCTCGAACTGCCTGGAGGGCATGTGAGACATCATCGTGACTTCGGGGATTGGAGGAGAGGTCGAGCACGATGGCCTTGCCGGACAGCGGCCCTGACCCAGCGGGAAACCAAGTACACGACCGTGACTCCGCTAGCTCGCCCGGCGCAAGATCTTCTTGAGGACCGCCGAGACGCGATGGCGCGTCGTCTCATAGCGCAAGACCTTCTGGCTGTTGACCCAGTTCATCTGAATCGCGCGGCGCGGCCCGTTAAATGGCTTATGGCCATGCCAGGAATTGTCGCTGCGCCGGAAGCAAATCAAGGTCCCATCTTCTGGAGGCACTTCGACGACGAAGTCATCGAGATCCGCGCCCGAGCGGAGCAACCTGAGGCGGCCACCGGCCCCCTCCCATCCCGGGTTCATGTAGATCAGAATGGTGATGATTTTGCTTGCCGAGTCGGTATGGATTTGACCGTCCTTCTCCGAACAACGGCTCCGCACCGTGAGCATGATCGGCCGGCCACTCAGGTCGATTCCGAACTTGCTCTCGAACGACTCCCGCACGACCTCCCCTCGCAGCTCATCGATCAGGGCAGCGAACGCCGGACCGTAAGGTAGTCCGCTCAAGGGGAAGCTACCGGGCAGGTCCACCCGGGGGAAGTCGGCGTTGATCGCAGCCCGTGCCTCGACCTTCACGAAGCCCGGCACCACGAGAAAATCGAAGGGGTCCCGACAGAGTTTCGTGGCACGAAACGTTGCGAGATCAAGCATCGACATGCTTCTCTCATCCTTTCCATCTTCTTGTCCCTCCGCGCTGCCCCCGTCCACAAGGGGTAGCCGGTAAGGGCGACTTTCTTCGTCCTCGAAAGCCTGTGTAAGACATCGGTCAAATTGGGCGGTAGAGAGAATGATTTTGGACCAGACCGGTTTCTATTTGGGTGCCACCCCGGGTTAGCAGTGAGAGAGGACCGCTATCACGCTGCGGTCGATCTGGACGAGATCCCCAAGATGAAGCGAGTCGACGACCTGACCAGAATCCTGAGCCGGGAATTGCGATCGGCGGCCTGATCTCCCTCACCGAGACTTCGGTCGCGGTAGGGAACGTTCTTGCGGACGTCCCCCCGCGGCGCCACCGCTAGGCCGCCATTGCCCGCGAAGGCGGTTCCGATGATCGTCTGGGGCGCGAACACCTTGTTAGGGAAATCCCCGGTAATAATCTCATCTTGATTCGCGACCCTGATTGTCCGTGATCCGAGTCCGTTAGATCGATTGAGGTTGGATGAGGATTTCATACTTGGGGAGGATCGTGTCGCGTTGCAGTCGGCTCTCGACGGCTTTGAAGGCGGCCTTGGCGATGCGAACACCTTTGTCGTAGGTCTTCTCGATCAGGGTGACGACCGGCTGAACGCCGTTCCAGGTCGTCGTCCGAGCCCACTCCACCACGGTGTGGACGCTGTTGAGTAAGGTTCCGTTCCAGTGGTTTTCCAGGATGCCCCAGCAGCGTTCGATGAGGTTGTACTTGCTATGGTACGGCGGATAATACACCAACTTGACTTCCAGTCCGGTGGCGTCCGCGAACCTCACCAACCGGTACAGGAATTGGGTTCGAGCACCCGAGTTCTCCGGGCCGTTGTCCAGGTTGACCACCAACTGGCGGGCGGCGGAATGCTGTGCTTTGTTCGCCTCCCACCACTGTTCCAGACAGTCCACAATGAAGTCACTGGTCTCGTTCGATGTCCCGATGAAGATACTCAGCAAGCTCGAGGTCACGTCCAAGATCCCATACGGTACCAGTTTCTTCTTGGCCTGGGTGTCATGATCCAAGGCCCTGGGAGTCTCGGCCGCGCGGGACTCCCCGTCCCGGGAGAAGTCCCCCACATCCACTTTGGCCTTGGCGTCTATGGAAATCCGCACGACATCGGGGGAGTCGTCCGCCGTCTGATTCTCCTGACGGACATTCTCGAAAATCGCGTCGGTTTCGGGAATCTTCTTCAACGGTTTGGTCTTCTGCACCCTCCGTAGCTTATAGCCCAGACGGTTGAGGATCACGCCGATCGTGTTCACGTGGGGAAGTTCCTCGTCCGTCCAGCCTTTCTGGTCGATGAGGGCTTGCCGCATCCCCTTGGCCGTGATTCGAGTGTACAGAAACGGCGACTGAAACTTTGGGTCCGCTTGGCTTTCGGGATCCGCCAAGGCCCGGATGTCGGCTTCCAACTCCGGAGATTTCGTTTCCGTCTTGTGATTTCCCCGAGCGGAAAAATTTCCCTGGCAAGTGATCCCAGTTCGCAGTTCGTTCAACCCCAGCGCCACGGTATGGTGAGACCACCCGAAGACGCGCTCCGCTTTCCAGATGCTCCCGTCCAAGTAGTCCAAGGTCACCTGGGCCTGGAACGCCCTGCGCTTGGGTCCTGTCAACTTCCGGGCGGCATCCTTGAACGACGCAATCACCTCGTCCGTGAGAACTTTCATCATCCCCTCCCCGGGACCAGCTCTCGAATCCGAAACCACAACGGAGGGGAGTAGAACAGAAAACTCGAATCATGCCGAGACTATTCTCCGGGGATTCCCTAACCCGAGACCGCGCGCAACCGCCGAGTGTGTGCCGTCAAAAGCTCCATGTCGTCATACCAGCCGGCCAAGGTCGACCCTCCTTGATGCAAGCCGACGTCTTCGGCGCGGCGGATCTTGCCCTGCCGGTCGAGGCCGGCACGCAAAACCCGGAACTCGGTACAGTTGACCTCTGGAGCCCGCAGCAATTCCAGGAACCGCCGGGTCGCCGCCGGGTCGCAAGCGGCAGCGACCGCTGAGGACGGCCGCAAGAGGCCCTGTTCCAGCGCCGCCATCACGCGACCGATGGTCTTCGTCTTTTCCATCATAGTCTCAGTACTTCCAAGTTCAGGGTTTTCCCATCAGAGGTCATAACTCCTGATCAAAGCTGAAGTTCAACAATAACCGAGTCGCGGACCCCCAGGGTCCCTTCCACCACATGCGTCAACCACAGCAACATCCTCCGGAACCGCAGCAAATCCAAGCGGATCTCGCGACCGCCGCGACGAGGCCGGGCCAGCACCATCTGGTGCAACCAGACCCAGACATTCCGCAAGATCAGGGCGATCCCCACGTAGAGCAGCCGCTGCGCCGGATCGCGTGTCGAGGTCCGAATCCGGGCCTGATGCAACTGTCGATAGGTCGTCTCGATGCTGAACCGCTGGCGATACGTCTCCCGGACCCAGTCGAAGGATGGAGGCTGAAGTCCCCAGAAGGCGTAGATCAGGTGTTGCTTGCCATGCCGATGCCATTGACCACGATAGTAGCGGCATTTGACACAGATCGCGACGCGGGCCGGCCGCTTCTGGGCATCGTGCAAGGTGTAAGTCCCGAAGCCGCTGCTCTGCCAGGTCAAGAAGACGTTGGTCCCGCTCGGTCCTCGCGGATCGTCGAGCCGGCGGCCTCGGCAGATCACAGGCATCAGGAACGGATGGTGGGCCGCCTGGAGATAGCGGATCACCCCCACACTGTAGAAGCCGCGGTCCAAAAGCAGCAAGCGGCAGCGAATCCCGACTTGGGCGGCCTGATGCAGAAGGCGCTTCAAGACCGCCTCCAGGGGTTCGCCCCGGGAGACCGGGGTCAATGCCACGGTGAAGCGGTAACCGTTGCGGATGACGTAGAGCGTGGCGTAGGCGTGGAAGTGGCTGGTCCCGCTTTTGGCCTCGGAGCGGTAGATCTCGTCGGGGTCGTGCTGCGGCTGGCCATGATAGGGGATCAGGACCAGATCGGCGGCCATGCGCTGCGGGCTGCGGCGCAAGGTCCTGGGCAAGTTGCCGGCCAAGGCGGCGTTGAGTCGGCGCTGCAATTCGGCAAAATCGGGCAAGGTGGCGATGAGGGCCAAGCGCGCGGCCTCGTCGGAGGGGGCGTCGCGCAGGGTCTTGCAGGCATCGGAGAGCGAAGTAATCCGAGCGGCCGCGTAAAGCAACAGGGTGAACAGCAAACTGGCCCGGCACTTGGGTCCGTGGTCGCCGAGTTTCAAATGGTCCTGGAGGACGACGGCGGCGCAGCGGTGGACCTGCGGGGCGGTGAGGGTAAAATTCTTTGGGCGCATGGCTCCCTCCTCTCATGGTGGGTTCCCCATAAGTCATTATAGGGCGGAGCCTGTGTCCACCAGATCCGACCTCGTCAGCTAAACCGGGCACTTGGAACTACTGAGTCTCCCGGATTCGCAATGCTCTGCGGTGGTCGTCTCGCTTGCAGGACTGAAGCACTGGTCCGGCTCTGTCGCACCACGGTCCGAGAACTCTGTTGACGATACACCGCACTGCAAGGAACTGCGCAGCTTCCTCAGCGCACCTTGCCCGATCTGCCGTGCGCGATGAACGGAGATTCCCAGCGCGCGGCCGATCTGGGCGTACGTCCACCGCCGCGAACCGGCAGTCGCTATCGGGGCCGTCCCCGCGCGGATGACTGCTGAAGGAGAGTCCTCGTGCGGATCGTCCAGGCCGAAGTGGCGGCGGATCAACCAGGCTTCGACGGGAGTCAATTGGTCGAGCGCCTTATGCAGTTCGTCAAGTTTCTCGGCTGTCTCCAGATCGTGCTCGGGACGGTGCCTGTCAGCGATGGTCTCTTCCAGAGTGGTCTCCTCGTCGTTGTCATCGACCCCGCAATACGACGACCGCGAGATCATCGAATGATTCAAGAGCTGACGCTGACGGTGCGAGATCTCCAAGCGAGAGCCGAGCGCGGCCGATCCACGGTCATCCGGCGCGGGCCTATCCTCGGTTCGCGGCTCGCCGCCGACCTGGTGCGACCGGACATTCAGCCTGAACATGTAGTCGGGCACGCGGATCAGCGAAAAGTTGGCCGCAATGGCCCGCTGGATCGTGTTACGGATCCAGTAACTCGCATACGTTGAGAAACGGGTGTTGTGTGTCTCCGGATCGTAGCGCTCCACGGCGTAAATCAACCCGCGGCTGCCCTCCTGAATCAGATCGTCGAGGGTTGCCCCGTAGGAGTAATAACGCCTGGCGATGTTCGCGACCAGCCTGAGGTTCGCCACGATCAGGGCTTCGCGGGCGACCTGGTCGCCGGCCTTGATCCGGGCCGCCAGGTCATGCTGCTCCGCCGGCGTAAGCTGGCGGGCAGGTTGCCTCGGAGCATGCTCCTGCGCCGGTCGCGGCCCACTTTGGCTCTTCTCGCCGGCTGATTCCTCCGTGCGTTCTCTGGATTGATCCCCGAGTGCCGGATCCCCGGCGCAAGACGCGGCCTGACCGCGCCCTGCGCTGCGGGGCCCCCGGTGTGCGGGCCGCGGTTTGACATGGGTCATCAACGTTGCTGTCATGATTCATTCCTTATCAAAAGCGGTCCGCCGCACGTCATGCTTCCCTTGTGGTCTCGGACTCAAGATGCGGCAGTTCGCGAAGGATCCGAAGCTGGCCAGATCACCCGGAGCCGCTCCTGAGGGCCTTTGGCGGAGCCGGAACGGAGGCTCCAGCGACCCGCTGTCACGCCCTCGATCGCGCCCCAGGCCGTGGGAAAGCTCCGGCTCGTAGGATCAGTGCCGACGTGGGTGACCGGGCGAACGTACCACCGCCCCGAACGATGCCCCGCGCGGAACTGCTGGGTGAACCGGGGCGTGTAAACGATAAGCTGCTGTCCCGTAAAGCGATCAAGGACCCTCAGCGTGCCATCGGGCTGGCGTGGCTCGACATGGACCCGGGGCACCGACGTCGCGTGGACCGGCAGCAAGGTCAACATCGCCAGGGCACGGGAGACGGAGATCGACCGCCGCCGGGACCGGGGCCGCGGTGAGGCTGGTGTTGGCCCTACGGAGGGAGCTCCACCGGCCCGCGCGCCAGAGGGGATCGTCTCCGGCTGCCCGGCCGAGTGATGAGCCGGGTCGGATCGTGACTGCGTATCAGGGATCATTGTCTTGATCATCTCCCTCTCGTGCAAACCTGCGTGAATCAACTGAATCGCGAATCAATCCTTCCGGAGGATGACCGGCTCGTTCCGTCCCGCGCGGCGGGTCCACAGCAAGGGTGAGGACGGCTGGGGCGCGGTTACCGCTTCCACTGATCCGGCCGGGAGGTCTGCTGCCAGCCTGCGCAGCAGCTCAGGGGCGTTATCTCCCGGGCGGATGTGCTTCGAGAATACTTCGAGCGCCGCGCTGGCCTGCGATCCATGGCGGATCAGCACCTTGAGCCAGCAGAACGGCCGCAGGTCCTCCTGAAACGCCAGCTCGGCCATGACTTTCGACGCGGTCGTGGATCCCACGCCATCCTGGCGCAGAAGCTCCACGGCGACGGGGCTCCATCTCCAGTCCAAGATCGCCCGCTCGAGCCGTGCGCCGGTGAGCAAAGCACCGCGGAGGTCGGCCCCTACGAGCTGCGCCCCTTCGAGACTGGCGAACCGCAGGTCCGCCCCGCGAAGGTCGGCCTGCCGAAGATCCGCAGTCCTCAGAAACGCCCGCCGAAGATCGGTTCCGACAAGCCTGGCAGCTCGCAGGTCCGCCTTCTCGAGGTGAACGCCGGCCAGTTCGGCCTGGCTCAGCTCGGCGCCGCGGAAGTCGCCTTCTGCCAGGGAAGTTCCCCGTACCTTGACTCCTTCCAGGTCTGCGTACAGCATCCTGACACCCCGCGCCACGGCCAGTTCCAAGGCCCGCGGATAGGTCTCGGCCTCCACCATGGCGATGAGCCTGACGCTCCAGCGATGAAAGATTGGGTAGGTTGGCATCTCTTGAAATCCCTTGATGAAAGTTCCCCGAAGCGGTCGTTCGAGCGCGCACCATCTCCGCGTCAGCCTGGCGGGCGTGACCGGGCCAGCCTCATGACATTGGGAATCACGTTCAGGAAAAGGCGAACCGAGAAAGGGCCCGCGGCCATGAGCCGGCGCCCCGCATGGCGGCGGGGGCGCTGGCTCGATGACGATCCGCGGGCGGGACGTCGCCGATCGAGACGATAGTCTCGAAGGTTGATTAGAGCGGTTTTCCTTCGTGCCGCGCACGTCCTGTGTCTGGGCGGGCCCAACGATTCCTCAAGCTCCGAAGGAGCCACGCTGCGCGGCTGGGGAGAACACCGATGTACAACCCGTGAATCCGCCGTCGTGGGCTGCCTGTCAGCTATGCTAGACCTAAAACAAGCGTGATGCGAGGATTGAATAGGGTTGACAGTGGCCCGCACCCAGTGAAACAAGCCACGAAACGAGCCGACGGAATTCGGAGAGGCGTTCACTCGAAAACGACAAGCGCCTCACAAGTGCCTTCGTCAAAAGCCTTTAAATAGAGGAGTGACGTCCCAAGCGGCCTCGCATCACGCTTGGTTTAGGGCTAGAGTAAGCTGCTGGAGCCGGGACCGACGGGACCCGAGGGCGGAATTGGCGGAATAACGATCGGGGGATTGTCGGTCGGCAGGGGGCCGGGATCGGGCTCGGGATCCGGCGGCGGGTCATCGACCACCGCGACCGCGACGGCTGGCCCCGACACCAGACCGCTCATACTCAACTTCGATTCCAGAACATCAAACAAGTCAAGACTCTCGATTGCGAACCTGCGGCACATCTGGGCTGTCTCCTCTCCGTGTCGAAATGGGTACTTGGTCCGGTCGGACCAACGTTATGAAACAAACGGGCCACGTTCTGACCCGGATGTTCCTTCTCGATCTCCCGTTCACTGCACCCTTCTCCCATATGATCTGGTCTAGAGCTTGCAAAGTTGCAGTAAAATGGAAATTCTCTTGAAAGCTTATCCCTGATATGCAAAACCATCGGTTCCCGGCAAGCTTGCCTTTTATTCATAAGTTCCGCATCGATGAGGAACTGGCTGCGTGGGGCGACGGCCCCTGTTGGAACGTTCGGGAGATGATTCCGGGGGTTTTCCGACTGATGGGAAAACGACCGCCCCGGCGGCGGGCGACTCTCGGGCTCGTTCGACAATCAGCCCGGGCTGGCCGGAAGGTCGCGGAGGAGGATGCGGGCGACTCGCTCGCCGCAACGTACATCTGGTCGAAGGCAAACTGAACGCGCCCGCTGGGATCAGTCTCGTGGGAACGAAGCTGAAGCAGCGGTACGACCGCCTTGAGCCAGAGGCGGTTTTGGACATCCGCGTCCGGGTAGTCCGGAATCATCTCCTCGGCGCCGGGATCGTCGCCTTCAGCCGGAGTGGAAGCCGATTCGCCGGAGGTGTCATCGGGCTGATCGGGCTGGTTCGGATCAGGTGTACGGGAAGAGTCAGGTTTCATGGCCGTCTCGCTTCCCGTTGATATGGATGCACCTTGACCGGCACGGTCAGGGCGTACTGCCGGCGCCGAGGCAATCGAAGCAGACGTGATGATTGACCAAGCCCTGGCGCCCTCGCCCCCGGGTGCACCAGGCCAGGCCCGCACAGCCGCAGTCGGACTGGACAAGATCCAAGGGGCACTCCTTCATCCGGCCAGAAGCATTAACGACTCCGTCACGCCTGGAGCGGGCGGTGATCGGTCTGGAGTCGCGGTGCTGGTCCCGGCGGGGACAGCCGCGTCGTTGACCTTTGGCCGAAGAAGGGTCAGATATGCTGGGTTGTACGCGGGGTGAGCCGGATCAACCAGCTCGCACAGGCGACGGACACCCCGGCCCGCGCAGGGCAGACCCGGCTCGAGCGGGCACCGCGAGCACCGCACCGGTTCGTGGAAAATGGTCACGTTGGTGATTTTGCCAGGCAAGCTGAAGGGGCCGCCCTGTCGCAGGGGCGGCGGGCCACCGCGAACAGTGATGTACCAGTCCGCAATAGCCCGCGGAGGGCCGGGCCGTGCTCGAACAGGAACGCCAGTTTGGCGACCCAGGGCAGTGGCCAGGGAGGCAGTTCGAGATAATGGCGGTAGATCTCCGACGGCGTCTGGCCGGGGCGCGAGCGCGGGCTGGCGCGGTGTCGCCGCAAGGCCGGCACGAGCCATCGTCCCCACCAGAAGATCCGATTCAAAAGCAAACCGGAATCGGCGAAGGCCGCGCCCAGGGTTTCCGGCAAGTAGCGCCGGCGATGGCCCTGAATGGCGTCGAACTCGGTGAACAGCGCGGGCAGCGCCGGGACGCTGACGATCAGAGCGCCCCCCGGACGCACGAGCATCCCCAGCCGGGCAACCGCCGCACGATCATCATCGAGGTGCTCGATCACGTCCAGGGCCAGCACGGCGTCACTCGCTGCAGCAATCTGGCCGAGGGGTTGAGCCAGGTCGGCCTCCACCAGGCGTCGGCCCGGGCGGTCGAGCTGCTGGAGCGCCCGCCTGGAGATATCCATGCCCAGAACGTGATAGCCGCGCCGCTCCAGGGCTTCCAGCGTGACTCCCCAGCCGCAGCCGGCGTCGAGAACCTGCGCCGGGGGATGAATCCCCAGGCGACCAAGCAGATCCAGCGTGAGCGCCGCGCGCGCCCGCCACCAGGGATGGCCGTGGATCAGATCGGCCAGATCGACGAGAATCTCCTCGGCCATGCTCTCGTCGGCGGCTCCTTCCGACCAGCGTTCGATCACGACTGGACAGCTCCCGTCTGACCGTCCTCGTCCTGTCCGAACCCCTTCGCTTCTGGGTGTCCGGCGATGTCGCCCTGGTAGTCGCGGACGATGTAGGTCGGGCGTCGTTTGGTCTCCAGGAAGATCAGGCGGATGTACTCGCCGATGATGCCCAGGCTGAAGAGCTGAATCGATCCCATGAACAGAACGGTCACGAGTGTGCTGGCCCATCCCTGCGGCACCGTACGATTGTAGAGCGCGCTGGAGACAACCCAGACGAGAAGCGCCAGAGCGATGCAGATCGTGACGAATCCGAGGTAGGTCACCAGCCGCAGGGGATAGCTGCTGAAATTGATCAGGCCGTCGATGGCCAGCACAATCAGGGAGCCGAAGGTATATTTCGGCTTGCCGCCCTCACGGGCCGCGCGCTCGTAGGCCAGGCCGACCTGACGGAAGCCTGCGAACGATCGCAGCCCGCGGACGAACCGCATCTTTTCGGGAAGATGCTTGAGCACATCGACCACTCGCCGATCCATGAGGCAGAAATCACCGCTGTCCAGGGGAATGTCGAGATCACTGATCGCGCTTAAAAGCCGGTAGAAGCAGAAGTAGCCCAGCCGCTTCAGGGGATCTTCCTTGCGTCGCTGTCGCACCGCGTAGACCACCTCGTAGCCCTCAAGCCATTTCTGGACGAAACGGGGTAGCACCTCGGGAGGATCTTGGAGATCGCCGTCCATGATGATGATCGCCCGACCTCGTGCGTGATCGATACCGGCGGAAACGGCGGCCTGGTGTCCGAAGTTGCGGCTTAAGTGAACGGCCGCCACGTGGCGATCCTGGTGCACCAGCTCGTCGATGAGCCGGGGCGTGCTATCCCGGCTGCCGTCATCGATCAGAAGGACCTCGTAAGGCACGCCCAGAGATTGCAGGACATCGCCGAGCCTGCGGTGCAGTTCTGCCACGTTCTCCTGCTCGTCAAAAAGCGGAACGACGACGGTGACCACGGGGGTCGGCTCGGTCGGCTGAATTTCAACACTCATGGCACCACATGATGAGGTCGGCTTTCCTCGAAACCAGCAGGGCGGGATCGCCCGGTCTGGCGGGTCTGATCCGATCCGACCCGACCTGGTGAGGCCGGGCCGCCTGCCGGAGGAGATCAGGCGCTTGTCGGGGTAGTGGGCAGCCCAAATTCCGCTCGTCCGGCAATTGAACAAGCCGCTCGCGGTCGCTTACTACATGAAGGAGGACCTCAGACAGTTGTGGTCGCAACAGAACAAGGCCCAGGCAAAGCGATTCCTCAAGGACTGGATCGCCCGCGCCGAGGCGTCCGGAATCAAAATGCTCAAGTCGTTCGTCAAAACTCTGCGGGACCATCAAGAAGGGATCCTGGCCTACTACAACTTCCGGATCTCCACGGGCCCTCTGGAAGGAACGAACAACAAGATCAAAACGATGAAGCGGGAGGCATACGGCTATCGGGATCAAGAGTTCTTCGTTCTGAAGATCTTCGCCGCTCACGAGCTAAAGTACGCGTTGGTCGGATGAGCGCGCCATAGCCCATCGGACACCTGAGTCATGCCTCAGAAAATCCTCGGCGTAGCCGACTGTTGCGGAATCACTTGGGAAAAGTACGCTGCTTCCGGATGAACCGAGAAGATCATCGGCTTATCGTAAGTGGGCAGGAGCTGCTTGCTAATGGCCCGGGTGATCGGATAAAGCGGAGAGCCCGAACCACCAGCCAGAATGATGCCTTTACGAAACATGCTCGGCTTGTCTCACGAGTTTTAAGGGTAATCCTCAACGTCAGGCCACGATAGGAGCGATGTCGCCGTCGATCACTCAACCGGACAATCGCGAACGAAATCGCGGCGGAGAGGCAGGAGAGCCTAGTATGTCTACCGACGTTCTCGACGCAAAGATCGAGCCCGAACCGGTCTGGTGTCGCGCGGAGCCCCTCCGGGAAACACGCGAAGCCCACAGCTGACTTCCCTGCAGATCTAGCCCGCCCACGGGTCATCGGGCAGCATGGCCTTCCGGCCACTGTTCACGAACAGGTCAACGTCGCAGGCCACGTAAGAGGGGAAGGTCTTCTCACCCATGCGTTGCCAGCGCCGCGAGGCCAGAAGCGCGCGCGTCAGTGGGCCGTCTCCCAGGGCTGCTGGGCCCTGCTTAAGCTGTGTCCAGAGATCGGCCGCCCACTCCTGCTTTGCTTTGACCACGATCAGGTAATCGACGTCCAGCTCCCTCGGATCCTGCTCCGATTCCTTGTTAGGATAGTTCACGACACGGAGTTTGCCGGGATCCGACGAGGATTCGAGAGAATACTGAGGAACGCGACGACCGTAGGTGTACCACATCGGACTGTAGATGTGCCAGGCGACCCTGTCCGGCTCGTCGTACAGAACCGCGACCTTCTCGGGTCCCAAGTGTTCGATCAACCGGGCGATCGGGCCGTAAGACGTATGGGCGAAGTAGTCGCCGGCGGTCGCCAGGCGGCTGACGCCGAACAACTCTCCTACCGTAATCAGGGCAATGCCCACGATCGCACATCCCCGAGCGAGTCCCGACCGGGCCGCCAGTCCCGAGGCCATCACAAGAAAGAGTGCCGGCAGCATCCAGATGTTGTACGAAGGCAGGGCGGCCTGGAAACCGGATTGGGCAAGCTGTGCGGCCGCGGCGACCAGAAAGCCTGAAACCAAGGCGATCAGCAGGCCAAAGGTTACCCTCCCCGACGACCGCTTCGGTGCCAGGGCTGCCAGCACCGCCAGGACCGCTCCACCCAAGACCATGCCGACCAAGATCGGTCCTGCGGACATCGACGGATGGGACACCAACCGGTAGACCAGCCGCACGATCATCACGTACCGGCCTTCCGACGGGGCGGGCAGCCCGCTGCCGGCATTCTTTCCCATCGCGATCGAGGCCTGGATAAACGGCAGGAGCCCGAGCGCCGCAATCCCGAGCGTCACGATGCCGGCCAAGACTCTCCAGAGCCGCGCTGGTTGATCCCGATTCAGGACCAGCAGTGCGAGGAAGACGCCTCCGGAGAGCAACAGCCCGAAGAAGTGGGTAAAGATCGCGAGGATCCCGGTGAGCACCATGCCAACCAAGAAGGGCGCGTCAGACAGCTCGTCGCGCGAATCCTCGAGTAGTCGCATGAGGAACCAGAACATCACAGCCGATTCTAGCAAGAACAGCGGGTAAGAGCGGATCTCGATCGCGCTGGTCACCACGTTGGGCGAGAGCGCAAAAAGAATCCCCGCCGTGAATCCGGCGAGCCCTCCCCACGCGCGCCGTGCCGCGGAGTGCACGACGAGGATCGAGGCGGCCACACAGACCAAGCTGAATGACCTCATTGCCAATTCGCTGAGTCCGAACACCTTCGCCCAGGCCTGCTGCGCCCAGTAGCTAACCGGCGGCATGCGGTCCGATGGTATCCCGAAGTTATGATGACTCCAGCCGGCCAGCCAGCGGGTCACCTCGACCGGGTCGAGCCCCACCCCGTACAACTGGGTGGCCTCGTCGTACCAGAGCGACTGATGGGGTAGGAACAAACCAGCGGACACAACACACGCCTCCATGCAGACAATCGCCCATGCCAGCGACCACCATTTTCTCCCGCCGCGATTCAGGGGTCTTGGTCTCTGAAGCTCTGTCGGCTCCGAGATGGCGCCGCCAGGATCGCCCGAGGCCCCTGTTGGCGTGTCAGCCAACCTTTCGCCCTCACCTGTCTGCTTGACCTGCGCCATCGACACTCGCCTTTCAGATTTCGCCGTTGCTCGTTGTTTGTACTTCCATCGCGGTAGGACTCAGCTTCCATTTCCATCCGGGCAGAGGGCTCCATCCTATCGCAAGTTCAAGTAAGCCGCTAGCACCGCGGGCTGGTCCCCGACCTCTCGCATCGTAGCGGAAGGCCCGTCACCGCTCCCCTGAATTCCCATCAATTGCAACCGGCTCGGTCGTGCCTCATGGTTTCTCGCAGAGGTTGATCCCTACACTGTGTCAGAGGAACCGATTATGAGCACCACGCTACGTCAGAAAATGCACCAAGACGGCATCATCCCAATAGGTGGCTTTGGGAGGCCTGTTTGACTTGACACTTGGCAAGGTGTTACCAG
>Ga0208696_1001464_pt1 | contig 13919 bp, 14 predicted proteins | sample Sb_taG_9_FD_187711 | JGI IMG/M metagenome (GOLD analysis project Ga0208696, IMG submission 187711) | Peat soil microbial communities from Weissenstadt, Germany - Sb_50d_b_LC metaG (SPAdes) (version 2) | ecosystem: Environmental > Terrestrial > Soil > Wetlands > Peat | place: Germany...
ATATTAAAGCAAACCGCGTGCCGTTCCCCGCGGCTTCGTTCAAGAGCCTGTACCCGAAAGGCCGCAACGGCTTGCGGTGAAGCCATCGTCTGCGTGCGCCGGCCCTTCGGGTACAGGCTTCTTCCTTTTCCGTCTGGAAGCGGACCTTGACGGCAACCTCTGCGCGCAACCGCTCCTGAGAATTGGTAACGCGGACCACGACGGGGACGAAGCCGCTGTTGTGGTCGGCCACCTTCCCGACAAAAACGACCTTCCCCGTCCCGGCCGCCTCCACCTTGCCGTCGAGCCAAATTTCGGCCGACTGGCCGACGGCGACCTGCTCCACCTGAACCGGCGACAACTCGCAGCGGACGTCGAGCTCGCGCAGGTCCACGATTTCTCCCCAAATCAAAGTGCCCGGCCAAGTCACTGTGCCCGGGCTGACGTCCAGCCAGGCGACCTCACCGTCGATGGAAGCGGTCACCGTATACAGCTTCAACTCGCTCCGGGTGAGGGAAAGCTCGGCTTCAGCGGCTCGCATCTGTGCCTCGTTGCTCAAGGCTGTGGCGCGAATCTCGTTGTAGGTGTTCTCGGGGAGCGCCCCAGTTTGCCGGCCTCTCTCGGCGAGGTCGAGGTTCCGCCGGCTATACTGGGCCCTCGCCTCGATGCTTCTCAGCTCCTTCTCCCGTACCCGAAGCTTGGCCTGCGGCTCGAGATCGAATAGCTTGATCAGCACCTGGCCTTTCGTCACCCGTTCGCCCGGGCCCACCAACACCTCGACGACGGGACGCAAGATCGCGGCTGCAATGATTCCCCTGTGGGAGAGCATGCAGCGCGTCCGCCCCGGCACCTCCAGTGGAGCCGCCGGCCCCGGTTGTGCAGATGCGGCAGGAGCGGCGGCAGGTGTGGCTAACTGGCAAACCGCCAGGACCCCAAGACCGAGACCGCATGCCACCAACAGAAACCTCTTCATGAGCTGATCTCCACTCGCTGTTGAACGCTGTCTTACCGACGCCCGCGAGAATCAAGTTACACGCAAGACAAATACCGGGTGGCGATGGAAAGGTCGAGCCTCGGTCCTCGGTTGGGCTGTTGTGTGGCCTGGCCGCGCTGTCGGTACGTCCCTGACGACCTGCGTCGCCAGTCCCGGTTGGCTCTCGGGACCATCTCGTGCTTCGAAACGTTGACGCGGAATCGACGCAAGTTATCATTCTAGACTAGGATAGTTGGGAAAGGAGATTTCCATGGCCGAAACCTATGGCGGTGTAGTACAAGGCGGCGTTGTGGTGTTCGAGACAGCACCTGGGATTGAGTCGGGTGGAAACATCCAATAGTGACAGTCAGGTCGTCCCGACAGCCCTGAGGCAATTGCCGCCGGTCAATACCGTGCTGGAGCAGGACGAGCTTGGCGCGGTGTGGCAGCTTCGCGGTCGGGAAGCCGTGGTCCGCGCCGTGCGCGCCGCGATTGGCGAGGCTCGGGTGAGTCTTCAAAACGGCCAGCACGCGGCCGTCGATGTGCCCAGCCTGGCCAGACGGGCCAGGGAGATTGTCCAGGACACCAGGCCCCTGCTCCGGCCCGTGATCAACGCGACCGGGATCTTGCTGCATACCGGGCTGGGGCGGGCTCCGCTGGCGGAAGCGGCGGTAGCAGCCGTCTGCGCAGTGGCCCGGGGATTCTGCAACCTCGAATTCGAGCTCGAGGAGGGAGAGCGAGGCCGGCGAACCTCGGGCATTGCGCGGCTCTTGCGAGAACTGACCGGTGCTGAGGCGGCAACGGTGGTCAACAACAACGCGGCCGCCACGGTTCTGGCCCTGCGCGTACTGGCCGCCGGACGCGAAGTGATCGTATCGCGGGGTCAGCTCGTCGAGATCGGCGGCAGCTTCCGGCTGCCGGAGATCTTCGAGGTCTCGGGGGCCAGGCTGCGCGAGGTGGGCACGACCAACAAGACCCGGCTGTCGGATTACGAGCGGGCGATCGGCCCCGAGACGGCGGCCATCCTGAGGGTCCACCACAGCAACTTCCGGATCGTCGGTTTCACCGAGGAGGCACCGCTGGACGATCTGGCCCAGCTTGCCCACAATCGTGAGCTGGTGATGATCGACGACATCGGGTCGGGTGCCCTGGCGCCGGGGCAGCCTCCGGGAGTCGGTGACGAACCTCTTGTTTCCGAGGGAATTGCCGCGGGCGCTGACCTCGTGCTCTTCTCCGGGGACAAGCTGCTGGGGGGGCCGCAGTGCGGAATCCTGGTCGGGAAGGCCGGTGTGATCGGGAGGGTCGAGGCCGACCCGCTCATGCGCGCCCTTCGTGTGGACAAGATGACGCTGGCCGCGCTCGAGACCACGCTCAGATTAGTTCGCGATGGAGCAAGCGATGCCAGGGCGATTCCGCTCTGGAACATGTTGAGCATGCCCCTGCCCCAGCTTGAGGCTCGCGCCAGGCGGCTGGTGGAGGTGCTCCGGGTCGAGCTGGGTCTGAACGCCTCGGTCGTTAGCTCCGAGTCGTTCATCGGGGGAGGGAGCGTGCCGGTGCAGCCCATTCCGACAGTGGCCGTGAGCGTCGGCCCACCATTCCCGACCGCTCATGACTCGGAAGGGGCATGGGCCCGCGCCCTGAGAACGGGCGACCCGCCGGTGGTTCCCCGCGTTCAGCGCGGGGCTGTCCTCTTCGATCTCCGCACGGTCGCCCAGCGCGAGGAGACAAGCCTTCTCGACGCCATCCGCCGCACCTGTCATGATCGAGAGCCTGAATCCAGCGCGAAAGAAACGAAAACCGCATGAGCGACACGCAGGTTTGGTCACGATGATCAGGAGTTAGAGGATGCGTCTTTGCCGGTTCAGCGTTGACGACATGGTGCTCACGGGTTTCTACGGCGACAACGTGGTGATTCCGATTGATCAAGCGGCCGAGGCCTACAGTCGCGACACCGGCGTGGAGCTGCTGCTCCCTTCCACGGAGGACTTGCTCGAGCTGCTTCCGCCCGACGGCTGTTCTTATGAGCTGGCCCGCGATCTCGACGCGTGGGTGAGCGGGCTGGACGTCATTGCCCGAGACGAGCTCACGGTGCCCGTCGAGGACGTTCAGCTTCTGGTGCCGATCGCCAGCCCGCCCAAGCTGCTGTTCCTGGCCGGGAATTACACCAAGCATGTCGCGGAGCGAGGAGGCACGACGGCCGAGCGGCAGGAGACCTTTCCATACGTATTCATGAAACCCCCGAGCACGACGCTCACCCATCCTGGAGATCCGATCATCATTCCTCGAGTCTCTCCCGACCAGATCGACTGGGAGTGCGAGCTCGGCGTGATCATCGGCCGCCATTGCCGGGGGATCTCCGAGTCCGAAGCCCTGGGCTGCGTAGCCGGGTACACGGTCGTCAACGACATCAGCGACCGTAGCTTCAAACCCAATCCCGGCCGCAAGGCCCGCGAGCGGGACAAGTTCTTCGACTGGATGCACGGCAAGTGGCATGACACCTTCTGCCCGATGGGCCCTTGCGTTCTCTCGGCCGACGCGGTTCCGGACCCGCAGACACTGACGCTGAAGCTCACGGTCAACGGTCAGATCAAGCAAGAGGCCACCACCGGAGAGATGATCTTCCCGGTGGCCGCCGTCATCTCGTTCCTGTCTCAGTTCGTCACGCTCGAACCTGGAGACATCATTGCCACCGGAACCCCATCGGGCGTCGGCTCGGCCACCGGGACATTCCTCAAGCCCGGCAACCTGATTCGCGCGACGATCGCACCAATCGGAATGCTCGAGAATCCGGTCGAGGCGGAAACCTGAAGAAATGCGGAATGCGGAATGGAGAGATCATTGGTAGTATCCGAAACTGAGCTTTTCGATTCCGCATTCCGCATTCTGAAGTGGCAGGGTGGTTCGATGACCGTGTTTGGCAAGCTGATGGTCGCCAATCGCGGGGAGATCGCCATTCGCGTCTTTCGCTCGGCCCATGAGCTAGGCATCCGGACCGCCGTTTTATGATTCCCTGCTTGTGAAGATCTCGGCCCACGCCCGCCGGTTCAAGGATGCGGCCCTGCGCATGAAGATGGAGACAACCCTCTACGCCGAGCGGCCCGGCCGCGTTGCCGAGGTAATTGCCATGGTTGGCCTCCAGGTCAAGGCCGGCGATCTGCTCCTCAAGATGACGAGCGAGTAAAATGTCTGATGATCGACCAAACCAGCGTGTCCAGCCCTCGCCGGCCCCCTTGCCGTTCGTCCGAGCGGTCCTGCGACGCCCGTTGGTTGACTCGACCAATGATCTGGCCAGGAGCATGTTGCTTCAAGGGCTCGACGAGCTTCCTTTCCTCATCTGGGCCGGCAGACAGACACTGGGCCGTGGCCGCGGTGAAAACCAGTGGTGGTCCGACGAGGGCTCGCTCACCTTCACCCTGGTGCTCGATCCCGCAGCCCACGGCCTGCGCATCGACCAGGAGCCGCGACTGGCCCTGATGACGGCGGTCGCCGTGATCGAGGCCATAAGCGCTTTGGGTCTGACCGATCCGGGAATCGGCATTCGCTGGCCCAATGACATCGAGGTCAATGGCCGCAAGCTGGGCGGGATCCTTCCCGAACGCGTCGAGACCAGGCTCGGCCATCGCTTGCTCATCGGCATCGGTCTCAACGTCCTGACCCGCATCGACCAGGCTCCGCCGGACGTCCAGCGGATGGCGACCTCGCTGAGCGCTCTGCAGCTTCAACCCCTCGAGCCCTCCTTCCTTTCTGGCTTCCTGGCTGCGATTCTCAGGCAATTCGAGCGTGCGCTGTACAGGATGGCCGCGGATGATCCTGGATTAGCAGAGCAATGGGATCGACTGAACCTGCTGCGCGATCAGGTCGTTCGTATTGCACTCGGACCAAGGGTCATCAGTGGGAAAGTCCACGAAATCGATGCGCAAGGAGCGCTGGGTGTGCACGACGGCCAGCAATTGCATCACCTGTTCGGTGGGCAAGTCCTGCGCGATCCCTCCGGCGACGCTCCATGACTTAGTGCGTGGCCAAAGTTTCTCCTGCCTTGTCTCTGTTGTCTGTCGCTCCTTTCCTTTAGCTCCTGTCATCGTCCAGCGCGGCTTGCCCCGCGGGCCGTGACGAGGCTCTCGAATTTTTCTGGAATTTGCGTTTGACAGGTCTTGGAAGAGCCGAAACAATAAAGTCAGCGCGACGTATGCGATCCCCGACTCACTCATGGGAATCGTCCGATCCATGGACCGGATCCTCGCCATTTTAAGTCTGGTCGTCATATATGGCATCAGCCTCACGGAAGTCAACCGTGGGCACGCTGGCGATCGGACCGATCCGGGTTATATCCAGAACCTGCGCAGACCTATCAACCCTGCCGGTCTGGGTGACTGTACCTTCAATCGGGGTACTCAGGTCTTCGTTCTCTCGGATCGGGTGGTTGATCGTGATGAGAATGACAATGAAGATGACTTCCGGGAGGTTGGCGAACCGCCCCGAACCTTCGAGCAGGTTCGGGACTTGATTTCGCGGACTGTAGCTCACCCCGTCACCTTCATCACTCCCCTGGCCGCGCCTGCGTGGCGAACTCCCCTTCTCTGCTGAGCGATCTTGAGTTGCTCGTGTAGCCGTGTCGGATCAATTCTGCGACACGGCCGCCGATCGACGCGATCAGGATTGGCGAAGCCGTGTCGATCGGACCCCGGCCACCCCGAGTGGTCGTCCAGGTCGTACCTCGAGATCGGGTTCTTGCTCCCGCGTGAGCCCCGACCTTCACCTGCCGGTAGCCTTCCTTCGAGAACGTCGGGGGCAGAATCCCCCACCGGCAGCCTGTCCAAAACGCTGGATCTTTCTCCGGTCAAGCCGATGTGGTGCGGACACCGGGCTCACTCGCCAAGTGGCCCGAGGGTGGATTTCCCGCCTTCATCGTCTCGCAGCCGGACGATCGCAATCACTTCAGGCTATCACACGGGACACTGATATGGTCTGGAACGACGTTCAATTCGCTGGCGGGGTTTCCATCCTGGATATGGTGAGGTTCGAGGAAAAGGAACCCTGGCTTCACCGGATCGTGCCGGACGTAGTGCCGGCCCTTAACGTGATTCACGAGATCCCGACATTGCCCGCCGGGAAGGCAGCGGTACTCGAGGAGCCCGCGTCTGGGCTGAAGATCCGCTGCGACAAGCAGCGCGGGATCCTGGAAGTCGTCGACCCCCGGATGTTCCGTCCCGGGAGAGAGACGTTCTGCCGGGTGTTGAGCGACTCGGCCATCAGCCTCAGCGGTGCATCGAGCGTCGATCTGGAGCTCCAGGCCCACTTGTACCGGTTCCATTTCGAGCCGGACAGGTTCGATGAGGCCGAGCTCGCTCGTCGTGTCGCGCTGGCCATCGAGGCGGCTACGATGGCCGTGCAACTGGAAGCCTCGGGCTTCGTCGATGGGCGGATCAACAGCGCTTTACAGGAGCCTGCGATCACCAGCGGGCGACCAGAAGAGCTGCCGGTCACGACCAGTTCGGATCGCTGCCGCTGCATGGCTTTGGGTGGCGGCTCGCTGATGGCGGGCATTGCGGGACTGATCCTGCCGGGCATCCCCTCGGCGCCTTTCTTCCTGTTGTCGGCCCATTACTTCATGCAATCCTCGACCACGCATCAGCGCTGGCTCGATGCTATGCCCAAGGTCGGCGAGATCGTTCGCAAGCTCAAGGCATCACGGGGAATGGTCCTCGATCGATCGTTGCTGGTGAAGACCCTTGGCATGGGGATCCTGCTCGGCCTGATGTTCCTCGTGATCCATCCGCCACTCCCCCTGATCATGGCGATCGAGTTGGGGCTGATAGTGTTCTTCGGCCTCCGCGAAATAGGCGATCTCGAGTCTCTCTCCGGAGGGATCTCGAAGGTCTTTGTGTGAGTCTCTGTCTGTCCACGCCATTCCAATTGGCCGCGAGAGCACGCTCAACTTCCAGCCGTTGGGGGTGAATGATGTTCCTCGATTGGATCTCCTCGATCATCCAGATCATGCTCGTCAATGTCGTGCTCTCAGGCGACAACGCCATGGTCATCGCACTGGCCGCCAGCAGCCTACCCCCCGAGAAGCGGCGGGGGGCGATGCTCTGGGGCACTGGCCTGGCGATTGGGATGCGCATGGTCCTGACCTTCGCGGTCTCTTACGTTCTGCTGATACCGGGGCTGAGGTTTCTCGGCGCCGTCCTGCTGGCGTACATCGCGTGCAAGTTGATCCAGGAGCAGGCCGATCAGGCCGGGGATGCAGCCCCGACCCCGACCAGCACCGGAACCGCGATTGCCCGCATTGCGCTGGCGGACCTAGTCATGAGCCTGGACAACGTGATCGCCATCGCCGGGGTTGCTCAAGCCGATCCACTCCGCCTGTTCCTCGGACTGGCGCTCTCGATCGCGATGATCCTTGCCCTCAGTACTGCGATCGTGGCCATCATGAGCCGCTTTCGCTGGATCGTTTACCTGGGCACGGGAGTTCTCGCTCTCGCGGCCGCAAACATGATGGCGCACGACATCGAGGCGGCGAGGCAATTGGGTGTTACCGTGAGCCAGCACGCCAGCAGCGTCGGGCAGGGGATCTGGCCGTTGCGTCTCGCGCTTGTGGTCATCTGCCTGACCTCGAATTACTGGTGGCCATGGGGCCGCCGAGCTGAGTCATTACCAGCAATGTCTCCGCAATCGGGGCCCTGGACGACGGTATGATGCTCCTGCGCAAGATTGCCGCCATCGAGGCCGAGAAGAAGCATGAACAGGAGATGAAGTTAGCCCCAAAACAAGAGTAACGTCTGAACCGAGTCATGCACCGAGGATGTTCCGTCTTACCATGTTGGAATCAGGGAAGTTGCATTGACAGGAAGTTACCTCCTCATTATTATCCCCGCGTCTCTTTTCACGCCGCTCGGAGATGGAACTCTCATTTCTTGGCCGAACACCTTTCCTGAACACTACTTGCGATTCCTTATGTGTAAATGCATGTTAAAGCCAGGTCACGAATACTGTACAAACGTGTAAAACCTTAATTGCTGGGTTGACGAGTTGACGATATCGTCCTTTCCTTGAAAGTAGGCACACGGCTCAAGAAGCGCTGATCAAGTTCAGCCGGTTTGGCCCCGCTGTGCGACGGATCGCGCGGCGGGTTTCTTGCGCGCAGACCAGGCGCCCGAACTTATGGAGAATCGGTTCCTTGGTTGATCTGGAGTCTGTCAAGGACCGGGTTGAGACACCCGCTTTCGTCTACGATGAAAACGCGATTACGCGCAAGTTGAGCTTGGTCGCGAGCATCCGCGCAGAAGCGGGCTGCAAGGTCCTCTATGCGCTCAAGCCGTTCTCGATCGCGAGTGCCCTGCAGGTGATGGCGCCGCGGCTGGATGGTTTCGCGGCAAGTTCCCTTTTCGAAGCGACCCTGGCTCGCGACATCCTGGGCAGCCGGGGGAGCGTCCACATCACGACACCCGGTTTCCGTCCCTCCGAGCTCAAGGAACTCGACGGATTGTGCGACTATGTGGCGTTCAACTCGCTCTCTCAGTGGCAACGGTTCCGCGGCGAGATGTCGGAAGAGAGCAAGTGTGGTCTGCGGATCAACCCGAGATTGACGCTCGTCGAAGATCACCGTTACAACCCCTGCCGCCCGGCGTCCAAGCTCGGTACTCCGATCGATCAACTGGCCCGCTTGGCGAATCGCGACTCGTCGATCTTGAATGGCCTGGGCGGCCTGCACTTCCACACCAATTGCGACTCGGAGTCGTTTGTGCCGTGGCTGGCGACGGTCGAGTGGATTGACGAGCGGCTGGAACGGCTGTTGCGTCGGGTCTCGTGGGTCAACCTCGGCGGTGGTTATCTCTTCGATGCGCCCGAAGAGCTGGGGACGTTGGCCCGAGCCGTCGACCTGGTGCGCTCGAAGTATGGTGTCGAGGTCTTCATCGAGCCGGGAGCCACGTTCGTTCGGGACGCCGGTTACATCATCGCGACCGTCATCGACCTGTTCACCTCGGACGGGCGCGAGATCGCCATGCTGGATACGACGGTGAGCCATATGCCCGAGGTCTTCGAGTATCAGTTCGAGCCCGATGTGCTTGGGGATGACGAGGAGTCGGATTTCGAGTATCTCCTGGCGGGCTCCACGTGCCTGGCAGGTGACGTATTCGGTCTCTATGGATTCACCGAGCCGCTCGAAATCGGTTCGCGGGTCGTATTCGCGGCAGCGGGCGCCTACACAACGGTGAAGTCCCACATGTTCAATGGAATCAACCTGCCAACCATCTACGCCTGGACCGAATCGAAAGAGCTGGTCTTGAAAAAGAGATTCACTTATCACGATTTTCTGGTGAGATGTGGAGGTTGAGCGATGTTGCTGCTGGAGCAGGAATTTCTGATTCCGCTGGTGCCTGGCCACAAAGACCTCCTGGCGTATTTCGCCAAGACGGTCGCCAGCCAGCTCCCGGGTTACCGAGTGCCGATCCGCTTCGGAGTGACTCGCACCGACGACGATGGATATCTCTGTTCGCTGGGCGAGATGACCGACGCCCTGGCCTTCGCCGCCGCGTCCCGCACCTCGATCTTCCAGTTCGTCAAGCGAAAGGTCGAGAACACCGGCCACTTCAACGCCGTGTTGCTCGTTCCCACAGGCATCGGCTGCGAGATCGGCGGCCATGCCGGCGATGCGACCGTGGTGGCGCGGCTGCTGGGACCGCTCTGCGACTCGCTGATCACCCATCCCAACGTGGTCAACGCCTCCGACCTCAACGAGATGCCGGAGAATGCGCTCTACGTCGAGGGAAGCGTCATCTGCCGGCTGCTGATGGGCACGGCGGGCCTGCAGCCCGTCAGGCTCAACCGGGTCATCGTCTTGCTCAATGCCCATCAGGACAAATCGTTCATCTACGTGGCCGTGAACTCGGTGAGTGCGGCCCGCGCCGTGTTCGGCCTGCGGTGCCCCGGGACGCTGCTCATGGATCCGCCGCTCCTGATGAAGTCGCAGTACTCGTCGTTGGGGGTCGCGCAGGGTCGCGTCGAGGGGATGGGGACCTTGCTCGAATTGCTCGACAACCACCGCAACGAGTATGACGCAGTCGCGATCGCCTCACCCATCGACGTGCCTCCGGAGTACCACAGCATGTATTTCCAGAGCGATGGCAAGATGGTGAACCCCTGGGGCGGTGTCGAGGCGATGCTGACGCACGCCATCTCCATCCTTTGCGACGTCCCCTCGGCGCATTCGCCCATGCTCGAGTCGCAGGAGATCTCCGACGAGGAGCCAGGGTTGGTCGATCCGCGGATGGCCGCCGAGGCGATCTCGCTCGGGTTCCTCGAGTGCATCCTCAAGGGGCTCCAGCGCGCCCCCCGGATCGTCTCGGAGCGGGAAGCCATGCGCCTGCCGGGTGTCATTACCGCGAACGATGTCTCGTGCCTGGTCATCCCCGACGGTGTCCTTGGCCTGCCGACACTCGCCGCCCTTGAGCAGGGCATCCCGGTCATCGCGGTGCAAGAGAACGCCAACCTGATGCGGAACGACCTCTCGGCCCTGCCCTGGGCACCCGGGCAATTCATCCCGGTGGCGAACTACTGGGAGGCCGCTGGCGTGATGTGCGCGCTCAAGGCCGGCATCGCGCCTGAATCAGTGCGACGTCCCCTCGCAGCCACGCTCATCAATGGAGAGCCACTCACCGGCATGGCGCTGTCCCAGCCGAGCCATGAGCCCGACACTGAGTTTGAGCATGCGACCCATGGGAGTAATGGGAGTAATGGCCACATCGCATGATTCCCCCCAACAGGAGTCGTGGCGAGCCAGGCTCGCCGGCACCGTGCTTGTTCTCGAAGGTTCCCATCATGTCAGCAACGAAATCTCTCTCAAATTCAATGAGTGGAAGGTCCGAGACCGCATTTGCGCGAACGATCGCCGCGATCGACATGACGGGCAATCCCGAGCTGCGCGGGCTCTGGTTCCCAGGCACCCGCGTCCCGGTGGATCTCGCGTCCCGGGCGGGATTTCCCGCCGAAGGCTTCCCATCACCCCTGGGGTACTGGATCGTCAAGCACGATGGTCTCGCCCCCCCATCGAGCACCGGGCTGCGCATGGTCGTGACGGGGCCAGGGGAAGAAGCCCCAGAGTTCGCAGCCAAGCCCGACGAATCGCGCCAAGCCGGCAGGCAGTTTCGCATGCAGACAGTCAAGATCAAGGCTCCCGGTCCCGACACCGGCGATGTCGTCTTGATGATCGGGCCGGGAACCGCGCGGGTCGTCGCCAGGGAATCCACGTGGGATGTCTTGGCCGAACCGATCATCCTCGCGGTCTGCCAGGTCTGGCGTTTTCAGTCCATCGAGGCCGAGATCGAACATCTTACCGCCAGCGCGCTTGAGGATCTGAGCTACGCCAATGTACCGGGCCTCGCCAGCCTGGGTGAAAGCCGCCGCCTCATGGACCTCGGCGGGAAAACGCGCACTGCGATTGTGGACCTGACTTATTTCCAGATGTTGCTGACCGACCCGCTCGCCTACTTCGACTCCCGGCGTTCGGCACGGGTCTTTCGCCTTCTGTGCGACCGGTTCGGTCTTGACGATTGGTCCAACTCGATTGACCACCGTGCCGAGCTGGTCGAGGCGACCTACGAGACAATCACCGAAAAGCTCTACCACCTCCGGTCGCACGCGCATGACGTCGTGCTTGAGGCCATCATCGTTGGCTTTCTCTTGATCGATATCCTGATGCGGATCTGGGAAGCCATGGTTTGATTCGAGTCTTGACGCATCATTTCCAAGAGCGTTGGGCACGGCTTCGGCTCGCTCTCGACGGTTTGGCGGCAACATGTTAGATTGCCTCCCGCATGTCTTGGACTCAGCCCGGAGCGGTTATTCTCTCCGTTGCGCCCCTGGCGGCGACATTGCAGGCTGTCCCGGCATTTCGGATCACGGCGCTGGACATGGATGCGTACCACGCACGAGGCCCTCGGTTTGGCATCTTCGTATTTGTGCTCGCGCTTTCTGGTTGCACATTGCCCGGCCCTGTCCCGGTCGGCCCGACGGGTCCCCAGCCGTTCTCATCGGGCCAGGGAGCTCTGGAAGCTGGCGTCCCATCCTGGAAGGGCGACGACCCAGCTTGCACCGCGACCCTCAATACAGCCGCGCCCCGATGCGATGACCAGACGATCGTGACTCCCAGACCCGCATCGAGCCCGCCTATCGCGAAGAGCACCAGTCCCAAACGATCATCCGCGACTGGCCGCAAGCGAGCCGACAAAGCCCATCGCGGCTCGAACCGCAGTTCACAGGAGTCGAGCCGGCTCACCCTCCCCCCCGCTGCCACTCCGGGCGCACCGGCGACTACGCAGGACGACGAAGACAACGAAGAGGATGAAGACGACAAGGACAGCAGCAAAGGCAAGCCCGCCCAGGCAGAGAAAAAAGACGGCGAAAGCAACGGCAAGAATCACAACGACAGCATGAGCAACGAGGATGTCGGGGACGATGAAGGGGATGACGACAAAACGAGAAGCGCCAGCCTTGGGGACAAGACCGTCCAAGACGAGGATGAGGAACGACACGAGGAAGAGGATTTTAAAACCGATTTGTTAGATAGCTTGCTCGGGCTCCAAGAGTCGCGGCTTGGCGTCTTCGGCTGGGTCGAGGCAAACTACACCGCAAACCCACAGGTCGGCGTTGATGGGAAGAACTTCATGCTCATCCCGAATTCGCTGGCCAATGCTTTCGTCTTCCAGCAGTTGTATCTGGTGTTCGAGCAGAAGATCAAATACCGCGACCAGATCGACTGGGGCTTCCGCGTCGATAACCTGTTTGGAGCCGACTCGCAGAATTTTCACGATATCGGGCTTCTGAACAAAACTTTTGCCCCCAACACATTCGGATATGACCCGGCTCAGTTCTACGGCGAGTTGCACTTACCGATCGGCGGTGGCATCGACATCCGGGGCGGTCGTTTCTTTGCGCTGCCAGGATACGAGACGGCCACCGCACCGGGCCGCCCGCTCCTGTCGACCACCAACATGTTCAGCTTCGGCGCTCATCCCTACACCCAGTTCGGCGTGCTGACCACCTGGCACATCACCGATCGGTTCGAACTCTATAACGGCGTCGTCAACGGCTGGAACCACTGGATCAGCGATCGCAATCCCTGGAGCTATGCAGGCGGCTTCAACTGGGAGTCGAAGGATAAACGGACGAACCTGACGTTCACACTCAATGCCGGTTTCACCCAGTTCGCGCGGGTGTTTCCCGACGAGGTCAATGGCGTCCCCACGCCTCCACAACTGACCGACAATCCCCGGCTCCCCCAGCGGAGCAGCAACACCACGCTGTTCACCACGGTCCTCACTCACAAATGGACTGACGACTTGACCATGGTCATCGAGGCCGACCTTGCGACCGTGAACCAACTCGCCCCGCTGCTTCCCGGCATGCCCGAGGGCCACGCCTCCTATTACGGCCTGGCCGGCTGGTTCCTCTATGCGTTCACCGACAAGGTGACCGGCGTCGCGCGGGCCGAGGTGTTCCGCGATAACAACGGCCTTTTGACCGGCTTTTCCGACAACTTCTACGAATCCACCCTGGGCCTGATTTACAAGCCCTTTCCCTGGCTCTGGTTTCGCCCCGAGACCCGGTTCGACTGGGCCCAGTTCACCCGCCCCTATTATGACGACAACGCCGACGACCACTACCGAACCAATTATCGGCTGACCTTCGGCTTTGACGCGATCTTCATCTTCTAACCGGTACGGGGCAAACCGGGGTGGAACCCCGAGCTTGCCCCGTGCTCCCGGTTGGACTCACCACTCACTTTGCCGTGGCCAGCTTCTTCTCGCCGGTCTTGGCCGGTTCGCTCTTGGTGCCCACCCAGTCGATGAGGATCGGGGTGGCGATGTAGACGGTGCTGTACGTACCGCTCAGGAAGCCGACGACGAGGGCGAAGGCGAAGCCGTGCAGGCCCTCGCCGCCCAGGATGTAGAGAATGACCACGACCAGC
>Ga0208696_1001468_pt1 | contig 13904 bp, 9 predicted proteins | sample Sb_taG_9_FD_187711 | JGI IMG/M metagenome (GOLD analysis project Ga0208696, IMG submission 187711) | Peat soil microbial communities from Weissenstadt, Germany - Sb_50d_b_LC metaG (SPAdes) (version 2) | ecosystem: Environmental > Terrestrial > Soil > Wetlands > Peat | place: Germany: Weissenstadt...
GAAGCCCCAGCCGGGTACCGGCAATTGCCCGGTCCCGCCGGTGGCCGGTGTCACCCCGAAGGCGTCAATCGGAACCGGACCGGTTCGGTCTCCAGATGCGACACCATTGAACGGTAACATCGGTGTCGGATATCTGCAACCGGTATCCGGTTATACTGGTGTCGTGCCTAACGAACCCGAGAATACGGCCGTCCCCCCAGCGCTGGTCACCCTCCAGGATTTCCTCAACACGCTGGACGAGCGCAGCTTCAGCGTGCGCGGGACGCGGCACCTGGGCGGTGACGAGCTGGCGACCGGGGCCGCGCTGGCCGACTGGCTGGCGGGGCGAGGGCTGATCCCCGCCGGGACGCAGCCCACCGACGCGGACCTGGCCGCGGCACACCGCTCGCGGGACGCACTACGCGGAGCGCTTGTCGCCCGGGCAAGCTCAGGGTGGGATGGGCGGGCCGGGGCCAACGAGGCGCTGGCCGGCCTGACACTGCGGATCGAGCTCAGCGCGGATGGTACGCCACACCTGTCCCCCATGGCAGGCACCGGGGTGCCGGCCGCGCTGACCCGGCTGGCAGCCACCGCAGCCCTCGCGGAGGCGGACGGCAGCTGGCAGCGGCTGAAGATCTGCGCCGCCCCGGACTGCCGGTGGGTGTTCTACGACACCTCCCGCAGCGGCGCGGGCCGATGGTGCTCGATGCGGGTCTGCGGCAACCGCGACAAGACCCGCGCCTACCGGCAGCGCCACCGTGGAAACGGGAATAGCCGCTGGTCATGACGGCTCCCCTTCAGAAGGCTGGTTCAGCGTGATCGTGCGGCAGGAAACTACCGGCGCCGCCGCCCACGCGGTAGCCGTTGAACCAGCCCTTGCTGGCCGGCCAGCCGGACGCTTCCTGCCTGGGCTCGCTCTCGATCACGAACGTTCCGGCAGTCACCGGTGTGCCCAGGCGGTCACGGTCATGGCCACTCGCCCGTCCCGGTAGACGATCGCTGAGCGGGCACCCGTAGACCCCGCCAAGGCCCGCAACTGTGGACGCTCCGCGCGATCGGGGCGCTCACCGGAGGGTAAGCCCTATCGCCCGTGGCGGTGCAAGGTGTAGCCGAGCGCGGAGATGACGGGGATCAGCGTGGCCGGCACAAGGTTCGCGGGCACACCGGCGACACGGGCGAGATGTCCCGGCTCGTCCTCAACCGCGGTACCGGGCGTAGCGAGAGCGAGGAAGAACGGGGCCCAGGCGATGGCGGGAAGCAGTGCGGCGATCTTGATTACCACGTCATCTTCGTCTGCGTGCTGGCCGGGTCGCCACAGCAGCCACAGGGCGAGCAGCTGCGAGCCGGCCACACTGCCCCACCCCGCCACGCTGTGGAATCGGGCATGGGGCGGCCAGTCGGGGTTGAACACGTGGCTGCGGTTGAGGTCGGCGCGCCCGGTGCCGGCGATCGTGCCGATGGCCGCCCCGCTGAGCACCAGACGGCTGATCCTCATGTCGGTCTCTCCCTCTCCGGTATCCCCGTGTGCACTGAGCGGGGGCCCGCCGCTGCGTGCGGTGCCCGGCTGCGAAGGCGTGCGGCGGCGGAGGCCGCCTGGCGGCGTTGCAGCGAGCGGGGTAGCAGCGGGAGCGCTCGCATGGCGATCCGGTAGGCCCGTCCCGGAAAGACCAGGGGCTTGCCGGCATCGAAGCCGGCGAGCGCTTCGCGGGCGCAGCGCGCCGCGCTGATGCGCAGGAACTGGGGCGGACCGCCGGTCATGCCCCCGGCTGTGCCGGCGACGGTGTCGAAGTCACTGTCCACCGGACCCGGGCAAACCTGGGTGACGGCCACCCCGGTGCCGGCCAGATCGGCACGCAACGCCTCGCTGAAGCCGTCGACGAAATGCTTGCTGGCCGAGTACGCCGCGGCCGCCGGCATCACCGTCAGCCCTGCTCCCGAGCCCATATTGAGCACCCCGCCCCGGCCCCGTTCCACCATAGACGGCACCAGCAGTGCGGTCAGCTGGGCGACGGCGACCACGTTGGTGTGCAGTATCTGCCGGGTGCGGGTCCAGTCCGCGGCGTCGAACAGCGCCTGGTCGCCGATGCCCGCGTTGTTGATCAGGACGTCCACGGCACCGACCTGCTCACGCAACGCGGCCACGCCCCGATCCACGTCGCGCTCGTCGGACAAGTCGACGGGGAGAGCCACCACCTGCAGCCGTGGGTGCGCTGCCATCAGCTCGGCCCGCAGCCCTTCGAGCAGCCCGGCCCGGCGGGCCGCCACGACCAGGGTCCCCGCCCGGGCGGCAAGTTGAGCGGCGAACTCACGGCCGATGCCCGAAGAAGCACCGGTTATCAGCGCAGTGCCGCCATCTACTGGAGGACGTACTGTCACGATCGCGGTCCTTCCCCGGGTCGCTGAACCCCAACGAGAATCCGGCCCCGGGCGATCTCGCCAGCCACGTCCCCGGGGCCAGGGGTCCCGCCGGCACCAACATGGATGTGCGCCCGACGGCCAGCGGGGCGGTGGTCGCGCACGATCGCCGTGAGCGCTTCGGTGATCAACTGGCTGATCGCGAACGCTTCTGCGGTGGCCTGCACGCGCCGCCCGATGCGCACTTCGACGGGGACGCCGCCCTCGAGCGTCCCAAGTCCTCCCATATCGGCCAAGTCTGCTGGCAACCGGGACCGGTGGCAAGTGAGCAAAAACTTGACACCGCTCAAATCTGCCGGGCACGCTGCTCGCGTGGTCAGCCGATCTTCACCCCAGGTCCTTCCGAGCCGACGCGACCGACGCCGGCAAGAGACGATCGCCGACATCAAGACAGCCGCACGGGCGCAGCTTGCCGAGGGCGGTCCAACCGGGATCTCCCTGCGGGCCATCGCCCGCCAGCTGGGCATGACGCCCTCCGCCGTGCACTACTACTTCCCGGGCCGGGAGGCACTCCTCGAGGCCCTCATCGTCGACGGGTGGGACTCGCTGGCCATGGCCTTGCGAGCCCGCTACGAGCAGACCCGGCCACTACCGGCACACGAGCGGTGGATTGCCGTGACCCGCGCCCACCGGGCCTGGGCCCTCGAGCACCCTTCGGAATACCTGCTGCTCTATGGTCACACCGGACTCCGCGTCACCCCCGGCGCAGACCCCAGTGGCCACACGGCCATGTCGAAGGTCGTTGCCGTGCTGTTCACGATGATGCGCGACGCCCTCGCCGCCGGGGAGATCGACACCGGAAAGCTCCAGACAGCGACGCCAGCACCCCTTAGCCAGCAGCTCGCCGACTGGCGCGAAACCACCCAGGAGATGGCCGGCCTCCCCGATGGCGCCCTGGTCGCCTGCCTGATCGGATACGCCCAGCTCCACGGCGCCATCACCCTGGAGCTAGTCGGGCGGATCCCCCTCAGCTCCAGCCCACCGCCCTGTTCGACCTGCAGATGGCCCACGTCTCGGGTTCCCTGAACGCGCCGCCACCTCCTTGGTGACCCAGCAGGCCAGTTCGCCGGCACCCGGCACGCCTCGTTGTCACAGAACAGGGCGTGGTCGAAGGATGAACCCTGAATCGTCTCGCCGGCCTCCCACCCAAGAAACCTCCTGCGGCAAACACCGCAGGCCTGGTGGGGTGCACCCGTAAGGCCGTCCCGTAAGACCCGCCCGGTGAACATTCCCGCAAAGGGGCGTTATACGGGACACCGCCGGAGACGCCTATCGGTGTCCCCGCGGTCCAGTCGGCACGTCATCCGCCGCGCCTTGCATCCCTGCAGATGCCCGCAACCGACAGCAGCCGGAACGCGGCCGAGACGCGGCGACAGCCGCGAAAGCGGACGCCGCGGCGTACAGAACAGCCCGATCGGCGCGGCGGCCACTGATGAACGGCTCCAAGCCGACACCCGTACAGAACGGCGGATCTCGCGTGGCGCATGGTAACGTTCCGTAGTTGACATCAGGCGCTCGCTGTTGTGGTCGTGGACCGGTTCGTGGACCGGCGCTTCAGTTAATCCCAGCGCGGCGAGTGCCATCAGTGCGATAACTCGTGCCATCTGTGCAGCTAGGGCGCATGGCGCATGGGGCCGTACTTCTCATAATCCGCCGGTCGTGGGTTCGAGCCCCACCCGCCCCACCTGCGGTTTACTTCCTGGAAAGCGAGCTGGGCCGACGTTCGGCACGTCGCCGCCGCACATCTGTCTGGTCTGGGCGCTGGAATCTCTCGCCTGGTCCCCCGCGCACATGAGCCGGGTGGCTGCCACGCTTGCCCGCTTGGCCAAGATCGACCCGGAGCCGGACGCGAACACCCATCCGCGGCCCGCGGGCAGCCTGGCCGATGTGTTCAACCTCTACGACCCGCAGACGTCCGTCCCGTTGCCGCGCCGCCTCGACGTGCTCGACGGGCTGCGCCGTCGCTCACCTGCGGAAGCGTGGCGGTTGCTGCGTGCGATCCTGCCCACGCGCCTGACAATCTTCACCGTCGTACCGTCCGCGGTGGAGATCATGGGCTCTGGCCCAGCCCGAGACCTGTCCGTCGACCTCTTCGGCCACCGTCCACGGCTCCCCGGCATCGCTCCGCTGGACCACTCCCGGTACGACGCAGCGCTGCGGTCCGCTTGCCAGGAGGCGGCGTGTGCCGTCCTCGACAGCGAGGGGATCACCGGGCTCCTGACCGTGGCCGCGTCCGCGTCCGCGTCCGTGACGCCTCCGCCGCCCAGGCGCAAGGCGGAAGTCGTGACCGTGATCGAGCATGGCCGTCAGGCCAAGGCCCTGGAAGCGTTAGGCTTCCGCGTCCTGGTCGGGCAGCAGACCAGGTGGTTCAAGGCCAGTGACTTCATCGTCTACCGGGCCAAGGGCGGATCGTTCAAGCTGGAGTACGCGCCTTACGGGAAGGCCACCGGGATGTACCTGATGGCTGGTCCGCGCGGCTCCTCCTGGTCCGTGGTGACGAGATGGCGACCTCCCTGCGGGAAGGCCTAGCCAATGCCCAAGGCTACGCTGAGCTGTTCACCGTCCAGGTCCAGGAGCACCGGATCGGGGTCCTGTACCTGGACGACTTCCATGGCCAGCTGGTCGAGGCTCCGGCTGCCTACCGGCGCCACGCTCCGCAGCCGACTGAGTGGAGGCTGGTTCCTGTGCAGGGCTACCACTTTGGCCGGTAACGACAACCGCCAGCCCGGCTCCAGCCAGCCGGGCTGGCACGATATACCTAACCTGTTCGCCTTAAACCTAGCTGACCTTAGCTGAGTCTATGGTACTTTCCAGCTCAGACCTGGCAAGCTTAGCCAACATGAGCCAAGAGCTGACGGGACCGCATGCGCCATACATGCTGATCGTTTACGTGCTGGTAGACAAGATCAAGTCAGGCGAGCTGAAGCCTGGTGACCGGATGCCGAGCGTCACAGAGCTGGTTGAGACCTACAACGTGAGCCACAGCACGGCCAGGCGAGCACTAGCCAAGCTGAAAGAAATGGGCATGACTGACACCGTGCCCGGCTACGCGACGTTCGTGCGATTTTCCGATCAGGGTGCATCTAGCTGAGCCAGGATACTCCTGGATGGCTTCGCCGAAGAGGCCGCATGGGAGGCCCCCGCAGAGGTCGCCGGGGAACCGAACGGGGAGATCGCCGGGGAAGTAGCCGAAGAGGTCTCCGGTGAACTGGACGCGGAGACCGCCGGGGAACTGGCCGAAGAGGTCGCGTCGGAGGGCGGCGCGGAACTGGACGCGGAGGTAGCCGGAGAACTGGCCGGAGAGGTCGCCGGAGAACTGGCCGGGCTGGTCGCCGGAGAGGTCACCGGAGAAGTGGCCGGAGAGGTCACCGGAGAAGTGGACGGGGAGATCGCCGGAGAAGTGGACGGAGAGGTCGCCTGGGAAGATACGGCGGGGGATGGTCGAGGCCCTGGCGAGGGTGGGGCGGTCGTGGTTGTTGCGGGTGATGAGGGCACGACTGATGTCTTACTGAACGGAGGCAGGTGCGCTGTCATAGCCACAACCAGGTAGGCAATTATGAGCGCTACGGCCACTGCCGCGGCGCTGACTAGTTCCGGAGGGGGGCGGCCCGGCCGCCCTTTTGCCCGGCGACCGGGTGTCTGGGTCCCGGTGGCTGGCGGCGGCAGCGCAGGCCCTGGGGTCGCGCCCGCCCGGGGTGCCGCGGTGGGCGGGGTTGCTAGGCCGTCGGCCGCCGTGGGCACGACTGGGCCGGGTTCCGTCGGAGGGTGCGAAGGGAACGCCTGGGTAATCGGCTCTGGCAGCCAGCCTGGTGCCGGAGGGTCGGTGTTGAGTTCGGTCAGGATCTGCTCTGTGCTGGGCCGCTGGTGTGGGTCCTTGGCCAGGCATCGCTCGACTAGCGGCCGGAGTTCAGTAGGCAGGCCAGTGGTGTCAGGCGAGGCGAAGACCACCCGGTACAGCAGGGTGGCGCTGGGCGCGGTGCCGAACGGGCCCTGGCCGGTGGCCGCAAAGGTGAGCAGCGCGCCGAGGCTGAACACGTCGCTGGGCGGGCCTACCCGTTGGCCTCGGGCCTGTTCGGGGGACATGAAACCAGGCGAGCCGAGTACCGGCCCACTGCCGGTCAGCATGCTCGCCTCCGCTGCCTGCGAGATGCCGAAATCGATGATCCGGGGCCCGTCCTCAGCCAGTAGCACGTTCGACGGCTTCAGGTCGCGGTGCACGATACCCGCCGCGTGGATCGCGCCTAGGCCTTCGGCGAGTCCCGCTGCCAGTGCGAGCACGGACCTGGCAGGCAGCGGGCCGTGCCTGGTGACCGTATCGGCAAGCGACAGCCCGGGCACGTAGGCGGTGGCCAGCCACGGCACCGGTGCGTCCGGGTCAGCGTCCACCACCGGTGCCGTGAACAGGCCGCTCACCGTCCGCGCCGCGGCAACTTCGCGGGCGAACCGCTTCCGGAAATCCGCTTGCCCGGCAAGTTCGCTCCGGACCACTTTCACCGCGACCAGCCGGCCGCCCGGTGACCGGCCCAGGAACACCTCGCCCATGCCGCCGCCGCCCAGCCGGCCGAGCAGCCAGTACCGGCCCACTTGGCGCGGATCCCGGGGCTGCAATTCCTGGGCTACGCCAGCGGACCGCCCGTGATCACCTATGATCCCAGTCACCGAGCCTCCTAAGGCGGGGTTCGCCTGGGAATCCGATATCCGTACTCGCAGGGTCCCTGTTGACGGCGGTCTCCGGATGTCCCTGCCCTGGGTCTGGTCATCTCTCTCCTTGTCCCGTTCCAAGATGAGCATGGAGCCCGCAAGCCAAGCTGCACCGATCTCCCATCACGGGCTAGAACGGATCGACCCACCGGCCAGGGACCTAGGTCCTGTTCCACAGAGCTGAATGCGGGCGATGAGGACAACTTCGGCCGCCGCAGCGTGGCTATGATCAGGGCCGGATGCGGGGCTTCTGAGATAAGTGCCGGGAGATTGGATGCAACGGAAAACGGCGCCGTACAGGATCCTTTCCGGGGCCGTTTCGCCTGGTAGCGGGGAGGGATTTGAACCTCCGGCCGCTGGGGTTATGAGCAAGCTTGATGTGGGCAAGGACTGCGGTGGGCTTCCCCGATTTCACCGGGCATGGTCCCGTCTCATCCGGTTTGGTCACAGACACGGTCACGCGGCCCGCCCGGCCATCGCCACGAAACTGCGGAGGTTAGTCCGGTGGGATGCTGGGGCGACTTACTGAAGGGCCGATGGCCCGATCGACCGTCTGCGGCTTGTACGGGGCCATCCGCCCAATTCACGCTGCGGTTCGTTTCGGCGGCCCACAGCGAAGGGGCCCCTCGCGGGGTCCCTTCGCTTGATCAGGTACCTCCTACCGCGGCAGGTGGGAGTAGTCCGCCCAGGTGTAGACGGAGCCACCCCACGGGGTGGGAGCGGTGGTGCCGCGCAGCTGCGCGCCGGTGCCGTTCGGGCTGACGACCAGGCCGGTGGCCACGTTCTTCAGCGTGCCGTTCGGCTGCGGGATGAACTGCTGCCACGGGCCGTTATTGGACACCGCGAGGACCAGGCCGTCAGGCAGCGGGTCGGTTGCCCAGCCACCACCGGGATCCGACACGCACAGACCCGACGCCACACCGTTGGGCGCGTACTCGAACTTGTACGCTCCCGGGACCGTGCCAGGCAGGCGGATGAAGTGGGTCGCCGGGTCGGCCTGGGTCGCGGTCCAGCCAGCGATAATCGCACCCGCGTACTGGTGCTGCTGGTAGACATCGAACCCGTTGCCGAACGGGTTGACCATATCACCGTAGTTACCCGGCACGTAGACCGGCTGAGCCTTCACCACCAGCTGGAACGTGGACTGCGTGCTCGCACCGTACTGGTCGGCCGCCGTGACCCCGACACTGCCGTAGGTGCCGGGCGCCGCGGTCGACCCGGCAATGGTGAGCAGGCCGGCGCTGTTGCTCACGATCCCGCCCGGCAGCCCGCTGTACGCGAAGCTGTAGGCCGGCGCCGGGGACAGGATCCCGTCGGTCCCCGCGTTCGGAGTGACGGTGTAGGGCTCACCGAACTGCACGCCCCCGACCGGATAGCTGCGCGTAATCGCGCCCGGCGTGTCGGAGTAGTAGTAGTCATTGACCAGGCCAGCCGGTGCCGGTGGCGCACCCTGATCGAAGACAACGATCCAGGCAACAGCACATCCAGACGCCGACGTGTCGTCGACCACCAGCGTGCCCTGAACAGTGCTCGCTGGCTGAGCCTTCAGCCCTGTCACCGTTACGATGCCACCGGCGTTACTGACTGTCATCCCATGCGGGATTTTCGACATCGCCCAGTTGACGGTCAGCGTATCGCTGGCCGAGGCCCGCGATACCGTGACCGTGCCCGCCTTGTTGAACTGGGTCGGCGTGGGGGCGATAGTCGCTGGCCCAGGAGCGGTGCATGTTGAATGCAGGTAATTGACCTGCAGCGCGGTGTCCTGCCACGCGTGGGCGCTGGCTGGCGATGCTGCCACGCCTACCGCGAGGGCACCTCCGAGCAGCGGGACTACAGAGATTCCCACTGCCTTCCTGAGATTGAAGTGCATGGCTCATGCCCTTCTGTGTCCACCCTCTGCGGGTGTTGCCAGACCATCTGGCAGGAAGGCCCGCCGACGGGAAACCCGGATGACGATGCCGTCGCCGGTGACCCCGCCAGCCAGATGGTCTGTCAGGTGCTCCCCCTCCCCTTTCTTTCACTCTCGTGGTTTCTGCCAGCGGGACCATCGCACACCTTCGCCGCGAAGGCCGAGGTCCACAGCGTGTGTTTCCTGTTAGACAAGGCACACCTCCTTGTGCGCCGGGTAGCCCGGGGCGGGTTGCCCCGGGCCCGCGCTCCGCGCAGCTCAAGTAGCCGTTCAGTGCGGGGACGCCTCTCTGCTACTACTAAGGTAAGCTATGGTGAGCCTAGCGGAACTAGGCGAAAGTCAGTGGACGCGGGGACCTTGGTCACTAGTTGGGTGATGCGGAGAACCTGACCAGAAACGATCGGTTCTCGACAGGGCGGGATGGGCGGCCGCCCGTGGATGATCTTCCGAGGCCGTTTCGCTTGGATTTGAACGCCAGTTTCCAGTCGGCCGCGCTGGCGGTAGAACGGAGCGCCCGGGCGATCGAACTGGCCGTGGAGCACGGCTGGGCCGACGAGCCTGTCGTCGCTGTGCCTACTCGACCCGCTGCGTGAGGAGGGTCTGGCAGCTGGGCGACGCCTTGACTTAACGGCCATTACGCTGGGTTACAATCATGGGATACTGCCTGTCGCCCCGGGTGGACCGGTTGGTGGACCGGCGCGCCAGATAATCCCAGTGCGGCGAGCATCATCAGTGCAATGAGCCGTGTCGTCTGTGCAGCTAGTGCCGCCACCGGCAACGTTTGCCCCGCTGGATCGTTCCTGCTGCGAGGCGGAACGGCACGCCGAATACGTGTCGCATGCAGGTGCGGGGATCGCGCCGGGCGAGGCACACCTAACTACCAGTTCTGACGGCCGCCGCGCCCCGGGCCTGCGCTGTTGCGGCTGCGCTGGAAAGAATACAAATACCCCGCGCGACGCGAGAGCGAGAGGTATCGGGGGCGAGGCGTCCGACTCGGACCGTGACGGATTCCGTAGCGTTGATCGCGATCCTCGCTGAGGCGCTTCCGTGCTATTTGGCGCGCCGTCACGATCGAGAAGCGCTCGGCCGCTTCAGCGGTCCGCCTCGCGCCGCCGCTCGTACACCACAGAGCCAGAGCCGGTCGACCTGCGGGCGATCTCGCGGTGTGTCGAGCAGTGCGACGCGTACCAGCTGAAGATTTCCGGTCCGCGTCGCCGGGCGCGGCCCAGACGCGATCGCTGACTTAACGAGCGAAGCTTATGAACGCCAGGCCCGCGAGCACCACGAGCACGATGGCGATATCGTACACAACGAAGCGCGCCCACCGCGGGCCCCACGTGATCTTGAACTCGCGCGCCAGGTGGCGCAGTGCCCTCGCGCACTCGCCTTCGCCGTCTGGGAGCGGCGCGCCGCGCTCGCCGAGCAGCCGCGGCGTCCAGTCCGCGTCGAAGTAAGCGAACTGGCAGTGTCCGATCGCCTCCGGCAACGGCCGCGGGAAGGTGTCGCCGAACCGGCGCCGGAAGGCGTCGTAGCGCTCCTGGCGCGAGGGCTCGGTGCGCTTGGCGTCCAGCGGCAACGAGAGGATCGCCCGTTGCGGCGCGCCGCGCTCGATCACATGTCGAACCTCCCAGGTAAAGCCTTCCCCCTCCCCGGCGTGCAGGAGCACGACGCGCGCGTGACCGATCAGCTCGTCGACCGTCGTCTGCCAGTCCTCGTCGGCCGCGTACATGCGCGCCGCGCCGAGCAACGGCAGACGCTCCGCCGGGTCGCCGACGGCGACGAACGGTCCGATCTTGCGCAGCGCGCGCGCCAGCCGCTCTTCGTAGGTCTTCTCGATGCGTTCGCGCGGCGAGATGCGCACGCGCGACGACATCCGTTTCGTGATCTTCGCGCTGTCCGCGCCAAACGGCCGCAGGTAGACGATCGGCGCCCGGGTATCCCCGGTGAGCACGCGCTCGGCGTCGCCGATGCGCATGCGGCGGCCGAGCGTGACCAGCGCCACCGACACGGCGATCACCGGGATCGAGATCGCGGCGGGCACCATGCCAAGGAGCACGCTTTTCAGCCGGAGCACGACGAAGACAAGGACGTCCACGATCCAGATCGCGACCCCGAACGAGATGAGCAGCAGGCCGAGGCCGGGGTGGCGCCGTGCGCGAGCCGCGCGAGCGTGCGCGAGCCGTTCACGCCGCTCGACCGCATCACGGTTCTCCGAGGGGGGAGACATGCCGCTACCGATGCAGCACCCGTGCGCGCCGGTCCATGCCGCTGCGCGCCGCCCGCCCACCGCGAATCATCCACGCCGCGACCGCTAGGCGCAGCCAGGCCCGGGCCTTGTCTCAGATCTCCGGCAATAGGTCAGCCGTAAGCCTGTGGCGTGCTGTTTTGCCCGGGGTTTCCTGTGCGTCATTATTAAAGCTTTGGTAGGATTGTGGCATGTCAGCGGCGGTTTCGGCCATCCTGGAGGGCATGCCAGAGCCCCGTGACCTCCGCATGCGCGAGCATGACGGCCGGTGCGTGATCACGGCCGGGCAGGTGGTGCTGTTCGAGTACGCGGCCGGGGACATCGTGATGCGGAACATCGTGCTGGCGGCGCTGCGGCAGCTGGGGTTCCGGGGCCGGGTGGTCGCGGCGGTGCTGGGGCTGACGGAGAACTATGTCGCGACGCTGCACAACGCGGCGAAGCGGGACGGGACGGCGGCGCTGATCGGGCAGGACCGCCGGGGCGGGCCCGGGAAAGTGACTGCTGCGCAGTGGGCGCGGGCCAGGGCGTGGCGGGATCAGGGCGTGTCCGACGCGGAGATCGGGCGGCGGCTGGGCGTGGCGCACACCACGATCGGCCGCGGGCTGGGGCCGCGCGGGCAGGCGCCGGCCTCAGGCGGCGCGCGCGGGCAGCACGCGGCGGCGGAGCCCCTGTTCACCGAGCCCGCGGCCGGGCCTTCGACCGGAGCTGAGGCTGAGCCTGCGACCGGAGCTGAGCCTGCGACCGAGGCTGAGGCCTTGACCGAGCCCGGTGCTGGTGCTGGTGCTGGTGCTGGTGCTGGTGGTGGTGGCCTGCCGCCTGGCGGAGGGCTGCCGGCCTGGCCGCTGCCGGCCGGAGGCGTGCTCGCGTCGCGGTATGCCGGGGCGATGCTGCTGCACGCGTTCTTCGCGCGGACCGGCGCGGGCAGCGCGCTGCCCGCATCCGGTGACCGCCGGCCTGCGGATGTGGCGCTGCTGACGGCGGTCAGCATATGCTTCGCGCTGGGCGCAGACACGATCGAGCAGTTCAAGCACCTGGCCGCCGCCGATGCCGGGCCGCTGGCCGGGCTGGCGGTACTGCCGGGGCTGCGGACGCTGCGATCGCACCTGGCCCGGATCGCTGATGCGGCCGACCCGGTAGCGGTGCAGGCGATGTTCGCGTCCGCGATGCTGTCCGCGGACCCGGTGACCTCCGGCGTGTACTACGTCGATGACCATTTCGTGCCCTATACCGGGGCCAGGCCGGTCGCGAAGGGGTGGAATAACAAGCGGGGCCGGGCCGAGCGGGGCCGCGCCGATACCCATGTCACCGCGCATGACGGCCGGGCGGTGTGCTTCGTGACCGGGGAACCCTCCGGGCTCAGCGTCACGCTGCCGAAAGCGCTGGCCGAGCTGAAGAGGGCTGCCGGGCCCGGCGCGCGGATCATGCTCGGCTTCGACCGGGGCGGGGCTTACCCGCAGGTCTTCGCGCACTGCCGCAGCCAGGACGTGCACTGGGTGACCTACCGGCGTGCGCCGCTGGCCGTCCCGGTCATGCTGCCGGTCATCACCACGGTCTCGTACGGCGGCCGTACCCGGCAGATTGCCTGGGCCGAGGAGACCGTGCAAGTCAAGGACTACGGTGAAGCCCGGCAGATCACGCTGTTCGAGCACGGCAGGGTCGCCCTGCAGATCCTCACCTCTGACTTCGTGGCCTGCCCGGCGGACATCCTGTCCTGGCTGAAGTCCCGGTGGCGGGAGGAGAACTTCCTGAAGTACGCCAGCGAGAACTACGGGATAGACAAGATCTGCGACTACCTCGCCAGCATCGAGACGAACACCAAGATCGTGGATAACCCGGCCCGCAAGGCGGCCACCTCCGCGGTGCGCGAGGCGGAAAAGGCGCTGGCCGGCGCCGAGCGGGAGCTGGCCGGGCTGCTCACGGACGCCGCGATCACCCCCGCCGTCAAGAACGCCCGCATCCCCGCCCTGCAGGACAAGATCACCCGCGCCCGCCAGGCGGCCGCCGCCGCGACCGCAGCCCGCAAGGACATCCCCGCGAAACTGCCCGCCAGCGACATCGACCCCGACGCCAGGGTCGCGCTGCTGCGCACCGGGCGCCGCGGCCTGCAGATGGTCCTGCGGCTCCTCGCCTGCAACGCCGAGCACTGGCTATCGAACCAGCTCAACGCCTACCTGCGCGACGACGACGAATACCGCGCCACCACCCGCCAGAGCATTATCCGCGGCCTGGCCGGCAACATCACCTGGACCCCCGCCGCGATCACCGTCCACCTCGAGCAGCCCCGCGCCCCCCGCATCGCCCGCGCCCTGGCACTGCTCATCCAGGAGATCAACGCCACCCCGCCCGCCATGCCCGGCGACCACCGCCCCATCACCTACCATCTCGCCCCGAAGCCCAGCATTTAACTCCGGACGCACAGCCTTTGCCGGAGATCTGAGTCTCTCTCAAGCCGTGCAAGAGCGTTCCCCAGCCAACGAAAAACGGTGCTCAGCAGACCGGGCAGCTTCCTGGCTTGAACTTCGATCGTTTCATGGATTGTGGTCATCGTCCCCACTCCACTGGACTGACGGTGGCGACCGTCTTGCCCTTAAAGAGCTGGGCAGCAGCCGCTTGATACGCCTCAGTCCTTTCCGGCTGATCTCTACCGCCCGCAGC
>Ga0208696_1001471_pt1 | contig 13889 bp, 14 predicted proteins | sample Sb_taG_9_FD_187711 | JGI IMG/M metagenome (GOLD analysis project Ga0208696, IMG submission 187711) | Peat soil microbial communities from Weissenstadt, Germany - Sb_50d_b_LC metaG (SPAdes) (version 2) | ecosystem: Environmental > Terrestrial > Soil > Wetlands > Peat | place: Germany...
CGCGTCCGCCCCGATGACGACGATCCGCTCGGTCATGGGATCAGCACATCCCACTGCCTGGGCCGCTCCGTCGCGTGCGTCGCCACCGGTCAGGCCGCCCCGGTGGTGGTACGGATCTCGGTTCCCGCCCGGACCGCCCTGGTGACCGGGGTCTTCTCCGCGATCTCGGCCAGCTTCGCGCGCTGGTCTTCGCCGACGCCGTGCAGGGTGATCAGCCGGTCGATCCACCTGGTGTTCCGGTCTTTGACGACGTAGGTCAGCTCGACATCCACGCCAGCCAGCGGCCAGCTCTGACGTTCGGCGTACATTCGCAGCGTGATCGCGGTGCAGGCACCGAGCCCGGACAGCAGCAGGCCGAACGGAGCCGGGCCGGTGCCGGCACCGCCGTGGCCGGCCGGTTCGTCGCCGCGCAGCGCATGGCCCCCGGTGTTGATACGCACACCGTACGGCGTTTCCTCACTTGTCACCGTGGCGATGGCGATGGTGTGGTCACGGTCGTCGCTCACAGCTTCATCGTCGCGGTGATGAAACCCGTCGTCTATGTTCCCTGGTATCAATTCCTACCGTGGACATTGTCCGGTGGTGATCTGCCGTTGTCCTGACCGCCCAGCCAGAGCGCCAGATCCTTGTGCAAGCCATCCCCAGGCAGCCGGCGCTCAACCTCGCGGCCAGGCGATCCGGCGGCCGTCGCGGTAATGCTGCGCAGGTTTGCCCGTGGACCATTGCCTTCTCGCGGCCGGTGCGATCATGGTTGCACCCTGCGCAGGGTTGCGACCGCATCGGGGGGCAGGGCCCAGCCCGGCATCGGCGGCGGGCCGGTCAGGGCGCCGACTAGCCTGGCCGGGAAGCCGTCCAGGATGGACCGGCCGCCGAACCGGTCGCGCTGCTTGACGCAGGCACCGGCGCGGACCACCGACTCGGCCCCGACCGCGCTGCCGTCGCACACGATCGCGCCCGGCTCGACGACGCTGCCCCGGCCGATGTGGCAGCCGTGGATCATCGCGCCCGGGCCGATCACCGCGTCGTCATCGATGATCAGCTCGTTATCGGGCAGCAGATGCAGCACCGTGTTCTCGAGGATCTGCACCCGGGAGCCGACCCGGACCGGCCCGTGGGAGTCCCCGATGATCTTCACGCCGGAGCCGATGAGAGAGTCCTCGCCGATGACCACGTCGCCGGTGATCTCCGCCGAGTCGAACAGCACCGCGCCGGCGCCGATCGACGGGGTCTTGCCGCGGTAGGCGTAGAGCGTACCCATGCGTTCTCCGGCTCGCATCGGCCCGGACACGATCGTGCCCGGGTAGTCGGTCAGGTTGGTCTGATGCTGGCGCAGCACCGCCAGCCGCTCACGGTCGGCGTCGGTGGCCGACCGGATGACATGGGGCGGGCGCCCGACCAGGACCGAGCCGGCCGGAATAACGGTGCCGGGCGGGACCAGCGTGCCCTCGCCCAGGATGCACCCGTCGCCCAGACGGGAGCCGGGCATCAGGATCGCGCCGTTGCCGATCTCGCACAAGTCGCCGACGGTCGCCCCAGTGATCGCGGCACGGTGGCCGAACACGGTGCGCTGGCCCACCCGGACCGGATGGGCGGGCGTGCCGATCACCACCCCGTTCTCCAGGATGGCCGAGTAGTTGCCGATGCTCACCGCTCCGCCGTGCGCCCGCACCACCAGGCCCTGCGCCAGAATCGCGCCGGCACCGACGTGGACCTCACCCAGAACCACCGCGGAGCCGGCGATCTCAGGCTGGGGCTCGTCAACAAGCATCTGGTTGAAACTCACGCGCCCTCACTGTCCTCCCGGCCATTCGGGCATCCAGCCGACCGGTCCCGACTCTACGCCCGCACAACCCGCGCCCGGTCACTCCGCTGCCATGAGGAATGTGGCGATGAGGGCGGCGAGTTCGGTGGGGCGTTCGAGGAGGAACAGGTGTCCGCCGCCGCGGATGATCTCCAGCCTGGCATTGGGGATGACCCAGGTGAGGATGCGCCCGTTGATCACTGGAACGATGGGGTCGTCGTCGTCAGAGAGCACCAGGGTGGGTTGCTGGAGCCGCCACAGCCACGGCAGGCCGGTCCAGAAGCTGATCGCGTAGAGCTGGGCGAGGTAGCCGCGCAGGGACGGGGTCTCGGAGAACCGCGCGATCGAGCCGTGCAGGAGCGCGTCGGGGTCGCGCCGGGCTTGCCCGCCGTACAGCGCCCCGGCCACCCGGCCGTAGTAGCCGGGCGAGCGGTAGCGGCGCGGGGTGGTGAGGGCGAGCGGATCCGCGGCTCGCTGTCAGGCGCAAGCGCCCACACCGGTGATGTCCTTGCCGACGATGAGCGTCTGGATGGTCTCGGTGCCCTCGTAGGTGTAAATGGCCTCAATGTCGGTCAGTCGCGGGTCCTCAAACATGACATCTCCCGGTCAGGTGTCCAAGACGTAGGTGCCGGGCGCGTCGACGATCGGCCGCAGCCCGCCGCCGCCGAGTTCTTCAGGTGCTCGCTTTTCGGCGCCGCACCGGTCGCCGAGCCACTGCTGCAGGTCGGGCCACCAGGTGCCCTGCTCCGTCTCGGCGGTTTTCAGCCAGTCCGCCGCGTTGGCCGGGGTGCTCTTGTTGATCTGGTAGCGGGCCTTTGGATTGCCCGGCGGGTTCACCAGCGCGGCAATGTGACCGCTGGTGGACAGGATGAACCGGCTGTTACCGCCGAGCAGCTGCGTGCTGCGGTAGCAGTTCTGCCAGGGCGTGATGTGGTCGGCGATCCCGGCGACGAGGTACGCATCCACATCGACCTGGGACAGGTCGATTCCGGTACTGAGCACGGTCAGCGCTCTCGGCGTGACGAGCTTGTTGTCCAGCGCCAGATCGACGAAATCGGCATGTAGCTGCGCGGTCATCCGGGTGGTGTCAGCATTCCAGAACAGGATGTCGAACGCCGGCGGCTTCTTGCCGAGCAGGTAATTGTTCACCCAGTAGTTCCAGACCAGGTCGCCGGGGCGCAGCCAGGCGAACACCTCGGCCAGGTCCCGGCCGTCCAGGTATCCGCGGCGTCTCGACATCGCCTTGGCCGCCGACGCGAGCTGCCGGTCAGCGAGGGCACCCACGGTGCCGGCCTGCGCGGTGTCGAGCACGGTGACAAACAAGCCGAACGCCGCCAGCTGACCTTTTCGGCCGGTCGCGGCCAGATGAGCGGCGGTGATACTGGAGATGATGCCGCCAGCGCAGGCTCCTATGAGCGCGGCCTGGTCGGTGCCGCATACCCCCTGGACGGCATCGAGTGCGTCGAGCACGGCCTGAACGTAGGCGTCCAGGCCCCGGTCGGCGAGCCGGGCGTCCGGGTTACGCCAGGAGATCACGAACACCTGCTGGCCGCCGCGGACCAGGTACTCGACCAGGCTGCGGCCGGGCGCCAGATCCATCGCGTAGTACTTGTTGATCGTCGGCGGCACGATGAGCAGCGGTACCTCCCGGACCCGCTCGGTTTGCGGCCGGTACTGGATCAGCTCAATGAGCTCGGTGCGCAGCACCACCGCTCCGGGTGTGACCGCGATGTTGCGGCCCACCTCGAACGACGACGTGTCGACCATCTCCGGGATCCGCGGCTTGGTGGCCATATCCCGCAGCAGGCTGATCCCCCCGCGTACGAAGTTGAAGCCGGCGGTGTCGATGGCTGCCTTCGCCGACGCCGGGTTCACCAGAGGCATGTTGCTTGGCGATAGCGCCTCCTCGAGGTTGTCCACGAGAAAACGGACTCGCTTGTCGTTCCGCCAGTCCAGCGCCGTGTCACCGACGAGCTCCTCGGCCGTCATCCCGGCCGCCAGGTACGCCTGGACGATGCGGCGCAGCAGCCAGTTCTCGGTCCAGGCGGGGTCGGCAAACCGACGGTCCCGCTTGGGAGGCGCCAGCACCGAGGTTCCGACACCGATCCGCGCGAGTTCGGCGGCCAAGCTGCCCAGCCGCCGACCGGTGGTGAGCGGCCTGCGGGCGAGGCCGAACGCGAACTTGGCGGTCGACACGTGCGGCGCGAACCGGATCAGCGGACCCAGCGCGGCGTCGACGAGCAGCGCGTCCAGGGGTGCCGCCTCGTCAGCGAGCTGCTCGCTGTCGATTGGCATGTCCGGCGTGGTCGTCATCTGTTATCCCCGATCAAATGAGAGGCCGTACATGTCGGCCTTACAACATGCCCAGGTCGTCTGGGGGACGATCTCGCGTTTGATGATCTTTCCAGTCGGGCCCTTCGGCAGCTCGTCCGCGATCCATATCTTGCGCGGGTACTTGTACGCGGCCACCTGAGACGTGACGTAGTCGCCATGGTTCCTCCTCGGCCGCGCCGATCTCGAATCTAGACGCCGCGCGGCAAGCGGCCACCGTGCGCAACGCACGAGGAACACGATCCGCGTTGGCCGCCGCGCACAAGGAGATAGGTGGACCGCCGGACAATATTCGCGGTGAACCTTGATACCAGGGAACATGGACGGCCAGATGACGCTGCCCGTGATATGCAGGTGATCGTGAGGCGCCAGGGGCGGGCCCGTGGAGACGACGAAGGACCCGGCCTCTATGGTGGACCGATGGCGTCGGTCAAGCAGATCCAAGTCACCTTCGACTGCGCAGAACCTGAGCGCGTCGCTCGTTTCTGGTGCGAGGTGCTGGGGTACGTCGTACCGCCGCCACCGGAGGGGTTTGCCACTTGGGACGATTTCGATCGCGCGCTGCCGCCAGAGCATCAGGGTTCGGCGTTCGCCTGCATTGATCCCTCAGGTGCGGGCCCGCGGCTGTTCTTCCAGCGTGTTCCCGAAGGCAAGGTCGTCAAGAACCGGCTGCATCTTGACGTGCGGGTCGGCACCGGGCTCGTGGGTGAAGAGCGCCTGGCCGCACTTGAGGCCGAATGCGCACGACTGGTCCCGCTCGGCGCGGTACGCGTGCGGCTCCTGCTTGCCGATGGCGACAACGAGTCGTGCCTCGTCATGCAGGACATCGAGGGCAACGAGTTCTGTCTCGACTGAGTGGCCGCGAACTCTCACCGATCAGGCGCGTGATCCTCACCGCCATCTTCCGGTCTGCGGCCAGCCAGTACGGGGGGGCCTGTATCAGGCGGCTCATTCGAATCTCCGCCCAAGTATCCGACGTGCGCCGGCAGGCTTACGGTAAGTCGGCCGGTGGGTGCCGCTGGCACCGCCGCCGGGCAGGCTCGCCCTGGCCAACACAATGCACAATCCCCCGGGGGGACGACAAATGGTCCTGACAGCTCATCAAGAGGAGGCGGTGGCCCGTTCATCCACCGCCAGATTTCCTGCATGTCGCCACTTTCCCCAGTGCCCCGGCGCGACGGCTGCCGACCGCGATGCGGCCTGCACCGTAACCGCTCATCCAGAACAGGGATGGAGCCTGCTGTGCAACGGAATCGTGCTCTTCGACGACACTGGCGAGCTTCTTCCCGATGGATGCGCGGTTGCCCCTCGACGGGCCTCGCCCGGTCGTCGCGGCGGCGTCCCGGTCGTGGCTGCCCGGCGATGAGGCGGGGACCAGGCAGCAGGAAGGGGGGAGCGTCGGCCGCAGGCACGGCCGACGCTCCCCCCTTCCTTCTGTGTGCCGCCGGTGATATCCCCGCTGCGGCTTCAGCCCATCTGGGCTGGACCCCACTGAGGGCCACGTAGGGACACAGTGCAGCAGCCCCCCGGTCCCGGATCATCAGGACTGGATGGTCCCGTTCAGCACTCCCCCGTTGGCGGCGTTGAAGCTGGCCAGGGCCGCATTACCGGCCGTGATCTCCTGGCTGGCCTGGGCGGGATTGTCGTCTTGCTCGTTCATGTTGTCGCCGGTGTAGTCCTCCCCGGCCGTGACGTAATCATTCATCGCGGTAACCCAGTCGGCGTTGTCGGCCGGGGGCGGGTCGTAATTGGGGTCCAGGGCGGCCTGCGCGTCCATCTCCAGGTTGGCGCCGTCCAGGGCGAGGCTATCCGGGCTATTGCTGGTGTCCGAGGAGATACTGCTGAGATCCTGCTGCACGTTCTGGAGCGCCCCTTGGACCTGCGCCAGCCACCCGCTCTCCCCGCTGGCGACCGGGTCCACGCAGTCCACGGTGCACGATGACTCCGTCGTCGCGGCCGGGTCTGCCGTCGGCGCCGGGGCTGCCGCAGGTGCCGTGGACGGTGCCGACGACCCGCCGCAGTTGCTCTCCGAGTCGGTGACGACCTGCCCGAACTGGGTGTTGATGGTGCCGCCCTCGGCCGTGCCGTACTTGCTGACCAGGGCGGCCTTGACCTGGGCGGTCGACAGGCTGGCACCCGATGCCGGCTCCACCGACACGACAGCCATCGCGTTCCCGAACGACATGTCCCGCTCGAAGTACTTGATAATGCACGAGTCCTGGCTGGCGCTGCCGCCTGAGCCGCCGGCGGCCGTGAACTGGCTGACCTCGGACTGAGTCCACTGGCCGGGGGCCGACCCCTGGGCCGGGGTTGCCCCGCCCCCGCCGCCGCACGCCGTGACGGTAAATGCGGTCACGGCGACGGCCAGCGACCCGGCCAGGAGGAGCTGCTTCCTGTGCGCCTTGATGAATACCATGATTCTCCCCTTTATCACGGCCAGCCCAGTCTGGACAGGCTTCGTTTCTTTCGGTAATTACTGGATGCGCTTTGCCGCCTGGCGAAAATGCGCCCGATAAGGTTTTCCCGGCAAAGGTCAGGATTGCAGGGACCCCATTGGGAGTCCGCATCCCTGGCAGAAGCTGTCTCCGGCGATGATGCGGGTGCCGCACTTGACGCAGAAGCTCGAAGGCCGCCCTGGCACCGGCGCCTGTGCCTGTGCCTGTGCCTGTTCCTGTGCCTGTGCCTGTTCCTGTGCCTGTGCCGACGGCCCTTGGTGCGCCTGCTGTATCGACGCCTGCCACCCCAGGATGGAGTTCTTGTGCTTGAGAGCGAGCAGCACTACGGCGGCGACCACGCAGGTCAGCGCCAGCCAGCCGGAAGCCGTGTGCAGGAAGCTCTGGCGTTCTATGCACTCGCCGCCCGAGTTGAATATCGCGACGGTGTCGCTGCATGACGGGAGGTTGGAGGTCGACGCCAGATACGCGATCGCGAATACCGCCGAGGCGATAATTGCCTTCGTAAAGGTTGGTGTCTTGGTGAATGTAATTTTCATAAGCCGAACATAAGGTCCGGCCCGCGCCGGGCGGCAGGGGCCGAGCGACCCACCGCACGCGCCGCGTGTGGGCCGGCCGGCCCACATCAAGGGGCAGGGACGACCGGCTCGATGCCCGCCTGTATGGCGTAGCGGGTCAGTTCGGCCCGGTTGCGGGCGCCGGTCTTGTCCCTGATCCGGTCCAGGTGCGTCCGCACCGTGTTAGGCGTGACAAAGAGCGTCTCCGCGATCTTGGCGTTGCTCGCTCCGCCTGCCAGTAGCGCCATGATCTGCCGCTCTCGTGCCGACAGCGGGCCAGCCAGGCTGTCAGCCGGCCCGCTGTGGAAGGCTGGAACGGTCACGGCGGGCGCAGGCCCCGGATCTTGCTGGGCTGTGCCCACGGCCAGGGCCATGGCATCGGCTTGGCTGAGCGTGCGGCCGTGCTGGTAGGCGGCGTCGAACGTGGCCTCGCCCAGCGTGTCGCGCAGCCGGGCATGGTCACTGGTGCGCATTTTCGATTCCTTCACGTCGAAAGCCTGTCCAGCCTGCTCGTACTGGTGGTCGGCAGCGCCATGCAAGGCGGCGGCGACGGCGGGGTCGGCGTCCGCGCCGGCGGCCAGCGCCAGGCCGAGGAGCGCATTGTGCACCCAGGTCATCTCACTGGTGGCTCGCGCCCTGTCCAGGACGCCGACGAGCAGGGGGCGCGCACTGGCGGCATCCCCGTTCATGAGGTAGGCGAACCCCAGATTCATCTCCGCGGCGGCGGACAGGTGCTGATAGCCGTGGGCATCGGCGACCCTGAGCGCGTCCTGCAGGTAGGCCAGGGCAGCCGGGAACTCCCCGGCCACGACCTGGTCGACGCCAAGGTTCACCAGGGTGACAGCGAGCGTGTAGTTGTCCCCGGACGCCCGCGCGAGTGAGAGGACCTCCTGGTAGTCAGTAAGGGATGCGTCCAGATCACCGGTCTCGGCCTTGAACACCGCGCGGTGGCCGAGAGCGACGACGAGCCGGGTGGGATGTCCGGCTGCCCTGGCCAGCGTGACGGCGTCGTCGGCCCTGGCCAGCGCGGCCGGCAGGTCGCCCTGCAGGTAGCTGAACCAGTTGAGCGCGGCGAGGGCGTCGGCGGCGAGGGAGTCATCGGCGAGGCCGCGGGCGATCGTGATGGCCTCCTCCGCCATCGAGGGGATGTCCGGGCTGCGGTCGAAGTGAATGAGCAGCTTGCAGTTCGTGACCAGGGCCAGGGCCAGGTAGCGAGTCGGCTGACGGGCGTCGGGGCGCCCGAGCAGGGCGCGGAGCGCCTCGATGACCTCGCTGCTGTGGCCGCGCGAGAAGACGAACGCCCGCAGCCCGGCGGCCAGCCGCAGGCCGGGTTCGGCGCTGCCGGGATCGGCAATGCTGGACGCCAGCGCGGCCCGGATGTTATCGAACTCGGCCTCGATCGTGTCAAGCCAACGATGTTCGTCCGGCCCGCGCAATCGCGCGGCGGCGGTCTCGACGAGGGACAGGTAATGATCGCGGTGGGCGACGCGGGCGTCCCGCAGGTCCGAGCCGACCCGTTGCGTGAGGCGTTCGGCGGCGTAGTGGCGGATCGTCTCAAGGAGCCGGTAGCGGGTCGTCCCGTGGATCACCTCGGCTTGGACCAGGCTCTTGCCGACCAGCGCGGCCAGCAGGTCAAGCACCCGCCATTCCGCGACGTCGCCGCCGCGGACGACCGCTTCGGCGGCATCCAGGGTCCAGCCTCCGGCGAAGACGGAGAGCCGGCTGAACACGATCTGCTCCTCGGAGCTGAGCAGGTCGTAGGACCAGTCGATCAGGGCTCGCAGGGTCTGGTGGCGCGGCAGGGCGGTACGGTTTCCCGTGGTCAGCAGCCGGAACCGCTGATCGAGCCGGGCGTTGATCTCCGACACCGAGAGCGAGCCAAGGCGGGCCGCGGCGAGCTCGAGGGCCAGCGGGATACCGTCGAGACGGACGCAGATCGCCGCCACCGCCACCGCGCTGGCGTCGTCGACGATGAAGCCCCGCCGGTGCAGCGCGGCGTGCTCCGCGAACAGCTGCACCGACTCGAAGGCGGCCAGCCGGCCGGGAGCGGCGAGATCGGCGGGCGGGACGGCCAGGCCGGGAACCCGGAAGACGTGCTCCCCGCTGATGCCGAGCGGCTCTCTGCTCGTGACGAGCAGGCAGACCCGAGGGCACGACCGGATGACGGCGTCGGCCAGCTCGGCGACCGCGCCGAGTACCTGCTCGGCGTTGTCGAGGATCAACAGCAGGTCCCGGTCGCCGATGGCGTCGATCAGGGTGTCGAGCATGGGCCGCCCCGGCGCCTCGCCGACCCTGAGCGCGGCGGCCGCGGTACGGGTCACTAGCTCGGGTTCTGCCACCGGTGCCAGCTCGGCGAGCCACACTCCGTCGCCGGTGCCATCGAGGGCATCGGCCGCCACCTGCAACGCCAGCCGGGACTTGCCGATCCCGCCAGGACCCGCGATCGTGACCAGCCGCGACCCGCCCGACACCAGCGCGCGCAACTCGGCCAGTTCCACGGTCCGGCCCACGAAGCTGGTTGCCTGCGATGGCAGGTTGTGGCGCAGAGCCGGGTCGTCAAGCGAGCGCAGCACACCGAACCCCTCGGCCAGGCCCGATCCGGTCACCTGAAAGACCCGCTCGGCGCGCCCCAGGTCCTTCAGGCGCTGCTCACCCAGGTCCCGGAGCCCGATCCCGCCAGGCAGCCGGCCGGCCAGCAGCGCGTACGTCGCCGCTGTCACCAGGACCTGACCACCATGGCCGATGTCAAGCAACCGGGCGGCCCGGTTCACCACCGGACCGACGTAGTCGCCGTCGCGCTCCGCGCAGGCACCAGAATGCAACGCCATGCACACCCGAATGGGCAGGCTGGACGCCCAGGGCTCGGCGCCGGCAGCCCGCTGGATGGCCACCGCCGACGAAAGCGCGGCAACCGGGTCGGCGAACACAGCGCGATGTGCCTCGCCCACCGTCTGGAAGACGTGGCCGCCGGACGCCTCGATCTGCTCGCGGACAATGCGGTCATGGCGGGCCGATGCCGCCGCCATGGAATCGCGGTCGGCCTCCCACAGCCGGACGCCGCCCTCGATATCGGTGAACAGCAACGTCACCAAACCAGCGGTAACCCCCACGTACCCATTGTGACACCCCCACCCCACTCCGCCCAATGGCCTTGCTTTAGCAGGCTCCCGAGACCAGCTAGGACCACATTTTCGCAGGTCATAAGCATGGATGAAGGCTTAACGCAAGGCCATTGCCCACTCCGCCTCGCGCAGCCTGCCACCGGTCCGGATGCCGAAAGGCCCATAATTGCGCAATCAACCCTCAGCGGTGTTGGGTTACAACAAGCCATTTCAGGCCGCCGCTGTGCTGATTCGGCATGGCAGCCGCGAGCCGATGCCGCCGGCCGGCCTGCCGGGGAACCGCGCAAAACCGCGGAAACCATGAAGTTTCACGGCCGCCAATGCCTCAGGAGAGTCATCGAGGGAGTCGCGTGCATACCGCTCGATTCATTGGTGAACCAAGGTGAGGTGGACGATGTAATGTACCTACGACGTCCCGTTTCCCTGGCACATGCTGGCAGATGCGGCCGCTGGTCTCGCCCTACCATCCCGGCCAGCGGCGGGACTGGATCAAGGTCAAAAACATCCGCCACGCCGAGGTCATCCTCGGTGGCTGGAGGCCCGGCCAGGGCCGCCGGACTGGCACCATCGGCTTGCTGCTGCTCGGTGTCCCAGACGCCGACCGACTGCGTTACGCCGGGCACGTCGGCACCGGCTTCACCGACCTGGCCCGGCGGCTGCACCCGCTGCGCCGCGCCACCAGATTGTTCACCACCCGTACCCGCCCCGTACGCCCGCAGCGCGCAGTGGGTCGAGCCCCGGCTGGTCGGCGAGGTCGCCTTTACCGAATGACCAGCGAGATGCTGCTGCGCCACCCCAGCTGGCGCGGGCTGCGCACCGACAGGCACCCCGACGACCTACGCCGGGACAGCTGAAACTCGCTCATACCCGCAGCTATCACGCTGGCCCAGGCGCAGCACAGCGCGGCCGCGTTTGTTCCAGGGTCCGCACACGACCACAGGCTGAACCGCTGTCCGCTGGATGGCGTTACTTCAACGTAGGCCTCCGGCACGGACGAGGGACGACCCGAACGACGACCAAGAGGATTGATGAACGGTCCAGCTCACTACCGCGAAGCTGAAAGGCTCCTTGACGAAGCCACGTCCCGCGGGGACTTCAACCCGAGAGCTCAGTGGTGCCTCGAACTGGCAAAGCTGCACACGGCTCTGGCCCACGTTGCCGTAGCTGCCCTGACCTCCGGCGGCAGGGAATGGGTTGAGGTCGCCGGTCCTAGGTTCTGCGAAATGAGTCTCGCCCAGGCCACGACCTGAATTCGCAGGGGCCGCTCAGCCTACTCCGCCTTGCGGTCCGTCCTGTGAGTCACCCCAGCGCAGCGATACGCGGGCGGACGAGCCACCGGGTGTCTGGCATCAGGGTGCACACAACGGGACTACGCTGCACCGGCTTTCACGGACTCCGGGCAGCGGCGATTTTCTACCCAGATTTCTACCCAGAGACGCATCGCGGCGGAGTTGCGATTTTGTATCTCCTAGTCAAAGCCGCAAACTGGAGTCGCCGACCAGGGTGTGCCCAGGGTGTGCCACCAGCCTTCCAAGCTGGTCATCCGCTCGATTCCCGTCGCCCGCTCTCATCTTCTCTCCGCCGTTTTCGCGAGATGCGACAGCACGCCCTCACCCGCGGCGGACCGTTCGCTCCGGAAGCGCCTCATTTCCTGGAAACCGAGTGCCGCGTGAAGATGAAGCGAGGCGATGTTATCCGCCCCGGTCACGTAGAACACCGCGCCGGTACGGGCGAAGGCCAAGCGCAGGCGGGCCCACGTCAGCTCGGTGGCGATACCCCGGCGCCGCCACGCTGGATCCACCAGGACGCCGCTGAGGTAGCAGCCAGCCGGAGTTCCCGGCCCCGCCTCATCGGCTGCCAGCTCGATGACCCTGCCGTAGGCGACCACGTGGCCGTTGGCCTTGGCAGCGAACATCTGGCGCAGATCATCGGTGATGTCCGAAGCGAACTGCTCGCCGCGGTCACCGGGCCTTACCCGAAGGACGCGCACGGCAAGCTCGACGGCGGATGCGACGTCCGCCATCGTGAGCGGCTCGATCTGCACCGAGCGCACCATGCCATCGGCCGACGTCGGCGGCCGGGAACGCGCATCGTGGCCCAGCGCTTGGCTGATTACCCTCTTCAGCCACAATGCACAGTGTACGGGCGCAATGCGAGGGCCACGCCGGCACCGCCACCGGTGTCGCGCACGTGGGAATCTCGCGCAGCTTTCTCACGCACTGCGCGGACGATGCGCGCCTGCGGCGTCCACGCTGGACACCCGGCAGGATGCTGACCTGCAGTTACGGATTCCGGGAGGGCCTTGGGCTTATCCCTATGCTCCGCACCCCGCCGTGACCGGGGGCTGCATCTGATCAGCGCGGGCCGCGGCGTTCGCGCGGTGCGAGCTGGGCGGCGATCACCCGCCAGGGGATCGTCTCGCCGCGTGGCAACTCCCCGGTCCCGCGGGTAGGATCCGTCGACCATTCGAGCACACCTAGCAAAGTACATCTTGAGATGCGAGAACCCTCGAGCATGAGCAAGCGTCGAACGTCCGTCGTTCGCACCTGGTTGTCCTTTACCAGGCGACAAGCCGGAACAGTCCTGCAGGCCTGGCGTACCAGTCGCCGCTGTCGCGAGGCATGGCCAGCCTCGCGACCCGTGGCGGCGAGCCGCTACCGCTCCTCCTCGCCTGCGGTAGTGATCTAATCGGTACTTGATCGCCCGTCCGGTGCGACGGCCTCAGGGCAGACTTGTGAGCGCTCACACCTCGCAGTAGTTGCGCTCGTGAGCTTCGGCTGACCTAGCCGGTGAGGTCGATGAGGAAAGGAGGCAGCTGTGGCCCAGAAGATACAGACCTTGTTCATCGACGACCTTGACGGCAGCGAGGCGGAGGGCACTGTCCGCTTCGGGCTGGACGGCACTGAATATGAGATCGACCTGAACGCCGAGCACGCTCAGGCGTTGCGGGATGCGCTGGCGCGGTATGTGCGGGCGGCGCGCCGGGCCGGGGGCGGTGCCCGGCGGCCAGCCCGGGCTGGGCGCAGGGCGCCAGGGGGCGGCGTCGATAGCACCGAGGTCCGCGAGTGGGCTAAGGCGCAGGGCATCGAGGTGAAGGACCGCGGCCGGGTGCCCGCCGAGCTGGTGGCCAAGTTCAAAGCCGCGACCGGAAAGTAGAGTCCGGGCCGTCACCGGCCTGCCAGGACTATGGCGTCTCACTCACATGCCGATGAGCGGGCATTGCGTGCTCGTATGACTATGCACTTGCCTGCAGGCCACCCGATGTCGGTGCCAACCGTCGATTTAGCCTGTTCCGCGCCCTGGTCGACTGGGGCTGTCCTGGCTGGTGGCGGCACGCATATCCACCAGTTCCGGCCGAGCTTCGCAGTAAACAGTAAACGGCGCTCACGTCCGATTATCCAAAGGCCACGGAGAGCATGGTGCGAAGGCTAGCCGCATCGAGCCTCGCGGACGATAAGGGATGTCATCACTTATTAGGACGTGGTGGCCTCGATTGGCCCGGCGTGCGGGCCCCCCGCGGGGGCCGGCTTGCGGGCGGGGAAGTCGCCGGCTTTCTTGGTTTTCCGCGGGCTGGCCCGGTCTGGGCGGTCGCCGGTGAAGAAGCCGGGCGTGAGGATCTTCAGCA
>Ga0208696_1001488_pt1 | contig 13818 bp, 12 predicted proteins | sample Sb_taG_9_FD_187711 | JGI IMG/M metagenome (GOLD analysis project Ga0208696, IMG submission 187711) | Peat soil microbial communities from Weissenstadt, Germany - Sb_50d_b_LC metaG (SPAdes) (version 2) | ecosystem: Environmental > Terrestrial > Soil > Wetlands > Peat | place: Germany...
CCCCGGCCGAGCCTGTTCCCGGCCCGGTCGACCGCCAGCGCGGGCACGAGCACCGCGTCGGCCCTGGCCACCGCCTCGGTGCCGCGGGACGGCTCCCCCGGCTCGAGCAGCCCGCGCGGCCCCGGCAGCAGCGAGTCCGGCCCCTCGTAGGAGGCCCAGTCCAGGTCGCCGTCGGCCCGCAGGACCGGCAGCAGGACGTAGCTGCCGCGCTTCCACAGCGCGTACACAAGACCGCGGGTATCGGGCTCAGCGCCCACTGAGTAGTAGGCGGCGATCGTCCCGGCCATCTGGACTTCGGGCCGGGACAGCAGCGCGTCCCTGATCGCCCGGCCAGCCCCGGTGCGCTGCTCGGCGGACAGAGCGGACCGGGCCGCGAGCAGCCGCGCCCGCAGGGCGGCCTTCTCCTCTTTTATCCCGGCCACGTACCTCACCGTACCGCCCTGGCCAGGAACACCCCGGGAAGTTCGCTAGTGTTCTGGCATGGCTGATACCGCCGCCGCCGCCAAGAACGTGACCAAGGCCGTCATCCCCGCCGCCGGCCTTGGCACCAGGTTCCTGCCCGCGACCAAGGCCACGCCCAAGGAAATGCTGCCGGTGGTCGACAAGCCCGCGATCCAGTACGTCGTGGAGGAGGCCGTCGCGGCCGGCCTGGATGACGTGCTGATGATCACCGGCCGGAGCAAGCGCTCGATCGAGGACCACTTCGACCGGGCCTACGAGCTCGAAGAGGCGCTGGCCGCCAAGGACGAGACCGAACGGCTCGCGCTTGTCCGCGAGTCCAGCGAGCTCGCCACCGTGCACTACGTGCGCCAGGGCGACCCGAAGGGGCTCGGCCACGCCGTGCTCTGCGCGGCCCAGCATGTCGGCGACGAGCCCTTCGCGGTCCTGCTCGGCGACGACATCATCGACAGCCGCGACCCGCTGCTGACCCGGATGATCGAGGTGCGCAAGCACTACGGCGGCAGCATCGTCGCGCTGATGGAGGTCGACCCGGAGCAGGTCTCGCAGTACGGCTCCGCCGCGATCGCGCCGACCGCCGAGGAGGACGTGGTCACGGTCACCGACCTGGTGGAGAAGCCGGTGCCCGGCTCGGCGCCGAGCAACTGGATCCTGATCGGCCGGTACGTCTGCGACCCGGCGGTGTTCGACGTGCTGCGCCAGACTCCGCCCGGCCGGGGCGGCGAGATCCAGCTCACCGACGCGCTCATGACGCTGGCCAAGATGAGCCCGGCCGAGGGCGGCGGCGTGCACGGCCTGCTTTTCCACGGCCGCCGCTACGACACCGGCAACAAGCTGGACTACCTGCGCACGCTGGTCCAGTTCGCCTGCGAGCGTTCGGACCTGGCCGAGGAGATCGTGCCCTGGCTGCGCAAGTACCTGGACAGCCTCCCGTGAGCGAGTCAAAGGGGCGCGGCGGCGACTGGACTGAGGAGCGAGGGACGAGCGACGAGGGAAGGAGCCGGCTAAAGGCGCCCCGGAGGCGAGCGGGGGAAACACCGTGAGCCATGGCCATACCGACGACGGCGACCTCACCTCGGTCGAGGACCACCTGGCCGAGATCCTCGGCACCATCGTGCCGCTGGCGCCCGCCGAGCTCAGCCTGGGCGACGCCCACGGGCTGGTCCTAGCCGAGGACGTGGCGGCCGCCAGCGCGCTGCCGTCGTTCGACAACTCGGCCATGGACGGCTACGCCGTGCACGTCGAGGACGTCGCCGCCGCCACCGAGGAGAATCCCGTCACCCTCCCGGTGGTAGCCGAGGTCGCGGCGGGCGACACCGGGGCGTACGCGCTGTCGCCGGGCACCAGCATCCGGATCATGACCGGTGCGATGCTGCCGCACGGGACCGAGGCCATCGTGCCGGTGGAGTGGACCGACGGCGGCAGCGCCCAGGTCACCATCCGCGCCAGGGCGGGCTACGGCCACGCGATACGCCTGGCCGGCGGGGACGCGAAGGCCGGCGAGGTCCTGGTCACCGCGGGCACCATGCTCCGCCCGATGCACATCGCGGTGATCGCCGCAGCGGGCCGCGGCGCCGTGCTGGTCCGGCCCAGGCCCCGGGTGGTGGTGCTGTCCACCGGCAGCGAGCTGGCCGAGCCGGGCGCGCCGATCGTCCCCGGCCGGATCTGGGACTCCAACAGCTTCATGCTCGCCGCGGCGGCCCGCGAGGCGGGCTGCCTGGCCTACCGGCAGGCCATCGTCCGCGACCACCCGGACGAGGTGCTGCCGGCCATCGAGGACCAGCTGGCGCGGGCCGACCTGATGATCACCACCGGCGGGGTCAGCATGGGCGGCGAGCACGACGTGGTCAAAGCGGCGCTGCAGCGGCTCGGCACCATCGCGTTCCGGAAGGTCGCGATGCAGCCGGGCATGCCGCAGGGGTTCGGCACCATCGCGGTGGCCCCCGCCGCGGCGGAGGAAGACAAGGGGCGGCGGCTCTTCCGGCGCGAGACCTTCGACGTGGACGAGCCGGCCAACCCGGCGGGCGAGGTCGACCGGGTCCCGATCTTCACGCTGCCCGGCAACCCAGTCAGCGCCTACGTGTCGTTCCAGGTCTTCGCCCGGCCGGCCATCGGCGCCCTGCAGGCCTACGACGGGCTCGGCCTGGAGTCGGTGCGGGCCGAGCTGGCCGGGCCGCTGCGCTCGCCGTCGGGCCGGCGGTCCTTCCTGCGCGGCGTCCTGGACCGGTCCCGCGGGCTCGTCACCCCGCTCACCGGCCAGGGCTCGCACCAGGTGGCCACGCTCGGCAAGGCCAACGCGCTGGTCGTCGTGCCGGAGTGGGTGGTGCAGATGGCCGAGGGCGACACCGCCGAGGTCATGGTCCTGCCGTGAGCGAGCCGGAGCCGAGCGCGAGAAGCACTGTCGCTCGCACCGAACCGGTCCGGGAGTCCCGGCCTCGTTCGGGATAAAAAGTATTGTGATCACCATGAGCGAAACCGCGGTTTCAGGTCTCACGCACGTGGATAGCGCCGGCCACGCGCGGATGGTCGACGTGTCCGGCAAGGCGGTGACGGCGCGGTCGGCCTGCGCGTCCGGGCGGGTGCTGCTGTCGGCCGAGGCGGTCGCGGCCCTGCGCGCCGGCGAGGTGCCGAAGGGCGACGCGCTCGCGGTGGCCCGCATCGCCGGGATCGCCGGGGCCAAGCGGACGCCCGACCTCATCCCGCTGTGCCACCCGATCGGGCTGCACGGGGTCACCGTGGACCTGGCCGTGACGGACGAGGGCGTGGACATCACATCCGTCGCCCGCACCGCGGACCGGACCGGGGTGGAAATGGAGGCACTCACCTCGGTGTCCGTGGCCGCCCTGGCCCTGATCGACATGGTGAAGGCCATCGACCCGGCCGCGACTATCACCGACGTGCGGGTCGAGTGGAAAGAAGGCGGGAAGACCGGGCCATGGCGCCGGCCAGAGAAGACGCTGTCATGATCAGGGCGCTCGCGGTCACCGTGTCGAACCGGGCCGCGGCGGGCGTGTACCCGGACAAGTCGGGGCCGGTGCTCGTCGAGGCGCTGCGCTCGGCGGGCTGCGCGGTGGACGGCCCGCTGGTCATCCCGGATGGCGAGCCGGTCGAGGCGGCGCTGCGCGACGCGCTGGCCGCGGGCTATGACGTCGTCGTCACCACCGGCGGGACCGGGCTCACCCCGGGCGACCTCACCCCGGAGATGACCAGGCACGTGGTGGAGCGAGAGATCCCGGGGATCGCCGAGGCGCTGCGCTCGGCCGGGGCCGCGGCCGGAGTGCCGTCCGCGATTTTGTCCCGTGGCGTGGCCGGGGTGGCGGGCCGTACCCTGATCGTGAACCTGCCCGGCTCCAGCGGCGGCGTCCGCGACGGGATGGCCGTGCTGGCGCCCGTGCTCGGCCATGCCGTCTCGCAGATCAACGGAGGCGATCACGTCCGAACGGACTTCGGTGCGAATGGCTTAGCAGAGATCGCGTAGCGTCAGCAGCGCTACAGGTGAATGATGGGAACGTGGGACGCATGCGAGGCTGGCCGGTCACCCTCACCGAGCCTCATCTGCTCGACCAGCCGGTAGAGCTGCGCCCGGTGCGGGTGGGTGACGCCCGCATGTGGCGCGAGATCCGGGTCAGGAACGCGCCATGGCTGCGCCCGTGGGAGCCGACCAACCCGGAAACCCCGCTGTACCGGTCCAGCCTCGGGCCGTACGTCGCGATGGTACGGGCGATGCGCCGGGAAGCGCGGCAGGGGCAGGCGATCCCGTGGGTGGTGACGTTCGGCGGGGAATTCGTTGGACAGCTGACGATCGGGTCCATCACCTGGGGTTCGGCCCGGTCGGGGCAGGTCGGGTACTGGATCGACGAGGCGTACGCCGGCCGCGGCATCATCCCCACCACGCTGGCCATGGCCGTCGACCACTGCTTCGGCGCCGTCGGCCTGCACCGGCTCGAGGCGTCGATCCGGCCGGAGAACCACGCCTCCCGGCAGGTAGTGGAGAAGCTCGGGTTCCGCGAGGAAGGCGTCCGGGTACGCCAGCTGCACATCAACGGCGCCTGGCGCGACCACGTGTGTTACGCGCTGACCGCCGAGGAGGTGCCGCAGGGCCTGATGCCCAGATGGCGGAGCATCCTGCTGGCGTCTCGGTCCAGCGCCGGCTGATCGCCGTCTTGTCGCGGTCTTGTCGCCGTCTTGTCGCGGTCTTGTCGCCGTCTTGGCGTTGCCTTGTCGCGGTCTTGTCGCGGTCTTGGGGCCACTGTTCTTGGGACCAATGTTGCGACACACCGTTCGGGGTCCTCGTCTAAAACGCCTTCAGCTATTACTTTGCGTCACGTGGGCCCGCTCCGCTTTAGCAGTGTGCCCGCACCCGAGGCCCGTGGAATCCCCCGCCGGGCCGCCCGGCGCCCGCCACGCCGAGGGGAGGACCGTTGAGCAGCGCGATACTGTACGTCGCCATCGTCGCCATCTGGGCTGGCGTGCTCATTCCCCGGTGGCTCCGGCGGGATTCCTCCTCTAGTTCCTCTAGCGAGCGGGCCGAGGACGATCTCACCACGGCGGAACCGGACTCAGCGGCTGACGAGCCGGGTTCCGCTTCCCGGCCGCGGCGGGAGGCGGCCGGGGAGGCCCGCACGGCGGCGCGTCCCGAGGCCCATGTAACGCCTCGCGCGGAGGCCCGTACGGCGCCTCGCGCGGAGGCCCGCGTGGAGGTGCGGCCTGAGGTGCCGGAGGCTCGCCGCGCGGCGTCGCGAGGGGAGCCCAGCGGCGGCCCGCCTGACCAGGAGCACAAGCGGGTGCTTGCCGCGCGCCGACGGCTGTTCGGCATACTGCTGATCCTGGTCATCAGCTCGGGCGCCCTGGCCTTCACCGAGCTGGCGGCCTGGTGGGTGGTCGTGCCGCCTTCGGTCATGCTGCTGGGCTACATGGCCCTGCTCAGGGAGGCGGCCAAGGCCGACGCCGAACGGCGGGAACTGGCTCGCGCGTCGACGGCGCAGGCCCGCCCGTCCGCAGCATCGCCCGCCGCTCCACCGGCTCCGGCTGCTCGCCCCGCTCCGGCTGCTCGCCCGGCTCCGGTGCCCGACGCGGAGGTTATCGACATCTCCGCGTCCCTGAGTCCGGCCGGCGAGGAGTTCTACGACCAGTACGCGGACGCCAAGCTGCGCGCGGTAGGCGACTTAGCCCGCGCTCTGGCGAGCTGACGGGCTCGCCATGACTAGGTCCGCCAATGGCTGGGCTCGCTTGTTCCGCGGCCCTGTCCCTCGATTACGGTATGCGTCGGCTCCGGCCTGCTGGATTCGATTCGCTCGGCAGTTCGAGAAGAGTTAGATTAGCGCGGAAGATTCGAGCTATGCGGACGATTCAGGGGGGTCTATTGAGGCTGTTGCGCATCTCTTCCGCCGTGCGCATCAGCCCCTGATCACGCCGCGTGCGGCCTTGGCCCCCGGACTTGACAGCAACGAAGGAGCATTGTTGCTGCCAGGACAGCAACGATGTTCCATCGTGGCGGTTACTGCTGCGGGCGGAGGGGCGGATCCGGGTTGCGGGGCGGGCGCGCGGGACTCACGGGGCATGCGGGAAAGCCGTGGCGGACGTCGGCCGGGCGCGGCGGGCATGGCGCGGGTGGAAGCGCGGAGCGACCCGGGACCAGCCACGCGACACCCTCCATCGGGCACCAAAGTTTCCGCGTAGCCCGGAATTTCCACGATAATTTGGCGGCTAGGCGCCGCACGAGTCGCTCGGGCACCAATAGCACTCGCCCGCACCAGCGCGCTGCCACGCTGGCCCGGGCTGATGGGGTTACTGCTGTGTTCGCACCTTCAGGACCTGGGGGCCGCGGAAGGAGATGTTCGGGTGGAAGGTGAAGGACTGGTCTGGCGTCAGTTGCAGCCGGGGGTAGCACCGGGCGAGTTCGGCCACCGCGATCTGGGCCTCTAGCTTGCCGAGGTTGGCGCCCAGGCAGTAGTGCAGGCCCTTGCCGAAGGCCAGGTGACGTTCGGCGTCCGGACGGTGCACGTCGAACTCGCCGGGCCGGTCGAACGCTGCCTCATCCCGGCCCGCTGCGGCCAGCCAGAGGAACAGCCTGGCCCCTTCGGGCAGGTCGACCCCGGCCAGCGTGACCGGCCGGGTGGTGACCCGGCGCCAGACCGCCACCGAAGGGTCGTAGCGCAGCGTCTCATCCACGGCGGCCGGGATCAGGTCCGGCCGCCGCACGATGTCCGCCCAGCGGCCGGGATCCTCGAGCAGGCGGCGGACGGTGTTCCCGATGAGCCCGGTGGTGGTCTCGTGCCCGGCGAACGACAGCGAGAACAAGATCGAGGTGATCTCGTCCAGGGTGAGCCGCTCCGGGGCCTCACGGTGGATGGCGATCAGGTCGCTGGCCAGGTCGTCGCCGGGCTCGCGGACCTTGAAGTCCACCAGGTCGCGCATGTACTTGCGGTAGGCGGCCATGGTCGTCGCGATCTCGACCTGGTCCTCGGCCGCGGGGCGCCCGAAACTCAGCGCCGCCCGGTACCCGCACCACTGCTTGACCTGGGCGTAGTCCTGCTCGGGCACCCCCATCAGGGAAAACACGATGTTGGCCGGGAGCGGGAACGCCAGCGCGGCGACCAGGTCGAATTCCGTCTGGCCGGCGACGGCGTCGAGCAGCCGGGCGGTGGTGGCCTCGATGGTGGGGATCATCGCGGTGACCCGCTTCATGCTGAACGCCCGGGCGGCGGGCTTGCGGAGCCTGGCGTGTTCGGGCTCGTCGAGGCTGACCATGGACGGCTGGGGCTTGTGGCCGCCCGCGAGCAGGATCTGCTGCGCGTCGGGGACGACCGGCGCCAGCGGCGCCTGGGCGACCGCAGCGGAGTAGCGGCCCGGGTCCCGGAAGACCGCATCGATGGCAGCGTAACTGGTGACCACGTAGTAACCGATGGACGGGGCGAAGAAGATGGGGCTACCGCGACCCGGCCGTCTGGCCAGGGTGGCGTAGGGGTCCGCCAGGAACTCCGGTGAGAGCGGGTCGAACGACTCGTCGACGGGGCAGCCGGGCACGGTGGCGGTGGTCGTCATCGCGCACCTCCTGGAGGGTTTCGGCGCATGATGCCCATGATGTCGCCAGGCGGCTCCGCTGTCACCAGGTGATCCGTGGCGCGGACAGGGCCCCGTGTTTGCTAGGCTGTCTCAGGTTCTCGGGGCTGTAGCGCAGTCCGGTAGCGCACCTCGTTCGCATCGAGGGGGTCAGGGGTTCAAATCCCCTCAGCTCCACCGAGAAAGTGCAGGTCAGGCTTCCTTTTCGAGTTTTCGTCGCTCGACGTGGGAGCCATTGCGGGAGCCAAGTTGCAGGCTTCCGGTATGGCTGGGGCTTCGCGTCGTGGCTATGGCGAAGACGGCATTTACTTCGATCACCGGGCGGACTGCCGGGCACACCCTCGACGGGGGCCACCTGTACTGCTCGGCACTCGAAAAGGCGCCGGCCGGTAGCCGGCTTCACGCAGTCGGCGACGAAGGTATCTCTATGCGAGAGATCGCCCAGAGCATCGGCGACCACCTGGACCTGCCGACCGCGAGCGTGTCCGACGACTGGCCAGCTTCAGGAACATTTCGGCTTCCTCGCAATGCTGATCGCACGGGACAATCCAACCTCGACGGAAACGACCCGGCGGATTCTCGGATGCGAACCGGCGAACCCCGGGCTGCTTGAGGACTTCGAGACCGGCGACTACTTCGACACCACGCCGCACGGCAGGGATCAGCCGGCCCTTTTTAGCCCTGGCGCCGGCCGGGGTCAAATGACCCACCCGTGACCTCGAAGGCCGGTGCCCGGGCAGGCAGCGGCGGGCCCGGTTGCCTAGACCAGGCCTGCGGTCAGGGCCAGCCGGGTCAGGTCGGCGCGGCGCCGGCATCCGGTCTTGTGCCGGATCCGGTCCAGGTGTGAGCCGACCGTGCGGACGCTGATGAACAGCTGGGCGGCGATCTGGGCATTGGTCGCGCCCTGGGCGACCAGGGTGACCAGCTCCCGTTCCCGGGCGCTGAGCTTCCCCAGCCCTGGTCCCGGCGCCTGCGGCTGCTGCGGGCCGGGGCTGGGGCCGGTGAGCATAAGGGCGTACTCGGCCGCGGTGGCCCAGCCCATCGCCGCGCCGCGCTCCTCGGCCGCCCGCGCCCGGCCGGGGCCCAGCACCCGCCGGGCTGCGCCCAGCGGTTCTTGCCGCAGCCGTGAGTCCCCCGGCCAGTCCTCCTCGCGCGGCAGGAGCGCGGCATACGCGGCCCACAACGTGACGGCCTCGGCCTGGCGTCCGGTCGCGGCGCACAAGTGCCCGCAATAGTCCAGGTAGACCGCGAACCAGAAGCCGGTCCGCAAGGCGAGCTGGAGTGCTTCTCGCATGTGCGCCGCGGCGTCCTCGGCACGGCTCGCCCGCAGTTCCAGCAGCGCCAACCGGGCCAGCAGGGTCGGCAGGTTCACCATGTCGCCCGCGTCCCGGGACGCGGCCAGCCCGTCCGCGCAGACGCGCTCGGCGGCGGCGAAGTCGTCGGCCTGGATCAGCACCTCGGTCAGCCACACGCTGCATGTCCGGGTTATCGAGACGGGGACGTCGCCCGGGACCTGGCCGGCCTGCCGGGCCAGCCGCACGGCGTCGCCCACGTCGCCGACGGCCGCGGCGGCCAAGGCGAGGTCCAGCAGGGCCACCACCTCCCCGAACGGATAGCCGACCTCGCGGGCCACGGCCAGGGCACGGCGGGCATCCTCGGCGGCCTCGGGGATCTGGCCCAGATCCCGCAACGCGTACGACCGGCCAGCTAGGGCGTCGGCCAGCGCCGAGGACGGGGGCCGCCCCGCCACCGCGTCGCGCAGCGCGGTGAAATGCTCTAGCGCCCCGGCCATATCGGCCGAGAACTCTGCTGCCCAGGCGAACAAGAACTGCGCGGCGCACCACTGGTCACTGCCCACCTCGGCGTACCCGGTGACCTCGGCCAGCAGCGGGCGCTGGCCGGCCAGCCGACCCCGCAGGAACCACCACCAGCCCAGCGCGATCGCCAGCCGCAGCGCCACCTCCGGATCCTGGCCCACGGCCCAGGCCAGCACCTGCCGCATGGTGGCGTCCTCCGCGTCCAGCCAGCGCGCGGCCTCCCGCTCCCCGGTCCTGGTCTGCAGCCCCGCCGCGGCCTCCTCGGCCACCCCCAGCGCATACCCGGCCAGCGCGGCGGCGGCCTGGTCATGCTCCCCGGTCTCGGCCAGCCGCCCGGCCCCGTAGCCGCGCAGCGTCTCCAGCATCGAATACCGCGACCGGCCATCCGGCCCGTCCCGCGGCGGGGTCAGCAGCGAGCAGTCCACCAGTCGCAGCACCGCCGGCCCGGCGGCTTCCCCCGCGACCGCCTCGGCGCCCTCCAGGGTGAACCCCGCCGGGAACACCGACACCGCCCGGAACACCCGCCGCTCGGCCTCATCCAGCAGCTGGTAACTCCACGCCACGGTCGCCGCCAGCGACCGCTGCCGTGACGGCGCCAGCCGGTCCCCGCCCGCCAGCAGCGCCAGCCGCTCATCCAGCCGGCCCAGCAGCCCGGTTACGCCCAGCGCCTCCACCTGCGCCGCCGCCAACTCGATCGCCAGCGGCATCCCATCCAATCGGGTCACCAGCCGCGCCACCGCCGGGGCGGTCTGGTCATCCAGCGTGAAAAGCGCATCCGCGTCCCGGGCCCGGTCCGCGAACAGCGCCACCGCCTCCGCCCTCGCCGCCTCAGCCAGGTCGTCCAGATCTGGCAGGGCCAGCGACGCCAGCCGGTACCTGGCCTCCCCGGCCACCCGCAACGGCTCCCGGCTGGTCGCCAGCACCCGCACATCATCACAAGCCGCCAGCAACCCCGCGCACAGCGCCGCGGCCGCGCCGATCACATGCTCGCAGTTGTCCAGCACCAGCAGCAGCTGCTGGCGGGCCAGCGCCCGCGCCAGCGCCTCGGCCGCCGGCAGCCCCGGCTGCTCGCGCACCCCCAGCGCTGCGGCCACCGCCGCCGCCACCTGAGCCGGGTCCGCCACCGGCGCCAGCTCCGCCAGCCACGCCCCGTCGGCGAACCGGCCCGCCACCTGCCGGGCCACCTGCGCGGCCAGCCGGGTCTTGCCCGCCCCGCCCGGCCCGGTCACCGTCACAAGCCGGTGATCAGAAAGCAGGCCCGCGACTCCGCGCAGCGGCTCAGCCCGGCCGATGAAGCTGGTCAGCGCGGCCGGGAAGCCATGCACGCTACCGGCCGCGGCCCAGGATGCCGCCTGCGCTTGCCGCTGCAGGGCCGCAAGCACCCCCGCGGCTGGGGCGCGGCCACGCGCAGCCGCGACAAACAAAGCGCGCACCGGCTCGGCCAGGTTCAGCGCATCGGCCAGCAGCACGGCGGTGTCCTTGCGGGCGGTGCGGTTAATGCCCCGCTCCAGATCACTAACCGCCCTCTGGCTTACCTGCGCGGCCTCAGCCAGCTCCTCTTGCGTCAGCCCGGCATCATCGCGCAGCCGCCGCAGCAGCCCGCCGAAACCCAGCTCACCCTGCTCCGCCACAGGCCCATCGTCCCTCCGCCCGCCCGCCCGCCGCCAGCCCTTCCGGTTACCGCGCATGCACGGCCTCGCCGCCAGGCCTAATCCTGTGCCCGTCCTGTGCCCGGTTACGTATGGTGACCGCCCGGGCCGCTGGCGACTGTGGAGTACAACGACAAGCCCGCGGCCAGGATGGAAGGAGACGGCCCTCATGCGCCAGCTCACCCAGCTCACCCAGCTCACCCAGCTCACCTGTGACCTGCACCGCCAGCAGGCTGGCCCACGCCGACCAGCAGCGCCCAGCGGAGCGCTTGCTTGCGCCTCGCCAGGCCCAGCCGCCAACCGCAGCCCTTGGGCACCGACGCCGACAGGCGCTGCCCCGGTCCGCGATAACCCGGTGATCATCGACCTCGTGACTCGCGCCGCAAAGGGCGACAAGCACGCCTGGGATGCGCTGGTGGAGCGGTTCATCCCGCTAATCTGGTCCATCTGCCGCAGGTACCGGCTGGCCGATGCCGACGCCGAGGACGTCGGCCAGAACGTGTGGCTGCAGCTGGTGGACCAGCTGGACAAGATCCGCGACCCGGCCGCGCTTCCGGGCTGGCTGGCCACCGTGACCCGGCGGGAGTGTCTTCGGGTACTGGGCGCCACGCAGGGACCGCCGGCGGCCGGGTATGTGATGAGCGCCGAGATCATCGCGGATGAGCAGTCCGGGACGGCCGAGCAGGAGCTGCTGGCGGCCGAGCGCCACGCCGCGCTGCGCGAGGCGTTCGCGGCCCTGCCGCCCTCCGGTCAGCGGCTGATCGCCCTGCTGCTTGAGGACCCGCCCGTGCCCTATGCCGAGATCAGCGCCCGGCTGGGTATCCCAGTCGGCAGCATCGGGCCGACCCGCCGCCGCTGCCTGGACAAGCTGCGCCGTTACCCGGCCGTCGCCGCCCTGGTCAACACCGACCCAAGCGCGGCAAATAACATACACAGCCGGGCAGCCTTGCGGCGATGACGATGAACAAACCGCAGGTTGAAGAGCCGTGATACCAGTTTGCTTGCTTGTCGTCGTCACTCCGCCGGGGGCCGCATCCGGAGTGTCCTCAGCAGCGCGGTCACCGGAAGCCGGATGAGATGCGAGAACTCATCAGGTACCCGGATCAGCCGGCGCAGGAGAACGGGGACGCTCACGATCTCCCCGCGGGCCGCCGCGATCAGCAGGTCCAGCAGATTCTGCCTGGTGTGCCCGGGCGGCTCGGCGATCTCGATGCGGGCGGTGACCACGGGGCCGGATGACTCGGTCTCGACCTTGCCCAGCCTGCGCAGGAGCGCGAGCATGGTCCGGTTCTCGGCGAGGACATCCGCGGTGAAGTACTCGATCCCGAGTTCGAGGGCGCGCTCGCTCAGGCGGGTAAGCAGCGCGGAGCCAAGCCCCCGGCCCTGCCAGGCGTCGACCACCGTCACCCCCGCGTCGGCGGAGTCGGGCTGGTCGGCGTTCCGGATGAACCGGCACTCCCCGACGATCTCCGCGGACCGTAGCGGCACGGCGACCAGCGCCTCGTGGTTTTCGTGGTCGACCTCGACCGCCGCCTTCAGGGTGGACTCGGGAAGTTCCGGCATGACGGTGAAGAAACGCCGGTAGCGGGACTGCTCGCCCAGGTTCGCGTAGGCGCGGGCCAGCGCCGCCGCGTCGCCGGGCCGCACCTGCCGCAACCGCACGACGTCCCCCGAACGGAGCGTGACGACCTGCGGCCGGCTCGCTGCGGTCATGACCGGTTTCCTCCCTGTCAGGGTTGTCCCCCCGGACCAAAGCCGGGGCCCGGGCTCACCTTCCACGAAGGCCCCGTCGCGAGGGACGATGCGGCCGTGGCTGACTACATCGAGACCATGGTCCCAGCCTCCGGATCTTCTCGAGAAACAAACGGACGAGCGCAGGGGACACCGATAGTCTTATGCACCATGAGCACCACCGCGCCCGCCGGGGATCTCTACCTTGTCGTCGGGTACGACGGCTCGCCTCCCGCCAGCCGGGCGCTCGACGCCGCGGCCCGCCTGCTGCTCGGCCGGACCGGCCGCATCGAAGTGGTATACGTCGCCCACCTGCCCAGCATCGACATGCTGTCGCCAGGCGCCGTGGCCGAAATGGAAGTCAGCTTCGACGAGATCGCACGGGATCTGCACACAGCGGCCGGCGAGCAGCTGCGCGACCGCGAGGAGCGCTGGGGCTTCGAGCGGCGCCAGGGCCTGATCGCGGACGAGCTGATCGCGGCGGCCGCAGGCATCGGCGAAGCCCACCCCGGCGACACTGTGGCGATCGTGGTCGGGAGCTCGTCGCATGCCATGCACCGCGTGGTCGGCTCCGTCGCCGTCAGCCTGGCCCGCCACTCACCGGTGCCCATCGTGGTCGTGCCCTAGTTTCGTGCTGCGCCCGGCCGGGCGGGCCGATCGTCACCCCGGCAGGGTGATGCGCGGACCGCGACTCCGGCGGCATCCTGGCAGCTGACCCAGAAGACCCATATGACCTTTGACCGTCCGTCAGCAGGCTTGCCATCGTGGTCTTGACGAAGCGGCTGACGCTCATCGCGTGGCCCCGGGACGCGGTGAGCACAGGCGAGAACAGGAAGACGACATGGCGAAGTGGAACGTCGCGGCGATGGGCCAGGCGGGCCTGACCGGCCGGACCAGGGTTATCGCCCGGCCGGTCGCCCGTGCGATCGCCCGCAGGACCGGGCGGTCCGAGGCGGACATTTTGTCGCTCATCGGTGCGGCGCTCCTCGCGATGGCGCTGATCAACTTCGCCCGCACGGTCGATACCGTCATCAAGGCCGGGCGAACCGCCCGCCAGCCAGCGGACGACCCGGCCGCGAACGCCTAAGGTACAGGCCCGG
>Ga0208696_1001490_pt1 | contig 13805 bp, 14 predicted proteins | sample Sb_taG_9_FD_187711 | JGI IMG/M metagenome (GOLD analysis project Ga0208696, IMG submission 187711) | Peat soil microbial communities from Weissenstadt, Germany - Sb_50d_b_LC metaG (SPAdes) (version 2) | ecosystem: Environmental > Terrestrial > Soil > Wetlands > Peat | place: Germany...
TTCGATCGACCAGCGATGGCCAGGGCCGATGCAAGGAAAATTGGACTACGCTTTCAACCTATCTGACGCCGCGGCGCATTTCTCTGTTCAATCCCGAGATTCCAACATACTTTGAGCCCATGTAACCTGACGACCCTTGCGCTTTTCGGGGTACTGAAATATCATTGCGATTCTGAAAAGAAAGCGCTTCCCCGTATCGGGGAGACATTCTATAGTTCAGTCATGGAACTCAAGCTCAAGCTCAAGAACCTGATGAATGGCAAGGGGCTCAACGGGCAGAAACTCGCCCGCCTGTCCCAGGTCAGTGACTCGGAGATCTCGCGCATCCTGCAGGGAAAGTCGCGGCCCGGTCTGGATAACGCACTCCGCCTGGCACAGGCGCTCGGCGTGACGCTCGATTACCTGGCGAACGACAAGCTCGATTCCGAACCACCTGAACCCGCGGATTCCCTTTCGCCAGAAGAGCGAAAAATCCTCGGCATCGTCCAGAAGATTGGTTGTGCCGAGGTCGTGACAATTCTCGAAAACCTGCGGTTTCTGGGCTACGAGGTCGCCATGAGTCGTCTCGTGGGAGCCAAGCCGGTGATCGAGATCGAGAAAGATGGGTCCGACCTCCGTCCCCCGCTCACGGCCACGTCCGCGATATCCGCTCGCACCAGTTCGGTTTCGGCCTGATCTTGTTCTCGGGCTCACCGAACGGGAAAATCGCCGCGGCGACCGCCTTGCGGATCCGGGAACCACAATGAGAGGCGGGGGCCGGTTGGGGGCAATGCTCGGCGGTCTCGAGCATCGTCGGGCATTGTGGGGCCTCGAATTGTTGACTCGCTGCGCGGATGGACCACGCTGAAGAGCGAACGAGTGGGTCAGAATTGCTTGCGCTGGCGGCTGGATGGAATGTTCAAAGCCTGGCGGTACTTGGTCACCGTTCGCCGGGCGACCTTGAGACCCTGGCGGCCCATTTCATCGACGATTTCCTCATCGGAGAGCGGATTCTGCTTATCCTCCTTGGCGATGATCTCGAGCAGTTTTTGCTTGATGGTATCCCAGGCGATCTCTGCGCCGTCTGCCGTCATCGTGCCGCCACCGAAGAAGCGCTTGAGTGGAAAGATTCCCCGCGGCGTCTGAACCCATTTGTCGTCCACGGCGCGGCTCACGGTCGTCACGTGCACCCCAACGCGGTCGGCGATCTGCTGCATCTTGAGCGGTTCGATGAATTCGGGACCCTTGTCAAGAAACACCTTTTGGTGATCAATGATCGCCCGAGCGACCTTGAGCAACGTGTTGCGGCGTTGCTCGATCGATTCAATCAGCCAGCGGGCTGACTGAATCCGTTTCTGGATGAACTCTCGGGCTGCCGGGTCGGTCTGCTTGTTCCGGAGCTGCTTCTGGTAATACCGTGAAATCGACAGATGCGGCGTGTGATCGTCGACCAGCCGCACGTTGTACGACCCGTCGTCGTTCGGTTCAACGATCAGGTCGGGCACAACATACTGGGTGCCGCTGTCCGCGGCGAAGGGCGCTCCCGGTTTGGGGTTGAGCCGGCGCAGATGCTCGAGTGCTTCCTTGATCGTCTCGATGGGAAACCCGGTCTTCTTCTCGATCGCCGGCAGCCGATTGTGCTGAAGATCGTCCAGATGATGGCCAATCAGAGTCCGGAGCAAGTCGTGACTCGGTGTTTCCGGGGTCAATTGCAGGAGCAGACACTCACGCAAATCGCGAGCGCCGACGCCTGGAGGATCCAGTTTCTGGACCAGCCGGAGCGCCTCCGCCGCCTCCTCGTGCGTGGCCTCGCCGCCGGAATCGCGGATCACCTCGTGCAGGCTGAGCTTGAGGTAGCCGTTATCATCCAGGTTGTAAATGATGTACTCGGCAAGCTTCTGGACCGTCGGTTCGCAATCGAAAAAGCCGAGCTGTTCGGTCAGATCATCGTGAAAGGAACGCGGACGCGAGGCCATATTCTGCATGGCGTCTTGCTTACGGTCACCTTCCTCGCTCAGGGAGGCCCGGCTGCGCCGCGGCCCCTCGTCGTAAAGCTCGCTCCAGTTCTCGTCCAGACCAATCAGGCTGTCGAATTCGTTCGGCTCGGTCTCGACCTCAGGCTCAGTGACAGTCGAGGTTCCCGCCTCTTCGCCGTCCCTCTCCGCAGGGGCCGCAGACTCGCGGAGATCCACCAGAACCGGGTTCTCACTCAGTTCTTGCTCGATGCGCTCCTGCAACGCCATGATCGGCAGTTGCAAGATTTCCATCGATTGGATCATCCGAGGCGCCATCCGCAGGCGCATCTCGGTCCGCATCTGCTGGGAGGTATCAAGACGCATCAGGCAATCCTCAGTTCCGTCGCGAGGCGGAAGAGTAAGCGGCGATAAAGAGGAATTGGATCTTTATCGCCCGGCCAACTTCTTACAGCAATTATTATGCCACAGATTCCAGATTATCAAGGAGAATCCCCGGGCCGAGGAGAAAATGGCACGGATCTGGGCTCATCGAGCGGCCGCTCGCTTGCAGGCAGTCATGCGTCGAGTGGAAGACTCTTTCAGAATGGCTGTCGCCCCGCGAGGGCGTCTGCCAGCATGTCGCGGCTAGCGAACTCGAGTGTGCTGCCGGATGCCAGACCGCGGGCAAGGCGGGTGATTCGCACGGGGCTGTCGGCTAACCGCTGGGCGATGTACAGGGCCGTGCCGTCGCCTTCGAGGGTCGGGTTGGTGGCCATGATCAGCTCGCGTACGATTCCCGAGCGGACCCGTGTTTCCAGGGCGTCGGCGGTGAGCTGATCGGGACCCATACCCTGGAGCGGGGCCAGCCGGCCCAGGAGTACATGGTAAACACCCTGGTAGGTTCCCGCCTTTTCCATCGCCAGCAGATCGCGTGATTGCTCGACCACGCAGACGACTCCCTGATCGCGCCTGGCGTCACGGCAAATCGCACAGACGGGCTGCTCGGCCTCGGTCAGGTGAAAACAGATCTGGCAGTGGCGGATCTCCTGCTTGGCCGCCCGAATCGCCTCGGCCAGTTCGAGAGCCTCCTCCGGAGGGCACTTGAGCAGATGGTGAGCCAGTCGCTCGGCCGACTTGGCGCCGATTCCGGGCAAGCGGCCCAAGGCCGAAGTCAGCCGGTCGACCGCGGCCGAAAAGCCCGGCATCGTCACGGCCTCCCAGGCGAGCCGGGATCCAGGCCGCCCATCGGAAAGCCCAGAGGCATGCCGCCGGCCAGCGAGGCCAGTGATTGAGCCGCCGTGTCCCGCGCCTTGGTCAACCCCGCATTCACTGCCGCGGTGACCAGGTCTTCCAGCAGCTCGGTATCCCCGTCAGACACCAGCTTGGGGTCGATCCGGATGGAGACGACTTCGAGCCGGCCGTTGACCTTGGCCGTGACCGCTCCGCCGCCCGATGTTCCCTCCACCTGGAGCTGCCCGAGCGCTTCCGTGGCCTTGGCAACCGACTCGCGGAGCTTGCCGGCATTTTTCATCAATTCGGCCAGGTTTCCCAGTTGACTGAACACGTTGAACCTTCTTTAGTTGCAGAGAAACTGAGTGGGAAGTCCCCGATCATGTCGAATCCGGGTCGTCGTCGTATTCCAGGTGCAGAGGACGTGCCTCGAACAGTTCGACAACCTTTTGAACCATTGGGTCGGCCGCCAGGATCTCGGACCGTGGTTCCGGGAACGCCTCGTGAGCGCTGCCTTGCGCCGGTTCCACCGAGCGCTGATAGCGCACCGCCACGGGCCGGCGCAGCAGCCTTTGCAGGCAACGGGCGATCTTCTCCCGGGCCTCATCGGTCCCGCAAGAATCGGCTAACGAATTGTAGCCCGGCTTGGCAGCGATGACCAGCACATCCGAATCCTCGACGCTGACCGCTTCGGCAACCGCCAATCGCATGCTCAACGGCGATCCGACCTTCTTGACGAGCTCGGGCCAGACCTGACGGATGGCTGCGAGTTCCAGGGCCGGCAACTCGGCCCCAGGTCCAGCTTCGTGTGCCGCTGGTCGTTCCTCGACCGGCGGCCGAGAGGCTGGAAGGGCCTTGGCCGGGCTCCCGGCCTGAGCCGATGAACCTATCACAACTCGAGAGTCCGCAGACGATTCCATCGCCGGGCTCGGTTTGATGGCAGCCTCGACCCTGGTCCCCTCTGCCAGGTCTGCGACCGGTGGAGCCGGATCGACGGCTTGCTCTCGAGAACCGGATCGTGCCGGCGCGCTCCCCAGAACCCGTGGCGTTTCGGCAGCAGTCACGGCCTCCGCCGGTTGTGGATCAAGAGGGGTTAGCTTTTTTTTTATGCCGTGTGCTTCAGTCTTGTGCGACACCGGCGAACCGGACTCGATGGCTGTGAGTCGCTCGACCATATTGCTCAAGTCGGACAGATTCTCCAGCCGTGCAACTCGGACTAGTGCTAGTTCCGCAAGCAGCCTGGCGTGGGAAACGCCTCGCATTCGGGAACGAGCTTCCGCCAGGATCTGGAGCGCTGCCAGGATTGCGTCGATTGACCAGCGGTCGACGATGCTCTGAAGTCGAGGCTTTTGACGCGGAGTGACCGCCAGCAGGACCGGCTCGGCGCCCACGGAGAGAACCATGGCGTCGCGGAGAAACTCCAGGGCGCCGGCCAGGAGGTCGGAAGGTTGCACACCCTCGCCGGCACCCTGGTCAAGCAGAGTCAGGACCGCCGCGGGATCGCGGTTGGCCAAGGCCTCGAGAATGGCCAGCAATCGCTCGTCGCTGGGGGTTCCCAGCAGCGTGTGGACCACCTCGACGGTCAGCCGCGGGCTGCCCGAGGAAAGAAGCTGCTCCAGCAGCGACTGGGCGTCGCGCATCGAGCCTCCCGCGCGTCGTGCCACGACCTGCAGCGCCTCGGGCTCCGCATCGACCTGCTCGCTGGTGCATATCTCCTTCAAGCTATTCACGATGGCCTCGGACGTGATCCCGGCGAAATCAAACCGCTGGCAGCGTGAGAGCACGGTGATTGGAATCTTGTTCGCCTCGGTCGTCGCGAAGAAGAACTTGACGTGCGGCGGCGGCTCCTCCAGGGTCTTGAGCAAGGCGTTGAAGGCTCCGGTCGAGAGCATGTGCACTTCGTCGATGTAGTAAATCTTGTACCGCGACCGGCTGGGGCGCAGCGCTGCGTTCTGCCTTAACTCCCGCACCTGCTCGACGCCGTTGTTGCTGGCCCCGTCGATTTCGATCACATCCACGTCTTGCCCCGCGGCGATCGCCTGGCAGATGTCGCAGACCTGACAGGGCGTCTCGGCCGGCCCCCGCACGCAGTTGAGGCACTTGGCAAAGATCCGGGCCATCGACGTCTTGCCGACGCCTCGCGTGCCGCAAAACAGGTAGGCCTGGGCCAGCCGATTGAGGCGGATCGCGTTCCGCAACGCCTGCACCACGTGATCCTGCCCCACGACGTCCTCGAACCGCTGGGGACGATACCGCCGGGCCACCACCGTGTAATTCGCGGGCACGGCCGGCTTCACCGCAGAGGGAGCTGGCTGCGGGTCGGCCGCGGGCGTGGATGCGGCGGAAGAAGACTCCGGCGCCGGAGTGGTGGGAGCCTTGCTCGACCGCTTTTTCGACCCTGGTCCAGCAGCCAAGAAGCGCGCTCCGCGTGCCGGAAATGGTGTCAAGTCAAAGCGTAACTACGCGGACCCAGTCGTCCACGCCCGCGACCACGATCTCTGGTCGCAAGGGGCCGAGGAGAGCCGGGGAGGTTCTCCTGGGCACATGAAGGTGTTGCTTATGGCTGCTGCGTTCCCGCCCTGACCAGGTTCACAAACCCCCATTGCCCGGGTCCCCCCCGGCTCACCGCGACCCCCGCCCAGCGGGAAACAGACGAAACAACCATTGTCAGGCACGCACCCCCCCGATGCAAGGGCAAGTGGGGAAGAGTGGCGTGTGGCGTGTGGCGTGTGGTCGGTCGACAGTGGCAGGCCAGACCGTGGGATTGCCGGTTCCGCGAGGTTTCCCGAGGATACGGGATATTCTCCCGATTATGAAGGAAATACCGAATCTCAGGTCTGGAAATTGATCGACCCGCTGACTGCCCGGTTCTATTGCACGCTGGCCCAGTTGTCGGCGGCGCGATAAGGTGTTCATCATCCGGATCGTCATTGCCCCTTCGGAACGTGCGTCAGTGACATTTTCATCCATGTTTGAGATACTGAGCGAGTCAAGATGAGCCCAGCATATACCCACATTGCAGACCTGGCCGCACAGGCGGTGCCGCCGGCCCAAGGTATCCTGAGCCGGACAATCCACAACGACGAGCAACTCAAGGCCGTTGTTTTCGGCTTTGATCAGGGTCAAGAGTTGACCGAGCACACCGCCTCGAAGCCGGCGATCTTGCAGATCATTCGCGGCGAGGCGACGCTCACCCTGGGCGACGACACGCTTGAGGCCCAGGCCGGCGCCTGGACCCACATGCCGGCCGGGCTGCGCCACGTAGTCAAGGCAAGGACTCCGATGGTCATGCTGCTCTTGCTCTTGAAGTCGTGAGCCAGCAAGTCGGCCCAGACGCGGTCTTGTCGCAATCGCAAGCGAAAGAGGTTCCGATCGGCCTCGGTCGGTTCTCCCTGCCTGGTCGTTGAGAATCGACAGCGAACCTGGCGCGAATGATGCGGCTTCACCACATCTCTGGTTTCGCGCGACAAAGATTGCCTAAGCTTGATTGAAGGTCCAGGCAGAAGACAGGATTCTCTTCAGCCGGACCTCCCACCCACAACCCTCCCCGAGGATTTCCCCCCGAGCGTGGCCCACCCACAAGAGAGAAGTGGAGGAAAGGATGAAATCGATGCTTGACGTGATGAGCGCCTATAACCTCATCGACTTCAAATTCTGGCTGGAGATTGCAGCCGTGCTCTTCGTCGCGACTGTAGGACGCGATGCGTTCTTCCAGCAGTGGCTGGGCAGCAGTCATTGAGGCAATCACGACTGCCGCGATGCCCACCACATCCACACACGAGCGAGCGGGAGCAACGGACATCGCCGACGCGAGCTCCAAGAGCGATTCCGATCCCGCTCAATTGGTTTTCGCGATCTTGCCGTCCTTTCAGTCGGCCCTTCTGCACCTGAATCCAGATTGGTGCCAGGATCCAGAGCGACAAGAGAGGTCAACACCGCGAAGGAAAAACGGGACGAAGTTGAGGAAGGCGATGCCCGTGTAGGTCACCGGAACGTAGCGGAAACCGCGTCGGATCAGCCACAAGGCGATCGCGGCGGCCATCCGCCCGCTCATTAATCCGGGCCCCATCCGGGACCGGCAGGCCAACGGCACAATGTGGGCGTCTCACGGTGGCTGAATTCGGGTGCCGGGATGCAGGTCGATCTATGAAGTGTCATCCCCTTGAGGGAGTCCGGCGTTCCCGAACTCCTTCTTTTGCTCTTCGCTCAGGTTCCACGGCAAGAACAGTTGGATATTCTCCGGGACCTTGCCCCCGACCGCCGCGCAGTGCTCGAAGTACCAGGTCAGCCATTTCCGAGGATTGAGCTTCCACATCGACAGCGTGGCGAGGATCGAGAACAACGCCGCCGCCAGGTGACCACTCCATTGGGAACCTGAGCCGTAGAAGTTCTTCCGTGCCACCCCCGGGCCCCGCGCAAGTTGTTCCGAGGCGTTGTTGTCCATCGGGATCCACGGGTCATCGACGAACCGCGTCAGCCCTTCCCAGTGCGCTTGCAGGCTTTCCAGAGCTCTCCGGCAAGGTGGTGCAAGATCCGCCTGGGCCAGTTCGGTCTCCATCTGTGTTTTCATCTCGGCCACGGCCTGCCGCAGGCAGTCGTCCGCTACCCCGAACGCCGCCGAGTCCCTCTCCACCGCCAACCGGCGGTTGTTCAGCCGGTAGAGCACGCGAATCCGCCGCAGCCATTCCAAGGCCCACGTCTTCAACTTGGGCCAGCCCAAGAACGAACCCGAAATCCGGTTGCAACTTGATTCCTTGCAGGGGTTAGCGTCCAATGGCTTCGTTCGTCCGCCAGCAATCGAACCCAACCACGACATGTGCCACCCCAAGAAGCCGGTGGAACAGGTCTCAATCCCAATCGGAGAACGAAACGGCCCTGGCAGGACCAGACCCCTGATTGACGGCCGCGCCGAGGGTCTGATACGGTGCAGGTCAAGCCATCCGGTCTGGCATGGACCAGCCCCGGGGGGTTTGACAGGATCCAAGAGTAGCCCATCCCATGAGCACCATGATCGTACCACCCAGGAACGAGGCGGCCGGGCGGAGAGCCGGCGAGGCGCGGCTGGTCGTGCCGGATGCCTCATGGCGCGTCTACGAGACCTGGGTCGACTCGCTGCCCGAATCGACACCGGTGCGGATGGCTTATGACGGAAGGAACCTGGAGATCATGACCAAGGGGCCGGACCATGAGGGTTACCGCCAGCTCTTGGGGCATCTTGTCGTCGAGATTGCACGGTCTTCGAAGTTGCCGCTGAAGGGTCTGGGCGAGACGACCTGGAAGCGATCGGAGATCCAGCGTGGGATCGAAGCCGATCAATGCTACTATTTCAACTCGGAAAAGCTGAGGGCGGCGGCGAAGAGCAGGGGGGACAACGACGTCACCGCGTTTCCGAATCCCGATCTGGCCATCGAGATCGATCTTTCGCCCTCGCTGATCGACCGGCCCGGGATCTACGCCGCGATGGGCGTGGCCGAGGTCTGGCGGTTCGATGGCGAGATCCTCACGATCGAGCGGTTGGGCCCGGACGGCCGATACGAAGAAGTCGCGGCCAGTACCTTCCTGGGTGTCCGGCCCGACGAGGTCGCGCGGTGGCTGGTCGCCGAGGACACGAGCGACGAGATCGCCTGGCTGGAGCGGCTCTCTGCCTGGCTCAGGAACGAATGGAAGAAGCCGTCATGAATGAAGGGCCAGCCAGGGGAATCCTGGTCCTTCGGGACAAGTCTCCGGAATGCCGAGGGTTATGACGAACTCTCCCGGCTTCCGCTGACTTCAGATAGGATCCTACCCGCGATGTTTCGCATGATGGTCGGGGGTGGAAGCGGCTGACCCCTCCCTTTCATCGTCTCGATCCACTCTTCCACGATCTGGCAGAGTTCCGCGTAGACGTTCGCCTCATCGTCGCCATGGCAGCATGGACCGATGATCCCGGGACACTGACCCACGAAGCAGCCATCTTCGTCAGACCATTCGACGAGCTTGACGTACCTGGCGCTGTCTTTCACGACTGGACCCCCTGAATCGCGCTGCGGACTTCTTTCTCCTGGTATGGCTTGGCGTCTTGCCCCGCCTTGCCGGATAGCGTCACCCGAAGACCTCGAGGGTGCTCGAAGTTTCTATGATCGCCCTTGCCCCCACGATAGACGAACCCCGCCCGCTCGAGATCTCGGATCAACTCTCGGATTTTGCGTGGCATGGTCTCGTGGCTGACTTGCGCTTCAAAAAACGCCACTCGCGGAAGGCGACACATCGACAAAGCCGCATGTCGTTATCATAACCGATCCACCAAAGCCTAAACAGGCCGGAATTGCATATTACCAGTACCGCCGATGACCTGGGGCGTTCTCCTGGGAATCGGTCCTGAATCTGGCGGCGCCCGATGATATAATACTGCGACAGGGTAACCCCTGCGCCTCATCCGCGCCGGGGTGGGCCCAGCAGGCCCGGACGCTGGTCGCCCTCTTCGAGAGGCGGCCGGCGCGGGGCACCAGGACGTCCTCTTATCATCAGGTGATCCAGGGGCAGCACGGACATGGCTCGACGATTCAAGGCCCGCCCCTCGGCTCCCCGGGTCGGCGATTTGCCGGTATTCGAGCGAGTTCTGGACAACGGCCTCCGCGCTCTGGTCCTGCCGCGCAGGCAAGTACCCATCGTCGTCTGCGACCTCTTCTATCCGGTCGGCTCGTTCGACGAACCGCCGGGCAAGACGGGGCTGGCGCACTTCCTCGAACACATGCTGTTCAAGGGGACCGAACGATTCCCGAAGGGCCAGATCGACCAGCTCGCGTTCATCGCGGGGGGGCAGGCCAACGCCGAGACCGGCGAGGACTGCACGCACTTCTGGTTCATGTTTCCTTCGGACCGCTGGGAGCTGGCGCTGCAGATCGAGGCCGACCGGATGACGCTGGCGAGTCTCGATGTGGACGAGGTCGAGGCCGAGCGGAAGGTCATCGGCGAGGAGCGCGCCAGGGAGATCGAGTCGCCCCAGGCCCGGCTCGACCAGATGCATGAGCTGACCAGCTACGTGAAGCACCCCTATCGCAATCCCGTGCTGGGCTGGCCGGAAGACGTGGCGCGGATCAACCTCGACGACCTGGTCGCCTTCTACCAGGCGCACTACCGGCCCGACGGCGCGGTGCTGGTGCTGGCCGGCGATGTCGAGCCCGCCGCGGCTCTGGAGAAGATCGAGGCCCATTTCGGATCGTTGAGCCGGGGGGTGGGATCGCGCCAGACCCGGTCGTGCGACGAGCCGCCGCAGATCGGGCGCCGCGCGTTCACGCTGGCCGAGGCTGAAACCCTGCCCCGCGGTCTGCTTGGCTGGCACACGGTGCCGCGCGGGCATCGCGACACCGCGGCACTCGACGTGCTGGCCGACCTGCTGGGCGCGGGGCGGCGATCGCGGCTCTGGCAGGCCCTGGTCGAACAAGACAAGCTGGCGACCTGGGTCGAGGCTTCGCATGCGCCCTCCCGCCGGGCGGGGCAGTTCTTCATCCAGATCGATTCAGTCTCCGGAGTCGATCCGGCGGCGTTCGAACGGCGGATCGCAGGCATTCTCGACGAGCTAGCCCAGCAGGGGCCGGCCGAGCAAGAGCTGACCCGGGCGCGAAACCGGCTCGAGGCTGGCTGGCGATGGGAACAGGAGGATGTGGCCGGACTTGCGGCGGGCATCGGTCACGCCGCTCTCTGGGGCGACTGGCGAGACTGGCAGGCGGAGCATGCCTCGGCCCTCGCGGTGGACGCCGCCGCGATCCGGCGCATGGCCGCCCGCTACCTGGTCGAGACCAATCTCACCGCCGGCTGGTCGCTTCCCCGCCCGCGCCGCAGGCCGGCGCCGGCCGAAGCCCTGGTGGCCGGGACCGCCTCAATGTCCTTGGCCTCGCGGAAGGGACAGATCGCGGCGAGGGTGCTTGAACGAGGGGCCGAGAGATCCAAACCTCCAGCCACACCTGCTCCCGCTGCCGCACCAGCGCCGGCGAACCTGGTTCCCTGCCTGCCTGCGATCAAGGTTCCCCGCGGCATCACGCGGCTGGTCGATTACCGGCCGAGGCGGTTGAGGCTAGAGAATGGATTGCGCGTCATCCACGAGCGGCGGCCCGAGACGGGAGTCGTCGCCCTGGAGCTTTATGTCGATGCGGGCTTCCTCCGCGAGGATCGGCCGGGGGTCTCGTACCTGACCGGCCGGTTGCTGGAGGAAGGGACCAGGAACCGCACGGCACCCGAGCTAGCCGCCGCTATCGAGGACGTGGGCGGGACGATGGAGGTCAGCTCGGCGTGCAGCTCGCTGCGGATCCGCGTCGAGGACCTTCCCCTGGCGTGCGAGCTGCTGGCCGACCTGGTCCGCCAACCTGTCTTCCCCGACGGTGCCGTCGAATGGGCCAAGCAGCGGATTCTGGCCGAGCTGCAAAACGATCGGGAAGATCCGGGCTGTCATGCCGACCTGATCTTCCGGGGTCTCGTCTATGGCGCGCACCCGCTGGGTCGAGATCCTCGAGGAAGCCTGCGTGATGTCCGGCTGCTGACTCGCGACGATGTGGTTGCGCACCATCGCCGGTATTTCAAGCCCGACCGTGCGTTTCTCGTGGCCGTAGGAGATTTCGAGCCCAGAACGCTGGCGCGCCTGGTCAAGATTCACTTCGGTTCCTGGGCGCCTGGGGGTGAGGCGGCAGTCCCTTTGCCCGCCTTGCAGAAGTCGGGGAAGGTGCGAGTGCGTCGGGTCGAGCGTCCCGGCGAGCAGGTTCACCTGATGCTTGGCCACCTGGGAATACCCCGCCATCATGCTGATTTCGAGGCCCTGGTCGTGCTGGACCACATCTTCGGCACGGGCCCCGGATTCTCCGACCGGCTGGGCCGGATCGTCCGCGACGAGCTGGGACTGGTCTACAGCATCGGCGGCGGCATGACCGACTCGGCCGACCTGCTGCCGGGGCTGTTTCGTGTCTATGCCGGGACGATGCCCGAGGAGGCCGATCGCGTGGTCGCGGCGATCACCGGGCAGATCCAGGCCATGCACGACGGGGCATTCAGCGACGATGAGGTGGACCGTGCCCGCCGCTACCTGGCCGGCGCCTACGTCTTCGATTTCCAGACCGTCGATCAGCGCGCCGAACGGTTGCTGGAGCTGGAGCGCCTTGGCCTGGGCCTCTACGAGCCGAAGCACTGGCCCGAGCGGATCTCCCGGATCACCGCTCGCCAGGTCCGCCAGGCCGCGCGAACCCACCTCCGGCCGGGTTCTCTCTTCCGCGTGGAATACGGTCCGCTCGTCCGCCGGGGACATAAGCTGCGGGCGGAATGCGCGTGAGGGGAGTCTGCGGGCCATCGGCGCTGCCGGCCTGCTCTCCGGGCGATAAACTGGATTCCAGTGGAACGCCCAAGATTCGGAAGGAAGGCCCGCCATGCCCAGTCCTTTTCCGGGAATCGATCCCTATCTCGAGAGCCAGGGATACTGGCCGGATTTTCACACGCGATTCATGACCTACTGTTGTGACGCGTTGAACGATCATCTTTCGGATTCTTACGAGGCTCGCCTCGGCGAGCAGCTTCGCCTGGTCGAACGGAGAGAGCCCCAGGCCAGGACGGTCTTCCCCGATGTGGCGATCCTGGAAGGCGGACCTGGCAGTCGAACGAGTGCACAGTCGGAGACGGCGGCCGGCGTGCTCACGCTCGAGCCCGTCACGATCGATTTGCCGGTCGAGGAAATCGAGGAAGTGCGCGACCTCTGGATCGAGATCCGCCATCGGCCCGACCGCGATCTCGTCACGGCCATCGAGATCCTCTCGCCGACGAACAAGCTGGGCGAGGGCTACTGGCAGTATCAAGGCAAGCGCCGGTCCTTGATCCGCCAGAACGTCCATCTGGTCGAGCTCGATTTACTGGTCCGGGGCCAGCGGCTGCCGATGGGGCAAGAGCTGCCCGCGGGCGATTTTTTCGCGTTCGTCTCCCGGGCTGATCGCCGCTCGAAGTGCGAGGTCTATGCCTGGTCGGTCCGCGATTGTTTACCGAAGATCCCGATTCCCCTTCGATCACCCGATCCCGACGTCATTCTGGAACTCCCCGCCATCTTCGCTTTCGGTTACGCTCGCGGCCGCTACGCCCGGGCGCTGGACTACGCCGCACCGCTGGATCTGCCCCTGGCTGCCGGCGACCGTGCCTGGGCCGAGGAGCGCGCCCGCGCATCCCGGCCCTGAGGGTTGTCTGGTTCTGGATTCGCGACTGATGATCGGTTTCAATGCAGGTGGAAGTGGATTGAATTGCGATGAAGGTTTGTCGCACCCCGCCAGACAGCAGGCATTCCCATCACGATTCCCTCCTCAGGAGCATTCCGAATGAGTCGCAAGCGAGCCGCCGCGCCGGCATGGTCCCACGAACTGTCTGCGAGGTGCCGATGGCTGCACCGGCTTTTTCCCGGCCTGACCCTGCTGACTTCCGATCAACCGACGAGAATTCGCTGGCCAACCCCTTGAAAGTGGCCCCGGTCACGCTTGGCATCGATGTCGGCGAATCGGCCATTCGCCACACGTCCCGCGGCAACTCGGTATCGGTGATCCGGGTGAAGGGGGAATAGGCCGAGCACTTACGGCCATCGACCACGCCGCCGTTCTTGCGTATCCGGGATAGGGGTGACTCGGTCCGGGCATCGTGCAATCC
>Ga0208696_1001492_pt1 | contig 13784 bp, 16 predicted proteins | sample Sb_taG_9_FD_187711 | JGI IMG/M metagenome (GOLD analysis project Ga0208696, IMG submission 187711) | Peat soil microbial communities from Weissenstadt, Germany - Sb_50d_b_LC metaG (SPAdes) (version 2) | ecosystem: Environmental > Terrestrial > Soil > Wetlands > Peat | place: Germany...
TATGCGCCTTCCCGGCCGTCGCCACTGGCTTCTGAGCTACCAGTTTCCCCGCGCCCCGCATCGACGGCCTGCCGGGTGCCGGCGTCAGGAAGCGGATCAGGCTACCGCCGGATGGCGCCCGGCAGCCGCCTGTCGTGATCCGGATGGGACCTAGCAGACCAAGGCCGCGGATAGCGGCCGGTCACGGTACCTGGCGGGCCACTGGCCATCGAAGACCTGCGCGGCTTCGTCCATCGTCGCGCCTCCCGCAGCCTTGCGCTGCGGTTCTCCGGAGCGCGCACGCAGTCCGTTCGGCCCATTGAAACCCTTGTAACCAGGAGTTTTTTAACCTAAGTTGTCCCACGCGAGGGTGGTCGTCGTCACTTCGCTGATAGGTCCGCTTCCGCGACGAGAGGACAGCCAAGGTGCCAACCAGCGAACTCAGCTACAAGTCGGCGGACGGCACGAAGATCGTCGCCTACCGGTGGGACCCGGAAGGCGAGCCGCGCGCCGCGGTCCAGCTGACCCACGGGATGGGAGAGCACGCCCAGCGCTACGATCACGTCGCCCGCGCGCTGAACGACGCCGGCTTCGTCGTCTACGCCCAGGATCACCGCGGCCACGGCGCCAGCGCCGATCCAGATACATACGGGAACCTGGGCAAGGGCGGCTGGACCGCCCTGGTGGACGATATCGGCCTGCTCTCGGCCCAGATCAGGGCGGATCATCCGGGCCTGCCGCTCATCCTGCTCGGCCACAGCATGGGGTCGTTCGCCGTCCAGCAGTACCTGTTCGATCACAGCGCCGACGTCGATGGCGTCGTGCTGACCGGGACCGCCGCGATCGACCTGCTCGAGGGCGCGCTCGACCTGGACCAGCCGATAGACCTGGCCATGTTCAACGCGCCGTTCCAGCCTGCCCGCACCGACTACGACTGGCTGTCCCGTGACGAGGCCACCGTCGACGCCTACGTCGCCGATCCTCGCTGTGGCTTCGGGATCGACACTGATTCGGCCCGGGCCATGTTCATCGGCGCGCGGCGGGGCGCCGATCCGGCCCAGGTCGCCGCGATCAGGTCAAACCTGCCGGTCTACATCGCCGTCGGCGAGGCCGACCCGGTCAACGGCGGCCTGACGCTGCTGACCCCGCTGACCGAACGGTACGAGGCCGCAGGCCTGACCGACGTGACGGTCCGCACCTATCCCGACGCCCGGCACGAGATCTTGAACGAGACCAACCGGGACGCGGTCATCACCGAGCTGAACCTCTGGCTCGACCGCGTCGTAAGCGGCTCCGGTCGGCGCGGCTAAGCGCCTCGCCACGCGCCGAGGGCCGCAGCCCGGCGGCGAGGATATCGATGCTCAAGGCCAGGATCCACACCGGGAACAGCAACTCCACCCAGGGTGAGAAGCCGACGCCGATGAGGAGCACCAGCGCGCTCACCAACCCGGCCACGGTGAGCCATCTGGACACGATCTCGGTGCGGCGCGCGATGGTCACGGTGGTCAGCGTGAATACCGCCGCCATCCGCATCGCGTAGACGTTCACAAAGGTCGCGGTGACCAAACGGCCCAGCGCCAGGGTTCCCCCGCCCGGCGCGCCAGAGCTCGCGTCCGCGATCAGGCCGCCGGCGATCGCGGCGGCGGCGAAGAGCATCGCTACGAACAACAGGCCGCTGCCCAGGAACACGGTCGCGAAGAAGCGATCCTCGCGCTCCCCGATCCGGTCCCTGAGCACCCCGATGAACCACAGGAACGCGATCCCGGCGAACGGGACGAGATTCAGCGCGACCGCCACCTCTGCCCGGTGCCGCGAATCGGTCAGCCACGATCCCGGGACGTCGGGATGAGCGGGAACAGAGACTCTGAGCAGCACGAGCGCGGCGATCAGGAGGACAGAGAAGATGATCCCGGCGACCGCGGCCGCACGAGGCGTCCGCAGCGGGCTCCCGGCCTGCAGCGGGCCTATCGGCGCTGCCGGGTCCGGGATGGCCGCGGGCCTGGGCTGGCCGGGCTGGTTATCCGGCACTTCCGCCGTACAGGGCCTCCTGGAGGTCCATCTCACGCCCACTTTCTCCCGGGCCAGTAAAGGCAGCCACAGTCCACCAAGCCAGCCCCCGCCGCACCCCACCCGCGACGGGTGATCTGGCCCGAGGGGCAAGCACACCGCCGAATTCACCCGTGGTGCATGGGGCGCCGCAGGCCAGGACGCGGGAACGTTGAGTATTGGCCCTGTGACATGCTGGGAGAACTACGTTGGCTTCGTCCTACTACGAGATCCGGGTAACCGGGGTCCTGCCACCCGAAGCCCTGCTCGACTTCGAGCGGCTGAGCGCCTCGGTGGAACCGGTCGAAACGGTCCTGCACGGCCCCTTCCGGGATCCAGGAGCCCTGAACGGGCTCCTGGCCAGGTTCCAGGCATTCGGCGTGCAGGTCGTGGAGGTACGCCGCCTCCATGAGCCGACTCCGCCCTACCAAGATCCGTCCGGCGATTGACGTCTGGGGCGTCAGTATGCCGGGCGGGACATCGAGAAGGTAGCGCGCTGCCGCGAACAGCACGTTGGGCTGGCGCTTATCCGGCGGCAGCGACGCGAGTGAAACCCACGGGAGTATTCGTCTAAGCTCAGCGCTCATGCCGGTGTTGCTGATCGTTCATCACACACCCTCGCCCGCCCTGCAGGCAATGTTCGAGGCTGCGGTCAGCGGAGCGCGGACCGATGAGATCGAGGGCGTCGAGGTGGTCATCAGGCCAGCTCTCACGGCTGCGGCCGCCGACGTGCTGGAGGCCGACGGTTATTTGCTCGGCACGCCCGCCAACATTGGCTACATGTCCGGTGCGCTCAAGCACTTCTTTGATGGCATCTATTATCCGTGCCTGGAGGCGACCCGGCGGCGGCCCTACGGCCTGTACGTGCATGGCGGTATGGATACCGGCGGCGCGGTGCGGGCGGTGGAGTCGATCACCACCGGCCTGCAGTGGCGGGCGGTCCGGCCGCCGGTCTGCGTCACCGGGCCTCCCGCCAAGCAGGACCTGGAGGCCTGCTGGGAGCTGGGCGCGCTGCTCGCGGCCGAGGTCGCAGGGTGACCGCGATTCCCTGCGTGAGATTGCCCGCCAGCATGTCCCGGGCCACGTGCGTACACGATACTTGGGGGATGTTTGATAAAAAGGCGCAGGCTGAGGCATTGATCCTGGCGGACCACCCCGCGTGCCTGTACTGCGCTAAGCCACTGCCTTGCGAGCCTGTTCTCTGACGGTGCCGGTAGCCGACGAACGATCCCCATTGCGCGAGGGTGAGCCGTCTGGAGGGCACGAACCCGGATCGTTCGGGATAAATGAACTTCTGGAGGGTCAGCTCAGGCGGTGATGCGGGTTTCGAGCAGGCGGTCCAGGACCGCGGCGGCGTCCAGGGGATGCGCGATCACGCCCCAGCGGGCGCCGGCCAGGTCGGCTAGGTGAGCGGCCTGCTCGTGGTCGTCGGCCGGGGCCAGGATGATCAGCTCGGTCAGGGCGCGGGCCGTCTCCAGCGTGTCGTCGTCATCGGTGCTGCGGCAGTCGGACAGCAAGATGACCACCCGGCGCCGGGCCCGGGCGGGCGCCAGCTGCTCCCCCGCGGCCTTGAGCGCGGCGGCCAGCCTGGTCACGCCGTGTCCCCGCACCCGGAGCAGCCGCTCGGCCACCGCGGCGGGCGTGATGTCGCTGACCAGGGGGCGGATCACCTCGACCGAGCCGGCGAAGGACAGCACGGCGTGCTCCTGCGGGGCTCGCAGCGCACAGGCGGCGGCGACCGTCGCGGCCGCGGCCAGCCTCGCCCCGCTCATCGAACCCGACCGGTCGACCACGACCGCGAAGGCCGTGTGCGCCTTCGCCCACTGCACGGTGGTCAGGTCCTCGGGCGTCACCGGCCGGGCTTCGGTGCGAGCAGCGGAAACACCTTCGATCGAGGCGTCGATGTCCAGGTCGCCGTCGGTCGCCCCGCGGACCGGCCGCAGCCGGGAGATCCCGCGCATCGAGGCGCGCCCGGCCCGGGCCCGCTCGAGCACGATGCTCGCACTGAGCCGGATCGCGGCGGCCCGCAGGTTCTCGTCGGTCGCAGTGGTCATGGCGGCCAGCAGCTCGAACGCGGCCGGGTCGTCGGCGAGGGCCCGGCTCATCGCGTGCTCGTCGAGGACGCCCACCTCCGGGCTGATCTCGGCGAAGCTGGCGTGACGCGAGAGCTCGCGCCGCCCGGTCGTCTTTCCCTCGGACCGTCCGGACTTGGGACGCGGCCGCTGCTGGCGCCCGCCGGCTCCGGGAGCGGCCGGCGGGCTGGTCATTCCCCCGGGTTCGTCTCACCCCCCGGCGGGTCGCCGGCCTGCGCGGCGGCCCGCACGCGCCGGAATATCTCCTCGATGACCTGATCGGCCGACCGCTGGCAGGACTCGTGCCGCCGCACCCGTCCCGACAAGGTGGTCAGGGCCGCGTCCAGCCCGGCTTGCCAGTCGTCGGCGGGGACGGCCCGGATCTCGGCGAGTTCGGGGACCAGCCGGGCGTAGTCGATGGCGCCCCGGACCGAGGCGCCCGAGCGCAGGTCGGGGTGCTCGCGGGTGGCACGGGCGAGGTCGACCGCCTCGGTGACCAGGGCCTGCTTGGCGTGTTCGGCCGCGAGCTGGACGATCTGGCGTTCATGCTCGGCGTCCTGGTAGCCGACGGAGATCCGGCAGGTCCGGTCGTACAGCGCCATCGACAGCCGGGAGGTGCCCACCGAGTCGTACGGGTTCATGGCCGCGACCAGCCGGAAGCTCTCGTCCGCGGCGACGCGCCCGAGCCGCGGCACGTTGATCTCGCCCTCGGACATGACCGTCAGCAGGACGTTGATCGTCTCTTCCGGGACCCGGTTGAGTTCCTCGACGTACAGCAGCCCTCCCTCGCGCATGGCCCGGACCAGCGGCCCGTCGGAGAAGTTCTCCGGCCGGTACCCCTGTTCCAGCACGAGGGCCGGGTCGAACGATCCGATGAGGCGGGCGGGAGTCAGCTCGGCGCTGCCCTCGACGAGCACGAACTCGGCGTGCCGGGCCGCCGCGACCTGCCGCAGCAGGGTGGACTTGCCGGTGCCCGGCGGCCCCTCGAGCAGGATGTGGGCGCCAGAGGCGAGCGCGGCCCGCACCAGCTCGAGCTCGCGCTGGCGCCCGACTACCTGCTTCGCCACCCGGTCAGTGCTCGTGGATGATGACGCCGCGCACGTTCTTGCCGGCCAGCAGGTCGTCGTAGCCCTCGTTGACCTCGTCCAGGGTGTACGTCCGGGTGATGATCTCATCGAGCTTGAGGTCGCCGGCCTGGTACAGCCCGAGGATCTTGGGGATGTCAGTGGTCGGGTTGCAGTCGCCGAACAGGCTGCCCTTGATCGTCTTGCGGAACAGGGTCATGATCGACCCCGACACGGTGACGGTCGGTATCTCCAGCTTGTTCAGCCCGGTCACCACGACCGTGCCGCCCTTGCCGATGGCGTTGAACCCGGCCTCGACGACTTCGGCCGTCATGAGATCGACGGTGAGGATGGCCGAGTCGGCGCCCTGTCCCCTGGTCATCTCGGTGATGGCCGCCTGCGCTTCTTCGGCGGTGGCGAACGCGTGGGTCGCGCCGAGTTCCATCGCCTTCTCGCGCTTGTTCTCCAGCGGGTCGATGGCGACGACGTTCTTCGCGCCGGCGTAGCGGGCGCCCTGGACCGCGTTGATGCCGATGCCGCCGATGCCGTAGACCGCGACCGTGTCGCCGGGAGCGACGTTCGCGGTGTTCACGGCGGATCCCCACCCGGTCGGCACGCCGCAGCCGACCAGCACGGCCTTGTCCAGCGGCAGGTCGTCATCGACCTTGACGGCCGAGGTCTGGCTGATCACGCCGTACTGGCTGAAGGTGCCGATCATGCACATGGCGCCGTACTGGCCGCGCGGCCCGGTGATCGGGAACCGCTCACCGGGCAGGTAGCCCTCCAGGATCGTCGCGCCCATGTCGCAGATCGACTGGCGGCCGGTGGCGCAGTAGCGGCAGACGCCGCAGTTCGGGATGAAGGAGAGGACCACGTGGTCACCGGGCTTCACGCGGGTCACGCCCGCCCCGACCTCCTCGATGATCCCCGCGCCCTCATGGCCGAGCACCATCGGCAGCCGCGCCGGGAGATCGCCGTGCGCGATGTGGATGTCGGAGTGGCACAGTCCCGCGTGGGTGTAGCGGATGAGGACCTCGCCTTCCCGCGGCCCGTCTAGGTCCAGCTCCTCGATCTCGATGCGCTTGCCGGGCTCGTAGACAACAGCGGCTTTGGTCTTCATCGACGCTCCTTCTCGAGTAGGTAACGGACCTAACTCTTCCCCGGCTCCGGGACGTTAAGTGTTTTAAATCTTTACATAAGCAGGGGTACTAGGGACACGTCGGGCAGTGCCTGATGTCGTGCGGGGGCTCGTAGAACGTGGTCTGCCTGAGCTGATCGTGGCAGGTACGGCAGGACACCCAGACGTGACCCATGCCGCGGCCGCGTTCGGCTCCCTCCCGGGCTGGCGCACAGACGCAGGGCTTCCAGCTCACCTGGGCCCGGCCGGGCCACAGCTGATGACCGAACGGGCAGCATTCCGGCTTGTGTTCGAAAATAGATACTGGCACGAAAACGATCATGCCCAGGCAGGCGGCTTCTCAGTCCTGCCACGCCCAGAGCAATCCGGGCGCACCGGGCAGTCGGCACAGATCGCGATGGCGTTGGCCGCCTGGTCCCGCGCCTTCGCTACGTCCAGGGCGATGGGAACCATTCGTCGGGATCAAGGCGCGAACTGGCGCACCGGGCCTGCCGGTATACAAGGTCAGCTGGGGGCCGAGGCTGCCAGCCGGGGGGCGGGGATCGGCCGTCCCGCCCCCCGGCTGGGAGGGCTAGCTCATAGCTGGGTGGTGACCGCCTTGACCTCGGTGTAGGCCTCGATCACTTCGTGGCCCATCTCGCGGCCCCAGCCGGACTGCTTGTAGCCGCCGAACGGCAGGGAGGCGTCGAAGACGTTGTAGCAGTTGATCCAGACCGTTCCGGCGCGGAGCTTCTTGGCCAGGGCGTGGGCCTTGGAGATGTCCTTGGTCCAGATTCCGGCCCCGAGGCCGTAGTCGGAGTTATTCGCCTCGGCGGCGATCTCGTCCAGGGTGCGGAACGGGGCGGCGACCACGACCGGGCCGAAGATCTCCTCGCGGACGATCTTCATCTCGGGCCGGGTGTTGGTGATGACCGTGGGCTCGACGAAGTAGCCGTGGTCACCGAAGCGCCCGCCGCCGGTGATGGTGGTGGCGCCATCTTCCCGGCCGGAGTCGAGGAACCCGGTGACCCTTTGCAGCTGCTCCTCGGAGACCAGCGGGCCCATCTGCGTCCCGGAGTCCATGCCCGGGCCGAGCTTGATGCCCTTGGCGATCTCGGCGACGCCGTTGACCACCTCGTCGAACCGGTCTTCCTGGACGAACAGGCGCGAGCCTGCGACGCAGCACTGGCCGTGGTTGAAGAAGATCGCGTTGGCGGCGCCCTCGACCGCACCCGCCTCGGCGTCGTCGAAGACGATGTTGGGGCTCTTGCCGCCGAGTTCCAGGGTCAGCTTCTTTAGGTTGCTAGCCCCCGAGGCCTGCACGATCAGCTTGCCGACCTCGGTGGAGCCGGTGAAGGCGACCTTGTCCACATCGTCGTGGGCGGCCAGGGCCGCGCCCGCGGTCTCGCCGAATCCGGTGACGACATTCACGACCCCGTCGGGCAGGCCTGCCTCGGCGAGGATCTCGGCGAGCCGCAGCGCGGTCAGCGGGGTCTGCTCGGCCGGCTTGAGCACCACGCAGTTGCCGGTGGTCAGGGCCGGGCCGAGCTTCCAGGCCGCCATCAGCAGCGGGAAGTTCCACGGGATGATCTGGCCGACGACGCCGAGCGGCTCGCGCAGCGTGTAGGAGTGGAAGTTGGCGCCCGGCATGTAGGGCACCGAGATGTCGATCGTGTTGCCCTCGATCTTGGTGGCCCAGCCGGCCATGTAGTGGAACAGGTCCGCCGCCAGCGGCACGTCCGCACCACGTGCCACGGCGACCGGCTTGCCGTTGTCGAGCGACTCAAGCTGGGCGAGCTCGTCGGCGTGCTCGAGGATCAGGTCACCGATCTTCCAGATGAGCCGGCCCCGGTCGGACGGGGTCATGCGGCCCCACGGGCCATCCTCGAAAGCCCTGCGGGCCGCGTGCACGGCCCGGTTGATGTCTTCGGCGTCCCCCTCAGCGACGTTCGCGAGGGTCTGGCCGGTGGCCGGGTTGGGAGTGGCGAACGTCTTGCCCGACGCCGCGTCGGTCCACTGCCCATTGATGAACAGCTTCCGCGGCGCGGCCGTGAACTCTTCGACGCTCCTGTCGACGGTGACAGTCATGAGGTGTCTCATCTCCTTCAACTGTGGTAGTCACAATGAGACAACATGGGCCCGGCCTGGCACAAGAGCAGCGCAGGCTCAGGGTGAGACGGCGAGCCGGTCACGGCGTCGGTCGGCGAGCCGGGGCGCCCGGATCAGCCGTGCCGCTGCCCAGGCTGGGGTTCGCGCTGGACGATGGTGTCCAGGAATTCCAGCGCCGCCGCTGCCGTTGACCGGCGCCAGGCCAGCAGGATCGCATCGAAACCGCCGTGCGGAGGCGGTTCTGCCTCGATGGCCTGGGCGATCGGTTCCAGGACGACACGCTGCCGCCTGAGCAGGTCCGCGGGATCGGCTCCGGCCCGGTCCAGGAGGGCGAGCTTGAGCAGCAGGTGCGAGCGGATGTCCCGGACGTGTTCCACGGGCGTGTCCAGCCAGCGCTCCGCGGCCTCCCGGCCCTGCGGGGTCGCGGCGTAGATGGTTCGCTGCGGGCCGAGGCCCGGCTGGACGCTCTCGGGCCTTATCAGGCCGGCCTCGACCAGCCGGCCGATGGCCCGGTATATGACCGGCCGGGGGATCTGCCAGATCCGGCCCAGCTCACCGTGTCGCGCGGTGAGCTGGGCGACGGCGAAGCCGTGCGCGGGCTGCTGGCTCAAGACGGTGAGCACCGTCCACTCCGGCAGCGATAGCACGGGCCGCGCGTTCATAAAGCCTGAGCGTAGCGGTCCGGTCGGCTGGCCGCTCCCGGGCGGCAGGACCAGCCAGGTCCGCTGCCTGTGCCCACCGTGCGGTTCAGAACGGGGTTCAGAACGGATAAGGAGCGATGTCTGCGCGCATCGTGACCCAGCGGGTCTCGGTGAAGGCGTCGAGGTTGGCGGTCCCGCCGAAGCGGGTGCCCGTTCCGGAGGCCAGGACTCCGCCGAAGGGGACGTTCGGCTCGTCATCGACGGTCTGCTCGTTGATGTGCACGATGCCGGTCGGGATGCGCCGGGCCAGGTCCAGGCCCCGCATCACGTCCCTGGTGAGGATGCCGAGCGACAGCCCGTACTCGCTCTGGGCGGCGAGCGTGGCGGCCTCGTCCGGGGTGGCGAACTTCAGGACCGGGGCGACGGGGCCGAAGACCTCGCTGGCGTAGGCGGGCATGTCCGGCGTGACGTCGGCCAGGACGGTGGGCTGGTAGAACAGGCCCTCGTAGGTACCGCCGGCGGCGAGCCGGGCGCCCGCGCGGATGCTGCCGGTGACCAGGGCGTGGACCTTGTCCCGCTGCCGTTCGTCAATCACCGGGCCGAGCGCTACCTGGCCGGTGGCCGGGTCGCCCACCGGGAGGTGCGCCGCCTTGCCGGCCAGGGCGGCTACGTAGTCGTCGTAGACGGCCTCGTGCACGAGGTGGCGTCCGGTGGTCATGCAAATCTGGCCTTGGTGCAGGAACGATCCCCAGGCGCCCGCGGATGCCGCCCGGTCCAGGTCGGCGTCGTCGAGGATGATCAGCGCGGAGTTGCCGCCCAGTTCCAGGTGGACCCGCTTGAGATGGCGGGCCGCCAGCTCGCCCACCCGGCGGCCAGCGGCGGTGGATCCGGTGAACGAGACGATCCGCACGAGGGGTTCGGTGATCAGCGCCTCCCCGGCCTGCGGGCCGCCCGGGAGCACGTGCAGGAGGCCTGCGGGCAAGCCGGCCTCCTCGAAAACCCTGGCCAGCACCACGCCGCCGCAGACGGCGGTGCGCGGGTCCGGCTTGAGGACTACGGCGTTCCCGAGGGCCAGCGCCGGCGCGACCGAGCGGATGGCCAGGATCTGCGGGAAGTTGAACGGCGCGATCACGCCGACGACCCCGGCGGGGACCCGCTCGGCGAAGCTGAGGCGCGGCTGCTCGCTGGGGATCAGCTCGCCATAGGGCCGGGACGGCAGCGTGGCCGCCTCGTAGATCTCCCCGGTCGCGACGTGCGTCTCGAACTGGGCCGCCGCGGGCACCTTCCCGCCTTCCCGGACGCTCCATGGCTCGATTTCCCCGGCATTGGCCAGCCAGATATCAGCGGCCCGGCGCAGGACCGCCGCGCGCTCGGTATGCGGAAGGGCAGCCCAGGCCGGCTGCGCAGCCGCGGCCCGCTGCACGGCACGGGCTATGTCGGCTGGGGCGGCGATACCGGTCCGGCCGAGCTGGCCGCCGGTCGCTGGCTCGGTGACGGCTGCTTCGCCGCCAGCGGGGCTCACCCAGCCATCGGAGTAAACCCTGCCCCGCCAGACCGCTTCATCCAGGAATGTCATGGTGTGCTCCGTTAGGCCATAGCGGCATCGGGTCAGCTCGCGGGCGCACCCTGGCCCACAACCAGGTCGTAGACCCCGGATACGTACCGGCCGCCCTTGATGTCGCCGTCGGTGACCAGCCGCGGCGCCGACAGCAGCCCGACCCGTCGAAGCAGCATCGCTGGCCTCCAGCGGTAGGCACAATGGGACTACCGTAACGGTAGCGACATTCGGCCCGCGCCGCCACGGCAACAAGCTCAGTCGTCCCGCCGTCCCGCCGTCCCGGCGGGGAGAGTCAGCGGGCCTTGGGGATCTCGACGGACACGTTCGTCGACTTGACGGCGGCGATGGCCAGCATGCCCGGCTCCAAGCCGAGTTCGTCGGCGGCCTCGCGGCTGAGCAGCGACACGAACCTGTGCGGTCCCGCCTGGATCTCCACCTGGGCCATCACGGTGTCGCGGACGACGCGGGTGACCAGGCCGGCGAACCGGTTCCGCAGCGACTGAGCAGTCACCATCTCATGATCTGGATATGCGGCCGACTCGGCGCGCTCCTGTGCGAACCTGGCCAGGGCGGCCCCGTCCACCGCGAGCCGCCCGGACGAGTCCGTGGTCTGCTCAATCCGGCCGCCCTCGGCCCAGCGGCGCATAGTGTCATAGCTGACCCCGAGCAGCGCTGCGGCTTCCTTGATCCGGAACGTCGGCACGCCGCGACCTTAACGCAGATGCGCCGAATATGGGAGGTCAGTACTGCGGATGCTGCCTGTTGATCGCCGATCTGCCGGATATGCATTATGCATGATGCGGGTATGACCCAAGACATGTCACCGCTCCCGGCGCCGCACACGATGACCGGCATGAGCCACCAACGGTGGGGCGAACTCCTGGATAACGTCGCCAGCCTGCTCCCCGCCGGGGCCGCATCGGTGGTAATCGACGGTCCTGGCGACCATCCCGGGGCTTTCGCCGACCGGCTCGCCACTACCCTGCGCGGAGCCGGACGCCCCTGCTCGCGGCTGGCCGGCACGACACCGCCCGCCGCGGACGCCGACTCCGCCGCCGGGACGGTGGTGCTGGCCGACGGCCCCGCCTGGCGCGCTGCCCGCGGCTGGGATGTGGTCATCTGGCTGCGCACCGACCCGGCCGGCCACCATTCAGGCGGTGAGTCCGGCGCCAGCATCGTCGTCGACCTGCACGATCCAGCCTGGCCGGTGATCCGGCGCGTGGCCCCCCCGCTAGCCAGCCGCGGCCTGTGGTACATCCCGGAGACCCGGGCGTTCTTTTCCGCTCGGGCCGCTACCTGGGACACCAAGTTCGGCGATGACCAGCCCGCCTACGCCGCCGCCATCGCCCAGGCGCAAATCCCCCAAGAGGGCGTAGTCATCGACGTTGGCTGCGGCACCGGCCGGGCCCTGCCGGCCCTGCGCCAGGCTGTCGGCCCGCACGGCACCGTCATCGCCGTCGACCTGACGCCCGAAATGCTCCACCACGCCCGCACCAAGGGCCGCGCCGCGCACGCCGCGCTCATCCTCGCCGACGCCCGGCACCTGCCCTTCGCGAGCGCATCAACCGACGCGGTATTCGCCGCCGGGCTGATCATGCACCTGCCCGACACCGAAGCCGGGCTGCGGCAACTCGCCCGCATCACCCGGCCCGGCGGCCGGCTGATCCTGTTCCACCCGTCCGGGCGGGCCGCCCTGGCAGCCCGCCACGGCCGCACCCTCGAACCAGACGAACCGCTCGCCGAAGCCCCGCTCAAGCGCTCAACCCGGAACACCGGATGGCTCCTGACCACCTACGACGACGCCGAATGCCGCTTCCTGGCCATAGCCACCCGCGAATAACCTGATCGCCGAGGGGCTCAGCAACCGCCAGGTGGCCTGCCTAACCTGACCTCCAGGCCGGTTTCCCGTTAGCCCGGCCTCTCTGCCGTAGACGAAAGGGTGACTGACCAGGTGGTCTCCACGCGCATCGAGTGGGTCCGGGAGCACTGCCGGCTGCTGCGGGCGATCTCGGCGGAGTTCCGGCAGACGCGCCCGTTCGACGGCCTGACCATCGGCACCGGCATTCATCTCGAGGCCAAGACGGTGGCGCTCCTGCTGACGCTGCGCGACGGAGGAGCCAGGCTCGTCTCGACCGGGAACCTCAATGCCACCCAGCCAGCCGCGGTCGCGGTTTTCAGCTGACGGGCTGGCGTCCGTTGGGCTGGCTCATCTGCTGGCTGTAGAACTCCTGGAAAGCCGCGAACGCCCTGGCGCCGTAGACGGTGGCGGGACCTCCGTTCATGAGGAAGGTAACGCCGATCGCCTCGGCTGCTTCCTGCGGGCTGGCGCCGTGCAGGACCGCCGCGTGGGCGTGCGCGGCGATGCACCCGTCGCATTCCTTGCTCACGGCGATCGCCAGCGCGATGAGCTCCTTGGTCTTGGCGTCTAGCACTCCCGGGGCCAGCGCGGAGTCGTGCAGCTCCTTGTAGCCTGCGTACACCTGCGGAATCGCGTGGCGTAGCTCGCGCGTGGGCACCGCCAGCTCGTCGCGAACTGCCTTCCCGTAACTCATGTCCCGTACCTCCCGACGGTCGACCTATACCACCAGGGGTATGTGACGAGCTGGCGGTCCCGTCACGGCCGTAAGTCCCGAAGCGGCGGGCCGCTAGTCCTCCCGGTGCCGTCGCGCGTGGCGGAATTACGCCCGGACGGATTCCGTCCCGTACAGGTCGAGCAGCCTGACCCGTGTGGACTGCAGGCGCTGGTACATGACGGTGGTGACCCGTTTCAGCAACTGATAGCCGAGTTCCGCATCGGCTTCGCACTTGCCGCGCAGGCAGGTGCCGTCCAGCACGGTTGCGCTGACCGGCGTCACCGCCCGGGCGTCCCCGAAATAGCGGTAAGGCGGGACGAGCCACGACCACCCGAGCACCTCTCCGTCGTCCATGGTGTCGATGACGAGAGGTCCCCGTGTGGGCGAGTGGATTTCCAGCGCCACCCTCCCGTGCCGGATCACGTAGAAACGGCTGGCTGCCTCTCCCTCAACGAAGATGTAGTCGCCTGCGGCGAAGTGCACGTTGGACGCGCACCCCGCAATGAGCTGGACCACACTGGAGCCCAGCCCGGCGAAAAACGGGTGGCCGCCCAGCAGTTCCTCCATGGTCGCCATTTCTGCCTCCTTGCCGCGCGCGCCTGGATCTCCGCCCAGAGGTGATGCC
>Ga0208696_1001493_pt1 | contig 13760 bp, 9 predicted proteins | sample Sb_taG_9_FD_187711 | JGI IMG/M metagenome (GOLD analysis project Ga0208696, IMG submission 187711) | Peat soil microbial communities from Weissenstadt, Germany - Sb_50d_b_LC metaG (SPAdes) (version 2) | ecosystem: Environmental > Terrestrial > Soil > Wetlands > Peat | place: Germany: Weissenstadt...
GTAACGCCTCCTGGAGCTTCTGAACCGTTGGTGGGGTTGGTAGGCTCATCGCCAATCTCCCAGGCTCTTGCCCCTTCTGACGTTGACCTTGAAGTGAGGCCCCTTCCCTCCCCCGGCATTGCCCGGCTTCCTCGGTACTATGGGCCACTCCGATGCCCCAGGCGGCCCGGCCTATCCCTCGCGGGTGTCCGGTTGGGCCACGCACCCACCACCTGGGGTTTCCCGTGTTGCGTCCGATCTCCTTATGTACACATGCCGTCGCCATTACCCCGGTGGGACCGCAGCCGGGTAGGAGTCGTTCCCCTATAAGCTGCGACGGCGGCCTTCCCCATCCCTTTGCTGGGTCGGCTCCCACAGTTCGCTGTTTCGAGGCCTGCTCGGCGTTCACTCACGTTACGGCCTGCATACTCGCGGAGTCGCCTGCGCGACCCTTTCCATCGAAGGCTTCGGCAGTATCGTTACCTCCACTACCGCTCCGATTGCTACCGGCTGGAACGACAGTTGCCGGGCAGGAATTGCACCTGCTGAAGATCGGCGCCTTTGCACGGCGCACAAGGGGACAGCGTGAATTACTCCTCGGTGGCGAGCGAATAAGTACGCTGTCCCCTTTTTTTCCTCTTTTTTTCCTCCGGTCTCGTGGCCGCCGAAGGCGAGCAGTTCCTCGCCGGTCTGGGCGTCCTACAGCCGCGCCGTCTGGTCAGAGCCGCCGGTCAGGATGAATTTCTCATCCGGGGAGAAGGCCACCGAGTTGACCGCTCCGGAGTGCCCCACCTGAACGACCAGCCGAGGTTCGCGGTTTTCCGCCGCCGGCTCCTGCCCGAAGCTGGTCCCTGGCGGCAGCGAGGCCAGCACGGCGACCGCCAGCAAAGGTGAGTGAATGAGAGTTCGCATGGTAGCTGCCTGAAGGGAACCTGGGATGCACGGCTGTCCCAATTCATTTGCCGCCGCTCGTCGCGAGCCTCTTCTCGACCTCGGCGACAATCTGGGTCGCGAGATCGTCGGGCGCGCTTACCGCGCCCTCGACCGTGAACGCCGCCAGCTCTTTCTCGCCTTCGTACAGGGTGACGTTCGCCTTGACCTTGTCGCCGTCGATCTTGTAGCGGCCCGACACCTCCCCCGCGCCGGGGAACTCGTCGGCATCGACGAACACCAGCTTCGCACCGCGTGCGGCGGCCGACGCCTCGCGCAGCCGCTCGTTGATGCGCCGCGTCAGGTTCAGGCCGTCGCGGGCCCGCTTCTCTTCCTGGAAGGAGGAGCGGAGCAGCACCGGCTTGACGGCCTGCAGCGGCACCTGGGCCCGGTCCTCGGCGGTCAGCCGGCCGATGTCGAAACTGGCCCCGCGCGGGCTAGCGATGGTCGGCCGCTGCACGCCGCCGATGTCGCGCGCCAGCTCCGGCACCTTGTCCGCCGCGTAGCCAAAGAGATCCACCACATCGACGTACTCCCCCTCGCGCAGCTTCGCCCCGCGCATGCCCAGGAGCAGCGAGTAGGTGAGCAGGCCCTGGCCGTAGCGCGTCGCCTCATAACTAACGCTGTCGGCGGCACAGCCGGCCAGGACGTGCATGCCGGTGCGGTCCTTGACCCGCTCCAGCGCCCGCACCTGGCTGCCCGGCACGTCGCGCCTCTCGGTCAGCTTCTCCACCAGCCGGCCGGAGTGGCAGGTGTCCAGCACCAGCACCTGCTTGCGCGCCGGCGACGCCTTCAGGAACTCGGTCAGCTCGGCGCTGGACAGGCTGACCTGCTTGCGCACCTCGGGGTCGGACAGGTCGGCGCTCTGGGCGTCGGCAGTCAGGTAGTGCCAATCGCCGTCCTGCCCGCCCTGCGTCACCCCATGCCCCGCCAGGTAAACCACGACAATGTCCCCCGGCTTCGTCGCCTTCAGCGCCTCCAGCGCCTTGACCAGGTTGGCGCGGCTGGGGCGCGTGTCGGCATCGGCGCCCGTCATCATAGTGATACGGACTCGCTCGGGGTGGTCCTTGTCGGGGTCGAGGAAGCGGCCAGCGGCCAGGCGCAGGGCGGTGGCGAAGTCCTCGGCGTCCTTGGCGGCGTAGCGCAACGCCAGCCGCTCCCCGCGGTACTTCGACACGCCGACGATGACCGCCTGGAGAGTCGGCGGGTCGGCGGCGGCGGTGCCGGGGCCGTCGAACTCGCGGGTCAGGCCGCGGCTGCACAGGTAGCCGTCCCCGTTGTACGCCAGCACCTCCAACTGGTTCTTCTGGCCCGGCACCAGCCGGGGGTCGGCCGACAGATCCAATTGCAGGTCGAGTTTGGCGGCGTTGGCGTCGGCGCCGCGCGGCCGGGCGTCGGCGGTGAGTTCCTTGCCGTTGACCAGGACGACGACGCGGCCAATGCCGCCACCGCGGTTGGTCAACTTCACGTCCAGCCGCGGCTTCCTCGGGTCGACCTGGGCGACGGCCACCGCGGGGTAGAGCTTGACGTCGCGGAAGGCGGCGACCTCGCGCAGCGGCTCCTTATTGAAGCCGAGGTACTTGGCGAGCAGTCCGGGGTCGTAATAGCGCTCCTTGAGCTGCTTCAAGGCGATCGTCTCCCGGCCGACCACCCAGTGCAGGCCCTCGACGTCGCCGCCGTTGCTGGCGTCATAGCGCCCCGCGGTATCGACCACCGCCCAGCCGCCACCGGTGAAGCTGATCATCCGGCACAACTCCTGGCCGGTCGTGGCGTCCCACAACCGTGCCGTGTTGTCGAAACTTCCCGTCAGGATCTGCTTGCCGTCCGGCGCGAACGCCACTGAGGACACGATGAAGGTGTGGCCTTTGAGGGCGAGCAGTTCCTTGCCGGTTTCGGCATCCCATAGCCGCGCCGTCCCGTCGTCGCTGCCCGTCAGGAGCCGCTGGCCGTCCCGCGAGAACACCACCGCGCTCACCAGATTCGCAGGGCCCTTGAAGGTGAGCAGTTCCTGGCCGGTCTGTGCGTCCCACAACCGCGCCGCCTCGTCCCAGGTGCCCGTCAGGACGTGCTTCCCGTCCGGCGCGAACGCTACCGCGGTCACCCAAGCCCTATGGCCCCGGAAGGTAAGCAGCTCCTTACCGGTCCGGGCATCCCACAGCCGCGCCGTCTTGTCATAGCTTCCGGTCAGGACGCGCTTGCCGTCCGGGGCGAACGCTACCGAGTTGACAAACCACGTATGGCCCTTGAGGGCAAGCAACTCCTTACCGGTCTGGGTGTCCCAGAGCCGCGCCGTGTGGTCGCAGCTTCCCGTCAGGACGCGCTTGCCGTCCGGCGCGAACGCCACCGAGGTCAGCCTGCCTGCATGCCCCTTGAGGGTGAACAGCTCCTGGCCGGTCTGGGCGTCCCACAGCCGCGCCGTGTTGTCCCAGCTTCCCGTCAGGATGCGCTTGCCGTCCGGCGCGAACGCCACCGAGGTCAGCCTGCCTGTATGACCCTTGAGGGTGAGCAGCTCCTTTCCGGTCTGGGCGTCCCACAGCCGCGCCGTCTGGTCTCCACTTCCCGTCAGGAGCTGCTTGCCGTCCGGCGCGAACGCCACCGAGCCCACGTCACTCGTGTTATGCCCCTTGAGGGCGAGCAGCTCCTGGCCGGTCTGTGCGTCCCACAGCCGCGCCGTCTTGTCCCAGCTTCCCGTCAGGACGCGCTTCCCGTCCGGCGCGAACGCTACCGCTTCCAAGGGTTCTTTATGGCCCTTGAGGGCGAGCAGCTCCTTCCCGGTCTGGGCATCCCACAGCCGCGCCGTGTTGTCCCGGCTTCCCGTCAGGACGCGCTTGCTGTCCGGCGCGAACGCCACCGAGGTCACCTCACTCGTATGACCCTTGAGGGCGAGCAACTCCTTACCGGTCTGGGCGTCCCACAGCCGCGCCGACCGATCATTGCCGCCGGTCAGGACGCGCTTGCCGTCCGGCGCGAACGCCACCGAGTTCAACCAATCGTTGTGGCCCTTGAGGGCGAGCAGCTCCTTACCGGTCTGGGCGTCCCACAGCCGCGCCGTCTGGTCTCCACTTCCCGTCAGGAACTGCTTGCCGTCCGGCGAGAACGCCACCGAGGTCACGCTGTCGGTATGCCCCTTGAGGGCGAGCAGCTCCTGGCCGGTCTGGGCGTCCCACAGCCGCGCCGTCTGGTCTCCACTTCCCGTTAGGAGCTGCTTGCCGTCCGGCGAGAACTTCACCGAGGTCACGTCGCTCGGATGACCCTTGAGGGCGAGCAGCTCCTTGCCGGTCTGGGCGTCCCACAGCCGCGCCGTCGAGTCCCCGCTGCCGGTCAGGACGCGCTGGCCGTCCGGCGCGAACGCCACCGAGGTCACGCCGATGGTCCCGCCGGTCGAGTTCACGACGGGCTCGTGGCCACGGAAGGCAAGCAGTTCCTCTCCGGTCCGGGCGTCCCACAGCCGGGCCGTATGGTCAGAGCCGCCGGTCAGGAGGAATTTCTCATCCGGGGAGAACACCACCGAGTTGACCGGGCCGGAATGCCCGATCTGAACGACCAGCCGAGGTTCGCGGTTTTCCGGCGCCGGCTCCTGGCCGACGCAGGCGCACACCCACAGCAAGCTCAGCACGGCGGCGAGCAATGGCGAGTGGAAGAGAGTACGCATGTCGGCTCCTTGAAGTGTGTTTGTCGTGCCCTGGCCCCCCGGCCTCCCATCACTTGCCGCAGCCGGCACTTGGCTCGCGGCCACCCCCTATCCTACTGCGTCCAGCGCGGGGAGAGCCACGCCGCGCTGTCGGGAACGCCCTCCGTGGCGCTCCGCTGGCTGACGGAACGCCACGGAGGGCGTTCCCTACAGTGGCATTCGCCAGGCGGGACTCAGGAACAACCGTGATGGGCAGAATAAAATGGGCGGGGACGCGGCCCGATCGTCCTCCGTTTGGCGACTAGCATAATAGAGGACGCATCATGAGCGGGTCCGGCCAGGCAGTGGAGTTTTTGCTGCCCCTGGCAAAGGCGGGTCAGGCCGACGCCCTGGGGCAGCTCCTGGAGCCGTACCGCAACTACCTCGAGCTGCTGGCCCGCCTCCAGATCGGGCGGCGCTTGCAGAGCAAGGTCGATGCGGCGGACCTCGTCCAGGAAACGTTCCTCGACGCCCACGCGACGTTCGCCGAGTTCCGCGGATCGACCGAGCGGGAGCTGGTGGGTTGGCTGCGGCAGGTGCTGGCGTACAACCTCGCCAGCCTGGTGCGCCGCTACTGCGGGACGCGGCGGCGGAACGTGGAACTGGAGCGCGAGTTGGCCCGAGAGCTGGACGAATCGTCGCAGACCCTGGACCGCGGCTTCGTCGCCGCCAACAGCTCACCCAGTCAGCAGGCGGTGCGGCGCGAGCAGGCCGTCCTGTTGGCCGACGCCCTCGGCCGGCTGCCCGCCGACTACCGCGAGGTCATCATCCTGCGCCAGCTCGAGGGGCTGAGCTTTCCCGAGGTCGCCCGGCAGATGAAGCGCTCGCAGGAGAGTGTGAAAAAGCTGTGGGTCCGCGGCCTGGCGCGGCTGCGCGGCGCCCTGGGAGAAGAGCCATGACCCCGCCCGACGACTCATCTCCGGAGGTGCCGCTCGCTGGCGAGGAGCCCAGCGGAGATCGGGCGCCGGCACTGGACGACCCGCGCGTGATCGCGGCCGTCGAGGCCTACCTGACGGCGCTCGAGGCGGGTCGGGCGCCGGACCGGAGTCAGTTCCTTGCCGGCTACCCGCAGGAGATGGCCGCGGCCCTGGCCGACTGCCTGGACGGCCTGGAACTGGTGCGCTCGGGCGGCCTGGAATTGCGGGCGCCGCGGCTGCCGGAGCCGCCGCCCTCCCTGGGGGACTTCCGCCTGATCCGCGAGGTCGGCCGCGGCGGCATGGGCATCGTCTACGAGGCCGAGCAGATTTCGCTCCGGCGGCGCGTCGCCCTCAAGGTCCTGTCGTTGGCCGGCGGCTTGGACGCCCGGCAGCTGCAGCGCTTTCGCACCGAAGCCCAGGCCGCGGCGCAGCTCCATCACACCAACATCGCCCCGGTGTACGCCGTCGGCTGCGAGCGCGGCGTCCACTACTACGCCATGCAGTTCATCGATGGGCCGTCGCTCGCCGAGGTGATCGCCGCGCTGCGGCAGCAGGTCGGCCTGCCCTTGGCGGGTCACGATCGCCGGAGCCGCGCCGCAATCCGATTCGGGGAGCCTGACGTGACGCGGGTCGCGGGAGCCAGCCCGACCGCAGACGACCCGAGCACCGTCTACCGAGCCATCGAGCCGGCGGACGGGGCGCCGAAGGCGGCGCACACCCAGTCGGATCCCGGGGTCACCACGGATCGTTCGGAGGCCAGCCTGGACTTCTGGCGCACGACGGCGCGCCTGGGGATCGAGGTCGCGGAGGCGCTGGACCACGCGCACCAGCAGGGCGTGGTCCACCGCGACGTCAAGCCGGCCAACCTGCTCCTGGACGGAGCTGGTCACCTCTGGGTCGTTGATTTCGGGCTGGCGCGCTTGCAAAGCGACGCCGGCCTGACGATGACGGGCGACCTGCTCGGCACGCTGCGCTACATGAGCCCCGAACAGGCGCTGGGCAGCCGGGCCGTCATCGACCACCGCACCGACGTCTACTCGCTCGGGGTCACGCTGTATGAAGTGCTGACGCTGACGCCGGCCTTTCCGGGGGACGAGCGCCAGGACGTGCTGCGGCGGATCGTGGAGGACGACCCTCCCGCCCCCCGGAGCCTCGACCCCGGCATCCCCGTGGACCTGGAGACGGTCGTCCTCAAGGCGATGGCCAAGGAGCCCGCGGAGCGCTACGCCACGGGGCAGGACTTCGCCGACGACCTGCGCCGCTTCCTGGAGGACCGGGCCATTGCGGCGCGGCGCCCCACCTGGGCACAGCGGGGGCGGCGGTGGCTGCGGCGGCACCGGCCACTGGTCGTCAGCCTTGGCGCCGCCGCCGCGCTGCTGCTGGTGGGCCTGGTCCTTGGCGTGATGGGCTACGCGGTCGAGCAGCGGCATTTGGCCGACGAGCAGGGGCATTTGGCCGACGAGCAGGCCGACGCGCGGAGGAAGGTGCAGGCGGACCTCTACAAGGCGCTGCTCAAGCACGCCCACGCCTCGCAGCTGGCGCGGCAACCGGGCTACCGCGCCGAGGTCTGGGCCGATTTGCGTGAGGCGGCAAGGCTCGACGTGCCCGGCAAGGATCCGCAGGCCATCGCCGAGGCGGTGCTCGCCTGCCTGGGCGACCCCATCGGGTTGGACCCGGTGGGTTCACCGAGCGCCCAGCCCCTGCGGCGCCCGTCGCTGCCGGCGGGTTGGGAGGAGGGACTCAAGACAGTGCCGGCCGAAGCCCACCTGGCGGCGACGCCGGATGGGAGGTTCGTGGCGGTGTCCGTGGGGGCCAAGGTAAAACTCCACGGCCAGTGTCGCGGCAACCCGGAGCTGAAGTCACCGTTGGGGCAGATCTACGACATGGAGTTCGCCCGGGACGCCACCTGCCTGGTCGCGGGGTGCGAGTCGGGCCTCATGGTCTGGGACATACCCGACGCCACGCTGCACTCGTTGGTCCACTGCGGCAACGTCGCTTCTGTGGCCCTCCACCCCGAGGGCTGGCTCATGGCGACGGCCGGCCGGCAGGTCCGGCTGTGGTCTTGCCCCGACGGCCAGCCCATCGCCTCGCTGCCGCTGCCGGACGGGGCGACCCGGGTGAAGTTCAGCGTCGATGGCCAGTTCCTCCTCGCGATGGCTGGCGACCGGGCTGTCCTTGGCTGGCCGGTCGGTGACACGCCGGAGAAGCGTCGGCTCTACGTCCACCGGGGGTCCGGCCTGCCCCCCGTCGCCTTCAGCCCCTACGCCGGCCGGGGGGGCGTCCCCGCCGTCGCCTTCAGCCCCGACGGCCGGTTGCTCGCTTCGGTGTCGAAGGACTTGACGGTCAAAACCTGGGATCCCGCCACAGGCCAGTTGCTGCACTCCACCTGGGGGCACAACGGCGAAATTGAGGCCGTCGCCTTCAGTAGCGACGGCCGCCTGCTGGCGACCGGCGACTTCGACGGCGGCGTGTTTCTGTGGGACGCGGCGTCCCTCGGAGAATTGGCCCGGCTCGCCGACCCGCATTTCCGCCCCCGCGAGCGCAAGGAACCCCCCGGTCAGGTCTGGCGACTTCAGTTCGACGGCGCCGGGACGTGCCTGGTGGCCGGCGGCGAGCGGGGCATCGCGGCCTGGGACGTCCGCCCCCGGGCGGGAGGCGTGGACGTCCGCCGGCGCGCGGCGCTCCCGGTCGAGCACGTGTTCGATCTGGCCGTCCACCCCAAGCAGTCGTCCGTCGCCTTCCTGACGCGGGGCGCGCCCGGGCAGTGCGGGAACTTGCACCGCTACGACCTGGGGCCGGACGGCGCCCGGCCCCTGGGCGTGGCCGCGGGGGTCCAACTCCGCGGGATGAACTTCGACACGTCGGGCCGGCTGCTGACCTTTGTTACGCCGCAGAGCGGGCTCGGCCGCTGGGAATGGGAGAAGGGGGCGGTCGTTCCGGGCCCCGACCTGCCGGTGTTTCAGGTGGCGCTGGCGCCCGGCGGCCACTGGGCAGCGACGACGGGCCCCGACCGCGGCGCGGTGATCTACGACCTCGACGCGGGCAAGCGGGTGCTGGCCCTGCCTCCCGAGGAGAGCGACGTCTGGAGCCTCGCCTGGTCGCCGGACGCGCAGCGCCTGGCGCTGGGCCTGTCCGACGGCGGCGTCGCCGTCTGGGACCTGGGACAGGTCCGCGCCCGCCTCGCCGAGTTCGGGATCGCCGTACCTTCGCTGCGCCCGCCCGGCGGGCCGGCCCCGGCCGAGCCGCCGCGCTAAAGACGACCGTTTGAGTTTCTCCTCCGCCCGGGCCGCCCGCGCCGGCGGGCGTGCCTCCGATTCCTGCGTCCGCATTCGCTTTCTCCCCCCATCATCGAGAGGGATAGGGCCATGCTGCGCCTCTCGCGACTGACCGTCGGCCTCCTCGTCGGCGCGGCGCTGCTGTCGGCGGTGAGTGAGTGGGACCGCCTCACCGAGGGAAATGACGCTTCGCCCCTCTATTGTGTCGGCAGCTGGTTCGTGCCCCGGCTGACCGAGGATCGGCAGGACCTGGACGTCCGCATGGGCGCGCTGGTAGCGCGCTCGCAACAGATGGATCATTTGGCCGGCGAGGTGGCGGCCGGCCGAATGGCGCTGCTCGACGGGGCGGCGCGCCTGCGCGACGTTTGCCGCGCGGCGCCGGACTTCCCCTGGGAGCGCTTCCGGGAAGGGTATCGGGGCGATTCCGACGACGAGCGCTTTTGCCGGATGCTGATCGGACGGGTGGTCGGCGTGCTTTGGAACGACCAGGACCACGCCCTGGCCGTCGGCGCCCGCCTGGAGGCGGAACTGGACGTGTACTTGAAGCGCGGCACATTCCGTCTGCCGCAGTGAGCGTCTCTCGCTTGCCGTTTCGCACTCGCCCCACCTGGCGGGAGCGCGAAACGGCAAGCACGCCGCGGCTACTTCACCTCGATAATCAACTTCGCCGCCGCCCCCTCCTTGGGCAGCAGTTTCTTGTCGGTCTCCAACTTGAACACCGGCTCGTCCTTCATCGTCAGGTGGCTCTGGATGACCGTCTCGTCCGTCACGGGGAACAGCGCGATCAGCGTCCCGGTCAGGTCGGCGGCGTACACCCTGTCGTCCTTCTCCGGGTCGGGTTGCTTGACGATCGACCCGGTGAAGTGCCATTTCAGGTCCGGGATCGCCTTGCCGCTATCGCGATAGACCATCGTCTTGGCCATGTCCACGCGCTGGGTCTTGCCGTCGCCGCCGGTGAATTCGAGGTACAGCTTCACCTCGGGCCCTTCGGCCTTCTGGTCCTCGCCGCGCGCCGGCTTGCCCGGCTTGAGGCCGAGCATCTCCAGCGCCTTGTGGACGTCGCCCGGCTTGACGTCCTTGAACGTCACCACCGTCTCGTGCGCCTTCTGACCCTGCGGCGCGGGGTAGCACGCGATGACCTCGATCGGATAAATCTCATTGAGGTTCGGCAGCTTGCGCGGGGCGATGGCGCACGGCAGCGTGACGGTCTTCTTGTCCTTGTCGATGACGACGAGCGGGTTCGGCTTGTCGGGCAGCACCGGCTTGGTCGGCCCGGCCGGCGCCTTGGGGCCGTCGGACTTGACCGCCACCGCGACCGGCTTCTTCTTCGGCAGCGGCACCTCGGCGGCGATCTCCATGTCGAGGTAGATGTCCGAACTGCCGGCGTGGTTCTTCACGAAGACCGCCACCACGTTGCGGCCGGACTTGACGTTCTTGGCCGGGAGTTCCACGTCGCGGTTCCAGTAGGCGAACTCGTGATCGTCCACGGGATCCTTGTCCACGACCTCGCCGTTGAGGTAGACGTCGGCGTGGTCGTCGCTGGCGACCCGTAGCCGGAACGTCACCCCCTTCTGCGTTAGCAGGTCGGACGGCGCGTCGAAGGCCCGCCGGAAGACGAAGCTGACCCCCTTCTCGGTGACGACGGTGCCGCGGCGCTTGGCGATCTCGTCCTCGCCGTAGCCGACCGGCGACTTGCCAGTGCGCCATTTACTGTCGTCGAAATCGGGCTTGCGCCAGGAGTCGCCCTTGACCTGCGCCTCGGGCAGGAACTTCCAACCGGGGGTGCTCTCGGCGATCAGGTGGAAGGCCTTGAACTCCTGGATCTCCTCGCCGTCGCCGCCCCAGGCGACGAAGTCGCGCTTGGCGTTGTAGTCCTGCAACTTCAGGCTGGCCTTGAGGCGCTGCAGCTTGGCCTTGCGCAGGTGCAGGTCGTTCTTGTCGCCGTCCACCATGCATGGCACGACGACCTCCTTGTTGGCGAGCATGTTCTTGACGGCGGCGGCGAGCTTGTCGGCGTCGCCGCAGAAGCTGCGGAGCATAAACGGCTCGGCGTGACTCATGCCCCACCACTCGCCCTCGACGTAGCACTGGTACCAGTAGGTGCCGATGCAGGTCTCGCTGGCGCCGCCGTTGTGGAAGAAGACGGCCTTCTTGCCGGCCTCGGCCCAGGCCATGACGTTCTGCCACTCGCGGGCGTGGAAGCCGCGCTGGCCGATGTTGTGCTTGATCTCATCCTTGGGGTGCTTGCCCTTGAGGTCCTCGACCTTCTTGAAAATGATCAGGCCCTTCTCCTTGTTGACTTTCACCACCTCGACGACGACGATGTTCGTCGATTCGTTGCAGATGCGGCCGAGGCTGTAGGGCACCTCGACGTAGGCCCGCGCGACGGTGACGGCGGCGAGCAGGGCGGCGCAGGCCACCAGGGAAGCGGCACGGTTCACGGATTCCACTCCTTGCGACAGGGGCCGGGGCGATGGCCGTGCGGAGGGGGAGCCGGGACAGGTTCAGGCGGCCCCCCTCCGCCTGGAAAACGACTTCACCGATTCTACGTGAAGTGCCGCCGAAATCCCAACGCTAATTCGGGAAAGGAATGTAACAACAGATGAGCGCCCCTGCTTGCGTTTCGCGCTGCCGCAACCCGCTAGAATGAGGGAGATCGCCTGTCTTGCGAGGAAGCGGCCATGCCGCGTGCGGAGGCCCCGTCGGTCGACCAGCTGGAAACCTTCCCGAACCCGGCCCCCGGGCGCGATTACACTATTGAGATCGTCTGTCCGGAGTTCACCAGCCTGTGTCCGATGACCGGCCAGCCGGACTTCGGCACCATCACCTACGCCTACACCCCGGACGAGAGGTGCGTCGAGTTGAAGTCGCTGAAGCTGTACCTACAGCGCTTCCGCGACGAGGGGATCTTCTATGAAGGAGTGGTGAATCGGCTCCTGGATGACTTCATCGCGGCGTGCCGGCCACGCCGCTGTCGCGTGGTCGGCTCGTTCACCCCGCGCGGCGGCATCACCACGACCGTGACGTGCGTGTACGAGGCGGCGCGGTAGGTCAGGCTTTCCAGCCTGACCCGGAGTCCTGACCCGGCGTCTGGTCAGGCTGGAAAGCCTGACCTACTCGACCACGATGCCGTTCTCGAGCGGGGCTTGGGGCAGCACGTCCCAGACGCTGTGCTGGGCCAGTTGCTTGATGTAGTACGACGTCGTCCGCCCGCGCAGGACGACCCGCTCGTCACGGACCTCAACGCTCAGCCCGTGGACCCGCCGTCCGGTGCGATCCTGGATGTGGCGTTCCAGTTCTTCCCGACGTTCCGGCGGTAACGTGGAGGATTCTAGCCGAGGCATAGAGCATTACTCCGACCGACCAGGGGAGATGGGGGGCTGCCCGCGCTTCGGGCGGCCGTGCAAGCCTTTTGGGCAAACCTTGCTACAATGACCTGAGGAATCACTGGGTTAGCTTGGTACCAGCACTTAGTGCAAACCGGGTGCCGATGGCTGGGCCCCGCCCACGGATCGCCGCCATGCGTATCGAAGGGATTGACAACTTGACGGCGGCCGAGTTGGAGGCCGGGCTGGCGGCGGGCGGCCGCTTCGTCTACTACGAATACTGCATCTCCTTCGTCGTCTTGAGTTTGCGCTGCCCCAGCAGCATCCGTTACCTGCGGCCCTCCGACTACGGCTTGGTACGCGGGTTGCCCTATGTGCTGTTATCGCTCCTGCTGGGCTGGTGGGGATTACCCTGGGGCATTATTTACACGCCTCTGACAATCTTCACCAACCTGTGCGGCGGGCAGGACGTCACCGAACAGGTCTCCGGTTGGGTGCTGGGCCACAAGGGCGGCACGGCCGTACCGGCTGTGCCGGAAGCGCCGGCCGAATAAGGAGGACAGCCGATGCGCGGAGCATGGATCGTCGCGGCGGCCCTGCTTGTAGGGGCCGCGCTGGCCGCCCCGGCGCGGGCCGGCGTCTACTTCACGACGGGGACGTTTCTGCCCGCGTTCGCCCGGCCCGACGACCCCAACGCCCAGGAGCCCTGGCCCTGGCCTGGCAACGTCAAACAGTTCCAACTCGACCTGGCTGACTACCGGGCCGCAGCCGTTGACCTGCCGAACCGGGTCGGGGCTGCCGTCTGGTCGCTCACCGCCGGCGCTTGCCCTGCCGCCCCTGGGATCCCTGTCAGCCTCACAGCTTCGTTGCTCGTGCAGCAGCAACTCCCTCCGCCCGACAAGACACTTGGGATGCGCTACGTCCGCCGGGCAGCGGAGCTGGAACGGCGGGAGGCCGAGGGCCTCCTGAGCCTGGACGACCGGATCAACCTCGGGGCCTATCACATTCGGCTGGGGAACTACCAGAAGGCGATCAAGGTCCTGGAGGCGAAGCAGAGTCGCCATTTCATGCTCCGGGCCAACCTGGCGACCGCCTACGAAATGGCGGGGATGCCCGATCGCGCCATCCCCTATCGCCAGTTGGCCTTGTCGTCCTGGCCGGCGATCTATCCCGGTTGGGATAGCGTGCAGCTGAACTTCTACCGCAAGGCGGAGCAGTACCACCTCAACCTGCTCCTCCTGCGCCAGGCCGAGGCGCGGCTCGAGCCCGCTCGAGCCGGGAGCTTGCACCTCGACAATCTCTTTCCGCGAATAGGGTTCAACGAAGTCACCGGCAAATACGAAGCCGTCGGCAGTATCGCTTTTGTCGGCCCTAGCGGGGAGTACGAGGCCGGCGGCATCTCCCCCGCCCAGTACATCGAGGTCCCGGCCGACGCCATCCCCGTGGTCATGCAGCTACTGTTGTGGCTGCCGTTCGACGACCGGCTGCACTGGCTGTTGGGGGAACTGCTCAACGCCAGCGGCGACGTGGTCAGCGCGGCCGCCCTGATGAAGCCGGTGGTCAACAAACCGCAGGACCCGCAGAAGTGGGACGCGGGCGCGCCGCCGGAGCTGCGCGAGCACTACCGCGTACTGGCGGCGGCGGCGGCGGCCCGGGAGAAATA
>Ga0208696_1001496_pt1 | contig 13744 bp, 8 predicted proteins | sample Sb_taG_9_FD_187711 | JGI IMG/M metagenome (GOLD analysis project Ga0208696, IMG submission 187711) | Peat soil microbial communities from Weissenstadt, Germany - Sb_50d_b_LC metaG (SPAdes) (version 2) | ecosystem: Environmental > Terrestrial > Soil > Wetlands > Peat | place: Germany: Weissenstadt...
GCTCTGGTACGTGCCCGCCAGCCCCTACGACCCGGTGGCGGACGTCACCGACATCACCGGCGGCGTCTTCGTCAACACGGCCGGTTCGCGCTGCGGCGGTTACACCGTGACCGACGGACCCGGGGGCCTGTTCTACTCGGCCTATCACGCGCGCGGCGGCAAGGAACTGCTCGGCGATCCGCTCAGCCGGCCCGGCTCCGGGCCAGGTGGCCGCCTGCAGTTCTTCGACGGCATGGTGCTCGCGGTATCGCGGCCCGGCAGCCCGGCGGCCGGCGCGCTGCCCATCGTGGCCATGCTCGCCGAGGACTCGCCCGCCGCGTACCGCCGGGCCTCGCTCCCCCCGGTCCGGCCGCAGGCCAGCGCGGCCACGCGGCGTGGATGGCTGACCAACCCCGCCATCAGGCGTGCCTACCTGGCGGGCAACTCGCTGACCGATCACAGCTACGCGGCCGCCGTCCGGCGTTACGGAGAGCCCCTCGGACCTCCGGTCGCGGTGTCCGGAGCCTGGATCCGCCAGGCCTTCGCCGACGCGGTGCTCGAGGTGCCGCGCCGGGGCGGAAGCGTACGGACGGTGGCGGTCACTCCCGTCGCCCTGGCCGCCCGGGTGCTGCACATACCGGCCCGGGCCCTGGTCCCGCAACCGCCGCCTCCCCTTCCCGGCTCGGATACATCGGTGCCCGGGCCGCCGGAACCGACGTCTGCGGAACCGTTCGCGCTGACCCTCGGGGCGGCCCTGTTCCTGTACGGAGCGGCCGTGGACGTGCTGGCCGTCCGGCGCGCCCGGAGACCGTGGTGACCGGCTCGCTGCGGATCCTGGTCGACGGCCGGGTCATGCAGGACCGTTACCACGGCATCGGCCGGTATACGTACGAACTGCTGCGCGAGCTGAGCCGGCGGATGGTGGATCTCACCGTCCTGTATCACCCGGAGCGCGGCCGCCTCGGCGTAGGTGAGCTGATGATCCGCCATAACGTCCGCGCGGCGCCGTCCCGCGTGCCGGTGGCCTCCCTCCGCTCCCAGTGCCTGCTGGCCCGGGCCGCGCTGGGCGCCCGCCCGGACGTGGTGTTCGTCCCTTATCACCTCAGCACTCCCGTCCTGGCCGGCCGGGTGCCGGTGGTCTCGGTCGTCCACGACTGCGTTTTCGAGCGGGACGCCGCGGCTCACGGCCGGTCAGCCTTTTCGCTGGCCTACCGCGCCGCGACCCGGCTCGCCATCCGGTCCGCCGCCGCGCTCGCGGCCCCCTCCGCGGCGACCCGGGACGACATCCGCCGCTTCTACGGGATCGACCTGCCGCCGGAGTGCATCCTGCCGCACGGCGTCGGCAACCAGTTCTTCGCCCTGCCGGGCCGGCCCCGGCCCCGGCCTCCCGGCCTTCCCGGCCGCTACATCCTGCACGTCGGAGCGCGGCGTCCGCACAAGAACCAGGGCGTCCTGGTGGAAGCCCTGGCCATGCTGCAGGCCCGCCACCCCGGCGTGGGGCTCGTCCTCGTCGGGCAGCCCGACCCGCGATTCCCCGATGAGGTCGGCAGGCTCGTGACGGCTCTCGGGCTGTCCGATCTCGTGCACCGGCCCCCCGACGTCGACGACACGACGCTGCTGGACCTGTACGCCAACGCCGCCGCGTTCGCCTACCCGTCGCTGGTCGAGGGGTTCGGGATGCCCGTCCTCGAGGCCATGGCCGCGGGCCTGGCCGTGGTGGCCAGTGACGCCGAGGTGATCCGGGAGGTCGCGCGCGGAGGGGCCCTCATCGTGCCCGCCCGGGAACCCGGGGCGTGGGCCCACGCGCTCGGTCACGTGCTGGCCGACCCCCGCCTGGCCCGGGACCTGGGCGAGCGCGGGCAAGCGGTGGCCGCCGAGCACACCTGGGCTCGCTCGGCCGAGCGCACCCTGGCGTTGCTGACGCGCGCGGCCCGGGGCGCCGGCGTCACGGCGGGTGCGGGCGGTGCCTGAGACCAGCGGGCCGCGGTGGCCAGCCGGCCCGAGCCCGGCGATCGGCGCGTGGGACCCCCTTCCCCGCCGTGTCCGCCGCCGGCGCGGTGCCGTCGTGCTCACCCTGATACTCGTGCTCGGCCTGGCCAGGCTCCTGGTCTCGGTGGGGGTAATCCAGGTCAGCTCGCTCCGTCCCGCCGTCCAGACCGTGGCCCCCGGCCTGGTCATAGGCAGCGCTCCTGGCGATGCCGACCTGCAGGACCTGGCGTCGGACTTCCGGGTGGACGGGGTCGTCGACCTGGATGCGCCCAGTGTGGCCGAGCAGGCGGCGGCGGCCAGCCTGGGCCAGGGCTACCTGTACCTGCCGCTGCCGCCGGACGCGTCCCCGACCCGGGCCCAGCTGCAGGTCCTGGCCCGCTTCATGCGCAGGTACACGGCGCGGGGTGACTCGGTCTACCTGCACGACGACGTGGGCGGGGGACGGGCCGTGACCACCGCGGCCATGCTGCTCCTGCTGCGCGGCCAGAGTTGGCCGGCCGTGTCGGCGGAGCTGACGACGGCGGAACTGGCCTCGCTGAGTGCGGGCCAGCGGAAGGCGATAAGACGGCTGGAAGCGGCGCTGCATAAGGCCCGGGGGCCCGGCGCCGTCCGGCTCGATCCCTGGTGACCAGTAACGGTAAGGAGTACCGGCATGACAAGGCGAGATGAGCGGGCCGCACGGGGCCGCTCGTTCACCGTGGCCATGGTGACCCGCCGCTCTCCCGCGGATATCGGCGGGGTGGAAAGGGTCGTCGCGGCGCTGCTGGCCGAACTGCCGCGGGCCCGGCCCGCCTGGCGGGTGGAGACGGTCTCGGCGTTCCGGGGCGGCAGCTGGATCGAGGGCCTGGACGGCCTGTCCGACCTGATCGCCGGCCTGCGGCTCGGCTGGCGGCTGCGCCGTGTGACGGCGGATGTGGCGTTCGTGCATTGCCCGGAGTGCCTGTGGGGTATCCGGCTGCTGCGCAGGCGGGCCGGCGGCCCGCCGCTGGTCGCGGTCTGGCACGGCGTCGGCCCCACTCCCTATCTGTCCCTGCGCAGGCCCGGCCACCCGCTGGCCCGGGCACTGGCCTGGATGCGGACGGCCGGCGAGAGGCGGGCCCTGGCGGCGGACGGTCACGTCGCCGTCCACGGTGAGGTGGCGCGCGAGCTCCGTTCCCTGTACGGTCTCAGCCGCCCTGTCACCGTGATCCAGAACGCCGTGGACCCGGCGATCTCCCGCCTGGCCGCCTGCCCCGGTGGCGAACGCGGGCGAGCACGGCTCAACGCCGTCTGGGCCGGCCAGATGGGCTATCGCAAGGGCCTCGACGTAGCCCTGGCCGCCGTGGCCGCCGCCCGCCGGGACGTGCCCGGGCTGCGGCTGACGGTCGTCGGCGTCCCGCCAGGCCAGGCCGCCGACGGGGTGGACTGGCTCGGGGTCATCCCCCAGGCCCGCATGGCCGAGGTCTACGGCCAGGCGGACCTGCTGCTCTTCCCGACCCGCTACGAAAGCTTCGGGCTGGTGGTGATCGAGGCCATGGCCGCCGGGTTGCCGGTCATCGTGTCCGACGCCATCGGTTCGGGGATCGTCACCGACGGCCGCAACGGCGTGGTGATCTCCGGCCACGACCCGTCCCGCTACGCTGAGGCGCTCAGGCGCCTGGCCGACCCGGCCATCCGGGCCGCGATGGCCGTGGCGAACCGGGAGGATGCCCGGCGCTTCAGCATTGAGTCGGCCGGCGTCGGCTACGCGGCGGTCGCCGAGTCGCTCGCGGGCGGCTAATCAGCCGTGGCAGGCCGCTGCCACGACTCCGGTCAGTATTCCGGGGGGCTGGCCAGAACCGCTTGCACCTTTTCCAGCAGGTCCTCCGCGGTGAACGGCTTGCCGATGGCCTGAATCGGCCCGCCGCCCGGTTCCCGGGCGGCGGGTGATCCGGACATGTACAGGACCCGTATTCCCGGAATCAGTTTCCGGGCCCGGTCGGCCAGCGTCGGCTCGGGCATCTCGGCCAGTACCCGGTCGGTCAGCAGCAGGTCGGGGTCGTGCGCCGACAGCAGCGACAGCGCCTCGACGTAGCTGCCGGCCTGGAGCAGGCGATAGCCGTTGTGGTGCAGGATGCGCGAGGCGATCTCGAGCACCGCGGGCCGGTCGTCGACCACCAGGATGGTCTGGCCGGCGCCCTGCGATCTCCTGGGCGCCGAGCCCAGGGCCGGGACGTAGGCCGCGGGCAGGTAAATGTGGAAGGTGGTGCCCAGGCCTTCCCCGGAGTCGATGGTGATGGCGCCGCCGGCCTTGGTGATGATGCCGTACACGGCGGACAGTCCCAGGCCGGTGCCCTGGCCCGGCGGCTTGGTGGTGAAGAACGGCTCGAAGGCCCGGGACATCGTCTCCGCGTCCATGCCGCGCCCGGTGTCGCTGACCGTGAGCTTCGCGCATTGCCCCGGCCGGACCCCGGGCCACACCACGCCACGGGCTTCGCTGGGGTCGGCCGCGCCGGTGGTGAACGTCACGATGCCGCCCTGGGGCATAGCGTCGCGGGCGTTGACGGCCAGGTTGAGCAGCACCTGCTCGATCTGCCCGCGGTCGGCCGTCACCGTGGGCAGGTAGGGTGCCGTGATCAGCCGCAACTCGATATCCGCGCCGAGGCCGGCCTGCAGCAGTCCCCGTGCGGTCGCCAGGACCGCGTTGAGGTCGACCCGCTCGGGCCGGGCGGGCTCGCGGCGGCTGAAGAGGAGAAGCTCCCGGGCCAGCCGGGCGGCGCGCCCGGCGGCCGTCTGGATCTGCTGCACGTCGGCTTGCACCCGGGGATGGCCGGCGGTCGCGTCGGCCACCGACGCCGCGTAGCCCATGATCGCGCTGAGCAGGATGCTGAATTCACTGGCCATCCCGCCCGCGAGCCGGGACGCGGCCTCCATCCGCTCGGCCTGCCGCAGCCCAGCCTCGGCCGCCCGGCGTTCGGCTTCGGCCCAGTTGCGTTCGGTGACATCGCGGGCCACGCTCGCGGCCCCGATGATCGCCCCGCTGCGGTCGTGGATCGCGGAGAGCGAGAGCGACACCTCGACGAGGCTGCCGTCCTTGCGCACCCGCCGGGTCTCGAAGTGATGCACCCGCCGGCCACGCCGTATCTGGCCGAGGATGGGCACCAGTTCGCCGGCCCGGTCCGAGGGGGTGAGCACGGATACGTGACGGCCGGTCATCTCCTCCGAGGAATAGCCGAACAGGGCCTCCGCGCCGACGTTCCAGCTGGTCACGACCCCGTCCAGGGTGGTGGCCAGAATGGCGTCGTCGGATGATTCGACGATGGCCGCCAGGCGCGATCTCACCTCGGCGTCGTCGTCGGTCTTCCCCGCCATCACCCGTTCCCCCCGTTTACGCCAGGCCTGGCTAGAGTGCCAGGCTAACTACAAACTGTAGCCGGATGTCTGCGCACCCCTAACGTTTCTGTCACGGCCCTCCGGGTAAATGGCCCTTGATCTGGCCGTCCTCGAGCTCCAGGACCGAATCGGCCATGCTGATGAGGTTGGGGTCGTGGGTGGCGACCAGGGCGGTCACGCCCTCGGACTCGACCACGGCGTGCAGCAGGCGCATGATCTGCTTGCCGGTCTCGGAATCCAGCTGCCCGGTGGGCTCGTCGGCCAGCAGGACCTGAGGGCTGCCCGCCAGCGCCCGGGCGATCGCGACCCGTTGCTGCTGGCCGCCGGACAGCTCGCCCGGCCGCTGCCTGGTGTGCTCGCCCAGGCCGACGATGTCCAGCATGAGCCGGACCCGTTCCTCCCGTTCCCTGGGCGGCAGGCCGGCGATCCGCAATGGCACGCCGACGTTCTCCGCGGCCGACAGGATCGGGATGAGGCCGAACGACTGGAAGATGAACGCCACCGACGTGCGGCGCAGCCGCATCCGCTCGTGATCGGACAGGGACGTCACCTCGCTGTCCCCGACCCGGACGCGGCCGCCGTCGGGCATGTCGAGGCCGCCGACAATGTTCAGCAGCGTGGTCTTGCCCGATCCCGACCTGCCGCGCAGCGCCACCAGCTGGCCCGCCGGCACGGTGAACGAGACGCCGCGCAGGGCGCGGGTCGCGGTGCGGCCGCTGCCGAAGGTCCGGGTGACCCCTTCGACGGCCACCATGTCGGTCGCGACGGTCACCGGGGCTCCTCGGGATTCTCGGGGCTGTGCGGCTTGCGAGGGCTCTGCTGGCCCGGCCAGACGCCGATATGGTCGGGCTCGGCTTCCAGCCGCACCAGCCCGCGCATGCCGAGCGGTTCGGTCATCTCGCGCGGCAGCTGCAGCCGGCCGGCCCGGTCGAGGACCGCGTACTCGACCGCGTGCGGCACCACGCCGCCGTCGCCGGCCAGGGTGTCCCGCAGGGTCTCGGTGCTGGTCCGCCCGTCCCGGATCGCCACGACCCGGCGGACCACCGACGAGACTGCCGGGTCGTGCGTGACGATCAGCACGGTCACGCCGAGCTCGACGTTGGCCTTCTGCAGCGCGCTGAACACCTCGGCCGCGGTAGCCGAGTCGAGTTCCCCGGTGGGCTCGTCGGCCAGCAGCACCTTGGGTTCGTTGGTCAGCGCGACCGCGATGGCGGCCCGCTGCTGCTCGCCGCCGGACATCTGATCGGGCCTGCGGTGCAGGCAGTCGCCGAGGCCGAGCAGCTCGAGCAGTTCGGCCGCGCGCCCGCGGCGGGTCCGGGACCGGGCCCCGGCCAGCCGCATCGGCAGCTCCACGTTCTGCTGCGCGGTCAGGTAGGGGAGCAGGTTGCGGGTGGTCTGCTGCCAGATGAAGCCCACCGCCTGGCGCCGGTAGGCCAGCCGCTGCCGCGCGTTCATCGCCGAGAGATCGTTCCCCGCCACCCGCACCGAACCCGCGGTGGGCGTGTCCAGTCCGGCCAGGATGTTCATCAGGGTGGACTTGCCGCTGCCCGACGCGCCGACCAGCGCGACGATCTCGCCCTCATCCACCAGCAGGTCGAGGCCCTGCAGCGCCTGGACCTCGATCCCGGCCGCGACGTAGATGCGCACCAGCCGGTCGCAGACGATCAGCGAGCCCACGCCGAAGTGGTCGTGCCGCGCCGATTCCGCGCCCAGCTCGGCGACACTGGCCCGGGGGGATGGCGCTGCTGCCTTGGCCGCCTGTGGCGGCGGGCCTTGGCCCCGTGTGGGCATGCTCATGCGCGCCTCCTCTGCCTACTAGTTTGCCCGCAGAATGCCGGAGATACCGCGCCGGCGCAGCGTCCTGGCCTCGGCGGCCAGGGCCGTGACGGCCAGGACCACGACGGCGGCCGCGGGCAGGCCGAGCGCGGTCACGTCGGGCTGGAACAGGACCGGGGCGCCGGGCCCGGTGAACGCGGACAGGTCGACGGACGAGCCGATCAGGTGGGGCAGCACGACCGCGCACACGATGCCGGCCACGACCGCGGTGAGCACCGCGGGCATGGCCTCGGCCATGACCAGGCGGGTGTCGCGTTCGTGACCCATCACGGTGAGCCGCGCCAGGGTCAGCTCGCGATCGGCCGACCCCAGCGCGAGGCCGAGGATCACGATCAGCAGGCTGAGGACGGCCGCCTCGGTCAGGGTGAACGCCACGATGAGCGCGGCACCGTGCGGCAGCGGGGAACTGGTCAGGGAGGCGAGCACGGCCGAGCGGAAGGTGATCGTGCTGCCGGGCATCGTCCGGTTGACCAGGGCGGACAGCTGGCGGTCGTCGATGGCCGAGCCGCTGGCCAGGACCATGTTGGGCGCGGCCGGGCCGGGCAGGGCCAGCTGCGGCAGGACAATGAACGCGCCGCCGCCGGGCTGCGCCGGCGTACTGCTCAGCAGGCCCGCGACCCGCACCGAGAACTGGCCCGGCGGGGTCAGCGAGGTGAGCTGTGTGCTGCCGTGACCCAGGACGGCGGCCGCGGCCGGCGAGGCGAGCACCGGCACGGCGGCGCCGAAGGCCAGGTCACGGGCCGCGCCGCCCAGCCTGGCCGTTGGGAACTGTGGGTACGGGGTGGCCGCGGTCACCGCCGCGTAGCTGGCCGGATCCACCACGACCACGGTCACCGGCTGGCCGAACGGCGTGACCAAGGTGGTGTTCGACACCGCGGTGGCGTGCGTAACGCCCCGGACCGCCGCGATCGACTTCAGCTCGGCGGGCGTGACCGGGCCGGCGGTGGAGCTGGGCTGGATCACCACGTCGGCGCCGGTGGCATGCCAGGCCGCGGCGGTCTCGCCGCGGGCGATGCCGTTGCTGACCATCCCCGCGAAGGCGGCCAGGCTGAGCGCGAGCACCAGCGCGAACGCGGGCAGCACCCCGGTCAGCGAGGACCGCGCCGCGGCCGACAGGGCCACGAAGCCGGTCGCGCCCGTCCCGCGCGCCGACAGCCGGAGCAGGCCGCGGACGGCCAGCGGGTACAGCCGGAGCATGATCAGCACGACCGGGACGGCCACCAGCACCGGCGCGAGTGTCAATAGTGGGTTGACCTGGCCGCCGGCCGGGATGCCCTGATTGCGCAGCACGACCAGGCCGGCCGCGCAGGCCGCGCAGGCCGCGATCTCGGCGACGGGCCGGCGCCACGCCATCCGGCGCCGGCCCGTCTCGGCCGAGAGGATCCGGGCCGGGTTGGCGGCCGGGGCGGGCCTGCGGTACTGCCAGGCCGCGATCAGCGCCGGCCCGGCCAGCGCGACCGCGACCGTGATCCCGGCCAGCAGCCAGCCCAGCCCGGAGGCCGCCGCGTCACCGGGAATCACGGCGATGGCCAGGGCCGCGCCGGCCGCCGCGGCGGGCAGGGCGGCGACCGCGGCGCCGCGCGCCATCAGGCCCGTGACCTGCCGCAGCGACCCGCCTCTGGCCCGCAGCATGGCCAGTTCCTCCGCGCGGCGGGCCACCATCATCCGGGCCGCGAGCAGGATCACCGCCGCGGCGATGACGATCAGGCTGACCGACAGCAGCAACAGCACCGTCTCGATGCCGGCCTGGGTGCTGAGGAACAGGGCCAGGTCGGGGATGAGCGCCGAGGTGACGTCCAGGTTGTCCGCGGCCGGCTCCAGCGGTCCGGTCAGCCCCAGCGTGACCGTGGTGGCCCGGTTGAGGGCGTCGGCCAGCCCCTGCGCCTGGTCCGCGCTCAGCCCGCTGACCGCGAGCGGGAACTCCCAGTTCATCTCCAGGCCGGGGCCGGTGAACGCGGTCTGCATCGCGGCCAGCTGACCGGGGTCCGCGAAGACCCCGCCCGCCCAGTACGTATTGTTCCCGACGAGCGAGGGCTGGCTGGCCAGCGGGTCCTGGGTCCAGAAGGTGGAGCCGGCCTGCCGCGGCCGGACGATCGCGGTGACGGCCAGCGTGATTGTGCCGGTCGGGCTGATCAGGGTCATCCGGCTGCCCGGGTGCAGCCCGAACCGCGCCGCGGTCGGCGTGCTGACCGTCACCGCCACGGTCCCGGCCGGCTCGCGCCCGGCCGAGTAGCCGCCCGCGACCAGCTCCGCGTTGCTGGTGAGCGAGTCGCGGTAGATCACCTCCAGCTTGGGCGGCCGGCCGGCCACCACCGCGCTGGGGGCCGCGCCCGCGGCGACCGCGGCCGGTTCCGCGCTCAGCCCGTACCAGTCGCCGGGGCCAAGCGGGAGCGGCAGCCCGGCCAGGCTGGTCTTGATCTCCCGCGTGATCCGGGCCAGCTGGGTCGCGGTCAGGTCCTGGTCCGCCACGGGAACGTTCTGGTTGGCCCCGGAGAAGTTGACCAGCGCGTCGACGAAATTGGTCCAGTTCGCGCTCACCTGGACGGCCTTGACCGTGGGCGCGAGCTTGTCCGCGGTCTGGTGCAGCGCCGCGGACCGGGCGTGCAGGCTGAGCGCGGGCCCGGCCATCGCGGCGACGACGCAGCCGGCTACCAGCAGGGCCAGCGCGAGCGTGCTGCCGGCCGCCGCGCCCACGGCCCGGTTCAGGCTGGACATCGGCCTCATGCTGTGTCCCCCGCTCGCCTACGGGGCGCTTTAAGGTACCGTCTTCCCTCGTCGCTCGTACCTCGCTCCTCAGTCCAGGCGGCACCGCGCCCCTGCGGCTCGCTCATGCTGTGTCCCCCGCTCGCCTCATGCGGCTTCCGCGGCCCGCAGCGCGGCCGCGGCGTCGGGGCGCCGGGCGACGGTGAGCGCGGCGGCCAGCACCGGCAGCACGGCGACCGCCAGGGCCAGCAGGAGCGTCTGCGCCCAGCCGAACTGGATGAGCACCGGCGGCACCGGCGTGGTGGCCGACGAGGTGAGCGTGATCGCCGGGACGAGCAGTTCGGCGAGCACCACGCCCAGCGCCAGGCCGGCCACCGCCGACGGCAGGCTGAGCATGAGCTTCTCCAGGCACAGCTGGACGGCCGCCGAGCGCGGCGGCACGCCCAGCGCGGCCAGCAGGGCGTTCTCCGCGCGGCGCTGGCGAACGCCGGCCGCGATGCTGACGCAGAAGCCGGTGATGGCCAGCACCGCGGCCGCGATGGCCACCACGAGCAGCGCCCGCTGCGGCACCGTCGACAGCGGGTCGCTCAGCAACCCGGACGCCACCCCGGCCGCGGACGTAATGTCCGATCCCGGCGGCAGGTCCGCGGCCAGCCCGGCCGGCCCCGCCGCCGGCCCGCCGGTCCCGCCCGACGTCGCCAGCCACCACTGATCCGGCGGCGCGGGGGACAGCGAGCTGCTGGTCAGGACGTCCTGCAGACCGCCGAGGTCCACGATCAGGGCGCCGCCGCTGAGCGACACGGTGGGGAACGTCGTCACCGCGCCGACGATTTTGACGGACAGGACCGCGCCGTTGACGTTGGCCTGCACCACGGATCCGACGCTCGTGTTACTCGCGGCCAGGAAGCGCTGGGTCGCGATGGCGGGCAGCGCGGCCACCGGGTGGGTCCCGGTCAGGGTCAGCTGCCCGCTCACCGGGCTGGGAGGCTGCCCGGGGACACCGCTGGACGCCAGCCCGAAGCCGGGGTCGAGCGTCACCGAGAGCGCGGAGCCGGAAGCGCCCTTGGCCGTGACAGCCGGCCTGCCTGACGGTCCGGCGGTGCCGGTGGTCTGGCGGACTCCGGCCAGCTCGGCGGACGAGCCGGCGGCCGCCCAGGCGCCCAGCGCCGTACCAGGCAGCTGGCTGGTGCCCGGCCCGGCGGAGAAGCCGTCCAGGGTGAAGGTGGCCTGCTCGCGGGGCTGCCTGGCGGGCAGCGTGTAGTCCAGGCCGACCGAGGTCAGCCGGAGCGGGTAGACCGCGCCGCCGGGGTTTCCGGCGGCCGCGGCCTGGTTGGCCAGGGTGACGGCCAGGGTGTGGTCCCGGCCGTCGGCGGGCAGCGTGCCGGCGTCGAGCTGGTAGACGTCGCCGTCGGCGTCCTGCACCGACACGTTCACCGTGACCGGGGCCAGGCCCAGCGACGCCGGGCCGAGCCGCGCGGTGAGCTGCACCTCGGCCGCGCGGCCGGGCAGCCTCACGCCCGGCGGTGGCCCGGTGGGCGTGATCCGCCCGAACAGCGCGGCCGCGCCCACCGGTGACTGGTCCGCGCGCAGCAGCGTCACGCCGGCGGCCTGGGCGGAGTCGATCGCGAGGACCTCGCTGTTGCTGACCTCCTGCGGGAACGCCGCGACCGGCATGGCGTGCTGCACTCCCGGCAGCGAGACCACGGCGGCGGCCTGGACCGCCGACAGCGGCTGGCTGGCATCGACGCGCACGTCGGCGCCCGCGCTGAACGAGGCCTGGTCCTGATCGGAGTGCGTCCAGCTCTGCCGCTGCGACAGCGCCAGCGTCCCGGTCGCCACGGCCAGCACGATCAGCAGCGCCGCGCCGCCCTGGCGGATCGGCTGGCGGCTGATCTGCCAGCTCGCCAGCGCGGCGGTCAGCCGCCGGCCGCGGGCGGCCAGCCGGTCCCCGGCCTTGCCGCCCGCCGGCAGCAGGCGCAGCGCCAGGACGGTACCGCCGGCCAGGGCCAGGGCCGGCGCGATCACGACCACCGGGTCGATGCCGAAGTTGCCGTTCGCGCCGGCCGAGACCGCCGAGTAGTGCCGCAGCTGCCAGCCCGCGAGCACGGCGAGCAGCACGAGGGCCAGGTCCGCGCCGGCCCGGCTGATCCCGGAGATGGCCGCCTGCCGGCCCCGGCGGGCCCGCGCCGCACCCGGGGCCACCGTGCTCAGCGCCGGGACCAGCATAATCACCATTGCCCCGGCCGCGACCGCCGCGGCGGCCAGCCAGGCGCCGGCGGTCGGGCCCCAGGGATCGCCGGAAACCCCGGTACCTCCGGGCACCCCGGAATTCACCAGCCGGGCCAGCAGGACACCGAGCACGCCGCCGGCGGCCGAGGCGAGCAGGCACAGCGGGACGGCCTCGGCCGCGGTCAGAGCGACCAGCTGCCAGCGGGTCGCGCCGCGGGCGGTCAGCATCGCGGACTCGCCCTCACGCTGGCCCGCGAGCAGCCGGGCCGCGGCCAGCAGGGCGGCGGCGGCCAGCAGGAACAGCAGCACGGAGCAGATGGCCAGCAGCGAGCGGGCCACGTCCAGGTCGCTCGCGGTCCCGTCCAGCACCGCGGGCAGGCTGGTGGTGAGCGTGAGGGGCGGGAGCTGCTGGGCGTTCGCCAGTGCCGCCCCCAGGCCGTCCACATTGGCGGCCACGGCGGTGAGCTGGCCGGCGGGGATGCTGGCCGCCTGCGGCTCGGCCAGCCAGGTGCCCTGACTGACCGGGAGGTCCCCGGCGAAGGCGGCGGCCGGCACGGTGAGCGGGCCGAAGGTGGTGAAGCCACTGGCCGTGCTCGAGCCGGACGGCGCGATATCGCTCAGGTTCCAGTACGGCGAGGAGACCTGCCTGGGCCGGTACAGGCCAGTCACGACGAACCGGACGTAGCCCTTGGTGATCCGGTCCTGCATCCGCAGCACGTCGCCGACCGTCACGTGCAGCAGCGCGGCGGCCGTGGCGGGCAGGGCCGCGGGAACGGGCTGGCCCGGGACCGGGGAGCCGGGCCAGCGACCGGAGGTCAGCTCGGCCTGGCCGGCGACGCCGCCCAGCGCGGCGGCCTCGGCGATCGGCGTGTTACCCGTGCCGCCCGCACTAGCCGGGGCGGCCGGGGAGGCGGGCAGCGAGCCCCGCACGAACCCGAGCGGATCGGACCAGTCGGCCTGGTAGAAGGCGAAGGCCGTGCCGCCCAGGGCCGACCGGATCTGCGACGGCAGGATCGCGGCGTACTGGGCGGCCTGGGCGGCGTTCACGCTGCCGCTGGCCGACAGGGTGGTACCGGTCGCGTGGCCCAGGTCGTGGCTCACCGCGCGGGGCAGCGCCTGGCCGCTGAAGGTGGCCAGCGCGGTGGCCAGCGCCGCGGCCACCACGGTGGTGAGCGCCGCCGCGATGATCACCAGCCGGTGCGCGTTCATCCGCGGCAGCGTCAGCGAACCCCTTCTCAAGCCCATCAGAATCCTGTTTTATGCGAAAGTTCGCGTTATGCAAAGGCCTGCACTCGCGAGTCGGTCTTGCATAACGCTCCTTGAGCCTAAGGCCCGAAATGGCTGATAAAAAGGGTGCGTGCGCGACCTGGTACGCGTCTGTGACCAGGCTGGGATGAGAGGAGGCTGACCGGTGCCGGTCATCGTCATCACCGGGGCCGCGGGCCTCGTCGGATCCATGCTGCGGCCGAGGCTGGCCCGGCCGGACCGGACGCTGCGGCTGCTCGACCTCGCCCCGCTGACCGCCGGGCCGGGCGAGGAGGCGGTCCAGGCCTCGGTCACCGACCTGGACGCGATGACGGCGGCCTGCCAGGGCGCCGAGGCCCTCATCCACCTGGCCGGGATCCCCGGCGAGGCGTCCTGGCCGCGCATCCTGGAG
>Ga0208696_1001503_pt1 | contig 13699 bp, 10 predicted proteins | sample Sb_taG_9_FD_187711 | JGI IMG/M metagenome (GOLD analysis project Ga0208696, IMG submission 187711) | Peat soil microbial communities from Weissenstadt, Germany - Sb_50d_b_LC metaG (SPAdes) (version 2) | ecosystem: Environmental > Terrestrial > Soil > Wetlands > Peat | place: Germany...
GTCGACTGAGTACTACCAGCCACGAGCACCACACCCCCGGAGACCCGCCGCAGAACTCGTCACAAGACTCGTTCAGGCAACGTCACACAACAGGCCGACCGACCCCTGGAGAAGGAAGGTGTGCTCCAGGTCGAAGCGCCGCAGGTAGGCCTGCCACAGCGTGGTGATCTCCTGCTCGGCGGCGCCGGTGACCGAGGCCCATAGCCACATCGGGGCCAGCTCGCGGTGGCCGGGCAGCGGGGCGGGCCGCAGCTGGATCAGCGTGCCCTCGATGATGGGCACCTTGCCGGGGTGGTGCTCCCAGGCGGAGTCCTTGCAGAGCTTGGGGTGCATCTGGTCCCACGCGGCCACGGCCACGGTGCCGTGCCGCCCGGCCCGGCCGTCGCCGGCCAGGGCCGGGCCGGTCCAGGTCTCCTGGCCGGCGCAGCGCAGCGGGGTGCCGTGCTGGCGGGGGTGGCCGGGCATGCCGGGCGGCTTGGGTGCGGGGGGCCGGCAGAACACCCGGTTGGAGCGCAGCCGGGCGCACACCACGACGGGCAGGTCCGCCAGCAGCCAGGCCAGCCGGATCACGTCGTACCCGGCGTCCATGACCACGATGATGTCCGGGTCGCCCTCGCGCCAGTGCCCGGCCGCGGCCAGCCGCCGGGTCACCTCGCGCAGCTGCGCGGCGGTCACCTCGGCCGGGTCATCATCGCGGCCGAGCCGGACCGCGTCCAGCGGCGCGGTCCACGAGGTCGCGCCCGGGCCCAGCGCGGCCACGACCGAGTACGGCCAGCCCGGGATCATCTGCCCCGCGTTGCGGCCCCGCCCGTGCACGTGGCAGAACATCCGCTCCGCGCTGGTGGCCGCCTCCGGGCGCAGCCAGTTGCACACGTCCACGGCCAGCCGGATCCGCCCGTCCGGCCAGGCCGGCAGCGGCACGCACCCCACCGCCCAGCGCAGCCGCCCGATATCCACCCCGCCGGCGTTCAGCGCGTCATAGACCGCGCCGTGCCCCCGCCGGTGCCCCGCCGCCAGCGACAGCCCGGCCAGGTCCCGCACCGGCCCGTCCGCGCACAGCACCGCATCAGCCAGCTCGAACAGCTCATCGGCCCGCCCGGTCAAGGACCGGTACACCTGGCTGCGGAACCCCGCCAGCAGCCGCCGCGCTCTCCCTGCTTCCGGCAGGTCCTCGCCATAATTCCCGATCTGCGTCATACTGGGAGCCACGGCCACCGCCTCCACCGTAACAGTGTTCGACTCACACGATGGCATGCGGTGGCCGCCCGCTGTCAGCGACACGCCGGATAAACGGGCATACGGACACACCGAGGGACAGCGGAGGTTAAATCGCAAGCTATAGTTACCCAATTCCTCCGTATAAGCCATATCTTCCGCGTTAAGTGCACGAGGCTGGCACTGTTGTGCTAAAGATGTGGCTGATGTGCTGGGATGGGAGAGTGGGCGGGGGAACTCGCCGGCAGAGCGCGGCGAATGCGGTGCGGGCGGGGGATCATCCTCGCTTCGGCCAACTGAATGCCCCCGCAAGCCGAGTGGGACCCCGGGCTGAGTGTCACGTCTGCGGGTGACGGGAGGCCGGTGATGCTGGAGAACGTGACGTGACTGTGGCGGCACTCTAGCGCGGGATGCTGGACAGCAGGTTCCTGTCCCACACCATGACCGTGTAGGGGCCGAAGTTGTACACGCGGGCCGGACGGCCGAAGTACTTCTCTATGAGAGAACGCGGCTCCCAGTTCAGGTAGCCGGGCGCGCTGGACAGCACGATGAAGTTGGCCCGCTGTGACGCCGGGTCGTACCACGAGGGCCTGGCCAGCCACAGGTCCCGCTCCATGGTGCTCTTCAGCAGAGCCCTGACCTTGACCTGGCCGCCGGTCTCGACGGTGACGATGCTGCTTTCCCAGTAGCCGCCCAGGCCGTAGCGCAGGTGATGAGCTTCCAGCCAGGACGCGAGCTGAACGTTGTCCGGCGGCGCGGCGGGCTGGACCACCTCATGCGCGAGCCCTGCCACGTAGCCGGCCAGGACCACCAGGCCCGCCCCGTACGCGACCGCCCGCGCGCGGCGGGCGAGCGCGCCGCCGGCTCGCGCCCCGGCGGCCTGCGGGCAAGGCTGGCCGGCCAGCATCCGGGCGGCCTGCGCGCGGGGCTGGCCGGCCAGCATCCGGGCGGCCAGCGCCGCCCCGAACGGCGCGACCACGGCGATCTCGTGCGGGCCCTCGGAGCCCGCGCTGGTCAGCACGAACAGCGCGACGTTGGCCACGATGGCCACGGCCAGGACCTGGTCTACCAGGCTGGCGCCGGCGAAAAACCGCCAGGCCACGAGCAGCACCGCCAGGATGACCAGGGCGACGCTGATCATGTGGAGCACCGCGATCACGAACACGGCACCGGTCAGCCCGCGATAGTCAGCCCCGAAGATCTGCGGCACGGCCCACAGGGCGTGCAGGTTAGCCAGGATGTGGTGCAGAGTGAATTTGAACGGGATCGGGCTCAGGATGTAGCCGCCCAGCGCGCGGAGCACCCGTTCCGCCACCCAGGCCAGCCCGGCCGCCACGCCCGCCGCAGCAATCAGGGACAGCTCGTACCACCGGGCGCGGACGCCGCGGGACAAGCTGCGCTCCCGGACCGCTCCCTCGATGACCCGCGAGGCGCAGACGAGGGCCAGCGGTATCACCCCGACGATGAGCACGATCTGGTCGGCGATGAGCACCCAGGCCAGCCCCAGCGCGGTCAGGAGCGGAACGTACCAGCGCTGCGGGGCGCGGTCGAGGAATAGCAGGATCAGCAGGACGGGGACCGAGGTCCCGATGTGGCCGACGCTCAGGAGAAGGGCGGAGACACCGATGCCCAGCTGGGGCGCGAGCATGATCCCGGCCGCGATCGCCATCCTGACCACCGCGGCCCGGCTAGTGAACCCGCCCCGGGCCACCAGCACGGCCAGCAGCGCGGCCAGCGTGTAGGTCATCGCCGCCGCGATGTGAGCCGTGTTCGCGTGCACGCCGAAGATGATCTCCAGCAGGGCGTACTGCGGCAGCTCGGTGGTGTAGAACGACACGTCGGCCTTGTACCAGCCGTGCAGCAGCAGGTTGCCGTGCAGCATGTCCGACGCCTGGAGCAGGACATTGGCCTGATCGGAGTTCTCGGGCATGGTCCGCGACAGCCTGAGGTACACGGTGAACAGGGCCGCCGCGAATACCGCGAAACCGGCCGCCTCGAGGAGGCGGCGGCGCCTGACGTACCACGGACGTGGCGCGGCGTCCGGCCCCACCGCATTGCCGGACGGAGGTTCCGTCTCGGTTCCCGCGCGGACCAACCCCATGGAACGGGGAGTTTAGCGGCTCACCAGCTGGTCGCGATGTACTTGGTCTCGGTGAACTCCAGGAGCCCCTCGTGCGCGCCCTCGCGGCCGATGCCGGACTGCTTCACGCCGCCGAACGGGGCGGCCGGGTCCGAGACCAGGCCGCGGTTGAGGCCGACCATGCCGGCTTCGAGGGCCTCCGACACCCGCAGGCCACGGCTCAGGTCCCGGGTGTAGACGTAGGAGACGAGCCCGAACTCGGTGTCGTTGGCCCAGTTGATGGCGTCCGCTTCCGAGGTGAACCTGACCACGGGCGCCACCGGGCCGAAGATCTCGGTGCCGAGGATGCCCGCGTCCGCCGGGACCTGGTCGATCACCGTCGGCTGGTAGTAGTAGCCGCGCCGGTCCGGCGCCCGCCCGCCGGTGACCACCTGGCCGCCGTCTGCCGTGGCGGACTGGACCAGTTCGGCCACCTTGGTCCGGGTCGGCTCGTTGACCAGCGGGCCCACGTCGGTGCCCTCGTCCAGGCCCGGCCCGACGACCATCCGGTCCAGCCGGGCCGCGAACGCCCGGCTGAACTGGTCGGCGACCGCCTCGTGCACGTAGAAGCGATTGGCCGCGGTGCAGGCCTCGCCGCCGTTGCGCATCTTGGCGATCAGTGCTCCCTCGACGGCGGCGTCGATGTCCGCGTCCTCGAAGATGATGAACGGCGCGTTGCCGCCGAGTTCCATCGAGCAGTTCACCACCGTGTCGGCGGCCTCGCGCAGCAGGATCCGGCCCACCTCGGTCGACCCGGTGAAGGACAGCTTGCGGACCCGCGGGTCGTTCAGCATCGCCGACACCAGCGCACCGGATTTCCGCGAGGTCAGCACGTTGACCACCCCGTCGGGCACGCCGGCCTCGGCCAGCAGCCCGGCGATGTACAGCGCGGTCAGCGGCGTCTCCGAGGCCGGCTTGAGCACGACCGTGCAGCCGGCCGCCAGCGCCGGGCCGATCTTCCGGGTGGCCATCGCGGCCGGGAAGTTCCACGGCGTGACCAGCACCGAGACGCCGACCGGCTGGCGCATGACCAGGATCTTGTTGGCGCCGGACGGCGCCTGCATCAGCACGCCTTCCATCCGTACCGCCTCTTCGGCGTACCAGCGGAAGAACTCGGCCGCATACGCCGCCTCGGCCCTGGCGTCGCGCAGGGCCTTGCCGTTCTCGGTGACCATCAGCTTGGCCAGCGAGTCGGTGTTCCTGGTCATCAGCTCGAAGACCCGGCGCAGGCACTCGGCACGCTGCCGAGGCGGGGTGGCCGTCCAGCCAGCCAGCGCGCCGTGGGCCGCGGTAACCGCGTCCAGCGCGTCCTCCACGGTCCCGTCGGCCACCTCGGCGACGGCGTCCTCGGTGGCCGGGTCGATCACCGGCAGCGTGCCGCCACCCCGCCCGCCGGTCCACTCGCCGCCGATCAGCAGGCTCGTGGGTACCTCGATGCCGACCAGCTGAGCGGTGTTGCTCACCATTCCTCCAGGCTCTTCCTGACTGTCTCGGTGATCCGGTCCGCCGAGGGCAGTACGTAGTCTTCGAGCTTATCCGCGGCCGGCAGCGGGACATGGGGGGTGGTGATGCGGACCGGAGGCCCGGTGAGCGCGCCGTACGCCTCTTCGGCCACGATCGAGACGATCTCCGCGCCCCAGCCGCACAGCCGCGGATTCTCCTCGACGGTGAACAGCCGGCCGGTGTTCGCCACCTCGGCCAGGATCGTCCGTGTGTCCAGCGGGACCAGCGACCGCACGTCGACCACCGTGACCTCGATGCCGTGCTCGGCGGATAGCCGCCCAGCCGCCGCCAGCGACCGCGGCACCATCGCGGCCAGCGCGAGGATCGTCGCGTCCCGGCCCTGCCGCAGCACCGTGGCCCGGCCGAGTTCGTCGAGGACCTCGGTGCCCTCCGGCACGTCGCCCTTGCTCGCCATCAGGCCCTTGTGCTCGAAGAACACCACCGGATCGGGATCCCGGACGGCCGCGGCGAGCAGGCCCACCACGTCACGCGGGCTCGACGGGGCGACGACCTTCAGGCCCGGCACCGCCATGGCCCAGTTCTCCACCGACTGCGAGTGCTGGGCCCCGAACCGGACCCCGGCGCCGTTGGCGCACCGGACGACCAGTGGCAGCGCCAGCTGGCCGTCGGACATGTACCTGATCTTGGCCATCTCGTTGGCGATCAGGTCCCAGCAGACCGCGAAGAAGTCGCTGAACATGATCTCCGCGATCGGGCGCAGGCCGGTCATCGCGGCGCCTACCGCGGCGCCCAGGATGGCCTGCTCGCTGATCGGGGTGTCACGGACCCGCTCGGGGCCGAACTCCTCGAGCAGGCCGACCGTCGTCTTGAACACCCCGCCGGCCGCTGCCACGTCCTCGCCGAGGAATACGACGTTGGGGTCGCGGCGCATTTCCTGCGCGATACCCCAGGCCACTGCCTCGCGGTAAGTGATAACTGCCACCACGGCTCCGTTCGGTGAAAATTAATTCTCGGAATTAAAAAAGAGTCAGCTAATCACGGCGATGACCGTCGCGACCGGGACGGTCTCGCCTTGCTGCACTCGGATCTCGCTGAGCACGCCGGTGACGGGAGCGGGTATCTCGGTATCCACCTTGTCGGTGCCGATCTCGAGCAGCGGCTCGCCTTCGCTGACCGGGTCACCCACCTGCTTGAACCACTCGTTGACAGTGCCCTCGTCGACCGTCTCGCCCATCCGGGGCATGACGACGTCGGTCATCAGTTCCTCCAGGAGTTCCCGCCGTCGGCCCACACGTTGGTAAGGGCCAGTTCGAGGCGGGGCTCAGGGCCGGCCTTGGCCTCCTCGGTGGCGCGGTCCACCGCGTCCCTGGCGTTCTTGTCGATCGCGTCCAGGGTCCCCTCGTCGACCCCGCGGCCGATGAGGACCCGGCGGTAAGCGGGCAGCGGATCCCGGGCCAGCCACTCCTGTACTTCGGTGGCGGGACGGTACTTGCCGGGGTCGGCGCGGGAGTGACCGCCGTGGCGGTAGGTGATCGCCTCGATCAGGGACGGGCCCTCATTTCCCCTGGCCCGGCTGATCGCGGCTTGCGCGGTCTCGTACACCGCCTCCACGTCGTTGCCGTCCACCACGATGCCCTCCAGCCCGTACGAGGCAGCGCGGTCGGCCGCGGGCCTGGGCACCGGGGTCACCGAGCCGATCGGCGTGTACTCCATGTACTGGTTGTTCTCGCAGATGAAGACGACCGGGAGCTCCCAGATCGCGGCCAGGTTGAGCGCCTCGTGAAAGGCGCCGATGTTCGTGGCGCCGTCGCCGAGGAAGCACACTGTGACCTGCCCGGTGCCCCGGTACTTCGCCGACCAGGCCGCGCCGTTGGCGATGACCAGTTGCGCGCCGATGATCGCGTAGGCGCCGAGGATGCCGCGGGAGACGTCCAGCAGGTGCATCGAGCCGCCCTTGCCGTGCATGAGGCCGTTCTCCCGGCCCAGCAGTTCGGCCATCACCGGGGTCATCGGCGTGCCGCGGGCCAGCACGTGGTTGTGGCCGCGGTACGTGGTGAACACGTAGTCGTCGTCGTTCATCGCCTGCGACACGCCGGCCGCGACCGCCTCCTGGCCGGTGCCGAGGTGCGTCGTCCCCTTGACCAGGTTCTGCAGGAACAGGTCGTGCGCGCGCTTCTCGAACTGCCGGATCTCGGTCATCTTCCGGTACATCTCGAGCGCGGTGTCCATTTCCGGGACCTCGGGTATCGCAGTGTCCATGTTCGGCACGTGATCGCCTTATCTCTTCCCGGCGTCAGTAGGGGTTGGTGACGTAGAGGTCCTGCGCCGGGAACTTGGTCAGGACGTCGACCCCGTTCGGGCCGACCACCACCTCTTCCTCGATCCTGGCCGCCGAGTGCCCGTCGGTGGCCGGGCAGTAGGTTTCCAGGGCGAACACCATGCCTTCCTTGATCTCCAGGGGCGCGTCAAGCGAGGTGAGCCGGGAGATAATGGGGCGTTCGTGCAGGGCCAGGCCGAGACCGTGCCCGAACTCCAGGCCGAAGGCGGTCTTCTCGTCGGCCAGCCCGATCTCCTGCGCGACCGGCCACAGCCGGGCCACCTGGTCGGTGGACACGCCGGGCTTGATCATGTCGATGGCGACGTCGATCCATTCACGGGCCCGCTGGTAGGCGTCTCTTTGCGACTGGGTGGCCCGGCCGACCGCGAAGCAGCGGTAGTAGCAGGTCCGGTACCCGTTGTAAGAGTGCATGATGTCGAAGAAGGCCTGCTCGCCGGGCCGGATCATCCGGTCGGAGAAGTTGTGCGGATGCGGGTTGCACCGCTCGCCGGACACCGCGTTGATGCTTTCCACATCGTCGGAGCCCATGTCGTACAGGCGTTTGGCCGCCAGCGCGACGATCTCGTTCTCCCTGATGCCGGGCTTCAGCGCGTCCGCTATGTCCTGGTAGGTGCCGTCGACCATGGCCGCCGCGGTGGCCAGCAGCGCGATCTCGTCCCTTGACTTGATCTCCCGCGCATCCAGCATCACCTGCTGGCCGTCCCTGACGTCCACTTGCTGTCGCTGCAGCTCGAAGAAGGTGGGGACCTCGGCCCAGTCCACGCCGATCGGTTCGTTATTTATGCCGGCTTGGCTGAGGCGGTCCTTGATCTCGGCGACCTGCTTCTGGGTGAGCCCGGAGGCGGGCGGGGCAGCGCCGCGCATGGTGGTGTAGGAGGCGATGCAGTTCTCCGGCTTCAGCCACGGGCAGTACATCCGGTGGTGCACCGCGGCCGAGCCGAAGTCCCACAGCACCAGTTCGCCGGTACGGGTGTACAGCGCGTACCGGCACAGCTTGTCCCTGGTCCACTCGCCGATGGCGACGCCCGTCAGGTACCTGATGTTGTTGTTGTCGAAGACCAGCAGCGCGCCCAGCCCGGCGTTCTCCATGGCCTGGCGGGCGCGGTCCAGCCGGTAGGCGCGCAGCCGGCCGAAGTCGAGCCTCTCTTCGAAGTCGACGTTCATCCGGCCGGGCGCGGGGGCCAGGGGAAGTGCAGGTACGGCCATGGGAACTCCTGTGCTCGTCCGCTGCTCGTGCTCTGTGCTCGTGCCGGTGCACTATGCCCGTGCACTGTGCGCTTGCACCAACCATCCAATGACGTGTGCAGTGAGACTGTCAAGATTTGCGGCGGGCAGCGTGCAGTGTACGTTTACATTATGTCGGCTGGCTTCGATCCGGGGACCGGGCTCGGCCCCCGGCTGCGCCTAGCCCGCGAGGAACGGCAGATGTCCGTGCGTGAGCTGGCTCGCAGAATCGGGTGTTCGGCCAGCCTGATCTCGCAGATAGAGCGGGGAGTCTCGGTCCCTTCGGTCGGCGTCCTGTACTCGCTGGCCGCCGAGCTGGACAGCTCACTGGACCACCTGCTGTTCGGCTCGGACCAGCGGCGGCCGGCCCCGGCCAGCAAGCCGGCGGCCAGCGAGCCGGAGCCCGGGCCGAGCGGGCCGGCGGCCCGCGAGACGGAGCCCGGGCCGAGCGGGCCGGGCATCGTCCAGCGCGCCGACGGCCGGAACATCATCGACCTGGCCAGCGGCGTGCGCTGGGAGCGGCTCACTCCCGGCGCGGACGCCATGACCGACTTCCTCGAGGTGATCTACTCCCCCGGCGGCCACTCCACCGACGAGCGCCGCCCGCTGCGGCACGACGGCCGCGAGTATGGCCTGGTCATCAGCGGCAGGCTGCAGGCCAACGTGGGCTTCGAGAGCTACGATCTCGGCCCGGGCGACTCGATCGCCTTTGACTCCTCGACGCCGCACGAGTACCTGAACAAGACCGGCGAGCCGGCGCACGCGATCTGGGTCGTCGTCCACTCCGAGCCCGGCCGCGCGTGATCGCTCGTCAGGGCAGCCGGCGCAGGAGGGCGTCGGCGGGTTCGGCGACCCGGATGCGGATGCGGCCGTCGACGGCCAGGATGCCGTTGGGGCGGGCCATGACCGGGCTGAGCTCGAGCTCGGCGATCTGCGGCAGGTCCTCCACCATCCGGGACACCCGCAGCAGCAGGTCCCGCAGCGCGGTCAGGTCCGCTGGCCCGTCGTGGCCGCGCCCGAGCAGTCCCGGGGCCTGTACCGAGCGGATCAGGTCGTCCGCGTCGGCGTCGGTCAGCGGGGCCAGGCGGGCGCCGCGGTCAGCCTGCCCATCGACGACGGCAACACCTGTCCCGAACATCATCAGCGGGCCGACTACCTGCTCGTGCAGCACGCTGATCGTCACTTCGACACCGTCGGCGACCAGCGGCTGGACGATGACCCCCGCCAGCCGGCCGCCGAACGTCTTCGTCAGCACGCCGAACCCGCGCCGGACCGCATCGGGACCGTGCAGTCCGGTCAGCACGTCGCCGGCGTCGCTGGTGCGCAGGAGGCCAGGCACGTCCGCCCGGAGCGTGACGGGACCGGCGAACCGCGCGGCCGCCGCGACGGCGGCGTCCTCGGTGTTGACCCCGATGCTGTCGGCCAGCGGCACGCCGTAGCAGCCGAACAGCTCGACGGCGGCGTCCTGGGGCAGCCAGCCACCCCGGGAGGGTTCGGCGAGAAAACCAGCGACCAGCTCCCTGGCCCGGTCCTGGCGCAGGCCGTCCAGGTCGGGCACCTGTCCGGGCGGGGACGCCCGCCAGATGCCGTAGCGGGCGGCGTGGCCGAGGGCGACCGCGGCGGACATGGGATAGGCGTAGGCCGGAACGGCAGCGGATTCCCCGTCCGGGGCCGGCAGCAGCCGGACCACTTCGAGCTGGTCCATCACCGCGGCGGCGATCGGCACCGGCAGCCGCGCGGCGCCCACCTCGGGAACCAGGTCGCCGCCCGCGGTCGTGGCCGTCAGCGCCAGCACCACGTCGACCCCCGGGTCGGCGCCGACCAGCTCCAGGCTCCGGCGGAAGCTGCCGGGCGTGACGAGCAGGGTGGTATCGACCGGCCCGGCCACCTCGGCGAAACCGCCGAGCAGCTCCCGCAGGGCCCGCTGGGTGTCCCCGGTCAGGTCCGCGATCTGCAGGCCCGCGTCGGCGCACGCGTCGGCGGCGAGCACCACGCCGCCCCGGGTATTGGACACCACGCCGACCCGGTCACCTGCGGGCACCGGCTGGACGGCCAGCAGCGCCGCGGCGTCCAGCAGCTCGCCCAGGTCGGCGACGGCGATGATGCCGGCCTGCTCGAACAGGGCCCGCCTGGTGACCAGCGGGGTCGCCGCCTTGGCGGCGCGCGCCCCGGCCAGGCGCTGGCCCGTCGCGGACCGGCCCACGTCCACGGTCAGGACCGGCATGGTGCGGCCCACGCGGCGGGCGGTGCGGGCGAACTTGGGCGGGTTCCCGATCGATTCCAGGTACAGCAGGGCCAGCTTGGTCTGCTCGTCGAGCTCCCACCACTGCAGCATGTCGGTACCGGACACGTCGTCTTTGTCGCCGAACGAGACCAGGGAGGAGAGCCCGATACCCAGCCGGGACAGGTGCTCGAGCAGGACGAAGCCGGTGCCGCCGGTGGACTGCAGGGCCAGGCCGGCCGTTCCCGCCCTGGGGTGGCGGGCCGCGAACGTCGCGTCCAGGCCGATGCTCGGGTTGGCCACGCCGTAGCTGGCCGGCCCCACCATCCGCATGCCATGGCGGCGGCAGATGCCGAACAGTTCCGCGCGGGCCTCGCCGCCGAGTCCGGCGGCCAGCACCACCAGCGCCTTGACTCCCCGCCGCCCGCATTCCTCGGCGACGCCGAGCACGGCCGGCGCCGGCACGGCGATGACCGCCAGGTCGACGTCGTCGGGCAGGACGGCCGCGGACGGTAGGCATGCGATACCGTCCAGTTCGGCCGCGTGCGGGTTGACCGCGTATACCTGGCCGGCGAAACCGCCGGTAATGATGTTCCGCAGGATGGTGCGCCCAACCGACCCGGGGCGACGGCTCGCGCCGACGACCGCGACCGAGGCCGGAATCAGCATGGGCCGCATGCTTGCCACGTCGGCCGACCGCTCCCGCACGGCGACCGTATCGCGGTAGGTGCCCAGGGCGGCATCTGTCTCGTCGGACGGCAGCGGAAAGGTGATGTCGTACACGCCATCCACCAGCGAGCGCTGTGCCGGGAGCCCAGCGTCGGCGAACACGCGCAGCATGGCCGTGTTCTCGGTCAGCGTCTCCGCGGTGAAGGCACGGAACCCGCGGCCGCGGGCCAGCGAGACCAGGTGCTCCAGCAGCAGCATGCCGATGCCGTGGCGATGCAGGTCGTCGGCGACCGTGAAGGCGACCTCGGCCGAGCGGGATCCGGCGCCGGCCTGCTCGTAGGTGCCGCAGCCGACCACCTCGCCGTCCAGCACGGCCAGCAGCGCCGCGTGGTCCGGCCCGGGTTCGCGGCATACCCGGCGCGCCTCCTGCTCGGCCACGATCGGGCTCACGCTGAAAAATCGCAGGTAGAGGTTGTCCGGGGAAATCTTGGCGTGCATGTCCCGCACCGCGGTGAAGTCCGCTGGCCGCGCGGGCCGGATCTCGATCGTGGTGCCGTCGGTCAGCAGCGCGTACGCGCTGTCCTCCGCGTGCCCGCTCATCGTCGCATGGTCCCTTCCTTCAGGTAGCGCACATGCCATGACAACGCCTCGCTGAGCAGGTGGGGGGTGTGTTTGCCCGGTCCGGTGGCGGCCGCTCGGTCGAGGTAGTCCTGCAGCGCGGGCTGGTAATCGGGGTGCGCGCAGTGGTTGATGATCTGCTGGGCGCGGCGCCGCGGCGGCAGGCCGCGCAGGTCGGCGACGCCCTGCTCGGTGATGATGACATGCACGTCGTGCTCGGTGTGATCGACGTGGCTGACCATCGGCACGATGCACGAGATCGCCCCGTTCTTGACCGTCGACGGGGACAGGAACATCGCCAGGTAGGCGTGGCGGGCGAAATCGCCGGACCCGCCGATGCCGTTTTGCATGCTCGAGCCCATGACGTGGGTGGAGTTCACGTTGCCGTAGATGTCCGCCTCCATCATGCCGTTCATGGCCAGGCAGCCTAGTCGGCGTATCACTTCGGGGTGGTTGCTGATCTCCTGCGGGCGCAGAATGATCTTGTCGCGGTAGGCCGCGATGTCCGCGCGCAGCTCGGCCAGGCCGTCTTCGCCGAGGGAGAAGGCCGTCGCCGAGGCCACGGTCATGGTGCCTGAGCGCAGCAGCTGCAGCATCCCGTCCTGGACCACTTCGGTGTAGGCGGTCAGCGGCGCGAACGGGCCGCCGTCGAGCCGGCCGAGTACCGCGTTGGTGACGTTACCCACGCCGGACTGAAGCGGCAGCAGCCTGGCCGGCAGCCGCCCGTACCTGACCTCGTGCGTCAGGAAGTCCAGAACGTGACCGGCGATCAGCTGGGAATCGCCGTCGGCCGGCCGGGACGGCGTGGGGTAATCCGGGTGGTCGGTCGGGACGACCGCGATGATCTTTTCCGGCGGGCAGCGCAGGTGAGGCACGCCGATCCGGTCACCGGCCCGCAGGATCGGGATCGGCGTGCGATCCGGGGGCAGGGCGGTGCCGTAGTAGATGTCGTGCATGCCGTCCAGTTCGGCGGGCTGCCAGGCGTTCACCTCGAGGATGGCCCGGTCGGCCTGGTCGAGCCACGTGTTGTTGTTGCCGGCCGAAGAGGACGGGATCAGCGCGCCGTCCGCGGTGACGCCGGTCACCTCGATCAGCGCGATATCCAGGTGACCGAAGAAGCCTTCCTCGACCATCTGCGCGACGTGCGACAGATGCACGTCCAGGTACTCCAGCGTCCCGGCGTTGATCTTGGCGCGGGTCACCGGGTCGGACTGGTAGGGCATGCGCAGGTCGATTCCGTCCACGGCCGCCAACGCGCCGTCCAGCTCAGGTGCGGTGGACGAGCCGGTCCAGACGCTGACCGCGAAACGATCCCCGCGCGCAGCCGCGTCGGCGGCACGGCGGACAAGCGCGGCCGGCACCGCCTTGGGGTGGCCGAAGCCGGTGAAGCCGCTCATCCCGACGTGGTCGCCGGGCGCGATGAACGCCGCGGCGTCCTCCGCCGACATCACCTTGGCCGCAACGGCCTGGCTTTGAATACGTGTCCGGACCGTCATCCGCCCTCCCGCCCGCGCGCGGACATCACGGCGACCCGCCGCCCGCAGCGCCCCTCATGGCCGACCGCTCCAGGGCCGGTGCCCTCGGTCAGACGACAGAGTACGGCAGTCCGCCGCCGGGCCCGCCGGGAGCGGAGGACCCTCGCGGGCGGGACCTTCGCCTCTTTCCGGGGCCAGGCCTCGCGACGTGGGATAAGAAACGGCCGAGCGGCCCCGGAGCCCCGGCTCGTTCCCCTGGGAGATCACATGGGCGAAGTATCGTACGCAGCGCAGACACCGCTGTCGTTCCTGGAGCGATCGGCTCGCGTGTGGCCGGACAAGGTGGCCGTGATCTA
>Ga0208696_1001506_pt1 | contig 13685 bp, 8 predicted proteins | sample Sb_taG_9_FD_187711 | JGI IMG/M metagenome (GOLD analysis project Ga0208696, IMG submission 187711) | Peat soil microbial communities from Weissenstadt, Germany - Sb_50d_b_LC metaG (SPAdes) (version 2) | ecosystem: Environmental > Terrestrial > Soil > Wetlands > Peat | place: Germany: Weissenstadt...
CGCGGGGGTGTGGTGATCGGGGCCGTTCTGGCGCGGCAGTTGGGCGCCGACCTCGACGTGGTCCTGTCCCGCAAGCTGCGCGCGCCGGCGCAGCCGGAGTTGGCCGTGGGTGCCATTGGCGAGGATGGGCAGGTCTACCTCAACCGCGACACGCAAGACGCCCTCCGCCAGTGTCAGGACTATCTCGAAGACGAGCGCCGCCATCAGCTGGCCGAGATCGCCCGGCGCAAGACGCTGTTCCGCGCCGCCCGGCCGAAGGCCCCGGTGGCAGGCCGCTCGGTCATCGTGACCGACGACGGCATCGCCACGGGTGCGACCATGATCGCGGCGCTGCACGTGGTCAAGGCGGAGGGGGCCCGCGAGGTCCTCGTCGCCGTGCCGGTCGCCTCCCCGGCCCGGCTCGCGGAAGTGGGCACCTGGTGTGACGACGTGGTCTGCCTGCTCGCCCCGGAGGACTTCTGGGCCATCGGCCAGTTCTACGAGGACTTTACGCAAGTCGCGGACGCGGAGGTCGTGGCCCTGCTGCGCGAGTTCGCCCCCGCGACCCGGGGCGCGGCAGCCACCGCCTGATCGGCCCAGGGGTCCTCCGGAAAGCTCCCATCGCCCCGGTACTCGGGGAACGGGGAACATGGTCAAGCCCGACGTCGTGGCCCCCGGCCAGTGGTACACCGCCCCCGCCGCCCGGAACACCCAGGCGCGACTGGACTCGTCGGGCCACTATCGCCTCTTCAACGGCACCAGTGCCGCCACGCCTTACTGTGCCGGCGTCGTCGCCCTGCTCATGCAGAAGAAGCCGGACATTACCCTGGGGGAGATCAAGAACCTCCTCAAGAAGTGCGCCACGCAGGACGACTTCACCGGGAAAGTGCCCAACCCCGATTGGGGCCATGGCAAGCTCGACCTCAAGGCCCTCGAAAAAATGATTGCCGAGGTCTCGCACCCCAAACGCCCGCCGAAGTGAGGCCAATTGGGGCTTGTCGAAGCCGTCGCGCCTCCGCCGGTCCGGAGGGCTGGGACGAGCCAGGCCATCACGTCTAGCTGGCCAGTGGGATCACGCCGTCCCAGCCGGGGGGCGGCGTGTGGTTGTGCTGGATGATGAACCCGGTCAGGATATCCTTACCCAGGTCCCGCGGCGGCACCCGCTGACAGCTGGTTCAGATAGGGGTGCTCGACGATCAAGCCCCGCTCACCGCTCTCGTCCGGCCGGGTATCGATCAGGACGGCGAACTGTTTCCGGGTCCACTCGTACCTCGTGGAACCGCCCAGGTCGGTCGTCATCACCAGGACGCCAACGGGCTCGGAATCTTGGGGGCCGGGGCCGGGGACCGGGACGCTGAAGGCGACCGTCCAGGCGTTGTTGCCCTTCCGCCGGTAGACCATCGACCGGTGGGGTCGGGTGATCGGTCTCGGCGGCGACTGTCCCTTCGGAAGGTTGAAGCCCAGCCCGTGGAAGTAATCGCGGTAGCCGAAGTACTTGTGCAGGAAGCGGTCATCGGTCGGGCTGCACGCACGCTGGTAGCCGTGGCGGTCGTACACGGCCCACAGCGACGCCTGGGCGTCGGGGGCGAAGCGTTCGGCCCAGAAGGCGCGTCGTTCGTTGATCCACTGGGCCAGTTCGGCGCAGGCCTTGGGGTCTTGCTCCAGGTCAGCCCCCTGCGCGAGGCGCCGGCGCAGGTTCGCATCGAGGGCCTCCTGTTCCAGGATGCCCCAGCGCTTCTCGACCTGGAGGGCAAAGCGCCGGGCCACCGACCGGGCGGCGAAGTGGTCGCTTTCGAGGGCCCGGTCGATCACCTCGCGCTGCGCCGTGGCGACCGTGGCCCGGAATAGCCAGCCCGCGATGAGGGCCATGATCAGCATCACCAGGACCGGCCCCAGCGCACCAAGCACCAGCAGCGGCCGCCGCGCGCGCCTCAGCGACCGGGCGTCCAGGGCGCTCAGGACGGCCTGCACGTTCGGGTAGCGCTGGGCCGGGTTGACGGCCAGGCAGCGATCGACAATGTCGGCGAGCGTGCGGTCCACCCCGGGGACGCTCCGGTGTCCCGAGGCTCGCGGCACCTGCCGCAGGAACGACCGGTAGCGCTCCAGACGTTCCTCGAGTCGGCCCGGCTTGAGGACCTCGGCGGCCCCCGCCGCGGTCCGGTGAGGCGGATCCCCCGTGAGCATGCGGTACAGCAGCGCCCCCAGGGCGTAGACGTCCCAGCGGGCGTCGGGCACGGCCTTCAGGTCGGCCTGCTCCGGGGCCATGTAGAACAGGGTGCCCAGCGCCGGCGAGTGCTCGTGGGTGAGGCGCGATTGGCCGAAGTCGGCCAGCCGGGGTTTGCCGTCCTGGTCGAGCATGATGTTGGCTGGCTTCAGATCGCAGTGCAGGATCCCCTTGCCGTGGGCGTGGACGAGGCCGACCGCGACGTCGCGCACCAGGCCCACGGCCTCACCGACGGTGATCGGGCCGCTCAGGAGCCGCCCCTCCAGCGAGCCGTGCTCCATGTACTCCATGACGTAGTACGGGGGGTCGGAGTCCCACCCCACCGCCAGCAGTTGCACCACGGAGCGGTCGCCGAACAGGTGCCGCAGTTTCTCCACCTCGCGCGACAGCAGCGACCAGTCGAGGCCGCCCCGCCGGTGGTAGTACTTGATGGCCACCCTGCGGCCGCTGTTGCTGTCCGTGGCCACCCAGACCTCGCCGAAGGCCCCGCGCCCGAGGAACTTCTCCTGCTCGTAACCAGGCACCCGGAGCGGGGGGCGCAACGTCTGCACACTCAGCTGCTGGGAGTGCCGGCGCTCGGTTTCTCCCATCACGGGTGTCAAATCATCGCTCATTGGCAACTCGACCGGGCCAGGAGAGGGTCTCCCATTAAGCCGCTCGCTCAGTTCGTGTGGGGCATCTTCGTCGAACTCGGAGCGCGATCGCGCGGAAGTCGTTGCAAGTCACGGGCCAATCCCGGCCCGGGAACGCCAGGGCAACGCCCCGATGAAAGACGGGGCGCCGCATCGTCCCAAGGGTGCGGCCCCGCCAACAATTCGGGTGCCGTAACGATTTCCGCGACCGACACCGCTGACTCAGCCCTCGCCGGTGGTGTGCGGAATTCGCCCCGCGGCGCGGGCGCAAGGGGCGCAACCGGCACAACTTTCCCGCTCCATTTCGTGGTCGGGAGAGTGACGTCGGCTTTTGCTCCGCTCCCGATCGATCTAAGCCCTTTAGAAATCAGGACTTGGGCGAAGGACCCGGCTGCGGGACCGATCAATGGGCGTTTGGCACACTCTTCGCTTCTTGGAATCACCAATGGATAGGGCCCTCTTCGCGATCGCACCGCGGGGCGGGATGGGGGAGTTATTCCCCGACGGCCCAGTCCAGACCCGCCTCGGGACCATCACCCCTGTGAGAACCGGGCCTCAGCGTTGGACCGTCCCTGCGTTACTGTCGTTACTGACGAAGGAGTTCCCCATGAGTCGGCAACCGCCGTTCCGGCCGGCGTTCCGCCGGTTGACACTCTCGGCGCTCATCGTGGCCCTGGTTGCGTGGTCGGCCCCCGTGGCGCTGGCCGACAACCTCGACCTGGGGCTGGTCAAGAAGGCGCCCGAAATCCTCAAGTTTCTAAAGGACAAGGGGTACAAGAACGTCGGCGTCCTTCACTTCCAGCTTCAAAAGGGCCGCGGCAAGGCGACCTACACAGCCGGGCCGATCAACAGCAACATGGCGTCGCGGCTGGAGAACGCCTTGCTGATGGAGATCGACCCGAACAACCCGGTGGGCATCATCCGCGACGCCAGCGCCGTCGCCGCCGCCAAGGCGCCCAACAAGCACTGGTCCGAGAGCGACCCCAAGCAGCGGGCCGCCCTGTTCGAGTACTCCTACCCCCTGGCCTGGGGCAACGAGACGGTGAAGGCCGACGCCTTCCTGCTTGGCCGCGTCAAGCTCAGCGAGGACAACCGGACGACGACCGTGCTCATCGCCTGCTTCGATCACAAGGCGGAAAAGGAACACGAGGTCTGCACGATCGAGGCGAAGACCGACCGCAGCATCCTGGCCGACGCCGGCCAGAGCTACGTCCTGTCGCGCAGCCTGGTGAGGAAGCGGAGCGCCGAGGCCAAGGATGGCGACAGCCTGGACCAACTGATGAACAACGACGCCGCCGACAGCGCCAAGAACCGCGATGACAAGAAGGGAAGCGGCCTGGCCAACGAGTACCTGGACTTCGAGGTCTACTACGACGACGAGCCCCAGCCGGTCACCGGCGACCCCGGCGAGGGCGGCGAGCTGCGCATCAACCCGCCGCGGACCGGGCAGACGGTGATGTTTCGGGTCCGGAACAAGACCCCGGACGACATCGGCGTCGTGGCCTACGTCAACGGCAAGAGCACCCTGGAATACATGACCGACTCGGCCGACCGCTGCCGCCGTTGGGTCCTGCCGGCGGACGGTCCGAGTTACTGGATCCGTGGTTACGTCGATGAGAACGACGTGCTCACGCCGTTCCGGATCGTCGGCCCCAACGACGACCTCGTCAAGAACGAGTTGGCGGACAAGCTGGGGCTCATTGAAGTGGTCGTCTTCCTCAAGAACGTGGGACCTCCCCCCAAGGAGGAAATGCTGGTCAGCCGCCACCTGAACCTCCGCAAACTGTCGCCGCACTACCAGAAGAAGGTCGGCGCCACCAAGAAGCCGAAGACGGCGGCCGAGGCCCGGAGCCTGGCGTTCAAATCGACAGGGCTGAAGGTCCCGGTCAAGTCGCGCTCGATCGGCGATGGGGAGGCCGGCTACATCGTTCCCGACCCGGAGCTGCGCGAGCCGCTGCAAATCCAGCAGCTCGAGTTCCCCAACCCGAGCCCGGTCGCCGCCCCCATCGTCATCCGCTACAACGATCGGCTCGCCAACTGAGAGTCTGTTTTCCAAGCCGCTTGCGGCTTAGCGCTCCCGCTAAGCCGCAAGCGGCATCTTCCTGGGAGTTTCATTCATGACTGGCTACCGTCTGTTCCGCCCGCCGTGGCTGCGACCGCTGGCCGCCGTGGCGCTGGCCCTCGGCCTCTGCGCCGGCACCGCGCGCGCCGACCACCTGGACGACCGGCTCAACGCCCAGGCCCCGAAGATCGTCGAGGCCCTCCGCAAGCAGGGGGTCAAGAACGTCGGCGTCCTCCGCTTCCGCGTCAAGGAAGGCAACCGGGCGGAGACCTTCAGCGCCGGGCCGCTCAACGGCAACCTGGCCGCCCGCCTCGAAAACGCCCTGGTCATGCATGCCGGCGACGACGACACGGACGCCCTGGGCGTCATCCACGACGCCGGCCGAGAGGCGGCGCGACACAAGGTCGGCAAGTGGCACGACAACGAGGCCGAGCAGCGCAAGCTGTTCGCCATCGACACCTACCCCCTCGCCTGGGGGACCAAGAAGGTCAAAGCCGACGCCTTCCTTAGCGGCCTGGTCAAGGTGTCATCCGACTACAAGCAGGGCAGCGTCGTCATCGAGGAGTTGCGGGGCCCGGGAAAGGTCGAGAAGCTGGCCGAGTTCCCCTTCGAGGGTGACCCCGCCCTGCTGACCGACCTGGGAAAGTCGTACTCCCTCGGCAAGCGCAGCCTGGCCGCCGCGCGCACGGCAGCGAAGACCCGGGCACTGGTGTTCGAGGCGGTCAAGAAGCGCGACGAGGGTCAGGCCGACGGTGACGACCCGCTCCAAACCAGGGACACCATTGAGGTCGGCGGCGTCGAGTTCCAACTCCTCAGCGCCGGCAAGGCCGTGCCGAACGACTCGAAGGACACGGCGGGCGCGGGCCCGGGCTATCAACTCCAGTCCCCCGAACAGGGCCAGGAGATCGTCTTCAAGATCACCAACAAGACGGAGAAAACGCTCGGGGTGGACGTGAAGCTCAACGGCACCAGCCTGTTCCTCGAACAGACCGACGAGCCGGCCAACTGCCGCGTCTGGGTCCTCAAGGCCGACGACACGCATCGCTCGTACTCGCTACGGGGCTACTACCTCCAGGAGGGTGACGGGGACAAGACCAAGCTCGCCCCGTTCAAGGTGCTGGTCGGCGACGAGGCCCAGAAGGCGCGCGAGGACATGAGTGGGCAGCTGGGGGACAAGGTCGGCACGATCGCCGTCACCGTGTTCGAGGAGGGCGACCAGGGCGGGACCGAGATCCTCGTCAGCAACCGCGGAGTCAAGAAGCACCAGGAGAAGGCGGCCCGCGCGGACCGCGCCACGCTGCAGCGCAGCCTCATGAAGGCCGGGCACCTCAAGAGGGACCCCGTCAAGCGCGAGTTGATCGTGGCCGACAAGGAGGCGATGAAGGAGACGGAGGACGGTCTCCTCAAGAGCGTCGATTTCCAGCGCAGGCCCGTGGCGATCGGCTCGGCGACCATTACCGTCGTCCCGAAGACCACGACTACCTCCCCAGATTCTCCGAATTGAAAAGGGTTAGTCCCGAGGCGGGTCCCGGCGCGCCCCGCGCTGCGCCGGGACCCAGTCGTCCCTGTCAGCCGCGTGGCTGGCGTTCGAGAAGGAACCCCATCCATGGACACGTCGCGCTTCCCCTCTCTGGCCGGGCTGATCGCCGTCAGCCTCCTCGCCCTTTTGCCTGTGGCCCGCGCTGAGGACCCCGACCCCCCCGGGCCGCGCGAGTTGAAGACACTGCGGGCCCTGCTGGTCCTCGACACGAACAGCAACCTGGCCGCGAGCATCGAGCACGACAGGAAGAACATGAAGGTGTTGCTGGAGGAGTACGTACCGGCCGAGCGGCGGCGGATCGACTACCTCGAAGGGGCGAAGGTGACGCGGGAACAGGTGCTCAAGTATTACCGCGACCTCAAGGCCGGCCCGGACGAGGCGCTGCTCTTCTTTTACGCCGGTCACGGCGCCATCGACGCGAATGGGGCGCACGTCTTCCAGCCGCAAATGGGCAAGACGCCCGCGCTGACGCGGGGCGAGGTCCGCAAGGCGATGGAGCAGAAGGGGGCCGGCCTCGTCCTGCTGCTGACCGACTGCTGCAGCACGCGCATCCGGGGTTGGCCGAAGGCCAAGACCCGCGAGCCGCGGACCAAGGTGGAGATGCACCCGGTCCTGCGCTGCCTGTTCTTCCAGCACCGCGGCACGGTGGACGTCACCGCCGCCGAGGACGGCATGGGCTCGTACGGGGACGAGCATCACGGCGGCGTCTTCACCAGCGCGCTGGTCACCCTCCTCGAGGGCGACCTGAAGCCGTTGGACACCAACCGGGACAAATTCGTGTCGTGGAAGGAGTTTTTCCCGCTGCTGTCCCGGGAGACCGAGAGGGAGTTCAAGGGCTTCGCGGCACGGGCGCGGGCCAATAACGAGCTGGTCGAACAGAGCACGCAGCGGCCGCGCTACTTCACGCTGGCGGAGCCGGCGGCGAAGGGGCCGGATGCCGACGCGAGCAAGACCTACGCCGTCGTCAGCCTCCGCAACGACAGCGGCAAGCCGGTGCGCTACCGCTACCGCTGGTCGGGCGAGAAGGAGTGGAAGGAAGGGACGATCCCGGAGCAAGGCCGGGTCGTCCACGAGCTGGCAGTGGCCGAGGGGGCGAAGGTGCCGGACTTCGAGATCGAGGCGGGGGCCAACTCCGAGTCGGGGAAAGCCACCCTCAAGCCGGCGAAGTGGACCGGTAAGGGCCGGCCGTCTTACAAGGACGGCCAGAAGTATGACATCACCTTGAAGTAGTCGGGTCTCCCTTGCTTTCCGTCACGGCTTCCGCAGGTCGGACAGGTCAGCGGGGAACCCTTCCCTCGTGTTGTCGATCAGTCGGACGTCGCGTGTCCGGGCGCCGATCCGGATGCCCACCCGGCTCGGCGGCTTCCGCGTCTCGCGGAGCCGGTTCTCGGCGAGGGTGATGGACTCGGTCTCGCCCTGCACGTCGATGCCGACACCGTTGGCGGGGCCGCTAGCGACGATGCGGTCCTTCTCCAGCCGGTGCGGTGCGGGGCGAACGCTTGGCCGCGCTCCGGGCGGAACAGGGCATGGTTCAATACCGGGCGGTTTCGGGTGACAGTGGCTGTGGCGGCACGTTTCCAACGTGCCGTATCCCACCGGCACGTTGGAAACGTGCCGCCACAGCCACTGTCACCCCGATTTGAACCATGCCCGGAACAGCACCAGGATGTCACCACCGGAAGAAGCGATACGGGTCGTCCCATTCCTCCGGGGTGTCGAGGTAAAGTCCATCCAGCCAGCGTTCCTCGCTCCTGGACGCCTCCACGCGGTTCCGAAAGCGGGCCAGGAGCGGCGTGGACCCGGCGGCCCCCATGTTCGCCGCCAGCCGTGTGACGAGGCCCGAGGCGCGCCGGAAGGTCCGCTTCAGGTTCGTTTGCTTCTTCGGGTCGAACTGCCAGGGGACGAACTGGCACAAGACGACGTTGGCGTTGTCGGCCTTCGCCAGGATCCCGTTGCCGAGGACCGTCGCCCCCGCGGTGACAAGGGGCAGTTCCCGCGGGTCGCGGTTGTGGACGTCCGCGGGCCCGATCCCGACGAGCAGAGACTTCTCGCCGGGAGGCTCGAAGTACGCCGCGATGTGCTCCCCCTTCTTCATCCCGACCCTGGACGGCAGGAACGCCTCGGCTTCCGCCCCGTCGAGCCCGAGCGCCAGGACGTGACCGCCTTCCTTCAGCCACTTGCCGAGCGCCGCCGCGTCGCCGGCCAGCTCCTTTCCGCCGCCCGGACCGACGATCAGCACGCGGTCGGCCGCCAGTTCGTCCTTCGCGTAGGAGGTCAGGGACAGCCCGGCGGATTCCAGGTGCTTCTTCCCGGCGGGGTCGCCGACGTAGAGGGCCTTGCGCCGGGGCAACGGCTTCCAGCCCGAGACGTAGCGGAGAATGTTGCGGGCCAGGGCGTCGGCCGCCGGCTCGCCTTCCGTGCGTCCCGTCACGTCCGCCTGGCAGAACAGCACCATCCCTTGGCCCTCGCGGTACTCCAAGAGCGGGCTGTACTGCAAGCCGTAGCCGCCGTCGAGGACCGGCAGGAAATCGCCCCGCGCCGGCTTCTCGATGAGTACGGAGGCGACGTTGCCGCGGCAGCCGCAGCGCCAGGCCCGCGGCACCTCGATGCCGCACCAGCGCACCGTGGGGCCGTATCGCGGCCGCAGCGTGTACTTCAGCCGTGGCGGCAGGAGCGTCGCCTCGCCGCGCCAGTCGCGCAGGTGGTCCGCTTCGAGTCCGGCCAGCAACGGGTGATCCGGCACGCGCCGGAAGACCTGCCGCAGGCCGTACTCCGCCACCCGGAAGCCGAAGCGCTCTTCAAGGACCTTCGCCGCCTGCTCGAACACGATGACTTTCAGCCCGTCGCGCACGCGGCCCACGTCCGGCCCCGGCCCGCCGCTCGTCAGCGCCTCCTTGCCGACGATCAGCACGTCGTAGCCGGACAGGTCCGCGGTCGCCTCCACCTTCCGAAACCGGACGTCCAGGCCAGTCAGCAGCCTGGCCGTCTCGCCCTTGGGGTCGAGCAGTGCGATCTTCAGGTCCGCCCGCAGATCGGCCGGGCCCGGCAGGACGTTGACGGTGAAGGAGTCCTTCTGAGTCTCTCCAGTGCTGAACCGAACCGTTGCGGTGAGTTCGTAGTTGCCGGCGGCCAGCGTGGCCGGCAACTCGAAGCGCAACGGGACGCGTTCCTGCTCGCCGATCCCAACGGAGACCTTCTTGTTGCCTCCGGAGGGCCGGGGCAGGCCGAGCGACCACTCGCACTCGCACGCCACGGTTTCGCGGGAATTGTTGATGACGATGAGCTGCTTTTCGACCGTCTCGCCCGGACGGAAGTTGTGGTCCTTGCTCGTGAAGTTGCCGGACTGACCGCCGACGTAGGCCAGCAACGGCCGGTTGTTGCGGAGCAGCGCCTGCGCCGCCGTCGTCGGCACCCAGTCCGAAGGCTCCCCGTCCACGCTCATCCACCCCTGCCGCGGCTGGACGTAGTCCGGGCTGAACCCCGGCTTTTGCAGATTTTCCCAGTCTACTTTCAACTCTTTCCGCCGCCGGTCCACGCCGTCGCGCAATTTCCAGAAGGCCGCGTATTCCCACGGCGAATTTGCGGAGATGCCCCAGGTGCGATGTGTACGCCAGTTGTCGGTGATGTATCGGGCGAAGACCTCCTGCCGGTCGTCGAAGTCGCTCGACCCGACGGGGTGCGGGTAATCCCAGCGGTGCCAGAGGTTGCCGGCCCGGAACTGCCTCGCCTCCCAGCGGAGGTCCTGTTTCTCCGCCTCGCCGACCCGGAAGGCCCGGTCCCCGAGGAACTGGGCGTTCCACTCGGCGAGGCAGAACTCCCACGGCACCTTGGCGCTGCCCCACTCGCGCTGGCCCTTGTACCAGCCGCGGTACATCGCCCAGTCCCAGGTGAACGGCACGCCGTACTCGCACGGGAAGACCGGCTTGACGCCCTTGGTGGCCCAGTGCTCGAACCAGTCGGAGACTTCCTGGATCGGCACAAAATTCAGATAGAAATTAACCGTGTGCATCGAGCCCAGGTTGCCCGACGAGTGATGGTAGACGATCCGGCCCGGGTCCAGGGCGCTCACGAGGGCCTCGGCGCGCAGCGCGAGCTTCGCGTTGTTTCGACTCCAGGTATCGTCGCGCGGGTCCTTGATCCCGTCGATCAGGTCGGGATTCATGTCCTCGTCGTAGCCGGTGGCGTTGTGGCTCATGCTGTAGAACACGACCGACGGGTGGTTCTGCGCCGCGCGGACGTAGAACTCCGCGTGGCGCGCGTAGCCGTTGGCCCGGTCGGCGTCCGCGGCCTTCCAGTCGTAGTGGGCGAAGTGGGGCTGCGAAAAGGCCACGAGCATCCCCACGTCGTCCGCGGCCCGCAGCACTTCCGCGAAGCTAACGTGGGAGCCCGGCTCGCAGCCGTAGTTGTGGGTGTAGACGAAGTTGATGCCGAAGCCCTGGAAGCGCTTCATCGTGTCGCACGCGCCCTCGTAGCTCGCCGCCCGGGGGCCGAGTTGCGCGCTTTCCAGCGGGACGGCGGAGAGGTGGATGCGGCTGCCGTTGAGGAAGAAGTCCCGGCCGTCGATCCAGAACTCGCGGAACCCGCAGCGCACGGGATGGTAGGCATCCAGCAGCTTGCCTCCGGCATCGACCAGCGAGACCTCGGCGTTGAACGTGTTCCCAGGCGTATGGAGGTCCCAGAGCTTTTGAGGCTTCCATTTCTCGGTGACGGCGATGCGGCCGCCCTTCAGGTCGCTCGCCTTGAACGCCTTGCTCGCGAATTCGCGGACGGTGCGGCCGTCCTGCTCGATCTTGACGCGAAGGGCGAACGATGCGTCATCGGCGAGGCCCTCGAGCGCGGCGCTGACCGTGACCTCGCCCTTGCGAACCGACGTGTCGATCTTCACGTCGGCGACGCGCGCGGCGGAGGGCGTGGCGGCGAGGTAGACATCGCCGCAGAGGCCGCGCCGTTCCACCGAGCCCTTCACCTCCCTGGCCGAGTTGGTGTCGGTGTAGGAGAGCAGGACGCCTTTGAGCGGCAGGGCCACCACGAGGAGGCTGAGGACGTGCTTGCCGCCGGGGCGGCACGCGGCGGTGAGGTCCACCTCGCCCGCCGGGAACCGGACCTCGCCCACCTTCTTGCCGTCAATGTGTACCACGGCGAAGGAGTTCACGTACTCCGCAGAGAGGGTAATGCGGCGGCCGGCCCATCCCTCGGGGACGGTCAGCTCGCGCTGGTACCAGGCCGCGGTGGTCCCCCGCAGGTCGGCGTCCTTCCACTTCGGATGGGCGTGGAGCGTCTGGCAGTCTTCCTGGATGTAGTTGCCGTTTCCCAGCCAGAACCCGGGGACCTTGAAATAGCCCCAGCCGTCGGCGGGCACGGAGTCGGCGACCTCCTTGCCCGGTTGCCAGCGCCACAGGCCGTTGAGGCAGACGCGCTCGCGCGTGGCGGTCTTCTCCTGGTGGGCCTTGCCCAGGTTCCAGACGGCCTTGACGCCGGAGGGAAGCGAGGACGGAGCCGGCCCCTCGGCGCTCGCCAGCCCGCCGAGGACCAACCCGCCGGCGCAGAGAAACTCGCGGCGGTCTAGCGGGCCGCGACGGCGTTCCGGGGCCATGGGAATCTCCTTCCGAGAGAGAGTGCGGCAGGCAGGACGGCGCAAGCGAGCCGGACAAACACCCTGCTTTTGTATGCGCCCTGGGGCCTGACGCCATCACTCCCGGACGGCTCCCGTCTTCGTTGTGCCCGACGACCGGTCCCATTCCCATGGTCTCGACCGTGCGCCCGCCGGACCGTTTCCTGACCCCGGGCCACGAGAGCCGATGGGTCGTACATCCCGGTGACCCGGAAGGAACACGGCATCGTCCCGCACTTCAACCCGCGGAAGATAGGACACCGAAGCAGCCTAGCGCGTGCCATCTTGCGACAGGGAGACTGGCTCTCCCGTGAGTGCGCCCGGGGGGCCGACGGGTTGAAGCGGGAGCGGCGGCGAAGTTGCTGCCGGGCCACCGGTGGCGGGCGGGTAGCAGCAGTGTCGGGGGTGCCACCAGTGGCAGCAGCCCGTCTGTCCGAGGGCGACGAGCACGCATGCGAAGAAAGCGAGTCGGGACGGTCGCATGGGGAGAACCTCCTTGTCCCTCCCTCACGCAAGGGCCGTGCCGCCCCCGCGCCATCCGATGAGAGCGAGCGCAAGTGTCTCTGCCGCTAAGGGTAAGAACAAGGAAGGCCTGCGTATGGCTCGGGGCGACTTTACAAAACGGTCCGGGCCGAGGAAAGAGTTACAAACCGATAGGCTCTGCGGCGTCCCGTGTCTGCGAATCGTCGCCTCCAAGGAGTCCGGCCCGTCGTCGTTGCGGTTCGCCGTAATGAGGAGCACCTCTTCCGCCTGGCACTTCAGCCAGACGTCCGACGTCTGAATGCCGTCGTCCAGGGAAGAGTGTACGAGGGTCTGGCCCTCCACGGAGTCGAGCAAGGCGTTGGAAGGGGGCCCCGGCGCCCAGGTGATTTGGTCCGTTGAGCGGCCGCCCTCGATTGATCGTTTCGCGAAACGATGAATCCGCGCCGCCCCGAGGGCGGCCGCTCAACGAGATTGGCTCACGGCTTCGCCGCGCCGCCGGCCCTCGGCTTCTCGGCCGTGGGCTTGTCGAACTGGAGGTACTCCACGGACGCGGCCTCGCGGAATTTGTCGAGGCTGGTCTTGCCCGAGCCGGCGTGCTCGAGCAGCGCCTTCGGCACCTTGATGATGAGCTTCCCCGGCAACGGCACTTCCGCCTTGCCCTCGGCCGGCCGTTCGCCGCTCCCCAGCCGGTCGGTCATCTTGACCAGGCCCTGCACCACCTTCTCCGCCTCGGCGACCTTTCCCTGGGCAATGAGCGCCCGCGCACATTTGCTGGCCACCTCGATGACCTCCAGTTGCGCCGCCCCGTCGCGGGCGACAGTGTCGGATTCCTCGATGGCCTTGCGGTAGTACCCGGTCGCCTCCGCATAGTCGTGTTGCTTCATCGCCAGGTCGCCCAACAGGACGAGCTTGCGGAATGCAGTGCGGTCCAGGCCGCGGTCCCCGTCGCTGCTTCCGCTCGTGCTCGAGGAACTGCCCCCACCCGTGCTGCCACTCGTGCTACCGCTCGTCCCACCGACCCCGGGGGGGCGGCCGCCGGCCGGCCCGCCCGGCTGCATCCCCCCTGGACCGGCCGGCCGGCCGCCGGCACCAGGAGGCATCATCCCGGGTCCGCCGCCGCCCATCATCCCGAGGGCCCCGCCGCCGCCGCCGCC
>Ga0208696_1001538_pt1 | contig 13467 bp, 11 predicted proteins | sample Sb_taG_9_FD_187711 | JGI IMG/M metagenome (GOLD analysis project Ga0208696, IMG submission 187711) | Peat soil microbial communities from Weissenstadt, Germany - Sb_50d_b_LC metaG (SPAdes) (version 2) | ecosystem: Environmental > Terrestrial > Soil > Wetlands > Peat | place: Germany...
CGCCTGGGCCGACCAAGACCAGTGGACCCGGACATCGATCCTGAACACGGCCCGCTCCGGCTTCTTCTCCTCCGACCGCACCGTCCGCGACTACAACCGCGACATCTGGCACACCGAACCCGTACCCCCCTACCCGGCCGCCAGCCCCGAAGCCCCCCGCCCGAGTTCCTGAACGATGACCACGCCGGCCACACCGGACCCGCCCAGACCCGCGTCAGCCGCCCGTAACGCACCTCGCCGCACCCGCAGCCCTCGCCGCCGAGGTAACTTACGTCTTTCGGGCGACTCTCACGGGAGTGCTTTCGTCTTCCGTCAGCACAAAGGCCCGCCCGCTACGTAGATGACCTGGCCGGAGACGAAGCCAGCGTCCTCGCCGACCAGGAAGGAGACAGCGGCCGCCACGTCGGCCGGCTGGCCGACCCGGTTTACGGGTATCTGCTTCTTGTAGGTCTCCACGAGATCCTCGAACGACATCTTCAGGCTGGCGGCCATGTTCGCGGTCATGTCGGTGGCGATGAAGTGGGGCGCGACCGCGTTCGCGGTGATCCCGAACTTGCCCAGTTCCTTGGCGAGCGTCTTGGTGAAGCCCTCCACGCCGGCCTTGGTGGCGGAGTAGTTGGCCTGCCCGCGGTTGCCGAGCGCCGACGACGACGAGATGTTGACGATCCGCCCCCATTTCTGACCGGACATGTACTTCTGCGCCGCCCTGGTCATCAGGAACGGGCCGCGCAGATTGACGGCGATCACCGCGTCCCACTGCTCGTCGGTCATCTTGAACAGCATGGCGTCGCGGGTTATCCCAGCGTTGTTCACCAGCACCGTCGGCTCGCCGAGCTCGGCCGCCACCCGCTCGACCGCGGCGTTCGCCTGATCGGTCTTGCTGACGTCGGCGCCCACCGCGAGCGCCTTCCCGCCGGCGTTCTCGATCTCCTTCACCGTTGCCGCGCAGTCGGCCTCGCTGAGGTCCAGGACGGCCACGGCCATTCCGTCAGCGGCCAGTCTGATGGCCGTCCCCGCGCCAATGCCGCGGGCTGCTCCGGTCACGATCGCGATTCTCCCTGACATCGTGTTTCTCCTCTTATCTGTTTATCTGTACGGGCCGTGGTGCTCGGGCCGGGTTAGCCTTCGTCGGTCCGCGGCGTTTGCCGTACGTAATTCGTCGTACGCTCGCGGCCTTTTCGCTGGCTAGTGGCTTTAGTCCCTACCGTGGCGTTCCCCGGGGACTGGAGTCGGTGCTATCGGGAGCCCTGTCGCCACCAGCTGTCTACACCAGTCCCCGGCCTAACCCTCGTCGCGTCCCAGGCGGCAACGCTCATGATCATTTTCGGCGCTCCCTCACCCACACTGATGCGTGGGCGGGCTCCAGGGCGGCGTGTACCACGGGCCTACCGCATCCTCCAGGAATGCCCGACAAACGTTTAATTGATGATTCATCAATTAGAGATCGGCAGGCATGACTGTGGCGGCCTAGGCATCACCGTCTGTCCCGAGCGGAACAATCCCGCCGTGTTCATCGCCTGGATCGAGGAGAACATCAGTCCCAGGCCAGAGCAGCGGTACCCCAGCGGATGCCTTGTCGACACGCTCGACCGGGTAGATAACGACAAGAATTAATAATTTTCGAGGTGCGTTTCCGCAGGTCAGAGACCTCGATCTGAGCGACGCCAGAGGCCCCAGGCAACCTCGGCCTTGTCTTCGACCATCCCGAGCATAAGATAAGGGATTTGTCGGCACAGTGGGCCTGGAAGAGATCGAAATAGTGCCCACAGATAATTTCTCGGAAACATCACGGAAATATCTCTCGGCATGGCCAGCCAGCTGTATTAACTTAGCAAACCACGCAAAAGGGAGACAAGCGAATGATGGCACAGCCTTACGTCGACGGCATCACGGACACGGTGGCTCACAGCATCGCGAGCAGCCTGACCGCCGGCGAAATCGCAGCCGACGAGGACACGGTCAGCGTCTCGGTGGTCTGGCCTGACCGCTGGTTCCTGGGCGACTTCGCGGTGGTCACCAGCCGTGACGGCCGCGCGTTCGCCGGCGAGGTAGCGGGCATGGACGTCTGCATCGGCGAGGTCACTATCAGGGGTGCCGGGCAACTGAGCGTGCGAGCTACCCCCTTACGCGCTCTCCGCGGCCGAGACCGCTGAGGCGGACAGCTGGGCATTCCTGGCTACCTCGGCGCCGCGGGCTCGGTCTCAAGGCTCCCTGTCGTCCTGCATAGCAAAGTGGGCACGGTGCTCGTCAAGAGCCTGCCTGGATTATCCTTCGCGGAACTGGACGCCGAAGCCACCCCTCGGGTAGTGCCACTTCAGGGCGCCGGGGGCGGCGACGGCCAGGCAGGTGCCGCACTCCAGGCAGGCGGCGTACTCGACCGAGATGGTCCCGTCGGGTTCCTCGGTGTAGACGTGGGCCGGGCAGCAGGCGACCAGGGCCTTGCCGGTTCCGGTGGCCTTGGCGATCTCCTGGTTGACCTCGATGTGGCACTCTTCCTCGTCGAGGTTGAAGCGGTTCTTCGTCAGGCGTTCGGGGACGGACAGTGGTTTCACAGCGACCGCGCCCCGGCAATGCCGTCTTTGACGAGCTGCCTCATTTTCAGCGGGGAGCGGGCCAGCGACTTACGCGCCACCTTGAGGAGATGCTGGCGGGGCTGGGTGTCCAGGTTGAACGCACCGTACAGGACGTTGGCGAACAGCTCGCCGTACTGCTTGTACATCCGCTCCACCTCAAGGAACGACGGGGCCTTGGCGTAGGTCTTCATGTCCTGGCCGACGTAGGAGGCGAACAGGCGCTCCCGGTACCCGGCCAGGCCCGCCTTGGAGGTGTCCTTCTGATCCAGGGCGGAGCCGATGGCCTCGGCGGCGGCGACCGCGGAACCGACGGCGAGGTCCATGCCGCGTACGGTCAGTCCGGTGTTGAGGGTGAGCCCCGCGGCGTCGCCGACCACGAGCATGCCGTCCATGGTGATCTCGCCGATCATGTGCATGCCGCCCTCGGCGACCAGGTGGCAGCCGTACTCCAGCAGCTCGCCGCCCTCGAGGTAGGGGGCGATGAACCGGTGCTCAAGGAAGTGGTCGAAGATGTCGGTGACGACCTTCTTCTTGGCGGTGAGGTCGTCCAGGCGGACAACTATGCCGACGGAAAGGGAGTCGATGTTGGTGTAGAGGAAACCGCCGCCGCCCACTCCCTCGGTGCAGTCACCGACCGCGGCGATGGCCGCGCCTTCGTCGCCGACCAGGTTGAACCGGGCCTCGATCGTCTCCCTGGGCAGGGATACCACCGACTTCACGCCGACGGCCAGGTGGTTCAGCGGCTCTTTCTCGCGTAGGCCGGCCTCCTTGGCGATGAAGGAGTTTACGCCGTCGGCCGCGACGACCACGCGGGCCCGCAGCTCGTCGTCGCCGGCCTGCACGCCGACAACTCTCCGGCCGGCCGGGCCGTTCTCGGTCAGCACCCGGTCCACGCGGATGCCGGGCATGAGGAGGGCGCCGGCCTCCTCGCACTGGGCGGCCAGCCACGGATCCAGCTTGGCGCGCAGCACCGTGACGGCGTTGACCGGGTCGACCAGCCGGGCGTCCTTGTAGTCGATGGCGACCGAGCTGTTGGCGTTGATGAAGTTGATGTAGTTGCGGGTGATCCGGCGTTCGACCGGGGCCTCGTCGAGGAAACCCGGGAAGACCTGCTGCATGCCGCGGGAGTACAGGACGCCGCCGGAGAGGTTCTTCGAGCCGGGCGCCTCGCCCCGCTCGATCAGCAGCACCGAACGTCCCTGCCGGGCGAGCTGGTAGGCCGTGACGCAGCCCGCGACGCCGGCGCCGATGACGATGACCTCGAAGTCGGGCTCAGCTGATTCTGTCATCTGGCACCGTCATTTCAGCGCGGCGGCAATCGCCGGCACGAGCTGGTAGAGGTCGCCGACGAGGCCGTAGTCGGTCTGGGTGAAGACGGCGGCGTTCGGGTCGGAGTTGATTGCCACGATGGTCTCCGCGCCATGCACGCCGACCATGTGCTGGAGCTGGCCGGAGATACCGATGGCGAGGTAGAGCTGGGGGGCGATGTGCGCGCCCGAACTGCCGATATAGCGGTCCTTGCCCATCCAGTTCAGGCCTTCGGCCACCGGCCGGGAACAGGCGACCTCGGCGCCGATCGCCTCGGCCAGCGCGTCGATGAGGGCGAGGTCCTCCTTGGCCTTGAGGCCGCGGCCGACGCCGATCACCCGGTGGGCCGAGTTGAGGTCCACCTCGTCGAAGCCGGACGTCCTGGTCTCGATCACCTTCAGGCCCAGCGGCGTGGCGGTGGCCTCCTCGATGGGCGCGGTAGTGCTCCCGGGCGGCGGCACGGAACCGCCGTCGAGCAGTAGGGCCACCGGGCCGGAGACGGTGACGGTCTCCTCGGCTATGTCACCGAAGACGGCGTTGACCACGATGACGTCGTCGCCGTCGATCGAGACGGTGCGGGCGCCGGTCAGGACGGCCGCCTTTAGCCGGGCGGCAGCGGCGCCGAGGAGCACTCGCTCACCGGGGTTGCGGCCACCGAGGACTACGCGAGGCGGATCGGCGGCGACGGTTTCGGCCACCGCCTGGGCGCTAGCTTCGGCGGGCACGTTATCCGGCGCGCCGCACCAGACAACCTTGTCCACGCCGCTCGCCGCGACCGTCTCGGCTACCGAGCGGGGTCCGGCGACCACGGCCCCCACCGGGCCGCCCAGGGAGCGCGCGACCGTGATGAGGTTGCCGATCGCCGGCTGATCGCCGACGACGATCCAGGCGTTCACGCTCACTGTCGGGTCCTTCCTGTGGTTGTCATAGTGCGCCGGCCTCGCGGAGCGCGGTGACGAGCTCGGCGGCCGCCGCGGCCGGGTCGGTCGTGTCGATGAGCTGCCCCTTGCGGGCCTTGCGTTCCGGCCGCGACCGGCCGGTGACCGTCATGACCACACTGGCCGCAGGCACCTTCAGGGCCGCGAGGTCGAGCAGCTCCACTGGCTTCTTGGCCGCCGCGAGGACCTCTTTCATGCCGGGCACGCGCGGCACGGCGGCATCGGCGGAGGCGGCCAGCACCGCGGGTCCTGAGACCTCGAGCACCTGCACGCCACCCGGGATCGCCCGCTCGACGCGCAGCGCGCCTGCCTGGCCCGACACGGCGGTGACCTCGGCCACGGCGGGCCAGCCGAGCTCGCCGGCCAGCACGGTCGGGACCATCTTGGCCGCCACGTCCACCGACGAGTCGCCGGTGACGATCAGGTCCACGTCGCCGATGTGCCGGATCACCTCGGCGAGCACCGCGGCCAGCTGGGATCTCCCGGCTTCAGCCAGTGACTCATCCTCGACGATCACCACCCGGTCCAGGCCGCGGGACAGGGCGGCCTTGGACGCAATCGGCGCGGCGACGCCCTTCCCCCCGGCCGTCACGCCGATCAGCTCGGCGCCTGCTGCCTCGGCGAGCTGGCGCGCCAGCTCGATGGCCACAGGGTCGTAGGCGGACAGGCCCGGCTTGGCCCGGCTCCAGTCCACCGTGCCGTCGGCACGTACCGTGGCCTCCTGCGGGTCGCTGGTCCACTTGTAGGCGACCACAATCCTCATCACGATCCTCCTGACCCGTGGCTGGTTACTTTCACCGCAGGGCGCTTCTCGCGATGACCATGCGCTGCACTTCGGAAGTCCCCTCGTAGATTTCGGTGATCTTGGCGTCACGCCAGTTCCGCTCCACCGGGTAGCTTTCCGTGTAACCGTATCCGCCGTGGATCTGGATGGCCTTGCCGGCCACCCGGGTGGCGGTCTCCGAGGCGAACAGCTTGGCCATTGCCCCTTCGGTGGAATAGGGCCGGTCGTTGTCGATGCACGACGCGGCGCGGTAGACCAGGAGCCGGGCGGCGTCGATCTCGGTCGCCATGTCGGCGATCATCCACTGAATAGCCTGCAGGTCCGCGATCGGCTTGCCGAACTGGACACGTTCCTTCGCATAGGCGACCGACGCGTCGAGCGCGGCCTGGGCGATGCCCAGCGCCTGCGCGGCGATGCCGATCCGCCCGCCGTCGAGGGTCTGCATGGCGACCTTGAAGCCGTAGCCCTCCCCGTCCAGGAGCGCATCCTTGGGAATATGGCAGTCGGAGAAGTACAGGGGCGGCGTACTCGAGCCGCGGATGCCCAGCTTGTGCTCGGCCTCGCCGACGGAGAACCCGGGGGTGTTCTTCTCGACGATGAAGGCGCTCATCCCGCGCGTCCCCTTCGCCGGATCGGTCTTCGCGAAGACGATGTAGACCTCGGCGAACGGGGCATTGGTGATGAAGATCTTCGATCCGTTGAGGATGTACTCGTCTCCGCTCAGTATCGCCGTGCAGGTGCCCGCGCCGGCGTCGGTGCCCGCGGCGGGCTCGGTCAGGGCGAAGGCTCCCAGGCGGCGACCGGACGCCAGGTCATGGAGGTACCGCTCGTGCTGAGCCTCGGTACCGAACTTGTAGATCGGCCAGGTGGCCAGGGAGGTGTGCGCCGACACGATGACGCCGGTACTCGCACACGCCCGCGACAGTTCCTCGACCGCGATGACATAGCTCACCTCATCCGCCCCCGCGCCACCCACCTTCTCGGGGAAGGGCATGCCCATGAGGTTCAGCTCCGCCAGCTTCGGCAGGAGCTCGTACGGGAAACGGTGATCACGGTCGAGCTCGGCGGCGATCGGCGCCACCTCGGCCTCGGCGAACTCCCTTACCGCCTCGCGGATAAGCTCTTGCTCATCGGTCAACTCGAAGTCCATGTACGAGCATCTCCCTAATGTCGGCCATCACGGCCTGGTTCAATATCTCGGTCCGTGGCTGCCAGACCGCCGGGCAATGGCAGGCAGAGCGAGGTCCGGATGCGAAGTCCGCCAACCTAATAAGGTGTGGAAATAAGGACATATGTGGTCGTTGCGCCTTTTTTCTTACGTCTAAAACCGAGCCTAGGACGATCGGCCCCGCCTTCCGCAGGGCCAAAGGTCCCGGGCTGCGCGATAATGCGCCAGCAGTACACGGCAGCTCCGGGGCTTGCGGGGCTGCCGCGTACTGGGTGTGCCCGCGGGATCTTCGGGTTTCCGGGTTCCCGTGGGCTTGACGGGCCGATTGTTTACTTGGTGGCTTTGGCGCTCGGCGTGCTGCTGGCGCCGGGCAGCAGCGGGGACGTTGTCTTGAGGACCTCTTCGGCGAACTTGCGCTGGCTGGCCAGCAGCTGCTCGGCGAAGTCGTAAGCGCTGGCCACGACCTCCTCGGGCTTGGGCAGCTGGCCGGCGCCCGGCACCTGGACCGGTGGCATCTTGGGGACGACGGACTGGACGGTTCCGATCCAGGCCTTGATCGCGTCGATCACGGTCTCCTGGCTCTCACGGACGGCCTTCAGGAACTGGTCCTGCAGCTCCCGCGTGGGGTCGCTGGCCATTGCCTTCCTCCTTGCTGTCTTGCCGCGAGCACGTCAGACGCGCTCGAAGATCGCGGCGATGCCCTGGCCGCCGCCGATGCACATCGTGACGAGCGCGTACCGGCCACCGGTGCGCTTGAGCTCGTACAGGGACTTGACGGTCAAGATGGCCCCGGTGGCGGCGACGGGGTGGCCCAGGGAGATGCCGCTGCCGTTCGGGTTGGTGCGGTCGGGCGGCAGGTCCAGCTCCCTGACCACGGCCAGCGCCTGGGCGGCGAAGGCCTCGTTCACCTCGAACACGTCGATCTGGTCGATCTTCAGGCCGGTGCGGTCCAGCAGGTGGCGGACCGCGGGCACCGGGCCCATGCCCATGATCCGCGGCTCGACGCCCGCGTGCGCGTACCCGATCAGCTTGCCGATCGGGGCGCGGCCGCTGTTGCGGACGAAGGACTCCGACGCGAGCACCACGGCCGCGGCGGCGTCGTTGACGCCGGAGGCGTTGCCCGCGGTGACCGTGCCGTCCTTGGCGAACGCGGGCCGCAGCTTGGCCATGTCCTCCAGGCTGACCTCGGGCCGCACGTGCTCGTCGGTGTCGACGATGGTGGTCTTGCCCCGCTTGCCCGGGATCTCGATGGGCAGGATCTGCTCCTTGAAATAACCCGCCGCCTGTGCAGCCGCGGCCCGGCGGTGGCTCTCCGCGGCCAGCGCGTCCTGGTCGGCCCGGGAGACGTTAAAGTCGGCGGCGACGTTCTCCGCCGTCACGCCCATGTGGCACGCGTCGAACGGATCGGTGAGCGCCCCCGTCATGGCGTCGATGGCGACGGTGTCGTTCATCCGCGCGCCCCAGCGCATGCTGGGCAGCCAGTACGGGGCGCGGCTCATCGACTCGGCGCCGCCCGCCACCGCGACCTCGCAGTCACCCAGCATGATGGCCTGCGAGGCGGACACGATGGCCTGCAGCCCGCTGCCGCACAGCCGGTTCACGGTGAGCGCGGGCGTCCCGACCTCCAGGCCGCCGTTGACGGCCGCCACCCGGGACAGGTACATGTCCCTCTTCTCGGTGTGGATACAGTTGCCGAACACCACGTGACCGACGTCGGCCGGGTCCACGCCCGACCGGCTGACCGCCTCACGTACCATCTTCGCGGCCAGATCGCACGGCGGGACGGAGGCCAGGCCGCCGCCGTACTTGCCGATCGGGGTCCTGACGCCGGACAGGACAAATACTTCTTCCATGGGTCATTCCTCTTTCTCACCTGTCCAGGCCGCCGTTGACGGGCCAAGATCTGTCCGCGGCTCGACTGCCCGCGAGACAGCCTCCTCGGCCCTTCTGACCTAGCGCCACGTGATACTGACGTTACGGCCCCGTGATCCGCGGCGAGAACCGGCCATATGGCCTCGCATCAGGGACTTAGGTCCCTTGGGACCGGGGCCATCGGGGCTTGACCGGCCTCCGGGGCGTTGTAACAGTGAGGTTACGGATCGGCAGACCCGACGTTTCCAGCGTTACGCCGGCCCGATAACAGAACCCTCTGGGAGAGGTCATGGACACAAACGAAGCACCTGCCAACGCCATGGACATCATGTCAGAGGCGACTGAAGCGGCAACAGGCATGCTGCCGCTGGACATGGTCAACGCCATCGCCGAGCTTGCCGACCCCGCCGCGGTCGCGAAGGAAATGCCGTGGCTGGCCGAAGAACTGACGAAGATCGCGCTCGGCAAGTCGGATATCGCGTTCGACAAGCGAGACAAGCGCTTCGCCGACGACGCGTGGCAGACCGTCCCCTACTTCAAGCTCCTGGGCCAGTCCTACCGGCTGTTCGAGATGTGGATGGACCGGATGTACCAGCAGGCGGACGGCACCTGGCAGAACAAGGCGCGGGCCCGCTTCGCGGCCGACGTCATCACGGCGGCGGTGGCTCCCACCAACTACCTCGGCACTAACCCCGAAGCAATGAAGAAGGCATTCGAGACCGGCGGCCTGTCGCTCATGCGCGGCGCCCAGAACATGCTGCACGACATGGCCAAGGGCGGGATGCCCTCCATGATCGACCGCAAGCAGTTCACCGTCGGCAAGGACATCGCCGCCACCCCGGGTGCCGTGGTCTACCGGGACGAGATGTTCGAGCTGCTGCAGTACACGCCCGCCACGCCCAAGGTGCACAGCATTCCGGTGCTGATGATCCCGCCGCAGATCAACCGGCACTACGTGCTGGATCTCTCGCCGGGGCGGTCGCTGGTCGAGTTCGCCGTCAGCCAGGGCATCCAGACCTTCATGATCGTCTGGCGGAACCCGAGCGCCCAGCTCGGCCACGGCAAGTGGGGACTGGACGAATACCTCGCCGCGGAGGAGCGGGCCAACGAAGTGGTCAAGAAGATCACGCGCAGCGACAAGATCAACCTGCTCGGGCTGTGCGCCGGCGGCATCACGCTCTCGTACGTGCTCGCGCACTACGCCGCCATCGGCGACGAGTCGGCCGGGGCGGCGACCTTCGTGGTGACCATGCTGACCGGCGACAAGCCGAACGTCGTGGGCATGCTCGACACTACCCAGGCGCGCACCATCCTCGAGCAGGCCGCCGCGAACAACGAGATCGTCCCGGGGACCGCGCTGCGCAGCCTGTTCGCCATGCTGCGGCCGAACGACCTGGTGTTCAACTACCTGGTCAGCGGCTGGCTCAAGGGCGAGTCGCCCGCTCCGTTCGACGTCCTGGCCTGGAACGACGACGCCACCCGGACCACGGCGAAGTTCGCCCGGGACTCCAGCAAGCTGGCCATGGAAGGCTGGGACGGACCCGGGCCGACCCTGCTCGGCGTCAAGACCGACTTCAGCAAGGTCACCTGCGACAGCTACCACGTCGGCGGTTACACCGACCACATCACGGCGTGGCGGGCCTGCTACGACACCGCCCACCTGGTCGGCGGCGCCGACAAGGAGATGACCCTGATCCGCTCCGGGCACATCCAGTCGGTCGTCTACCCGGCGGACAGCGAGCGCTACGACCGCTGGTACGGCCCGCCCACGGCGACCGATCCCGACGAGTGGATCAAGACGGCCCCCGTGGAGAAGGGCTCGTGGTGGCGGCCCTGGACCGAGTGGCTGATCGCCCGCTCCGGCCCCGAGAAGGCAGCCCGGGCCACCCTCGGCAACCGCCAGTACCCACCGCTCGCTCCGGCTCCGGGCACCTACGTGTTCGAATAGCCACAGATTTACACCGAACGGACGGCGCTGATCAGCATCCGCGGACGCGCGCACCATGTCGCGCTTGTGGTCGTGATCTTCCTGGCAGCCCTGGACACGATGGCGCACCCGGAGCACTGACGGACGCCGGGCACGTCCGGCCCGTCTCCTCCACAGTTCGCGCTAGCCCTCAGGCTCCGGGTTACGGCGCGCGTTCATCACCAGCCCCTCAAAGTCTGCCCATGTCCTGCTCCACTCGGCGAGCGGGCCGAGAATCCCCTCCAGCAGCGCAAGTTGCTCGTCGAAGGCGGTCAGCTGAGCTTGCAGCGCCGCGATGCTGCTGCGCTGCGCGGCGATGCCGCTGGCGATCGAGTGCAGCTGCACCGCGGAAAGGGCGCCGGGCAGCGGCAGGCCCTGCAGCGAAGGTACGGGCTGCGACAGGAGGGACTCGCTGAGCCCGGTCATGCCCGCCAGCCCTTCGGTAATTGTGCGCAGCTGAACGATCCACGGCTGGAAGAGGCGGGCGAAGCCGTCAGGTGTGCTCTCCTCATCGGTCATCGATTTTGTCCTTTCCCAAGGCGCTGCGGGGTCGCAGGCGTCCTTATCACCACGCGATCATTCCCCGCCCGCGCCTACGGCACCGCCCCTATGGCCGGTATTTGCCTGCGACGGACGGAATCGCTTGCACATTTGCCCACCCGGCACGCGCGCTCCGCATGGCTGCCAGACCACTCCGCCCACCCGAAGAACCGGAGACGCCATGGCCTTGCCATCTGCGTGCCCGATCGTGGGGTCCTATGGCGGGAAGGACCGGTCCCTGCGGGGCGCCGCCGGGCGGCTCGACCGGGCGCTGACCGCCGCTGGGGTCGAGCACGACGTCAAGGAGTATCCCGGCGCGGGCCGCATGTTCCTCAATGACTACAAAGTTCGGGCGACAAGGCGCCGCCCTTGCTCGCGGTCGCAGGAAAAGCTGACGCCAGGGATGGGCTGCCACGAGGAATCCGCGCAGGACGCCCGCCGCCAGATCATTGCGTTCTGCGACGCGCACCTGAAGACCTGGCACAGGCCGTTACACAGGAACGCGGTGTTCAGCGCGGCTGACGCGCTTACGGACCGCCCCCGCAGAGTGCCACGGCCGGCCGTCCGGGATGAACACGCCCGTACGTTCGGGATAAGAGCGCCTGGACATCGCCCCGGGCGGAAAGGACCAACGCCCCTATCAGCTTCGCGCGGCGCAGCGAGACTGCTGGTAACCGGTGCAGTCTCATCCCGCGGGAGGTGGGCCATGACATACTCTCCGGCCGGCAGCCGGATCGTGGTCGGCGTCGATGGATCGGCCGCCTCGGATGCCGCCGTGCGCTGGGCGGTACGGGAAGCGCTGCTACGCCACGCAACCGTCCACCTGGTCAGCGCGTACCACAGCGACTCCAGGCAGCGCGCACAGTACGTCCCGTCGTCCTGGGAGGCGCCCCAGGAGGAGCACTCTGCCGCCGCCGAGGCACTGGTCGCCGCGACCATGGAACTCGCGCGCCGGTCCCTGCCGCCGGGACGGCTGACGGCCGAACTAGCGAACGAGCCGCCCGCCCGGGCCTTGCTCGCCCGGGCAGCGCACGCCGAGCTGCTCGTCCTAGGAACGACCCGACCGGCGCCCCGGCCCGGACAGCCGCCGCAGGCTATGGGGCCGGTGGCGCGTGCCTGCCTACAGCTGGCACACTGCCCCGTCGTGGTCGTCTCTGCCGATGACCGGTCGGTCAGGGACTTGACTGCCGGGCAAGGCGAGCAGGACGCGGCGAGCCGCCAGGCGGCCAGGGGCAGCAGCGCGGGGACATAGGGCGCGAGGATGCCGGATTGCGGCAGGTGTCCGCAGTCGACGCGCCGTGACCGACGATGCCAGCGAAAGCGCCGTCGCCTCCACGTCCGGGGTGACGTGCGCGATTAGCCGCATCGCGGGAACAAGACTTCTAGCAGTACGGCGCAGCTGCCGAGCCCAGGAGCAGCCAGACGTCGGCCGCCTCCTGCCGCCGCGAAACAGCGTTCCCGCCCAAGACCCCGATCCCGCTGCCAGTAGCCGGGGCACTCCAATGACGATGCGGGCGGCAAGCACCAGGCAGCCCGGGCCGCACAGCAGCCCGCCCCTGGAATGATGGGCCGGAATAGACAATCTGAGCGGCTTCGATCTCAGAGCAGCAGAACGATTCAACCGCTCGTAATCGGCTCCCTGAGGCGGGACGGCCACCCTCGCGCTGCGTGATCAGCCCTCCTCTGGAGCGACGCGCACACTGCCGCCGTTAGGGGCGGCTATGGGATCGAGTTCAGGCAGACTGGCGACCGCGCAGATCGGGATGTTCTGCGCTAGTAGTTGCCCGTCGCTAGGTTTGCGGAGGGCGCCGGCGGCGTCGTGCCGGGCCTGGGGGTTGTGCCGGGGCGGCCTTCTCGGCCGCCTGGTCGCGGCCGGCGAGGGCACGCTGCAACTCAGCCTCGGCCCGCTCGGCGCGAGCCTGGAGGGCGGCGCCGGCGTCCTCTGCCGCTGCGATCTGGGCTTCGAACGCCGCCCGCAGCTCGGCCTGGTCCCGCGCGGCTTCCCGGGCGGTCGCGGCCTCCTGCTCGGCGGCGGCCTTCGCCGCCAGCGCCTCGGCCAGCTGCGCATCGGTCTGCAGCGCCGCCGAGCGCGCCTGCGCGGCCTCGGCTTCGGCGTGTTCGGTGCGGGCCTGGAGGGCGGCGCGGGCGTCCTCTGCCACCTTGAGCCGGGCTTCGAGTGTCGCCCGCAGCTCGGCCTGGTCCCGCGCGGCGTCCTCGCGGATCTTCCTCACCTGCAGGTCCGCAGCCACGCGGGCACGGTCCAGCTCCGCGCGGGCCGACTGCGCCATCTCCCGCGCCCGGGCCGCGTCCTGCTCGGC
>Ga0208696_1001540_pt1 | contig 13455 bp, 9 predicted proteins | sample Sb_taG_9_FD_187711 | JGI IMG/M metagenome (GOLD analysis project Ga0208696, IMG submission 187711) | Peat soil microbial communities from Weissenstadt, Germany - Sb_50d_b_LC metaG (SPAdes) (version 2) | ecosystem: Environmental > Terrestrial > Soil > Wetlands > Peat | place: Germany: Weissenstadt...
GACGGTCCCGCCCGTGTACCGCACTTTCGCCCGCGTGCAGATGGCGAACAGGTCGGGCGGGCGCACGCCCCGGGACTGGCGCACCAGGTCAGTGATCTCTTCGAGCGAGGGGCTCTGAGCGGGGGCTTGCCTGAGGACGACACGGACATCGTCGATCAGCCCGGCCCGGGGGGCCGCCGCGAGGGCGCGTTTGACCTGGCCCAGGTACTTCCCGGCGACCTCCGCGGCGACCCGCCGGTCAGCCAACCCGTGCCAGTAGGACACCCGGAGCAGCGACACGGTGCCGAACGGGGAGCTGAGGGCGTCGTTCGGGGAGCAGCGGTCCAGGTGCTCGCGGACCGCCCGCGCCCGCAGAGCCTGGGCCGCGGCGACGACGTAGCCGTCCCGCTGGTCCTTGCGAGGGCCGACCATCGGCAGCTCGAAGAGCACCAGGGAACGGACCTCGCGGGGGTGCCGCTCGCACGCCTGGATGTACCGCAGGTCCTCGGCCACCGTGGCTGCCCCGTTGTGGTGGACGCGGTCGCCCAGGGAGACGTAAGACAGGGACCCCGCGCGCAAGAACTGGGTGTGTACCACGGCCTCCGTGCGGTCGAAAATGACCACGGCGAGGGCCCGGGCGACGGCGGGCCCCACAGGCCCCCCGGTACCGCCGGCCGTGGAGGTGCAGACGGTAATCATCACCTGGTCCAGCGAGCCGTTGTGCTTGATGAACAATCGCTCGAAAATCTCCTCGTTCAGGAACCGCACAAACTCGGGGTCTTCCAGGAGCTTCGCGGCGGCGAGTGCGCCGACGGCACGGAGTTGACCGAGCCCCACGCTCAGGTTGACGGCGGGGTGCCGCTCGACGAACTCCTTGAACGGCCCCGGGCAGTCCTGGTTCACCAGGGTGCCCAGCGTTTGCCCGGCCGCCAGGGTCACGGAGATGACCCCGTTGCGAGGTCGGACGGCCTCCAACTCGTTGGGGACATCGATGTACACGACGACGTCGGCCCCCGCGGCCGCGGCACTGTTCGCGAGGTGCTGGAAGGCGCCTCCCACCAGGACCACGACCGACGCGCTCCCCGGGACGAAGGCGTCGTCGCCGTTGGCCGCGGTTACAGAATGGTTGTTGGACATATTCGGGTCTCCAAACGGTTAGGGAACTGTGGCTCGCACAGGCTCGGTAGCGAGTTCAAGGCATCGCGCCGGCGCCCTCCTCCGGACCGCAGAAGGTCGCGTCATCGAGGTAGAACACGCAGCCCCGGGGACAGAGCTGGCGGCTGACGGAAAAGGCCAGCGCCGTCGCCGTGTTGGATAGGTTCCGGCCTTCCAAAGGGATGGAGTATTTCGTCCAGCGGGTCGTGAGCGTGATGACCCCCGAAGTGCTTTCGTAGGTGGCCGGGAAGGCGGCCCCGGCTGTCGTGTGACCCCCGGACTTGAAGAGGATGCGCTCGCCGCCCGATTTCCCCCGGGCGAAAAACGTCAGCTGCGTGAAGCCGCGTTTGCTCAGGTCCTTCCCTTGCTGAGCGCCCCAGTTGCTGTCCGGATTCTGGTATCCCGCGGCGGCCCAACCCTGCCTTCCCTGGGAAGGGTCGTAGGACCACTCTTCGCAGGTGGGGGGGCTGTGCGGGTCGTCCTCGCACACCCGGTAGCGGAGGGCGTTCCCGGAGACGGCATCGCCCATCCAGCCGCTCGGCACCCAGATCCCTTCGATGGCGAGCGGCTCGGCCTTACGACCGTGTGCCGGCCGGATCGGTTCGGTAGCCGACGGTCGCAAGGCCGCGGCCCGCGCGGGCTGGTATTTCGCGGCCAGGGCGGAGGTTTCCGCATCGCGGGGGGGCGGCTGAGCGCCGGCGGCGGGCCTCTTCGCGCCTGCTCCCTCGGCAGGCTCGTTCCGCGCGGCTGGCGTTTGCGGGCCGCCGCAGCCGGCCAGGCTGGCGACGGTCGCCAGGGTGAACAGGGCATAACACCACATGCTCATGATGGTTCTCCTCGTCCGTTGGCGGTCCGCGGCCGGCGGGAGCCGGCCGCAGCATGGTCAGGGGTTTGGGAGGGAAGGCGCCTGATAGTCCCAATCCCGCTCGGCGTCCTCGAGTTTGCGAGCCGCCTCGAGGCCTTGCGAATAGGCCTGGCGGCCACTGAAGCTCACCTGGCGGCGGCGAAGGTCGTCGGCCCGGTGTTGCAGCGCGGCGCGGGCGTCGGCGACCTTGCGGTCGAGAGCGTCGCGGGCCCGGGACAGGTGGGCCAGCGCCGCCTCGCACTCTCGCAGCCCGGCCCGCCGAGCCTGCACGCGCCGCAGGACTTCCACCGCGTCCCGTTCGGCCTCGGGCCGCGACACCCCTGCGTCGGCGAAGTTCGCCTTTCCCGCCAGGACTTGCAGGACGGCCTGCAGGAGCTCGTCGTCCTGCCGGAGGTGGTCGGCCAGGTCCGCCCGCTGCTCCTCAAGGGCCTGAACCTGCGCCTCGAGGGCTCGCCGACGGGCCAGCAGCTCCTCGAACATCTCTTGTGATCGGCTCACGTCGGCGTCCATCGACCGCAGCCGCCAGTCGGCCGCCCCGTCCGCGACGCCGAGAGCCGCCCTCCCGAAGAGGGCGCTCACCCGCTGCCACAACTCGTCGCCGAGAAGGGCGTAGACGGTGCTGAGGGCCAACACCAGGGCCAGTAGAGAACGGCGGCACCCCCGCCAGAGAGAAGCGCGGGATAACAGTTGGGATACCATGTCTTTCAACTCCTTGTCACCTGGGAGAGAGTGGGCCATGAAGGCCGCCAGGGTGCCTGGCCACGGTGCTTATAAACATTAACGTTCCAGCTTGGCATTTTTTGCATTCGTGCCGCGGGCGCAGACTTCGTTCCAGAGTCCGGCGGCGGGCTGTCAGGCGAGTTGTGTACTCAACCCATCCTGTTCTGTGCAGACGAGCAGCAGCGGAAGCAGCTTGCCTCCCCAGGAAGGTTTCGGGCACAGCGGTTAGAGAAATGCCGACGGAATCGCAGCGCCCGGGCAGGCGTGGAAGGGTCGCAGAGGGTAGCGCTTCAGGGAGAGGAGACGGCTGCACCAAGAGCACAAAGGGAGCCGTCCCGGGCACTGTCGGGAGTGCCCGGGAGGCGAGGCGGAAGGTCAGCGGGCCCGCGATTTCGCCCAGAGGGCCAGCAGGTCCTCGGCCGACGGCTTCGGCTTGCGGTCGGGACCGAACAGCACCGGCCAGTGGGGACCGACGTTCACCTTGTCGCCGCCGGGGACGGTGACCGGTTCATTCTTCCACGGCACGTTGCTGAGGCCGTCGAAGACGCAGAAGTTGACCTGACGGGCGATGGGGTCGCTGAGGACGGCCTTCCAGTAGGCGGCCTGCTGCTTGTCGTCGAACGCCGGCTTCGGCCCCGCCGGCCAACCGACCTCCTTGACCAGGATAAGGTGGTCGCGGGGTGCGGCCTCCCGCAGAGCCTTGATCCGCCCGACGGCCCAGCGAGCCCCCTCTTCGGGCTTGAAGATATCGGAGAAGAGTGCGTGTGCGTTGGCGAGGGTGAAGTCGAAGGAAAAGAGTTTCTCATCGCCGTAGGCCTGCACGATCTCGGTCGTGGTCATGGCGACCAGGCGCACCTGCCGGAGCCGCTCAACCACTTTCTGGATTTCGGCCAGGGTGGCGCGGCGGAAGGTGATCGCCTCGTTCCCCACGCAGCAGCCGACGATGGTGCCTTGCAATTCCTCGCGCCCCAGGAGGGCCTCGGCGTTGCCCACTTCGTCGGCGTCGCGGGGGTTGAAGACGCCCAGGATGACCGAGAGATGTGCTTCGCGAGCAAGGGCAGGGATCTGATCCAGGCCGGCACTGCAGCCGTAAGTGATGATCCCGGCACGCTCCCCCTTGATGCCGGCGCGGTCGGCGAGGGCGCGGATGGCGGCCAGGTCGGCCTTGATGTCCTTGTCTGTGGGTTGCACGACCGGGTTCTTCGTGGGATCGAAGCCAGTCGGCGTGTAGCACACGAAGAGGGTTTGGCTGAGCCGCTCGCGCCAGTCCTTGGGTAAGGCACCCTGGGCCCCGGGCTTCTCATAGGGCTCCAGGCGGATGTCGCGGACTAACACGCGCACCGAGTCCCGCCCGCGGTTGTCGAGGCCTGAGGTGACCATACAAAACGGATCGATCAGGTTGGTCAGATCCTTCGCCGGGATCGGCCCGATCGTGTACTCACGGAAGTCGTCGGCCTTCAGCTTGGTTGGGCTTGGGTCCACCTGCTTGGGAAAAGCCAAACTGCTCGCATGGGGGCCCTTGTCCACGCCCCCAATCTTGAAGGTCACTGTACCTTCACCCTTGGCCCGGAAGCGCAAGGCGAGTTTCGTATCCGGCTTCACGCCGAGCAGCTTCTGCACGTTGATGCCCGGCTTGGTCCCCCAGGCGGTGCCCCCTTCCAGCAGCGTGTAAGCCCCCATCCAGTCGGTCCGGTCCTTGAACTCGCAGTAATACTCGATGCAGGTTCCCTTTGCCGGGTCGGACTTGTCGATGGGCAGAGACGGGTTGACCGTGATCTGCGAGGTGCGCTCAGCCGGCATCAGGCCAAATGGCGCGAACAGGCGCTCCGGCTCGCTGCGGGTGTCGGGCTTGCCCTTGGCCGGTACGTCGTGGTAGATCCAGACGACGGCGGGCTTCTTCGACGCGTCATCCCCTGGCTCGGCAGCCGACGAAACGCCGCCCCCGAGGGCGAAGGCCAGGGCGACCGCCACGGTGCCACTCGCGGCTTGTCGGGACTTGATACGGTGCATGAAAGCCTCCCTTTCTCGCGTTCGGCTACGGTGGCCGGACGGTGAGTTCACCCCACACGGCAGTCGCCCCGCCACGTTAACATTATTCTTCCTTTTTATCTCCCACCTCGAAGCGAATGTCGTCCACGTAGACGGTGATTTCCTCCTTGCCGGGGTTTTCGTTGGCGCGAACGATGACCTTGAGCGGGCAGGCGACCTTGTCCAGCCCGGCCGCCTTCTTCGTCAGGTCGATGGTTATTTCCTTCCACTTATCGGCGACGACGGTCGGGTAGGTGTCCGGCTTTTGTGCGGGCCGGATGCCATCGACGAGCGGGCCCGCACTCAACCCACACGACTCAAAACATACCTTTATTGTCTGTTTAGGCTTGGCGCGGGCTCGGAACTTCAGGAAGACCGGCCGGCCGAACCCGGTCAAGAGAGAGTCAGCGACATTAAGGGGGGGCTTGTCCGTGTTCAGGTCACCCTCGGGGACAAAGCCGGCACCGGCGAAGTCATTCGCCTTGAGGTTGAAGAAGCTGAACTCGACGCAAGTGCCTTTCTCATCCGGGTCGATGTCGCTGGCCGGCTTCTTGATATCGACGCTGATGTCGCTGGCCTTCTTCTCAGGCAGGTAGAAGAACGGCTGGAAGTAGAGTTCCGACTTCGTGCGCGTGTCCTTGTCCTTCGGCCCGGGTACGTCGCGGTAGATCCAGACCCTCGGAAGAGGCTCCTCCTTCGCCTGTCCCAGCCCGACACTCGTCGGGCTGACGACGGCGAACATGAGCATGAGCGTCACCAGCCGGCTGCGGAGCAGCAGAGCACGCGTACTCATAGCAATTCTCCTTGAAAGTGTTCGTGGATGTGCGCACCATCTCCCGCAGGACTCTCACGGCCTGATCGGCAACCGCTTCCGCCTGCGGGAGGAACCTTACTTGTCGTCCTTCTTGTCGCCAATCTCGAAGCGAATGTCGTCCACGTAGACGGTGACCTGCTCCTTGCCGGCGTTCTCGTTGGCCCTTACGACGACCTTGAGCGGGCAGACGACCTTATCCAGCCCGGCCGCCTTCTTCGTCAGTTCGATACTTACATCCTGCCACTTCGCCCCCAGGGTCGTGACCGCCGGTTTCGGCGTTTGCGGGAGTTCGATCCCGTCCCTGAGGTCTCCGGACTTTACCCCGCAGGACTCAAAGCGGGCCTTCACAATCTGGCCGTCCTTGGTTCGGGCCCGGAACTTGAGATGAACGGGCCGGCCAAACCCGACGAGCAGCTTCTCGGCGACATTAAAGGCCGATTTGTCCCCCAGCTTGTCGCCCGGGATGAAGCCCGCGCCGGCCCAGTCATCGACCCCCTTGAGCCCGAAGGCGAACTCGACACACGTTCCTTCCCCGCCCGACTCGAGCTTGCTGACGGGCATTTTGGGATCAACAACGATCTCGCTCGCCTTTGACTCGGGGAAGAAGAAGGACGGGGTGAAGTACCGCTCCGAGGCCGTCCGCGTGTCCTTCTCCTCCGTCCCCGGCATGTCCCGGTAAATCCAGACCCGTGGGAGGGGCTCCTCTTTCTGCTCCTCCTTCTTCTGACCGAGTCCGACGGCCGGCAGCGCGAGCAGTCCGCTGACCACAGCGATACCGAACCACAGAGGAAAACCACTTCGACTCATCGGCACCGTTGCCTGTTCGTTCATGAGAACCATTCTCCCGCTGGGCAGGGGCCCCTGCCCGCCCTTTTGCCTTTCCCACGGATCCCACGCGCACCGACTGCTTGCGACGGCCGAGGCTCACTCGTCGGCCTTGTCGGGTTTCAAGAGGACTCGGCAACGGGCGCGGACCGCAGCCCCGATATCCGGGTCGTCAAGGTTCAGCAGGCTCTTGGCAACCGTCCACGCCTGCAAGTCGAACGGAAGTTCAGTCACTAGCACCTGAAATCGAGTCGGCGGCTTCTCGCCGGCGGGAACACTCTCCAGGATGCCTCGCAAGGAAACCCAGACGGGGTAGTGCTGCGGACCGTCGGGCAGGTCGTCCACGCGCTGCCGGAACGGGACGACGAAATACTGCTCCTGCCACTTTTGATATCCGTCCAGCGCCCGGACGAGTACCTGCACCACCCGGTTCGACTTCCCAGGCCGGCGCTGGTCGGGCCGACGGAGAGTAAGCTCGAGCAAGAAGTGTTCTCTGACCTCCTGCTCGTCCTTCGGCTGAACAATGCTCGCGAACGTCTGCTCCGCGTCGTGCCCGGAGGCGATTCGGATGCCCTTGCGACTCAGGATGATCGGGATTTTTTCATCGATGAAATAGACGTTGCCTGACTGCTTGTTTCCGAGTTGCCGCGCCGACTCTTCAGTCGTGTGAAACCGGAGAGTGATCGTCTGCTTGTCATCGTCACCAGTGCCGTAGTCGTGCGTGTATACCGGCTCGAGTGCCTTCCGCTCGGCGTAGTAGACCGTCTCGAACTCGGACTCCTCAGTCCAGCGGATCTGTAGCCCCATGAAGTACGGCGGGCCGAGGAGCGGGCTAAAGCTCAAGCCCAACCGGCCGGGTTGGCCCTCGTAGGTCTGTACCCGGTAACCACGGACCCTCCGCGACCTCTCCAGGAAAGACTCGGGCGTGATGGGGGCTGTCGATTCGGCCACTATCAGGTTCTGCAACTCCGTCCGCGCCCCGTCCAGCTTGGTTTCCGCGGCGACCTTCTCGGCCTCGGAATGGCGGGCTGCGACCAACGCTTTCGCCTTCTCGGCCTCGGCGTCCCGGGCACGGGATTCGGCCCCTATGAAAGCCCAGAGTGTGAGCCCCACTCCGGCGACCATTCCGCAAGCGAAGCCGACGGCGCGCTTGGGAAGACGCCGGGCCACCCATCGGCCCGCCTTTACAGCACCGCTGAGGATGAAGTCAACCGCCGCACGACCGAAGAAACCCACCGCCTCCCGAACTGCGGCTACGCGCCGGCGGTATCGTGGCAAGGGGGGCGGGAATCCGGGGAGTTGCTCCTGACAAAACTGTGCGACGGCTGCTTGCCGGGCGGGATTCTTAAGTCGGCCCTCAACATAGAGGGCCAACTCCTCGAAGCTCACGTCCATCGCGGGGACGTTTGTGAGGTCGATGTCGTCCTTCGGCTCCTCGAAGAGTTCTCGGACCTGAACGAGTTTGGTCAGTTGATCGACCGCCTCGGGACTGGCGAGGATGGCTCTGAAGGTTTCCGGGGCAATGGAGTCCCCGCGCGCCAGCCTTTCCAGGTCGTTAGGAGTGAACTCGTTCATGATCCCCCTCCTTCCGGCTGGCCGGGGAATTCGCAGACGATCTCATTCAGAAGTTTCCGGAAAGTAGTAGCAGGAAGAAGCTGATCAAACAGCTCCCGGTAATCTCGCAACTCTTCTCTCAGCCTTTCTTTTGCCTGATGCAGCCGCCCCGCGTAGACCGCCGGGGTCGCGTCCGGCTCGGTTTCGCGCAGAATGGTCAGGGCTTGGCCCATGTGGCCCTCCGTTGCCAGCCACAGCTTCAGGGCACCCCGCTGATTAGCGGACAACCTGGCGACCGCCTGCTGAAGGATGACCCGGCATGCCTGCACGAGGAGATGCCCACGCAATAAGCCGCCAGGCAGCCGCCTCGGCTTCTCGTCCTCCGGCACCTCATCCATCAGGGTCTCCCGCCGTCTGCCTCTCTGCCGAACCGCATCAATGCTCGCTGTTTTCAACGCGGCAAAGACGTACCCGGCCGGAGCGGCTCCGTCAATCTTGTCACAATGCGGGAGCAGACGGACGAACGATTCCTGGACCGCGTCGTCAGCGGCATTGTCACCGCAGTATCGTGCGGCGAATCTGCGCATGTCGGCCTTCTTTCGGTTGTAGAAGTCCGCTAGTTCTGCCGGGGTCATGTCGCGCCCTCACTCGGACCGAGGTGCGGAACCCGTGCAACGAGGGTGCTTTCCTTTGATGAGCAGCGCGCCACAAGCGGCCCCTCACGGCAAGGCCGGGGGGGAAAACAACATCCACAGCGCTCCGCACGGCCAAAACCCACCTCGACACGGACACAGGGCGACCGCAGGGCCGCGACACCAGCCCCGCCACAGTAACTAACGTGCATGACGCCCGCAGTTTTCATTCTCCGGGAAGTTTTTTTGCGGATCGGTATCCGCCGTTCGGCAAGATCCCGACCCGCGCCAAGAAGGGAGCGGGCTGGGCGACAGGCCTGGTGCCGGTAATTGCTCAGAAGGTTAGGAGAAAATACAATCATGCCTGATGTTAGCGGTCGTAACTCATTTTCAATGAATGACTTGCGCCACGCGCTGTTGGGATTCACCCAGAGACTCTGAGCAATTACTCTCGTACCAACTCACACGGTGGAAGTCACTGGTTTGAATCCAGTGCCGCCCATTCTTAAACTGCTACAGCGAAATGGTCCGTCAGGGTGCGCCCTTGGTTGGTCCCGGACTCGCCGGGGTCGTGAGGGTCCGCCAGAGCAGCTTCCCGGCTTCCATCGCGACCGACTTCATCTGCCGGAACACCTTCCGCACCTTTTCGACGTCGAACTCCAGCCGCAGCACGCGCAGCAGACCGACCGCGTGCGCCTCGTCCAGCTGGTCCGCCAGCGCCGGCAGCAGCCACTCCTCGACGCCGTAAACCTTGCCCGGCGCGACGCACAGCGGCACCACGCCGACGAGGTACGGCCCCAGCTGCTCGCGCACCGCGGCCGTCGCGGCGTCGATCGATATCTCCTTCGGCCGCTGCGGCTGCTCCCAGTTGTACGGCGGCGACCAGTCCATCGCCGGCGACAGCAGGTCGATGTGCGTGAGCACCGCCAGCACCCGCGGCATCTTCAGGTCCGGCCGGGCCGCGAACCAGACGCTCAACCTCTGGAGCATCGACAGGTCGGCCTGCCGGGCCGGGTTGCGGGCGTGCAGCACCAGCAGCAGCAGGTCCGAATGCTGCGCCGCCTCGCGCGTCGCCTTCAGCTGGTCCTCCTTGGGGCCGGCGTGGGCGGGCATGGTTCAGAAACGGGCCGTTTCAGGTGGCGCGGGTCCGTGCCCGTGCCCGTGCCCGTGCCCGATTCCAGACCGGGCACGGGCACGGGCATGGGCAGAGCGCGACCCGCGTTTGAACCAGCCCGTTACCCTGGGCCCCGAGTGTTACCCTGGTTTGAACCATGCCTGTTCATGTGATCCAGCGCCAACTTGCCCGAGCATTTGCCTTTGACCCCCGGTAGTCGATGGACGATCATCGTTCGCGAGGAAGAGCGATTCAAGGCCGCGGCGCGGCTGGAGAGAGGTCAATTCCGTTGCCTCCACGCACCTTGACTTGCAGGGGGATCTTCTCCGGAAGAGGACTCACAGTTCCGACGGGTGTGATGACCAACCGGTAGAAGTCGCGCCGGATCCGCCGCGAGGTGAGCCGGAAGTGCTCCACGATCTCCTCCTGACGTGAAGCCTCGACGTATTCGCCTCCCGTTTCCTTCGTCAGCCGTTTCAGCGTATCCGGGTCGAGGTCTTCGGTCCGCAACCCGATCGCGTGGACCGTTACCCGTTCGTCCTTGCAGCGGGCAATGATGCCGTCGAGGGTAGCGCCGCCAGCCGTGTCTTTCCCATCCGTGAGAAGGACAAGCCGCTTCTGACCTTTCCGCCCGCGCAGGTCGTCCAGGGCCGTGGCGGCGGCCTGGTAGAGGGCCGTCTCACCACCTGCGCGGAGTGGGTCGAGGCGCGTCGCCGCCCGCTCCAGGTCTTCCGTCCAGTCACAAGGACGGCGAACCCTGTCGTTGAAGCTGAGAACCTCCACCGACACCTTCGGCTCCTTCAGCCCTATGAGGAAAGCCTTGCCACCCTTCTTCGCCGCCTCCAGAGGCTCGCCGCCCATGGAGCCAGAGATATCGATTGCCAGGACCACGTGAAGCGGGGTGACTTCTTGTCGCACAGGCGCCACCAACACCCCTTTGACCGGCTTGCCATCGAAGGAAGCTCGAAAGTCTTTCTCACCCAGGTCGTGGATCGGTGTGCCGGAGGCATCCTCCACCCAGACGTCCGCGACCAGGATGGGCGGGTAGTTGTCTGGGGAAACCCTCACAAAGCCTGCCCGGGCGCCGCGCGGGAGGTCGGCCGGCCGGTTCCTCTCCTCCTCGAGCCGGCGCCGCTCCTTCAGCTTTTCCTCGACGGCGGTTAACCGCGACGCGGCAACGGTCGAGTCCAGCCGGTACTCGACGTCGGCCTCAACGGCGGCCCGATACTTCTCCCGCTTGGCGTCCAGGTCGTCAAGGGTGTCTCCCCACCGCAGCAGTGCTTCCGACAGCCACCGGTCGAAGGGGTGAGGCCACTCCGGACGGGGCTGTGCCTCCATGCTGACCCGGAGGAGGGCGACCAGTTCCGCGTAAGCCGCCCGCTCGCGCAGCGCCGTCACCCGCCGTTCCAGCGCTTCCCGACGCGTCAGTTCCTGTTCCACGGCGCGCAGGCGGGATGCGGCCGGCTCGGCGTCCAGGTCAAACTGCTGGGCGACGTCGAGCGCCTCCCGGTAGAGTCGTCGTTTCTCCGGGAGGTTCCGGGCGCCGTCTCCGCCCCGATAGAGGGCCTCGCAGAGCCACCGGTCGAGGGGATGGACCCATTCCGGCCGCGGACTCGTCTCCGCCGCCAACCGGAGCAGGGCGGCCAGTTCGGACCACCGGCCTTCGCCTTTGAGCCTTGCGACGCGGTGCTCGAAATCTGCCCCCCGTGTGAGTTCTTCCTCCGCCGACTTCCGCAGGGCCGCGGCAGCGTCGTCGCTCAGGCCGTACTTCCCCGCCACCTCGGAAGCCTCCCGGAACCGTGCCCCCTTCTCCTCCAGCGAAGGGCTACCTTTTCCCCACTCCACGAGGGCCTGGTAAAGCCCCTCGGCCAGTGTCCGCTCCCGTTCGGCCGGGGGCCGTTCTTTCAGGGCCGCCCGCAGGTCGTTGGCGGCCTCCGGCCACTTCTTCTCGGCACGGAGCTCCGCGATCCGGCGAGTGAAGTCGGCGTGCTGCGCCGCCTGCTCCAGGAGGGTTGTGGCGAGCCGGTCGTCGAGCCCGTGCCTCTGGGCCACCGCCCGGGCTTCGGTGAAGTGCCCGATGCTCTGTTCCGCCCCGGGGCACCGCCGCCCGGCCTCCACCAGGTCGCGGTAGAACGTCGCGGCCAGGTCTTTTTCCCAACGGGGAGTCAGCCTCTCCCCCAGGCGGGCCCGCGCCAGCCGGGCGGCTTCCTCGAAGTTCCCCGCGTCCTCCAGGGTCTTCATCTGTCCCTCGAGCCGCGCCCGGTCGCGGTCGTAGTACCCCTCGTAGACCCACGGGACCCGCTCCAGCAGCAGGAATTCGCCGTACAGGCAGAGTACGCACACGGCCCCCGTCACGACGCCGAGCAGGGCGGAGCGCAGGCGGCTGGGCGGCACTCCTTCGTCCTCCGGGGAAAACTCCTCCCCCGCCGAGCGCCACCTCCTCCACAGGACAGCGGCCACTCCGAGCACGGCAAGGAGAGCGCCACCCCAAATCACATGATACCCGTCGGCCCAACCCAGGAGCTTCGCGGTAAGGCCGAGCACGAAGGACCAGGCGAGCAACTTGACGATGCGGTCCATGACGACCTCCTTTTGTGCGGGGCGAAAAGGCCCCCTCGCGGCTCACGCGACCCCGGCGTCCGGCGTGGGGGGCGCCGCCGCCGGGTGCCTGGAGTCGTGCCCGTTGGTGAAGTAGAGGGCGGGCTCCCGCCTCGCCTCCTCCAGGTTCTTGCGGATGAACGGGGTCACGATCTCCTCCCAGTGCTTGGGCTTGTAGACCTCCAGCCGGAGGGCATTCACTCCCCCTTCGGCCGTGTCGGCACATGCCAGGACCATCTCCCCGTCGGACTTGCGCACGAGGGCTCGCAGCTCCTCTTCCGCCCGGTCCGCCAGGGGCGGGACCACGGTGATGACCTGTCCCCGCCCCAGCGGCCTCTTGCCGCCCCAGACGGGGGCCTGAGTCGGCGGCTTGCCCCGGACCAGGGTCGCCGCGACGCTGGCGAGCCGCGGCTCGGGGGCCCGGGTGATCTCCGCCAGGCCGGCCAGCGTCACCCGTTTGACGCACGAGCCGAGCAGCCGCAGCAACTCGGGCGAATCCGGTCCCTGGGCCGCCGTCTCCAGGAGCCTCTCCAGGACCGCGTCCAACTCCGTCACCTCGATCAGTCCCTGCACCGGCCCCGCTGGGGCGAGTTCGGCGAGGACGTGAGCCAACCCCTGCAGGCGCCGGCCCTCCGCCTCCAGTTCGGCGTGTAGCCGGGCGCGCACCACCCGCAGCACCTCGGCTTCGGCCTCCACTGTCGCCAGCTCGTTAGCGGCCTCACGGGAGCGGGTCAGCGCATTTTTGAACACCACCACCTTGGCCCGGGGGTGCGCCAGTGTCGCCTGGAGCCGCTCGAACAGGCCGCCGGGGTAATGCTGCCGCAGGGCCTTCGTCAGCGCCGCCTGAGCGCCTTCGGTCTTGCGCCGCAGCTCCGCCGCGCGGGTCGAGCGCGCCTCCAGCTCCGCCTCCAGTGCGGCGTCGAGGGCCCGCATCGTGGTCAGCTTCGTGACGAATTCGGTCTCCGTGCGGCACGGCGCCGAAAACAACCGCACCTCGGCGGCCAGGTCACGGACGCTACGGTCGCCGATTCGGGCGGCGACGGTGCCGCCCGTGTACCGCACTTTCGCCCGCGTGCAGATGGCGAACAGGTCGGGCGGGCGCACGCCCCGGGACTGGCGCACCAGGTCAGTGATCTCTTCGAGCGAGGGGCTCTGAGCGGGGGCTTGCCTG
>Ga0208696_1001544_pt1 | contig 13437 bp, 11 predicted proteins | sample Sb_taG_9_FD_187711 | JGI IMG/M metagenome (GOLD analysis project Ga0208696, IMG submission 187711) | Peat soil microbial communities from Weissenstadt, Germany - Sb_50d_b_LC metaG (SPAdes) (version 2) | ecosystem: Environmental > Terrestrial > Soil > Wetlands > Peat | place: Germany...
CCGCTCAGCTACGCGCCTCCATCTCTTGGGCGCGGTTCGTCAGCGAGGTCTTGTTATCTCGCCGAGCGAACAGAGTCCGTCGCCGGCCCAAGACCGCGGCTTGAGCTCCAATATGTGGGTGGCCCTTAATGTCCCGCCTGGCCAGTCCTTTCGTGGCCAGTCCTTTCGTGGCCAGTCCTTTCGTTGAGTGCCTGGCCAGTTTGGCTAATCCATTCAGTCGTCGTTCCGCCCCGGGGACTTCCCCCGCCGCCAGCCCCGCGCCAACTACTTGGCCGTCGGAGTCGTCGCAAACGGCCGGGAGTGGTAGAATCCAGGGGAAACGTGCCGAGACCCATGGGAGGCCCCGATGAACGAGTCAAGAACTTCGACCGACGAGATCCTGGTCCACTTTGTCCGTCCCGGCGTCGGCACCCGCGACTATCACCTCTCCGAGGGTGCGACTCTCGCGGACCTCCTGCGGTTGTCGGGGGTGTCGATGGCAAACCAGGCCGTCTTCATCGACGGCGTCCCGCCCGAGGAGGCCGTCCCCCTGCGCGACGGGGTGGTCGTAACCATCGTCCCGCAGCCCAGGAATGCCGCCGGCGACGAGCCCTGGCGGGCGGCCGTCCCCGCGTTCCGCGATGAGGCCATCTTTCGCGAGTATTCAGAGGCGATGAAAGCCCGTCGGGAGTCGGATCCTGGCGAGGAACCGCGGGCGTGATCATCCTGGACACCGACGCTCTTGGCCACGTGCAGAAGAAAGACCCGGTCGGGCTACTCATCGAGTCTGGACTGGATGCTTCGCCCGATCGCGACATCCGCATCACGGCGGTCACGGCCTATGAGATGCTGGGAGGGGCCGTGGCGCTGATCGACCGCCGGAAGAAGGAACGCCGGGATCCCATCCCGGCCTTCCACCTGCTTCAGGACCTGGTCGACTATCTCGGTCGCTGGCGAGGTCGGATCCTGCCGTATGAGACCGCGGCCGAGCAAATCTACCGAAGCTTCCCGGCGCGTCTGCGTCAGGAGCTGAAGGACGATGCGCGGATCGCGGCGATCGCGCTGGCGTACGATGCGGCGGTCTGGACTTGCAACGAGAGCGACTACGCGAAGGTGCCGGGCCTCACAGTCTTCCGGGCCGAGACAGCTTTGAGAGTCCGGTGATGCCGCACGCTGGCCCTGGCTGTCGGCTCTGAAAACCCACTCGACCAGAGTGCCCATTATCGGATGGTGCAGCCGCACCTGGATTCCGACGGCAGAGAGTCAGTAAGAGGTTAAGACGCTGGCCACCCACTTTCGATTGGGACAAATAGGGAGCCTGGTCTGCCAGCTTGCTCTCTTGATGACTTTGCCAATACGACTGCACATGCGTCAGATTCCCTGTCTTTCCCGATCTTGAGTGCGTGGCCAATCCTTTTAACATGTACTCGAGCGGCTCGCCGCTCTCATCATGAACGGTCAGGTATACAGCCTCCCACCGGCGTATGTCGCTTGTGACCTCGTCCAGAAGCGATCTCGCCTCCGCGACCTGCTGGGCGGTCGGAGTCGTCGTGCCGAAGCACTTCAGCAGTCGCTGCTTCGAGAGCGGTGTGGCGCACCCAAACGCAGGGATATCTGCTGTGTGGTCTATGTCCAGGATGGAATGAGTTCCGTTTTCGGCCGCATCCTGAAGGAGCTCGTCGATGGTGCGAGGTCCACGACCACCGCGAGCCAGCCAGCGAGTGGCGACGCTGACGGCAGAGAGGGCCCTTGCAGCGAAGAGCAACAGCCCCCGTTTCCCCTGTCCCCGAACAAGAATCAACGACTCCCGCCTCTTTTTGCGGCGCGGTTGTTATCTCACAACGAGGGCACACGATCGGCCACATTGCAGCAATGGCCGTGATTTCACGGTCATCTCGCGGGACATATTGCGTCCAGCAAATTGGAAGTGCTTACGCCGGCCTGGCGAACGGGGATACTCGGTGCTCGACAATCACCCGCCACCGCCAGCAATCTGCACGATGTGTTGGCGATTCACAGGGGCGAATCTGAACAATCCTGTGGCGGTCCGCAGCCAGGCCCGGCCAACTTCGTCAGAGCAGATCCTCGTAGTCGTTATGGACGCAAGTCCTGGTTTTTTTCGCAGGAGGCGTGGCTTGTTCATCCTGTGGCGTGGCTTGTTCATCCTGTGGCCTGTCCTCTTCATCCTGAAGGGGCTGGCAGTACAGGACCAATCTGGGTCCGTCCTGATGAACCTCTCCCACCTCGAATTGCTCCACGGCGTGGGGCGTGGTGGGCACCGCCACGATGATACGCCCGTCATCGTAGGGGTGATGGATGTGAACGTCCTGCAGATGGTGCATGAGTTCCATCAGCATAGTGGACATCCTGGTACTCCTCTCGTGTCGTCGGTTCCTGGATGTAGCTGGAGGCAGTAAATTCGTCCAGCCAGCAAGAACGATAGGGCTCATGGCGGACTAAATCAAATGAAATCCGATTAAGAAAGCGCCCAATCATCCCCCGGATTTCAGCGCTGGTGAGCACGCTGTGGAGTCTTCTGATCCAGGCCAATGCCGTCTACCGCTCGACCAACACATCGAAAAGCCCGGTGATTACGAGATTATTTCTCGGCGTCGCATTGACCTGTCGGTTCTTAGGATGCGTCGAAATCATTCATCGGGCCTCCGCAACCTTGGGGCAGTTGCGCAAGTGCAAGCTATGATTGATCTGGGACAGAAGTTCTTCGCTTCCCGACGGTCTTGCCATGCCCCCACAACGTTCGAGGGACAACGAACAGGTTCTGGGCTATCGGCTGATCGAGCTGTTAGGGGCCGGTGGTTTTGGCGAGGTCTGGAAGGCCGAGGCTCCGGGCGGTTTGCTCAAGGCGATCAAGTTCATCTATGGAAGGCTCACCGATCGCCAGGCCAGCCTGGAGCTCAGAGCCCTGGAGCAGATCAAGCAGGTAAGGCACCCGTTTATCCTGTCGCTCGAGCGCGTCGAAGTCCTCGACGGCCAGCTCATCATGGTCAGTGAGCTGGCGGACAACACCCTTCTGGACCGGTTTGAGGAATGCCGGGCCGGAGGCGGGAACGGGATTCCCCGCGAACAACTACTGCGTTATCTACTCGACGCGGCCGAAGCCCTTGACTTCATCACGATCCGGTTCAGACTTCAGCATCTGGATGTCAAACCCAGCAATCTGTTCCTCATGGGCGATCACCTCAAAGTGGGCGACTTCGGGCTGGTCCGCGAAGTTTGCCATCACAGCGGGTCAAGCATGGGGGGGTTGAGTCCGGCTTATGCCTCGCCAGAGTCTTTCACCGGCGAGGCCAGTTTCTACTCGGACCAATATGGTCTGGCAATCGTGTACCAGGAGATGCTGACCGGCACCCGACCATTTCGGGGACGGACAGTCCTCCAGCTCTCCGACCAGCATCTGCATGCCCGCCCCAACCTCGCATCCCTCTCCTCGGGCGAGCAGTCCGTCATCGGCAGGGCTCTTTCCAAGAATCCCAACGACCGGTTCCCCACCTGCGGTGAAATGGTCCGGGCCTTGCTGAGCGTCGAAGTTTTCGATTCCCCGGCCCTGGAACCAAGTGACTCCAACGAGTTCGAGCCAGAACCTTCCTCCCCATCAGCGCCGCTCCAGCCAGTGTTCCGGTCGCTCAACCTGGCTGACGCTGTTCTGGGCGCCCCAGACTCGCCGACTCTGCAAACTTGCGTTTCTTCCGAGCCCGAGGCGGGGGCGAGATCGGGGTCGAGTGGGATCACGTCGCAGATTTTCCTCAAGGGCTTTCCCGCGCCGACCTTGTTCGTCGGCATCGGCGGAATCGCGGGCAGCGTACTTTGTCAGATCAAGCATCTCTTCGAGTCCCGTAATGAAACCCGGGGAGCGAATCGGCACCTGCAATGGCTCCTCCTGGATACGGACCGGGCCACACTCCAAGAGGCTCGCTGCCCCAATCTTGCGGGCAGGCTCGGGGTCGAAGAGACCTTGCTGATGCCGCTCCACGGGCCAGAGCATTACCGCCCTCAATTGAAACAACTGCTCGGCTGGCTGGCCAGGCACTGGGTTTTCCGGATACCGCGATCTCGCTGCACCGAGGGTATTCGACCCCTCGGCCGTCTTGCCTTGATCGACAATGCCGAACGCGTCCTGGAACGTCTTCGACAAGCGATCAAGCAGATGGGCACGTCAGCTCACGATGAGGAAGGGCGGGACCAGTTCCAGGTCATCGTGATCGCCAGCATCAGCGGAGGCACGGGAGGAGGGTGTTTCGCGGACCTCGGGCTGTCAATTCGTCGGATCCTCCGGGAGGAGCGAATTGAACGAGCCGCTGTCGAGGGTGTGATGATCCTGGCCTCGGGGATGCGAAAAGAGCAGAGGGAGCTGGCCCAAGCCAATGCTTATGTCACGCTCTCGGAACTCCGCTACTACCTCGATCCCAACTGCCGATTTCCGGGAGTCAAGGCTCTGGGATTGAACGCGGCAGAAGCGGGCCTAGCGCTCTTCGATCAAGTTTACCTGGCCGATTTCGGGGACATCGTCAGCGAGGAGGGTATCGAAACCAGCTCCCACCTGCTGGCCGAACACGTTTACCTGAGGCGCGGTACGCCCTGTGGGCGGACACTCGCGACCCATCGGCTTGAATCTGAGGGAGCTGGCGACGGTCTCGAGCTCAGGAGCTTTCGCCTGGCTCGTCTAGGCTTCCCACGTGCGGAACTTCGACAGTTGGTCGTCCGAGAGGCTTGCAGGCGGATCATCAGTCGCTGGCTCCAGGGGATCCCCCGCCGGGCCGACCTGGAGGAGATGCCGGGACCAGAGCGAATCGAGGAGTCGGCCGCCATGCGACTGCCGTCGCCTGAACTCGATGCCGATCATTTTTTCGCCCAACTGGAACTCGACGAGAAGAGGTTCCTGGAGATGTTCCTGGAACGGATGGAGCAAGCCAGGGGTTCCGATCCCCTGAAGTCCCTCCAGCGCCAGGCTCGCGACCTGCTTCAGGTCCGGGGCGGGGCAGGAGCAGGCCTAGCTCTCGTGAGGTGCTTCGACGAACTGGACGGTAGACTGGGTGCCGGATCGATCAAGAACCAGGATCATCACCCCTCATCGGCCTTGGAACAAAAGCTTCACAATGCGTTCACGCATGATAGACATGAGCTCGACCACCGGCTGGAGGCCTGGGTCAAGCAGATCGTTGAGGATCCAGCTCAGCGTCTCAAGCCGGCCCGTGATGGGCTGAACAAGCTTATCGAAAGGCTGGTCGAGCAGCTCGAGGCTACCCCTGCGCAGATCGCTGCTGTCCGGGCGAGGAGGGACGAGATCAAAGAGCGCTATCTGGGGAAGGGAAGTGCCTCGGCGGGTGGAAACAGGCGAGCCTTCTCACACCTGCTCCGAGCACTCCCGCGCGAAGTCTCGCCACGAGAGGAGGAACTCTGCGAGTATAGTCAGCTCTTGATCAAGGAAAAAGCGCTGCACGTCCGTGCCGAGATCCTTGGAACTTTGCTTGCCAAGGCAGCGCAGGTCGGGGAGGGACTGAACCGACTCCAGCAGGGCCTGGAGAACGTGGAGCGTTCTTTCGCGGCCAAGAATCCTCGCTTCCGGAACAGCCAGCGCACAACGCTCGGCTTTTCGGCCGATCTTCTCCCCGTGCCGACGGCCAGCATGGCCGAGCTGAGGGAGACATTCGCTGGCTCGTTTTGTAGCGATCGCCGCCTTGCCGATCTGGAGAGGAGATTCCACGAGGAGGTTTTGGAACCGCATGGCGGGCTCAGCGTCGTGATGACGCGCGAGGCCTGTTTCCTGACCGAGGTGTTTCAGGAGACACTATTCCAGCGCGTGGCCGGTGCGGTCGACGATTGGCTAAGGGGCAGCGATGCGGCTTCGATCTTGTATCAACGGTATGGATCGATCGAGGGCGTGGTGAGGGAGCTGATCCAGGCCGGTAAGTCGACCCTGCTCGGCCATCCGAGGTACGCGGCTCAACGGCTCATCCTCGGCCTGCCCGACAGTCCCGCGGGCAGGAGTTTGCGGGAAAGCCTGGCGAAGTCGGCGAGCGAGCTTTCAATCTCCAGCTTTGTGTCGATTCCGGATGACGTCGTGTTCTGTCTGGAGATCGAAAACCTGAGCTTCTCCTCGGTCCTGGCCAAACTGGTCTCGGGGCAACCGTGGCTGACCGATCTGGCTCCCAAGCTGGTCTCCCGGGTAGACGTCGAATGGCCCGAGCTAGCGCGGACCGCTGAGATGGGGAAGCTCATCGAGGGAGGCGATGATCTGTAGGAGAGAGGTTGGGTATCCGTAGAGGAACCCCTGTCCCAGGTGGCAACCGTTTTGGAGGCAGACCTCCGCGGCCTGCTCGCTTTCGATTCCCTCGGCGATGACCCGGATGCCCTTCCCAGCGATCGCCGTCAAGAACGCCCGCACCATTTCCCGGCTCGTCTCGGAGCCCTGCATTGCTTGAACGAGATCCCGATCCAGCTTGAGAAAGTGGGGCGGACATTCGGCGATTTCCAGCAGCCTTGCCTGACCGACCCCGAAGTCGTCATAGGCGAGCTCGATTCCCAGCTCTTGCAGCTTTCGCTTGATCGATCGCAACTGGGCGACGCTGGTCTTCGATTGCTCGGATACTTCGATGACAAGTTGGTGACGCCCCCCATTTTGGCGAGAGAGCTGGTTGAGCGAATCGAGAGAATCGGACCGGGTTAACTGGGACCGGTGGAAATTGATGAAGAGTCGGAAGCGAGAGGGAAGCTTTGCCCCTATCTTCATCGCCTGGGTTCTGAAGAGACGGCACAAATCGCCTTCCATCTCACACTTCTCGGCGAGCTGAAAGAGCTTGACGGGGCTCTGATGCAACTGGTGATGGCTTCCCCGGCCAAGGGCCTCGAAGCCGACGATCGCGTTGGTACGGAGATCGACGATGGACTGGAAGACGATGGCAACCAACTCCTCCGAAACCAGTTGTCGAAGGAAGCTGATCAGCCGAATCAAGCTTTCCTTCTCACGCGTGTCAGTTTCCTGAGTCAGCGACGCCGTGTTGTAGGAGCGCAAGCCGATGGCCGGTCCCAAGCGGAAGCAGAATTCCCAGTGAGCCACGTGAATGATGTCGCCGTCGACCAGAGGGACCTTGTCGATTCGCTTGCCATTGGCGAAGGTTCCATTGGTGCTGCCGAGATCACGCACCAAGTACCGACCGGAATCCTGAGCGATGAGGGCGTGGTCTTTGGAGACCTTGTGGGAGTAGATCGTGAGGTCGGCTGTTGGGGATCGCCCGATGACGAAGGGGTTCTTGGTGATCTCCACCCGCTTGGCCGGACCGCCTTGTTCCGGGAAGTGTTCCAGATAGGCTCTCATGCGTCTCCCCACCCTGTCGGAGGCTTCAATCGACCTCAGTAAAATAAGTGTCGACGACGATGTCGAGATACTCCGGTTTCATCTCGATGGGCAGGCCGAAGTACGAGCAGTAGCTTCTCAGGTGCCGCAGCAGATCGCGGCCATGGCAGCGACGGAAGCTTCGCTTGGCCTTGACGTAGTGTTCTTGAATGAGATGTTCAACAGCAGACTCGTTGTAGTCGATCTGCATCGCCAGGGCGGAGATCTTGAAGAGCTGGCGAAACTCGTCAGGATCGGGGTCCTTCACGTGGACCTTGTAGGCCAGGCGGCGCAAGAAGGCTTCGTCGACCAGGTCCCGGGGATTCAGGTTGGTCGAGAAAATGATCATCTGATCGAACGGGACCTGAATGGTCTGGCCGGAGGAGAGCGTCAGAAAGTCGTATCCCTTCTCCAGGGGAACGATCCAGCGATTTAACAATTCCGTCGGGTCCATGCGTTGACGGCCGAAATCGTCGATCAGGAGGACGCCGCAGTTACTCTTCATCTGCAGTGGCGCCTCGCTGAAGTTCTTGCCGGCCTGGTGGCGGATCTCGAGCAGTTCCATGGTCAGTTCACCGCCGGCAATCACGGTCGGGCGGCGGATCCGAGCCCATCTTCGGTCGTAGTCGTTTCCCTTCAGGACGCTGGTCTCGACATGTTCGATGGTCCTGTGGCAGGCGGGGTCGAAGAGCTTGATGATCTGCCCGTCGACGATGAGAGCGTGGGGCAGCCAGATCGCCTGTCCGAAACAGGACGCGATTCGTTCGGCCAGGGTGGTCTTACCATTGCCCGGCTCGCCGTAGAGAAAAAGGCCGGCTCCCGAGTTCACGGCCGGGCCCAGCTTGTCGAAGATTCGGGGATTCACCGAGATTCCGGCGAACGACCGTTCCAGTTGCTCTCGCTGGGGAGACTCGGCCCGAATGCTCTGAGCCTCCACCGAGGTCACGTACTCCGCCAGGGGAACCGGCGCCGGACCCACGTAGGCGCAGGCGTCAAACCAGCTTTGACCCCGTTCAGTTCCTTTCTCTGTCAGCGCGTACACATAGTCGTTCAGCGTCGCGGTGGATGCATGGGCCACGAGCGTACGAGTACGGAGGGCCTGCAGGCGTGCTTCCATGATCCCAAAGGGCAGGCACAGGTGGTCAGCGATCGAGCGGCCGCTCGATCGCCCCCTGACGAGCAAGAGCTTGCAGACCAACGAGTCCACCAGGGCCTCGTTCAGGCCGGCGTCAACCAGGCTGAGCGGAGGTCCGGGTTGATAGATCTCCTCGTTCATCAAGGCGGCGAGGAGGCTATTCGATGGTGCCGATCCGATTACGGACATAGTTCAGTCGTCTTGGGGCAGTCATCCCTGCGGTCCGCCGGCTTTGCCACGGTGCTCACCAGCACAGTCCGGAGGGAGGCAAGTCGGGACCTTTCGCACTACGTCTGGAGTACCCGCAAGTAGTCTAGGTCGTGAACGGAAGGGAAGGCAGGGAATCGCCGACGGGGAAACCAAGCCGACAAGCCCGGTTCCCCGGAAGCAGGCGTCGGGGCCAGGGCGAGTACGCTCGTCGAGAAGACGTTCTAGAATCCCTGAAGATGCCCTACGGCATGACGCCAGGCGTCAGTCCCTCGATCCTCAGCGAGTGGGCTCGGGCGACGAAACCACGACCCTCGGCTTTGCCGAACCGTCACGCAAAGGAGGTCCCCGGCGCCGGGTCTGGGGCATGACGGACATCCAGCTCGACGCCCTACTTGAGCTCAGAAGGCGTGAGCGCCACGATTAGCCAGCGGGCTGACGCAACACCCCGGCGCCAGCGTCGCCTGCCATCAACCGCGGGACTGAGGATCCGGTAGCCGCCCAGGAAAAAACCCCTGGTGGCGCCCGCTAACAGCTTGCGGGTCTGATAGGTGGTGAGGAATCCCTGCTGAACGAGCAGGCGTGCCAGCCGCACCGAGGCGTCGGCCGCGGGTTCCGGTTCGACCTGGGCTCGAGCCTGCGTCAGCTCAGCGGTGGGTACCAGCCCCGACAGGGCGACTTTCTCAGCGAAGTCGTCGAGCTGGAGCATTTCCACTCACTTGCTGCTTGCCGTGGCACGGCTGGAACGCACCAGTCCATGCGCCGGCCGGCCCTCAAGCTCCAGGGCCGGGACAGTCTCATGATATCCGGGCGAGGGCCGATGCGGCGAGAATGGCGACCGGCGCTCATCGCCCACTACGCGGACAGCCCCGGATCGCTCTGGGCCACCACGCTGATGATCAGGCAGGTCACATTGTCCTTGGAGTCGTTGTCCAGGGCCATGTCCTTGAGCATCACGGCCGCCTGCTGGGGGTCGCTCACCGTGCAGAGCACCCTGGCCAGCTCTTCGTCGGGAACGACTCCGGTGAGTCCATCGCTGGCCAGCAGAAACCGGTCGCCGGGTCGAACGTCGAGGACCTTGAACTCCTCGGGCCCGCTGCGCGCGTCCTTGCTTCCCAGGTAGAGATAGAGCACGTTCTTGAACTTGTGTGTCGACAGCTCCTCCTTGGTAATCGTGCCCGCGTCGAGCAGGGCATCGGCCAGCGAATGATCCTTGGTCAACAGCTCGAGCTTGTGGTCACGCAGGCGGTAAGCCCGGGAATCACCGATGCCCGCGACGAAAACGCGATCCTGGCGGAACTGGGCCAGGACGACGGTCGTGCCCATGTTCGAGTATTCGGTGACCAGGCCCGAGCTTCCCAGTATCTCCGAGTTCACCTCGGCGACGGCCTGGCGAATCGACTCCTGGATCTGTCGCGGTTCTCTCTCCTCCGCTGTGAGCCGTCTGGCAATTGCCCTGGGGATCAGCTCGACGGCCATGAGGCTGGCCTTCTCACCGGCTTGCTGGCCGCCCATGCCGTCGGCGACGATGAACAGGTTTTCGGGCTCGAGGGTCATCGCGGGGGTCTCGGCGCCGCCATCGGATAGGTCGGGCCGGACCGGGCGCCTGCCGGGAACGTAATAATTGTCTTCGTTGTGCTCGCGATAGTTGCCCCGGACCGAGACGACTCCAACCTTCAGCTTCAACTGGCCGGGCAGCAGGGTGAGCGACGAAATGGTGGCGAATTCATCGGTCGAATCCACGTCCTCGCCGACAAGACGATGACTGGTCAACCACTTCCACCAGGACTTCGGTTTCGATAGTAGCTTGGATAGCAGGCTCACCGCGACCGCCTTTATTGGACCCGAACCCGGAAGCCAGAGACCACCCGCAACAAAGCGCGCTTCAGCGCCCGGGCTGAGTTGCCGGGAGAGTACGTAACCTGCTCCGGGGCTTGGGATTGCTCACTGCCTCGCAAATCAAAGAAAAGGTGGAGAGAAACGATTCACCGACTCGAACGCGAGCTCTAGCTCCGGGCATGTGCGGGGCTTGCCCATCGCATCAGGTCGTCAACTCCCACCGAACGATACGTCAGGAACAGTTCGCCCGCTTCAAACCCCGCGGTCAGGCCGTGATAACGGTTCATGGTCTCGACCGCCCGGAAGGTGCCCGCCTTGCTGGCGGGAAACTGGGTCTGGTAGGCGCGGATGGCTTCCAGCTTCACCTCCAGGGTGGGACCGATGTCAGCCACAATGTAGCCGGAAGCTTCTGGCAAGTCTAACCCATGCAAGGCGATCGGGAAACTCAATTGGTTGGAGATCACGTGGGGGCTGAGGCCGTCGAAATGCTCGTCCCACTTGGTCAGCCGGCTGTAGAAGACCGCGGCGTCGGTGATCAACATGGCCTGGTAATGGTCGGGCGAGGCGAGCACGGTCTTGCCGCCGAACCCCAGCACGACCTTGGGATGGAGCTTGCGAAAAACCTTGGCCAGGGCAACGCGAGCCTCGAACGAGTCGAAGAGCCTGCGGTTGGGCATGTTCAGGTTGATCCGGAGGGCGACTCCCAGGATGTCGGCGGCCTGGCGAGCCTCGGCAAGCCGGACGTCCGGGCCTGGAGAGTGCGGGGTCGGCTCGCCGTCGGTCAGGTCGACGATGCCAACCGCGTAGCCCTTGCGCACCAGCCGGGCGAGCGTTCCGCCGCAGGCAATCTCGACGTCGTCGGGATGCGCTCCCACTGCGATCAGATCGAGTTCCTGCTCTGCCAGTTCGGACATTCGCTTGCCTATCCCTCCGAGCGGCCACAACGCCTAAAGTATCAGGAGTTAGATGATAGATCGACGGATCGCGGACTCACAATACGCGAGCCAACTCGTTTTCTGGAATGGCTCGAACATCCAGGCTCAGTGCGGTTCCAGGTGCCGGGCGCTGGGCCTGTATCGGAGGGTGCGTTGCAATTCGATTTCTCCTTGGAGTTCAATCGTCGCCTTGATCCTGCTTGTTGACCGCCAGGAGGAACGTGGGAGGCACCGCCTCGAAGCGCAAGCGTTCCATCTGCTCGATACCTCGCCAGACGCCCAGGTTCCAGACCCGGACCCCGCCGGCCAGCCCTTTCAAGATCTGATACGCCGAGGCCAGGCCCTCGATGGTCGCGACGTTGACGGCGAGGCTGCCGCCGGGACAGAGCCGATGATAGGCGGCGGTGATGACGTGGTCCGGCTGGCGGCCGGTCCCGCCCACGAACACCGCGTCCGGCTCTGGCAAGCTCGCCAGCACTTCGGGCGCGCGGCCGAGTACGGGACGGACGTTGGGCACGCCGAACGACTCGGCGTTGGCCTGGATCAGCGCGATATCGGCCGGCTCGGGCTCGATGGCGTAGACCATTCCCAGGTACGCCAGTTGGGCGGCCTCGATGGACACCGATCCGGAGCCCGCGCCGATGTCCCACACGGTGCTGGTCGCGCGGATGTCGAGCTGCGCCAGCGCCACGGCGCGGACCTCTGCCTGGGTGACCAGGCACCGCCTGGGCTTGGTCTGGGCGAACGCCTCGTCGGGATTGCCGAAGAGGCGATGCCTGCTGGCCCTGCTGGCTCGATCGGGCCGGTTCGGCTGGCGCACCAGGATCAGCACGTTGAGGGCATTGAACTCCATCGTCGCCAGGTCGGCGAGCTCGGCCTGGGTGACCCGTTCGTCGGGGGAACCCAGGTTCTCGCAGACGTAAGCCCGGAAATAGTCGATTCCCCGTAGCAGCAGCTCGCGAGCCACGCGCGGGGGCGTCAGCTCGTCGCTGGAGAACAGCCCGACCTTCTCGGCCGTGCGAATCCGATCGAGGACGGCCTCGATGGGGCGCCCCGCCAGGTTGGTCAGGTAGGCGTCTTCCCAGCTCTCCTTGACCCGTGCGAATGCCAGTTGCATGCTGCTGACGTGCGGCAAGATCTCGAAGCAGTCCTTGCCCAGTCGATCGCAGAGATAGCGCGCCACGCCATAGAACAGCGGGTCGCCGCTGCTGACCAGGACCGGCTGGCGGGCGCGCAATGACTCTTTCACCTGCTCGAGCGCCCTGGACATCTCGGGCTCGAGCACGACCTTGCGCCCCGGCAGCGATTCGAGCAGCGCCAGGATCGGCGCGGTCCCCACGATCAGGTCGGAATCCGCGAGGATTTGCCGGGCTCGGTCCGTCAACCCGCCCAGCCCCTCGTCACCGATGCCCAGGATCACCAGCTTCGATCGCTCGACTGTCAACGCCCTAGTTCCCGAACCACGAGCCGTGCCCCTTCGACGATCACCCCATCAATGCGTTCACGACCAGGCATTGTATCCCTCAATTCCGACCTCGCCAACGGCGTACGCCCGGAAATCGAGTAAATGCCGGGGATCATGGTCCCGCTTTGCGGTCGCGTACCTGCTCGTCAGTGCCGTTGTGGCATGCTGCAAAGTTGCGGTTGTCGCATGTTTTCTTTCCTCTCGGATTTATTGTGCTGGTTCGGGCTGGGTCTCCTGACCCGCCCGTCCTCCTCGACCGACGGTCTCTCAGTCCCCGATCGTTGGCGCGTCACCTGGAGACCTCCGGCCGGCCGAACGGCGGGGTCAGGAGACCACTGCCCGAAACTGCTCGTACAAGACCGACTCTTCACCGGTACTGAACGGACGTCCGGTTCAGATTAGTAGAGGTTTCAGCAATTCCCGGCCTGCGATATTCGCCCTGAAAACACGCTTGTTTTGATCTCCCATTTCGCGAACTCATTGCGCATAATGCTTTCCCGAGTTCCCTATCTTACCACCTGGGCCA
>Ga0208696_1001548_pt1 | contig 13392 bp, 8 predicted proteins | sample Sb_taG_9_FD_187711 | JGI IMG/M metagenome (GOLD analysis project Ga0208696, IMG submission 187711) | Peat soil microbial communities from Weissenstadt, Germany - Sb_50d_b_LC metaG (SPAdes) (version 2) | ecosystem: Environmental > Terrestrial > Soil > Wetlands > Peat | place: Germany: Weissenstadt...
GGACCTCCACGCCGTACTGCTGCTGGTAGTCCCTGGCGACGGCCTCGATGGCCGGCTTGATGCCGGCGGCGCAGTAGATGACGATGGGGCCCTGGGCCGCGGCCCCGTCGCCGGACGGCCAGAGGAGCAGGCCGACCAGCACGGCGAACAGGGCGACGGAGCCGAGGAAGGCGAGCCAGACGCCGCTGAGGGCGGCACGGCGGGGACGGCGGTGGGTCATGGGTGGGTCTCGGTCGCGGGCCTCATTTCTCGGGGCGCTTCGTGCCGCCGTGCTCCTTGGCGAATTCCTCAATGAGCGACTCGACCGTCACGTCTTTGCGGAACTTCACCTTCAGCGTGCGCGCGTGCTCCGCCAGGGCGGCATCGACCGTGGTCGCCGCGTGGGGGCGCGCCGGGAGTTCGAGTCGGAGCGGTTCGCCGTCACCGACTCCGAGGGAGACGGTCACCCGATCGTGCCGCTGCTCGAATGACCACGGATTGTCGGCCCAGAGCGACGCGCGCGCGTGAAGTTGCTCGACCACCACACGCGGCTCTCGCGGTTTCCCCGGGGCAACCGGCTTCGGCTTGTCGGCGCCCAGCGCCTGCAGCACTTCCGCCAGGTCATCAACCCCCAATACGCCACGCTTGAGGCGCCGCGCAGACGCCGGGGTCATCGGCACGGTCGCGCTCAGCCGGCCCGGCTCCAACTTCAGCCAGGCATGCTTGTCGCGCGCGGCGCGAAGGACCATGGCCTGCGATTCCTTGTCGAGGGCCATCGACGGGCCCTGCTCGTCGGCCAGCAGCCCCTCCGAGATCATGCCGTTGGCCGACGCGACGAGCTTGCTCACCTCGCGCACCGTGATGTGTTGGTAGGCGCACAGCTTGCCGTCGGCGCGCGTGTAGAAGGCGCCGTTCTTGATAGTCAGGTGCTTGCGGAAAAGGTCCTTCACCTTCTTCTGGTCGTCCGCGTCTCTCTTGTCCGGCGTCAGATCGACGTGGAAGGGCCAGGCCCAGAGGCAGAACTGCTGCTCGCCGGCGAAGCCGGAGAGCTGCTCCTTGGCCGATTTCAGGTCGTCTTCCTTGTCCGAATCGACGTGAATGCCCTCGTAGACGAGCAGGACATGCGCCTCGTCGCGGTCCTTCGGGAAGACGACGAAAACGGTCTGTTTCTCGAACTCGACGCAACCGGCCGCCAGGACGAAGAGCAGGGCGGCGACGGCCAGCCGCAGCCGGCGGGGGAACGGGGACATGGGGCGCCTCCGGGTCAGTGGGCGAACAAGAGAGAGGCCGCAAATATCTGGGGTCATCCTCTCACGGCCGCACGGTGGACGCAAGTGCTTTCCACGCGGCGGCCAATCCCCCGTCAGGCCGCCCGGGCCGCGCGGCGGCGGACGACCTGCACGACGCCGAGGCCCGTCAGGGCGAGCAGCAGCGGCAGGAGGATGGGAATCGGCTCGGCGTCGATCGGCCGGGTGGGCTCCGCCGTCGGTTCGCCCGGCTCGCCGATCAGGATGAACGCCGACCAGTAGTAGGGGTGCTCGTAGGGGTGGCCCGAGGCGGGGCTGGCGCTCGCGCCCCCCTGATGGATCTGGCTGCGGGCCTCCTTCGGGAACTGTGCCTGCAACTGGGCCACCTCCTCATCCGTCAACTGCCGGAGCCAGTGCTTGGCCTCCTGCAGCGCCGCAACCTTGGAGAGCGGCCGCTCGAGCCCCGGGCGCCTTCCCAGGAGGTTCTCGTAAAAGCGCTTCATCAGCAGCGCCGTGGCCGTGTCATCCACCTCCCACAGGCTCAGCACCAGGCTCCGCGCTCCGGCCAGGAAGAGCGCCTGAGAAAAGCCGAGATACCCTTCGCCGCCGCTGTACTGACCCAGCCCCGTCTCACAGGCGCTGAGCGTGACCAGGTCGGCGTCCAGGTCCCAGGTGCGCAGGATCTCCGCGGCGGTCAGCCGGCCTCCGCGCGGCTTGTCCGCTGCCCGCGCCGGCCCCGGTGGGCCGGGCAAGTCGTCCTGGGCGAGGATCAGCGCGGACTGCATCGGGTGCTTGCTATCCACGACGGCGTGCGTGGCCAGGTGCACGAACCGGAAGTCGCGCAGGCCGCGGGCCGCCAACTCCCCCAGGCGCCGCTCGCTGGCCTCCGAGCCGAGCAACTGCTGGGGGTGGGCGAAGAGCCGGGCGATGGCACTCACCTCGGCGCGCGTCCCGGGCAAAGGGGCAAAGGACTCGGCTCCCGCGGCGCGTCCCGGCCCGTGGAGGGCGCCCCCGGCCAACCGGCCAAAGGCCGGATCGCCGAGGACCAGGAGGCTTGGCCCCGCCCCTGTCCTCCCCCGGTCAGCGGCCTGCCGTTCTTTCTCCCGCAGCCAGGCGAACATCGTGCCGGAGGGGCGTAGCTAACGCGGTACTCCGAGGCAAAGGTTTCCGCCGAAGCTTCGGCGCTCCGGCGCCGACAGTTGTCGGCGCCTGTTCACCCCTTTGTACACCACGTTTGAGAAAGCCCCTTTTCACAGCATTTTTCATTATTCTGTGTTTTTTCGCTTGCATTCTCTTCTGGCCAGGCGTAACTTCATTATTTCTGCCCTGACAATAAGTCACCGCCGTAATAATCTGTTCAGTAACAGGCGGCCATTTTCATGGTTTCAGGGTGCCGCATGACGGCATGACAACTACTGTCTCAAATGCTATTCTCGCTGTGATACATGTAGTCGGGAAGGTTCTGGCCAACATGCTCGTCTGGAACAAACTCGTCTGGCATACGAACGAGGAATTAATCGCCCTCGATCTTGCGCTAATTAATCTCGCTTGCGCTGCCGGCTTGCCCGGCTCCGAACTGATCGACCTTGATCTCTGCCTCTCGAAGCTCGACTCCTGGGCATATTCTGTTCGGACGTACACTGATCGCCTGGTACCACACTTCCACCACAAGCGCGCCGACTACCACAACTCCGAAGCCTATTTCCGCAGCCTCTGCTTAATTACGCTTTTGCAACGAGACATGGGAGTTTGCTACAACCTGGCCAAGACGGCCGAGGACGCTTCCTTTGACCTTGCGGATTGCTTTATCCACGGCGTCATTCAAGGGTCGGGCGGCACCTGCGCCACCATGCCCGTTACTTACGCCGCCGTCGGACGCAGGCTTGGCTACCCCATCCAGCTTGTCTCGGCGAGGGGGAAGTCGATGAACCACTTGTTCGCCCGGTGGGACGATCCGCACGGCGAGCGGCTGAACATCGAGGCGACCAATAAGGGGATGAGTTGCTTTCCCGACGATTACTACCGCACAGGGAGGTACGAAATAACCGCGGACGTCGAAGAGGCAGGTCAGTTCCTACAGTCGCAAACACCGAAGATGGAATTGGCTGGTTTCTTGGTCGAGCGGGCATACCTCTTGCGCGACCACGGTGACCTGCGACAGTGCGTGGACGCTTGGGCCTGGGCGGCGTCCCTGGTTCCGGAAAACAAGCTCTACTTGAACACGCTGAAAATGGTGATGAACGATTGGGCTGGACAGCTAAAAACCACGACGCCGCCAGGTTTTCCGCACATGTGGATCGTCGCGCCCTACCGCTACTACCAGCCGGCGCTGCCGCCTGAGATCGAGCTAGACATTCTTGGCCTCGCGGTTACCGAGTACATGTTGACACACGCCGAATGGAAGAGCAAGTGGTGGAATCGTTTACGCCGGGGTGAGCGTCTGGAAGAGGAATCACCTGTCGCCGCGATGGTGAAGTTCGGATCGGGCGGATCCTGCGATCTGACGTTACGATTTGCTTGCATGAATTGAAACTCTCTTGACCATAAGGAGCCCTCCCATGTTCGATCCGAGCATCGGCCGTTGGATAGAGGAAGCCCCAATCGGGACCGAGGGCGGAGAGGTGAACCTGTACCGCTACGCTGGTAATAGCCCGACCAGTGCAACCGATCCGAGTGGCTTGAAGAGTACCGGAGAACAGCACGCAACGGGGAGAGAGGCTCAGGTCGGCAACAGCCCTACGACTGCGACCGATCCAAGTGGCGCGCAGCTCACCGGAGGACAGCCTGCAAAGGAGACAGAAGGTCAGGCCGGCAACGCCCCGATGACTGCGACCGGTCCGAGTGGCTCGCAGACCACCGGGGAAGAGCAAGGACTGCGGAGCCAGGGCGACCAGAGGAGGCGGCTTGCTATTGTGTTCGTGGCCGCAGCCTTAAGTGGCGTGGAGATCACCGCGGAACGATGGGGACAGTGGGAACCGACTTCCCACTTCTGGCAGGCAGCCCCGCAAGGACCAACTCCGTCGCCCTGGAGCGTGCCTGGCCATGGGTCGTTGGGCTCCCTGATAACGCCGAATGACACGGGAACATACTTGGGTCACCCGCTGAGCATTGGCTTTGCTGGAGCATCCGGTCTGCAAGGCGGCTTTGCTGGAGCATCCGGTCTGCAAGGCGGCTTTGCTGGAGCATCCGGTCTGCAAGGCGGCTGGGCTGGAGCATCCGGTCTGCAAGGCGGCTGCAAGAATCTCGGCTCAGGACCATTTGGCAACCAGGGTGCGTGGTCCATCAGAGGCGGCTCGTTTTCAGGCCCTGCGGGGGGGGCATCGTAGGCGGTCCATAGGCGGCCTTTAACGGCGCAACCGGCCAGTAGAGCCTCAGCCTGGGTGAAGGACGCGCACGTCCGTATAGTAGACCCCGAAAACCGGACAGCCGACTAAGCTACTGGCATCCCTGCCCCAACCCCGTGGCGCTCAGGAAAACCCAACGGTGCCCCGCGGACAATCCTCGTCAGGCCAACCGGCCGGCGCGAGCGCGCACGACTTGCACCACGGCGAGGCCGATCAGCGCAAGTAGCAGGCACAGCAAGGTAGGGATCGGCCCGCCGACAGATGCGGCGCGTGCCTCGCCGCCAGCCGTTGCGTCTTCGTTCGGCATCTGCTCCCCAGGCTCGCCGATCAGGATGAACGCCGACCAGTAGTAAGGGTGCTCGTAGGGGTGAATTGTCACAGGCACCGCAACCTCGCCCCGATCACGGACGTCCCCGCGAACCGTTCCAGGGAACGCGGCTAGGTGCCGCTCCACTTCCTCGGTGGTTAGCTGTCGCAGCCAGCGCTTGGCCTCGTGGAGCGCCGCGACCTTGGAAAGCGGGCGGGCGAGCCCGGGCCGCTCGCCAAGCAAGTTTTGATAGAACCGCCACATCAGCAGCGCCGTGGCCCGGTCATCTACCTCCCACAGGCTCAGGAGCAGGCTCCTTGCGCCGGCCAGAAACAGCGCCTGGGAAAAGCCCATGAAGCTTTCACCACCGTGGGCCTGTCCCAACCCCGTTTGGCAAGCGCTCAGCGTCACCAGGTCCGCATCGAGCTTCCACGTCTGTAGGATGTCCTCCGCGGTCAGGAAACCGTCGCGACCCCTCTCGCGAACGCTTGCCGGCGATAGGTCGTCGGGCGCGCGATCCTGCGCCAGGATCAGGGCCGATTGCATCGGGCAGGCGTCGTTCACGACGCCGTGTGTAGCCAGGTGCAAGACGCGGTAGCGGTCAAGGCCGGCAGCGGCCAGCGTTTCCAGCCTCTGCTTGCTGGCCTCGGTGCCCAGCAGCACCGTCGCGGGTGGCTCCCGGTCCGCGGCCGGAGGCAAGCTCCGTTCCCGGCGCTGCTGCGCCCGCTCGAACACCTCGGCGATCGCCTTTACCTCTCGTCGCGTCCCCGGGAGCGCACCAAACGACTGACCCGCCGGCCCACGCACTGCTCGGGCAGCCTGGCGTAGGCGGCCGACCACTTCGGCCGGGGGGCTTGGACTGAACTGCACTCCCAGCAACCCCGGAGTGACGGTCATGTCCATCGTCTGACCCCCGCGCCACACCTGCGCGGGAACACCGGCCGCGCCGGGATGCCTCTGATCCGGCGGGGGCGCCTTCGCGCGCAGGGCCGCCGCCAGGTCGGCGGGTCCGGAGAGCCGGGTGCCGGCGTAGCTCAACAGCACGTCGCCGACTTGGAGTCCCTCGCCCGCCGCATTCTTCAGGCTGGGGGCCACCGCGGCGACCAGAACACCGTGGTCGGGGAGGGCCGGCTCTTGCGCCTGGAAGGGCGGGTCACCCAGCGCGAACAATCGCCACGGAACGCCTCCTGTCGTGGCCCCTCTGCCTGCGTAACCTTGCTCGCGCAGCCGAGCGAAGACCGTACCTGAGTGAGCGTAACTGACGACGTAGGCGTCTGTCAGTACCTCGACGGGGATCGTCTGCAGGGACCAACGCCCCTGGGCCGGAAGGACGATCAGGTGCTTGACCGCCGGGCCGTTCGCTCCGGCGCCCAGGTGCCCGGCGAGCGGCGCCAGGCGCTGCAGGTACAGCTGCCGCGCCAGGGCCTGCCAATCCTCCGACTCGGCGCCGGGTTCTCGCAACAGGGCGCGCTGCAGCCGCTCGGGCAGGCGATCATCGTCTACGGTCCATGCTCCTGCTCGGCCGCTGCCAGGAAGCCTCACCCAGGCCGGGGGTCCCGTCCGCCGCACCAGGCACGCCCAGTGCTCGCCGTCAGGGTCGGCCGCTCCCGGCAGGGCCGGAAAATCGATCCAGGCGAGCAAGGCGCTATCTTCCGGCAACTGCGCCTGGATACGCGGGAGGCCGTACGGCTCCGCGGCGGCCGCCGACACCTCCAGTGCTGATTCCGCACGCAGGCGCAGCAACTCGGCCTCCAGCCGCGCGCGCTGCCACTGCGACTCCGCAGCGGCAGCGCGCTTAGGGTCAGTCGCGGCCGATGCGGGCTTTCTAGCAGACAACCACTTGGTAATGTCCTTCAGCTTATCGTTAAGGTCGCGCACGCGCTGCCGCGCCTCATCTGTCGGCCGGATCCGTTGCAGACTCAACTCATCGTCCAACGAGCGTGCCAGTCCTTGCTCGAGTCGCTGCCAGGCGGCTCCGGCCGCGCCGCGTCGCGCCAGGCAGACCGCGAGCCAGGGCAAGGGCGTGAAAACTTCGGCCGGGGAAGCACGGTCCAGGGCGCGGCCGGCACCGCGCCGGCGGCCGCGCTCGAAGACGTCGGCGGCCTCGGTCAGCACCACTTCGGCCTCGCGATATCTCCCCTGCACCCAGTAGTTACGCGCAACGATCTTGGCGGAAGGGAGAGTGCGCCGTTCATCCGTGCCAGCGACCCGCGCCCACATATCCTTTGCCTTCAGCAGATAGGGCTCGGCTTCGAGATATTTTCCCTGCGCGTGCAGGTTACGGCCGAGGTAGCTACAACTTTGCGCCAGCGCGAATTGCTCCGCGCTCGGAGCCCCGCTGACGTCACAGATTTTACGCAAGCACCTCCGGCAGTTGATGGCCAGGGCCTCCCTCAGCAGCCTTTCGGACTCCGGATACTTGCCCTGCTGTTCCAGGTTGTAAGCCAGACACTCGGTGCAGGAAACTGTCGCCGGGTGTGTTTCCCCCAGCAACTCCCAGTACAGGGCCAGCGCCTTGCGGTGCAACTCTTCGCCCTCGCGATACTTGTCCAGGCCGGTCAGGGTGAGAGCCAGGTTGTCGCATGCCGTCGCGGTGGTCGGGTGTTTCTCACCGTAGGCGCGCAAGCAATACTTCAGGATCGTGCGCTGTAGACCCTCCGCGGCCGGGTACTGGGCCTGTTCGTAGAGGATGGCCGCCAAAGTGTTCCTGCCCTCGAGCGCCTCGGGATGATCGTCACCGACCAGGAACGCGGAGGTCGCGAACCCTTGCAGCGCGAGCGGCTCGGCCTCGGTGAGCCGACCCTGCGCGAACAGGCAGGCGGCCAGGTCGCCGCGGCACTCGGCGACGACCAGGTGATGTTCCCCGAGCGTGCTCTGGAGGGCCGTAAGGGCTTGCCGGAAGCACCTCTCGGCGTCGGCATATTGCCCCACGGCGGAGAGGTTCGTCGCCAGGTGGGAAAGACAGCGGGCCGTCAGGGGGTCGCCCTCGCCGACCGTGCGGCGAAACACGTCCAGTGCCGTGTTGAACTCACGGGCGGCCTCGACGTAGCGCCCCAGGCCCAGGAGGCACTGGGCCAAGCCTTCGCGAGCCACGGCCGTGGAGGGGCTTTCTTCGCCCACCGCCTCCTGGCACGTCTTGAGCAGTTCCTCATACAGCAGCCCGGCCTCCTTGAAGCGGCATAGCTTCTGCCTTAACCAACCGAGACGGTCGAGAGCAATCACCACGTTCCTGTTACCCACGCCGAGGTGGCGCCGGGGAGCCTCCACAGCTTTCTCCAGCAACGGCAACGCCTCGGCGTAACGCCCCTGTTCGACCAGCGCGAACGCGGCCTGCCAGGTCGGAACGGCGGCCGCGAGTTCCGCCGCGGCTTCCGAGGACAGCGCGGCGCGCCCTTCGAGGGATCGCAATAGCCACCTCGCATTCGCCGTTTGCCAGTGGTCGTCCCCCTGCACGCGGCTGCGAATCTCAACGACCTTCCGCGCCGGCTCTCGGGCCTCGGCGTGCTTGCGGCCCTGCACGAGCGCGGCGATGGCATTCTCCAACTCCTGAACCTGCTGCGCATCGGCCCCGGTCAGGAGCCGCTGCCAAGGCGGACGAGCGCCGGCCGGAGTTAGCGTGCCCGAGGAAGAAGGCTGAGCGGCCGCCCCCACGGCGAGCGCCAGGGCGAGCAGGCTCGCGGTAAAAACCGTTCGCAGCCTTCGGGAAGCGGAAGAAAAGTCACGCATTGCCAACCCCCCCGAAGTGATTCCTCAGCTGTGGCCGATGAAGCCGTTTACTTCTTCGGCCCCACCGGAAACGCCCAGGCCACGACCGCATCGGCGCCCGGGCTGGTCTTAAAGACGTTGCACAAATCCTCTAGCTGCGGCGGCGCGCCGCCCCGCACCTGTCCCCGTGGCTCACCGACTGGCTCGAGTACCCGCCCGTCGAAATACCAGAGCCGATCATCCAACGTCGGCTGCCATTGCTTGGGGCCGACGCCCTGGCGCCATGTCGGGAACGGCGGTAGCTCCTTGCGGGACGCAACCAATACCACGACCATCAGGCCGACGCCGTCGGTTGATTTGAGTTCCCAACTCGGACTCGGATAATCGAAGCCGCGTGTCGCGGGAGGGGCCGAGTTGATGTGGCGCGGGTAACACCGCTGCTCCTCGCCATTCGGATTGAAGAGGATAAGGAAGCAGTGAGCGTCGTCGCTCAACGCGACGTGGAATCGGAGGTCGTCGCCCAAGCGTACGGGATGCGAGCCGATACCGATGTCCCCCAGGTTCTTGAGAGGCTTTCCTTCACGCTGACCGAAATGCTCAATCCGGAATGTGCTGATACGGAGTTCCTCGGAAGGTGGGGCGGCCGTCTCGGGCCCGGCTGGCAAACCGTACCACTTGCAGAGCCCCCCGACCAGCAAGCCGATCAACACCACCGCGGCCGCCAGCAGCGCCAGGCGCTTCTCGCGCCCGGGCCGTGTCGGCGCGGCCGCGGGGGGAGCGCCTGCTCGATCCGCCGGCCCGGGTGGGAGGGCGACGAAGGGCCGCAAGGCCGCGGCGACCTCGGCCGGGGTGGCGTAGCGCTCCCTGGGGTCCTTCGCCAGCATCCGAGCCAGGATCGCCGCGAGCCCCTCCGGCACGTCGGGCCGCTGCTCCCGGATGGGCGGGACGGCGGCCTCCGCGTGGGCCTTCATGATTTGGCGCACCGAGGCGGCCGGCGTGCTGAACGGCGGCCGGCCCGCCAGGAGATGGTAGAGGGTACACCCCAGGCTGTAAATGTCGGCGCGGATATCCACGGCCCGGGTGTCCTCCCACTGCTCAGGGGCCATGTACTCCAGGGTGCCCAACACCTGGCCCGCCATCGTCGGTCGGGCGGCGGCCCCCTGCCCCTCATGGAAGAGCGCCAGCCCCAGGTCGAGCACCTTCACCTGCCCCGCGGGCGTCCGGATCAGGTTGGCCGGCTTGACGTCGCGGTGAATCAGCCCGTGCTCGAAGGCGTGCTGCAAGCCCAGCGCCGCCTGGCACACGGCGTCGCACGCCTCCGTCACCGGCAGAGGCCCGGCCTGCTCAACGACCTTATCCAGAGTCGTCCCCTCCACGTATTCCATGACCAGGAAGTGAATGGTGCCCGCCTGGTCGGCGTCGAGGGCGCGGACGATGTTCGGGTGGTCGAGGCGGGCCAGGGCGCGGATCTCGCGGACGAAGCGGGGCGCCACCTGGGGCCGGCGCAGGCAGTGGGGGTGAAGGATCTTCACGGCCACCACCCGTTCCATGAGCCGATGGCGCGCCTTGAAGACTTGCCCCATGGCCCCGGCCCCGAGTTCCTCCAGCAACTCGTATTGGCCCAGCTGTCCGCCGTGGGGCGGCGCGGCCGAGTCCTCCCCGGGGCCGTCGGAGGGGAGCGGCGTGAGGTCCGCCGGGCGCGTCGGCTGGCCGCCGAGTTCCTCGAGCAAGATGGCCACCCGTCGCGCCTCGGACTCGCTCACGGGGTCCGGCGGCAGGGGTTGCACCAGCACTTCCAGGAGGATATCGGCGACGCCGTGTACATCCTCGGCCACGGCGGCGCAGGATGGGCAGGCGTCCAGATGCGCGGCGAGCGCGTCCAGCGCGTCCCGAGGGAGTTTGCCGAGGTGAAACGCCAACAATTCGTCGCGGCCGGGGCAGGCGCTCACCCCGGGCCGCAAGTCGTTTGCGGGCATCGGCCGATCCTCGTTTGTTTCAATCCTCGCCCAGTCGCATCAGCCGGGCGCCGCCCCCGGCAGCGAAACCACGTGATTAGGGATTGTACTCCTCGCTTCCTCCTGCCGCAATTGGCGTTGCCGGCCCGAGGTGGCTGGGGCGTGGCAAGACTTCCGGGGGTACGGAGTACCGAGTACGGAGTACCGAGTACACAGCCTCCACGGCTCGGTGTCGGATAGGCGCTGCGCCGTACTCGGTACTGTGTACTCCGTACTCCGTACTCGGTACTCCGTGCCCCCCGGAAAACTTGCCGCGCCCAGTGGCTGCGCACCGGAGATCAACCGCCGCCCGCCCGGAGGTAGTTCAGCCAGAAGGCGTAGCCGCCCGGATCCGGCTGGCGGTCCAGGAGGTTGTTGTACAGCCCGGTGAGCCAGCCTTCGTTGGTGCTGTCGTGCTTGATAAAGTACTCGTTGCTGGCCAGGAAGTCGTCCACCATCTGTTCGCGGGTGATCTTGTCTTGGACCAGGAGCGTCGCCCAGTAGGCTCGTTCGGTGGGGCTCGCGGCGCGGCCCAGGTAGCGGTCGTAATCCAGAACGGCCTCGTACCCTTCCCCCTCCTGAGATTCGGCGAAGTCCAGGGCGACCTGGTAGCGGCCCAATTTCGGCAACGCGGACTCCCAGAATTGCAGTCCGCCGGCGTCCGGGGCCCGGCCGAGCATGCCACGGTACACCGCCGTCAGCCACTGGGTGTTGTCGGCGATGGGCGCGGCCGACATCATCGTGGCCTGGAGCTGCTCGTCGCTCCAGTTCGCGCTGATCATGCGCCCATACCAGTACTGCAGCTCCCCAGCCGTCACCGACGCCCGCCCCAGCAGCTGCTCGTAGTAGCGACCGATCAGGCCGCCTTCGGAGGTCGGCCCCGCGTAGGAGGCGGGTCGGCCGGCGAAAATGCCCATGTAGTACTCCTGGGTGCTCCGCGCCGTGAAGTCCGCGGCGACGTCGATCCGGGCGACCGGCAGAATGCCGCGGCCGTCAACGTTCGACCACTCCCTCTGGACCGCGTAGCCGCCCAGGGTGCCGTGGCTCGGCTCGACGAGGTCGCCGATCTCCCCGGACAGGCCGAGGGTGTTGTTATACCAGCCGCTGTACGTCGGGTCCGTGGCCGCCTCGGCCAGCTCGTGCGACGTTATCACGGTCAGGCTGGAGAAGGCGCTCAGCCCCGGGAGGACGTCGTTCCCCACCGGGTTGGGCAGCACCGCGTAGGCGACCACCTGGTGCAGCGAATCGACGAAGAAGTCGTGGTAGCCCCCGAAGTTAACGCCGTTGATCCCGCCATCCCGGGTCACCCTCACGCCCGGCGGCGTGTAGACGACGTAGAGCCGGTTGGCGTCCGGGGCCTGGACCCCGCCGTGGAGGATCTCGTAGTTGAGGGCGGCCCGGATGCCCGAGTCGTCGATGACGCCGCCCAGGGTGAACGGGGCCGTCGTGCTGCCCGTGCGGTAGCCCCCGTCCACGCCGTACTGCTCCAGCATGGTCATGTACGAGCTGCCGCTGAGGTAGCTCAGGTACTGGTTGATGGCGCCGGCCTCCTGAGGCAGGCCGGGCGTCGTGGACCAGGCCTGACCCAGGAACACCGTATCGACCTCGACGTGAGCCAGCACCGGGCCGCCGTGGAAGCTGACCCCCAGCACCGCCGGGACCTCCCGCCTCTCGAGTTGTTCCAGGGCCGGCCGCACTGAGGGCGCCCGTCGCGCCCGTCCGCCGCCGTTCTTCGACCGGCCACCCAGCCACTTCTTCACGTGTCGCAGGATCTGCTGCATGGGATTCCCCTTCGCTTGAGAAGACCCCGTCGCACCGAGGAGCGGGATGCCCCTTCAGGGACGTGGTCGCCGCCTGGCCTCGCTACCAGGGATATTGCAGCGATCTTTCACGACTTTCGCGAACTGTGGCGGGGGAGACGCACGGGGTGTCGGGACCGGGGGCAGGGAGGATCCCCAGGGGCGCTCGGGTGGACTGCCCGCGCCCTGCTCACTGCCGGGTCGTAACGCGTAGGGATTGTCTGGGGTGGCCGCCGGCCGGCGCCCGTCTCAGTCCTCGCCGAGCACCTCGCGGAGCCGGCGCAGGACGCGCGACTTGGCGACGTAGACCGCGTTGCGGCTGAGGCCCAGTGCCACGGCGACGTCGCCCGGGTCTTGTCCTTCCATTGCGACCCGCCAGAACGCCTGCCAAGTCCGCTCCTCGAACTCGGGGCGGATCAACTCCAGGCCGCGGCGGAACAGGGCGCCGATGCCGGCGGAGGCGACGTCCCCCTCGGACTCGGAGCCCGCGGCGGGCATCTCCAGGAGTTGCTGCTGGGCGTCGGTGCCGCCGACCGCCTGGGGCTGCCGGCCGTGGCGCCGTATCCAGTCGCCGATTTTGTGCCGCGCGATCGTCCACAGCCAGCCGCGGAAGGTGTCGCCCTCGCGCTCGCGCCGGAAGTCGCTGACCCGGGCGAACACAGTCAGAAAGACCTCCTGCACCACGTCCTCGGCGTCCTGGCCCGGCAGCCCCTGGTGACGGCACCAGCTGTAGACCAGCGGGCCGTACAGGTACGCGAGCCGCCGCCACGCCTCGGGGTCGCGTGCCCGCACCTCCTCGACGAGACTGAGCGACGTCGTCCCCGGCTCCGCCGGTTTCGCCTCGCTACCAGTGATCTTGTTGGGGTCGTTCACGACTTTTTGGGAATGGCAGAGGCGGTCGGCTCTCGGGGAACGGACGGGCGCAAGCCCCGGACGAAGGAAGACAAGCGGCCGGTCGCCCAGCGTTCGGCGCGCTCGTCGCCGGGGGTGGGCGAATCGGCAAGGCCATTGTGCCGA
>Ga0208696_1001549_pt1 | contig 13387 bp, 8 predicted proteins | sample Sb_taG_9_FD_187711 | JGI IMG/M metagenome (GOLD analysis project Ga0208696, IMG submission 187711) | Peat soil microbial communities from Weissenstadt, Germany - Sb_50d_b_LC metaG (SPAdes) (version 2) | ecosystem: Environmental > Terrestrial > Soil > Wetlands > Peat | place: Germany: Weissenstadt...
GGACACGCTGCTCGATCCTCACGCCGCCAACAATAACGTTCCCAGTCAAGCCAGTGCGGCGAGCGGCCTTATCGGGGCGCTGGCCAGGGTGCTGGTCACCAGTTATCAGGCGCGGGCTAATGATCCCCCGGTGTTCATCCCTGCAGGCGTTGACGCTGCCCAGGTTTTCTACCAGCACAGCCCCGCCTCTAGCCATCAAGGAATCTATAATCTCTGGGGTCAGGTTCCCGTCCCGAACCTGAGCGGCAATACGGTTGCTTACTACAATCTGACCGCGGCCGAAGTGATCCACGCCGGCGACTACGGTGTATCCCAGTGGTATCGCAACTTCGTCGCGCCGACATTGGGCGACCAGGCGCCCCTGATCCAGATGCTTCAACTCCGGGGGCAGATTGACCAGGCGGTGGTGATACCCCTCGCAAGCGCCGGCGCGCTCGCTCAGCGGCGGGCACGAGCCTGGGGCCAGGTGGATGCTGTGCAAGGTCCGCAAACCACGTTCTCGGGCACAGCCGCCCCGGGCTCGAAGGTCCGGGTCTATCTGGGCCCAGCAGCTAATCCGTCCGAAATCACCCTGGCCGGTCAAACGACTGCGGACACGGCCGGTGCCTGGACCTTGACCACGCGCCCGCTTCATGACGGCTGCTACCGGGCCGTAGCCATGGCCTTCTCCCGAGCTCTCCAAACCCGACCCGGGCTTACCATCGTGCCAATGGTTCCATTGGGCCGATTCACATATGAAGGTGAAGATCCTCCGCACGCGCTCGCCCCGACAGACGGTGGACGATGAGCTGATCGGGATCGACACAGGCTTGCGCCAGACGGCACACGTGTTCGTGGTGTGAGAACAGGACGATCTGGGTGCGGCGGGATAATTTGGCAAGGGCCTGTAAGGCGGCTGTGGCCCGGTCGTCGTCGAACTGGATCAGGATGTCATCGACCACCAGGGAAATCGGCTCGTGGCTTTCGAGGTAGGCTTCCAGGCTGGCGAGGCGAAGGGCCAGGTAGAGTTGATCGGCCGATCCCTCGCTCAGGCCTGCGATGCCAACCGTCTCTGTCCCTCCAGGGCGGACTGCTCGCAGAACGGCCTGATCATGGTCATCATAGTCAACCTTTAAGCCCTTGAAGGAACCGAGCGTGAGCTGAGCGAACAGACCCGAAGCGCGATCCAGGACCGGACCCTGACTACGCTGACGGTAGCGGTCGATGGCCTCATACAGCACCACGGCGGCCAGTCGAAGCCGGGCGTATTCCTCGACGTCGACCGCCAGGCGGGCCTTCAGCTCCTCGGCCTGCTCGGCGGCCTCAGCGGCGCGGGAAGATCCATCCATCTGCTTGAGCACCTGCTGCTCGCGGCCCAGTACCTGGTTCAGCTCACCACGATCGGCATCGAGCTGGGAAATCTCGTCTGCCAGCGCCTGAAGTTGATCGGGCAATCGATCCAGATCGAGCGCCAGGGCCGCCTGACGAAACGCATCGAGCGGTTCGCCTGCACAGAGTTGCTGCATCTGCTCGTCGAGAACTTTGAGCCGATCTCGGAGCTCAAGCGCGTCTCTGGAGCGCTGCTCGGCCCTGGGCAGATCGTCCACCAAGGCGCACCGCGCTTCCTGGCACAACGCGGCCAGTTGCAAGCTCGCCTCACTGACCGACTGTTCGGCGTTCCGGGCGCTTGCCAGTTCGGACTCACGCTGCTTGATCAGCGTCTGCTTGGTGCTCCAGGTCTCCTGGGCAACGCGAAACCGCAGCAGCAGCTCGCTGGCCGCGATCTCGATGGAGGGAGAGCCTGGGCTCGCATCAGGGTTCAGGTCAGCGGCAACCCGCTGACACAGGCTACGTACGTCACTGGCGAATTGAGCGGCCTCCTGGCGGAGCATCGCGATCCGCCTCTGGCTATCGCGTGCTTCCTTGATCCTTGACTGGAGGTCCGTGGCCTGGTTAACCACTTCTGCGGCCTCCTCGATCGTGACGTCCGGGGCCCGACTAAGTGGGGCGACAGCGACGGCCCACTGACCGCGCCAGGTTTCAAGGCGTTGCTCCACGATAAGGTCCTGGGCACGTGCTGCCTCGAGCTGCCGTTTTAGCTTGCCGACTGACTCAATCAGCCTATTTCGTTTGGTCTCAAGCTCCGCGAGCCGTTTCAGTTCAGCCTCGGCACGATCACGCAGCGAGGTGAGCGATTCGTCTGGCGGGCAGGACGGAGAACCGAGAGCCTGGAGGCATTGGCTCAACCGCTGGCGGTGCAGGACATGTTTCCCCTCGAGGCCTTTCTGCTCGGTCCGCAGGTCTTGAAGCTCGGCTGCTTGCTTCAAGAGATCCTTGCGCAACTGGAGCCAGCCACGCATCTCGCGAGGCGACAGGGGATCGAGTCCCAGGCTCGCCCAGGCGGTTGCCCACCGGCTGTGAGTCTCCTCGGCACGCTGGAGCAGCTCTTTTTCCTGAATCTCCAGAAACTCGAGTCGTTGCCGGGCCTTGAGCAGGCTGGCGAGCGACGCGGCGTGCTGAGCGACGCGACTTGCCTCTCGGCGCAGCCGGTCAGCGTGCGAGTCGGCCTGGCTCTCCAACCGCTCGAAAGCACCTGCCAGCGACACCGGCGAGATGATCGGGGCTTCCCGGGCCTCGAGCAGCAACCCGACGTCATCAGAGGTGGGAAGGGAATTGCTTTCCCAGGCGCGGCGGATCAGCCTCCAGAGCTGGTCGCGAAGTGCGCGAGCCTGTACCAGGTCGTCCTCGGTCGGCACCGTGCCCGCAATTTGTCGCAAATGCTCCAGAGCACCGTCGGCCTCGGCTTGCTCCGCAACCGTGCTTCGCCGCTCGGTTCGAAGCTGCTCATGCTCGGTCCCGATCCGGGCAAACTCGGCTTCGAAGCGGTCAATCGTCTCGACGGTGGGAACGTAGGCCGTCTCCAGGGTCTCAAGCGGCTCGGTCCACAGGGGGAGTTGTGCCAGTGCCCGCGCGGCTTCATTTTCAGCGACCGCCAGTCGGTTACGACTGGCCTCAAGAATTCGGTCCAGGTCTCCTTGGTCCCGGGCTTGCCTGAGTGAGACATCCAGCAGTCCTGTCTCCGTCGGTGGTGCGAGCCTGCCCAGCTCGGCTGTAGCATCGTCGAGCTGGCTGGCCAGCTCGGAGATCCTTGCGATGGTCTGTGCCCGCTCGGCCGCCAGCCTGGTCCGCTCGCCGACCAAGTTAGCGATCGCGGCCTTCTGCGCGCGGGTCAGCCGAAGTTGTTCTCCTACCTTCAGCACACGATCGAGCCGCCGGTCCACACTCACCTCACCGGGGATCTGCTCGCCGAGGACTCGTTCTTCAGCCTCCCCCAATCCTGACAGCAGGTGGGCCCACGATTCCGCCAGCAGATCATGAGCGCCGGCCAGAGCTTGCAGCAGGTTCGCCTCCTCGCCGGGAAGGGCTCTGCGGGCCTTGCGATCCGCGGCCAGCCCCTCCCGCAGGCGTTCGATGGCGTCAGCTTCGGCAAGCAGATCATCGGCCACGACCAGTGCGGCGATTTGGCGATCAAGCCTGGCGATGGCTTCCCCCGTGCTTTCCCGCGCAGCTCGAGCTGCATCGCGGCGAACCTGGGCCTCCAGACGCGTCTTCTGGAACGGCTCCGACAGCAGCGCGACGTCGCCAAGCTGGGCGAGTTCCTCCCGGGAGGTCCGCTGCCGTGTCAGAAGTGGCAAGGCTTCTCCGAGCCGCTCGAGCCGGCGTTTCGCGGCATGCTTTTCTCTCAGCCGGAGCTCGACCTCGGCAAGCCGCGTGGAGGCTTCTCTCCGGGCCGAGTCGTGCTCAAGCCACTCGCTGCTGTGCAGCGCCGTCTTGCGCTTCGCTTCGTTAGCTTCCTTCAGCTCTGCAAGCCCGGCGTTGATCCGGCGTTTTGAACCCCCAGGCCTGAATAGCTCGTCAAGCTCGCGGTCAAGCTCGCGCCGTACCTCCACCAGGTTCTTGAGACCACCTCCCGCCTGGAAGAGCACGGCACCCAGCTCACCGCCCCCTTGTAGTATCGCCTTGCCTCCCTGGATCAGCTCTTCGTGGTCAAGAGCGAACCGGCTCTTGAACTCGGTCTCGGTCAACCCGCCCAGGAACCGCTCCACCGTTCCGTCAGCCAAGGGCGTTGTGCCATCAGCCCCAAGCAGGGTGTTCCGGTTCCCTTTCCGGCGGATGAGCTGGAGCGTGCGACCGTCATCCGCTCGCAAGGTCAGCCCGATTCGCATCTTCGAGTAGGGATGGACGAAGCTGTCGGACGACTGCGCGGGGATCCCGAAAAGTGCTTGCCGCAGCGCCCGCAAAGCCGACGATTTGCCGGCCTCGTTGGGCCCGTAGATCAGGTGCAACCCCTCCTGGCCGGCGGATAGGTCGAGCACGGCGTCGCTGAACGGACCAAAGGCGTGCAGGGCAAGCTCGAGGATCTTCATGGAATCCTTCACTGCTTGAGTAACCGCTCAAACAGAAGTGGTCCCACCTGGTCGAGCAGACCGCGCAACCGCTGGGGGGAATCGAGGCCGTCGAGGAGGTCGGGCGGAAGCTTGCGGGTCAGGTCGTCGAGGGCACGAGTGCCCAAGGCGGTAAGCCGGGCATCGTCGCCACGAAGCTCGTCAAGGAAGGCCGCAAGCTCCGCGAGCGGTGCATCGCTCAAGATGTCTTCCGTCAGACTACGCTGTGGCGACGTCCGGAGCAGAACCTTCTCGATCCAGACGCGACAGGCAGCGGTGTCAAGTGCGGCCTGACGGAACTCGCTGGTCCAGTGCGCCGCGTGGGAGCTCAGCGACGCATGTGCCTCAGTGACGCCCCGGACTTCGACCCGCAGCGCCAGCAGGCGGTCATCGCAGCAGGGGAGAAGCTCGATCAGCCTATCACGGAAACGCGCTACCACTTCGTCGCCGTTACAAGCACCCCGCGCGTCGAGCTGACAGGTTTGCCACCGCACCACGTCAAGCCAGCGGGTCTCCGCCGAGACCACGTCATGATGGTCATCGACGGTCACCAGCATGCAACCCTTGGGACCTGGCTCCCGCGCATGCCGGCCCTGCAGGTTTCCCGGAAAGACAATCCAGGGATCATCCCGATACAAGATCTCGCGGGAATGAATATGACCCAGCGCCCAGTAGCTGTATTCCCGCGCGCGGAGGTCGGCGAGCGAACACGGTGCGTAAGGCTCGTGTCCCTCGCGGCCGTCCACACAGGTGTGCAGAAGCCCGAGGTTGAAGAAACCTTTACGCCGCGCGGGGTAGGACCTTGCCAGGTTCGTCAGTACAGCCTGCGTTGGAAAGCTCTGGCCGTGGATAGCCACGCCCAGATCTTTGAGCACGAGCGTCTCGGCCTGCTGGCTGGAGAGCACGTGCACGTTGTCCACGAGCTTCAAGTCCTTGGTCATCTTGTTAGCGGCATCATGGTTTCCCCGGATCATGAACACTGGAATGCCACCGTCACGCAGCCGCACCATCTGCTTGCCGAAGAACAGGCCCGTGTTGTAATCGGGCCAGTCGCCATCGTAGAGATCGCCCACGATCACCACGAAAGCGACTCTCTCCGCCAAAGCCAGATTGACCAGGTTTTCCAGTGCCCGCCGCGTCGCCCCGCGGCACTCGACCACCGGGGCCCCCTCATAACGGTCGAGCCCGCGCTGTGGACTGTCGAGATGAATGTCGGCAGCGTGCAGAAACCTGAACATGAGCGAGCACTCGGAATGTTGCCAGCGGCTCGATGCTGTCTCTCGATCCTATCAGACTCACGACGTCATCAGCCTGGATCGAACCGCATGATATCTACCCAAGTGTACAGGTCTCACACCGTTTTGCCAACCACCGCGTGAGACGAACCAAGGTTGTCAGGCATCTAATCAAAAGCACGGCCGCTATGCATGGAAAATGGGAAGGAACCTCTTGGCAATCTCCATCGAGGTCCGATCTAATCGACTCGCTGGCCCTTCGGTGTGCTCGACCAGCATTATCAGGAGCATCCGCCATGATGGACGCCTCGAGCGACGACCCGATCAAGATGATCGCCACGCCGGCCAGAGGTATGATGGCCGACCGGCGCGGGCGGTTTCTCAACGCGGCCTGCGGCGGCGATGTGAATCTGCGAGCCGAGGTCGAGGCCCGGCTGGGCGATGTTTCCAAGAACGATGGCACCGACGAGCAGCCGTCGGGGGCGTTGGCAGACCAGGTCGCGAATCCGGAGCTTGATTCCATCGAATCGATAGCTCTGGAGGCACTCTCAGAAGTCCCAGGCCCGAACGAGAGCCGGCCGGCTGAGAGCAAAATCGATGCCCCGGAACACCTTTCGATCGGCGCCTACTGCGACCAGAAGCAACTAGACACATTTGCCCGGCTGCGGCTTTTTCAGAAAGCTTGTCGGGCCATTGACCAGGACCATCAGCGCGGTTTGATCCACGGCGGACTGACTCCCAAGCACACGCACGGCGGCAATTTTGCTCACCTTCGTCAATACTTGCCGCTGCTTGACCAGGGTATCTCGGCGCTGGTCGAGGACATCTACGCCCGGGGTTTGGATCACGATGTTACCGTGGTCATCTGGGGCGAGTTTGGCCGGACCCCCAAGGTCAACAAGCAGGCTGGCCGCGATCACTGGGCGCGCGTCAACTCGGCGTTACTTTCAGGCGGCGGTATGAAGGTCGGCCAGGTCATTGGGGCGACTGACAAGCTCGGAGCCTCCACCGTCAGCCGTCCCATTCATTTCCGCGACGTGCTGGCGACCATCTACCACAACCTAGGCATTGAGCCTGACGGCTACATCCGCGACAAGGCAAACCGTCCTGTCAACATTCTTCCGCCGACTTCCGAGGTAATCCGCGAGTTGACCTGAGGTCTTCGCGGCAATGGCACATCTCGGAATCGCAACAGATTTCTGAGAGAATCGGGAGGCTTCATGGCACGGAGACGGGGCATCGATTCGTCCCGATCGCCGCCTGCCCGAACCGACTCCGGACCTGATCGATGGACCCGATGTCCAAGACCCAGACAGGCGAGCTCGCCCACCCAGTCTCACGATCACATCGGCGGAACTGGATCAGCGCGCTCCTGCTGGGCCTTGCTCTGGCGGCCGTTTACGCGGCAAACGGCCGTAACCTGGGCAGCTATGATACAGAGCCGACAAAGATGCTGCTGCTGACTCTCGCCCGCGGGGAAGGGGTTTACCTCGATCGGTTCCGGCCGGTCCTGCGCGACACGAACCGGGTGCTGCCCGTCTTTGCAAGGCCTTGGCGCGGGCACATTCTCTCGCGGTATCCGACCGCCCCCGCGATCCTGGTCCAGCCGTGCGTTATTCCCCAGGTTGTCTTTCTGGATTGGCGTCAACCCGGCTGGGACCGGGAACCGCGGCTGGCCAGCTCCATTTGTCAACAGATCGCCCGGCGGTCGATGGCCGTGCTAATGTCCCTGGCGGCTGTCATTCTCTATGGGTTTCTGATCAGCCTGGGGCTGAGGCGAGTGGCCTTGCCGGCAACCCTGGCCGCGGCACTGGGATCGAACCTATGGACTGTAGGCAGCCAGGCGATGTGGCAACACGGACCGGCAGCCTCTTCGTTGATCGTGGCAATCACGCTTCTTCGCCCCACACCCGTGCCTCGGTGGCGGCTGATCCTGGCCGGGCTTGCCACGGCGTTTCTCTTCTCCTGCAGGCTGATCGACGGCCTGTTCGCCGCTGTCATCGTCCTGTGGCTGGCTCGATCCCAGCCCAAAGGCCTTTTCTGGTTCCTGCCAGCACCCCTTCTCGGGGCCATCTTCCTCTTGAACTACAATCTCGGCTACTTCGGAGAATTCGCCGGCGGCCAAGCGGAACTCGAGCAACTCCACCGGGGTATCCATCATTTGCCCGGCCCGTGGTCAGGAAAGTTGGTCGAAGGCGCGCTGGGTACCCTGGTTAGCCCCAGCCGTGGGCTTTTCATTTACACCCCCTGGGTTGCCCTGGCGCTGGTCGCCACGCCGCTGGTCGCGTCCAGACTTGCCTCCCATCGCCTGATCGTCTGGCTGCTCCTGGCACTGATTCCCTACTTCCTGCTGCTTTCCAAATATGCCGTTTGGTGGGGAGGACACTGCTTTGGCCCTCGATACTGGACCGACGTGATTCCGCTCTTCGCGATTCTCCTCGCGTTTGAGCTGGACTGGGCGGTCGATCGGTCGCGCATCCTGACTGTCTTGTTCGCGATCACGATCGCGCTGGGGATCGCTGTGCAACTCATCGGCGCTTATTGCTTCCCGAGTAGCTGGAATCTCAAGCCCGTGAACGTGGATTTTCGTCACGAGCGCCTCTGGGATTGGCGCGACAGCGAACTGTCGCGCTGCCTCGTCGAGACCTGGAGGCAATACAAGAAGTGACGACCTGTAAAGAAAGCCGAACCAGCTCGCGCCCTCGGTTACGGCTCTCGATGAAGCACGCCCCCTTTCATGACCAGACGCACCTTGCGAACCGCTGAGATTGCGCGGGTCGGATCTGCATCGACCGCGACCAGATCGGCAAGCAGCCCCGGCTTGATGGTTCCCAGTCGGTCATCCAGGCGGAGTACCCTGGCGGCGACCGAGGTGGCTGATTGAAGAGCCTCGGCGGGCTTCATCCCGAACTCAACCATCAACTCGAGTTCGCGCGCGCCTTCGCCGTGGGCGAAGACCCCCATATCGCTGCCGTTGGCGATGGTCACGCCCGCCTCGCGCGCTTGCTTGAACAGAGTCCGCAGGCTGGCAAGTAGCTTCGGCTCGGGATCAACCCCGATTCGCCAGCCGTGGTACCTCGTCGCTGAGACCTCCGTCGCGGTCAGCGTCGGGCAGAGTGCAACTCCCCGCTGGGCCATCAACCGGAACACCTCGGGGTCGCCGCCGTAACCGTGCTCGATCGTCGCGACCCCGGCCTCGGCGGCCCGCCTCATCCCCTCGCGCGACGAGGCGTGCGCCGTGACCAGGATGCCGCTTGACCGTGCCGTCTCGACAATGAGCGTGAGCTCCTCCCGGGAAAATGAGGACCGGACCTCCTTGCCACCCATGGCCGTGTCGGCATAGACCTTGATCCAGTCGGCTCCCCGGCCAATCTGGTCCCGGACGACCCGGATCAGTGCATCATGCCCATCGGCCTCCTCGGCGCCCTGAGGGATGTGCCACTCAGGAGCAAACCCCTTGGGGGCGTAAGACCCCGTTGCCACAATTGCGCGGGTGGTCACGAGCATTCGCGGGCCGGGAATGATTCCCTGCTCGACTGCCTGCTTGAGCCCCACGTCCGAATAACCGGCCCCCTCGGTTCCCAGGTCGCGGATCGTGGTGAACCCCGAGAGCAGGTCGTTCTTCAGATGGTTCGTCGCCCGGCAAACCCGCAGCGCCAGCGCTTCCTTGAGCACCTGATCGTTCCAGAGCGCTTCGTTGTACGGGTGCAGCAGCACGTGCGTGTGCGCATCGATGAGCCCCGGCAGCAGCGTGGTTCCCGGCAGCTCGATCACGCAGGCACTTTCGGGGACCTTCACTTCCCCCGCTGGCCCAGCCGCCTCGATTCTCTCTCCGCGAACCACCACAACCCAGCTCTCGTGGGCTTCGGGTGAAACCCCATCGAAGACGCGTGAGGGGCGCAGAACAATCGCAGGCACGGACGGGGGGGCATCAGCCGCGATCATGATCCCGGCAAGGGAAAAGCCCAGGAAGGCAACGACGCGTGGGCCCAACCTCATTGATCTTGCTCCTTGAGGTCGTCTAAAGCGGGCTCGGACCAGGGGACTTGACCCATTCAGCGACTCTCCGTTCCGCTTCCTCCTGAGGAACAAACTGCCGGGCCTCGATCGCGGCCAGCCCATGTTCGACCTTCTGCTGAACGTATAAGTGATACTGAATATCCTCGATCGAGCAGTCCTCGGGCAACGATTGAATCAGCCGGATCGCTTCGTCTTTAATTATGCTCATGAGCTCTCCCGGTCCTTGAAGAATCCCCTGCCGGTCTTGCTTAAAGGCCACCTTTCAGGAGGATCCATGAAGATCACAATCAAGCCCGAATCTCTGGCCTTCCAGCAGGTTGACTCATTGTAGCAGACTCCGGCGAGACAAGCGGCAGTTCCTGAATGGGAGGGCAGAGTTTGATGGCTCAGGAGGTACTTTGTCGGAAACTCCGAGGCGTGACAGGGGCCCCCTCTTGTTCCACACCTCCTCAAAGAGAGTTGCGGCCTGGGCATGGAAAAGCAGGGTCTGGTCGGCCCATTCGGCCCATCCTGACGTATCGACGAACCGCTCAATCATCGCGGCATCCCTGAAGCTCGTCATGCAGCACCTGGCCGAGATAGTCGTCGTGCCGGACTGAGCCATCTGGTACGCCGGAGGCCCACGCGCCAGTCCAGCTTCGCAGGTGTTCACCCGGTGCCAGACTTTGAAGGGCCCGCGCCAGACAATCGGCGGCTGTCTCTTCCAGACGCCGGCCTGTCTCCTGTGTTCTGCGGAGCAAGGCGTGATAGAGATCGTCAGGCATCGTTAGTGTGACGTGGTGAACCACGGAACACCCCGGTGCAGGACTCGTGCCTTGGGTAGTACGCAAAAGCTCGTTCGAAAAGCAGATCGAGACAGCCGAATGAAGACCGCTCATTGGACACGCCAGAGAATGCGCTCCAGCCCTTACGAGTGTAACATCAGATGCGATTTACGGTCGTCCTCAATGCCCCCTTGCGTCCCCATGCCCATGTCCGCCGGCATGGTCTCCCTGGAACAAGGGATGGTTTGGGTCGCCGGAGGCGGCGACGTAGGAAATCAGATCGAGGATCTCCTCGCGGGTTAGCTTGTCGAGCAGGCCCTCGGGCATGATCGAGGCCGGCGACTGCTTGCGGCTGGAAATCTCGGATTTCTTGAGCAGCTTCGGCTCGGTGCTGGCTAGCGGGTTCTCGACGATCTTCACCACGTCGGGCGTCTTCTCGATGATCAGCCCGGTCAATACCTGGCCGCTCTCCATCTCGAAGAGATAGGCATAGTATTTTGTCGACCTGACGCCAAGCTCGCTGGCAGGGCGTGGAGCAGTGGCTCGATTCTGGGGTAAAGGCTGGCGCGCAGTCCAGGATCGCGGATCAGGGGCATCACCCCCAAGAGGTCGCACAGATCCTGGACCGAGCGGGTCGCGAGCGACCAGGCTTGATCCGCCCTGCCGTCGGCGCCGACCAGAGAGGCGAACCCGAGCTGGCGCAGCACGGGCAAGTTAGCACCCGTTGTTAGCTTTCCCAGGCCGCCGCGGGGCGCGGCCAGTTCTACGAGGTTGCGGTTGGTGAGTAGCCGGGCCAGTTCGATCACCGTGCTCTGGCCCGGGTCGTCCTGCTGGTTGTCACGCTCGCGAAGGGCGTTGATCAGGATTGTCGCCTCGCCTTGGCCGGTCAGCCTGGCCGAGTTGGCAAGTGCTTGCCGCCGCGCCTCCTCCCGAATCCCTATCCGCAAGAGGATTTCCTGGAGCACGCCGACTTTCCGTTTCATCTTGAGCAGAAGACTGGTATCGACCTTGCGGAGAAAGTACCGAGCGCCCGCGGTGCTTATGATCTCGAGCGGGTGCCCCTTGGCCAGGGCTTTTTTTACGTAGGGGTCAAGGGCCCGCATCGTCTCACCGCGCGTGTAGTCGAGGTAATAGTCGGACGGGTGTTCAGCCGTGATCAGGGGAACCTCCAACGCCTCGGGTACCGTGAAGAAGATTGCAGCTCGGACGGCCTCGAGGCGAATGCGAGGATAGGGATCGGCTGCCAGCTTCTTGAGCCGCTCCAAGGCGTCGGGTACCCGGGCGCGCCAGTAGCAAAGTACCCACGTGGCCGCAGCCCGGGCGCAGAAGTCATGCACGGTAAGCAAGCCATCCAGCAGCTCGAGGTTGACGACATCGTGGAACTGGTGGGTCCAGAGGGCCTCCAGCAGGTGGTGTTCGTGGTTGATGTCCTTCTTATGTAGAGCCACGACCCATGTCTTCAAGGCAGCGATAACCTGGTTCGTGTCACGCGCCCCCAGCTCGGTCTTGACTTGATACCGCACGCGATCCTCCCCAATCGAAGCCTGTGAGGGGAGGAGCTTCTTTCGCAAAGGCTCCGGCAAGGGTGAACTTGCCGCGGGCGAGGGCCTGCGACTTGCGCCACCAGGCGCGCAGGAGATAGAGGCCGGAGGCCCCAAGGCCAGACCAACCCAGAGGCCGATAATTCCGCAGCCGGCAGTGAAGGCGAGCAGGTAGCCCGGGGGAAGGCCAACCCGGACGGCTCCGGCGGAGGCCAGTCCCAAGGGAATCATGAAAGTTACACTCGAAATGTCAAGCACGATGTGATGCGCGGCCAAGGCCACCGGGTCAAGCATTCCGGCCAGTATGGTGGCAACCGCAAAGACGCCGGCCTCGAGCGTCACATGCACTGCGGCGGGCAGTCCAATTACCAGGAGCCGGCAAATCCGGACCAGGTCAGGACGAAAGGAGACGTGGCGCAGGCCGGTCTTGTAGCGAAGCTCATGGTAAACCGCGTAGAGGGTCAGTACCGCGGCCATGTAGATTCTCGCGATTGTGGTCGCCCAGCCCGACCCCGTGACGCCCAGAGTTGGCACACCCAGATGACCGTAGATCAAGATCCAATCGCCGATGGCGTTGATCACGTTAGCGCCGACCAGTGCGAACATGACCGGCTTGACCAGACCTATGCCCTGCAAGTAGCGGCGAAAGGCGGCATAGAGGAAAAGCGGGAAAGTTCCCCAGGTCAACGCCCGGAGGAAGGGCACGGCTTGAGCCATAACCGCCGGATGCATACCCAGGCGGCCCAGCCAGGGAATGCCGCCTGAGAGCAACAGCATGACCGGCGGGCTGAGGGCCAGGCAGAGGTAGAGCGCCTGAACCAGCCAGCCGTGGCACTCGTCGCGCCGGCCGGCACCATATGCTTGTGATACGAGGGTATCGAGCCCCAGCAGGAGACCGATGCCAAAGATTGCGATCGAGAAGTACAGGGCGCTTCCCAGGCTGACCGCGCCGATGGCCTCGGCTCCGAGCCGGCCGACGAACAGCGTGTCCACGATTCCCATGGCCAGCCAGCCCAGTTCAGCCAGGATAACCGGGCCAGCCAAGGACAGCATAGGTCTGAGCTCGGTACGAATTCCTTGCCTCACCCACTGCATGGTAACCCATCCTCACACGGACCGCGGCCAAGGCGGCGGAAGCCCAACCCCAAATAAGATCGCTTGCCGGTCTAGAAATTGCTATTTCGTGGACACCTGGGACGCGATTGAGGCTCAACCGAAGTGGCGAACCGATCCTCGCCATGCCACTTTCCTGTGAAGAGGCGACATCATCGCTGACCGAGAAATATCCGGCGTCAAGGGTAGTCGAGCCGTTGTGTTATCAAGCCCAGCAGCCGCTCGTCCAGTTTCGGTACGAAGAACGAGGTGGGCCCCCTCTCGGAAACGTTTTTGCGTATAGTATTAGG
>Ga0208696_1001551_pt1 | contig 13384 bp, 5 predicted proteins | sample Sb_taG_9_FD_187711 | JGI IMG/M metagenome (GOLD analysis project Ga0208696, IMG submission 187711) | Peat soil microbial communities from Weissenstadt, Germany - Sb_50d_b_LC metaG (SPAdes) (version 2) | ecosystem: Environmental > Terrestrial > Soil > Wetlands > Peat | place: Germany: Weissenstadt...
CGGAGGCCCGGTGCAAAGCAAGAAACGAGAGGGGGACGGAGCCCCTTGCCCACAAACGAAATTGCGGATGAGACTTTTCCCCCGATGACTTGATTGAGTAGCCGGCTCACTCGGGACACCCGCCCGAATCCGGCAGGTTGTCATGAACGACCTGAATCACGGGATCATTCTTGAAACATCCATTCGAACCTTGAAGCTGGAGGCGTTTTTCACCATGACCGCTGCCAAGACCGCCGCAGCCATGGCCGTTGGGTTGCTGACGACACTGTCCGTCGCCTCGTTGGCCCAGAACGGCCAGGACCAGCCAGCCACCGCCAATCCCACTGCCAACGCCACCGCCCTGGTCCTCAGCGAACTGGCCACGGTGGACTGGATCGAGAAATCCGACGTCGCCGCGCTCCGCGAGGGCGTGATCGAGAAGATGGAACTGCGGCTGGGCGACCCCGCGCTTGTGAGCAGGCCTATCGGCTACCTGCATCGGGAAGCCGCCGAGCTCACAGTGGCCAAGAACAAGATCCTGGCCGAGAGCGTCGGGGCGATCGAGAAGGGCAAGGCGACCGTCGAGGTCGCCGCTTCGCGGGTGGCTCGCGACGATCGGCTCAACAAACGGAAGCCGGGTATGGTCTCGGCCGAAGACGTGGCCAAGGACGTGGGCGAGCTGAAGGTGGCCGATGCCCAGACCAAGGAAGCCATGGAAAATCAACACGCCGCCCAGGCCGAGCTCGCGCTGGCCCAGGAGATCCTCAAGGAGCACACGATCGTCGCTCCGTTCGACGGAGTCGTCATCAAGCGGTACAAGAACCCCGGCGAGGGCGTGCGAGCCAACGAGGCGGTCGTCCAGCTCGGCAAGCTCTCGCGGCTCTGCGCCAACGCCTACGTTCCGCTCAAGCATGCCTTCAAGGTCAAGGAAGGGCAGATCGTCGAGATCCAGCCCAAGGTCGATTCCGCCGACGGAGGCAAGGAGGAGATCGAGAGCCTGAGGTTCCGGGGCAAGATCACCTTCGTCGATCCCCAGATCCAGGCCATCGCCGAGACAGCACGGCGAATCCGGGCCGAGTTCGACAATCCAGACTTCAGGCTGCTGCCCGGTCTCAAGGTCCAGATGACCATCTACCTGACCGACGACCTCGCCTCGAGAATACCCCAGCCGGCCGCTCGCTGAGCCGGGGCACCGATAGGCAAAGTCCATTTTAAAGAATCTTCCCCGAGGACTGCTGACCGATGAGCGCCGCCCCGACTCTGGCCCCCGTGACCCCCTTCGGGCAAGCCGCCGAGCACCTGAAGGTGAAGCTCCGCGCTGATCTGGTGGTTCAGCCCCAGTTCTACGAGGGGATGACGCATTATGTGATCAAGGACCCACTGGCCCTCAAGTACTTCCGGTTCAAGATCGAGGAGTACTTCCTGCTCCAGCAGTTCGACGGCAAGCAAAACCTCCAGGACGTCAAGAAGGCCTTCGAGCGCAAGTATCGACCACAGACGATCTCGATCGAGGACCTGACCCGGTTTGTCGCCCAGTTGCACGAGGCCGGCATCATCCTGATCGACAGCCCGGAACAGGCCAAGGTCCTGATCCGCCGCCGCCGCAAGAACCGCTGGAGGAAGGTCTGGGCCTTCCTGGCCAACATCCTCTTCATCAAGATCCCGATCATCGACCCGGAACGGCTCTTGACCTGGATGTACCCGTACTTCCGCTGGATCTTCACCTCCTACTTCGTCACGGCCAGCGTGGGGCTCATGCTCGCAGCCGTCACGCTGGTCATCAGCCAGTGGGACCTTTTCTACAGCAAGCTCCCGGAGTTTCAGAGCTTCTTTAACTGGTGGACCATCTTCAGCTTCTGGATCAGCCTGGCGGTCGTGAAGATTATTCACGAGTTCGGCCATGGGCTCACCGCCAAGCATTTCGGCGGCGAGGTCCACGAGATGGGGATGCTCTTTCTGGTGTTGACGCCGGCCCTCTATTGCGACGTGACCGATAGCTGGCTTCTGCCCAACAAGTGGCACCGGATCTGGATCTCCGCGGCGGGCATCTACGTCGAGCTGTTCCTGGCCAGCATCGCCACCTTCGTCTGGTTCTACACCGAGCCCGGCCTGCTCAATAGCCTGTCGATGGCGACCATGTTCATCTGTTCGATCAACACGGTCCTCTTCAACGCCAACCCGCTGCTCCGCTACGACGGCTACTATGTGATGGCCGACTGGCTCGAGATACCCAATCTCCGGATCAAGAGCACCCAGTTCTTCGCCTATCTGATCCAGGAGAAAGTGCTGGGGCTGGAAATCCCGGTTCAAAGTTACTTGCCCCGGTCGCGGCGGTCCCTGTTCGTGACCTACGCGATCGCCAGCTACCTCTACCGGTGGGTCGTGACCTTCAGCATCATTTACTTCCTGACTCAGGTCCTCAAACCGTACAAGTTGCAGTCGATCAGCTACATGCTGGCGACCGGCGCCTTGGTGCCGCTCTTGGGGATGCCCGTCTATCAGATTGTCAAGTTTCTACGCACGCCCGGGAGGTTGCGCAAAGTGAAAAAAGCACGTACGGCCGGCTTCGCGGTGGCGGCCGTCGCCATCGTGACCGGGATCTTCTTGATCCCGACTCCGCTGCGAATCCAGGGAACCTTGGTGCTCACGGCGGCCAGACCCGACGAGATCTACGCCGAGATTGAAGGACAGCTCGTCGAGCTCAACGTCCGAGACGGCGAGTGGGTCAGCAAGGAAACGGTCATCGCCAAGCTCATCAACCCCGAGAAGCAGAAGGAGCTCGTGCAGAAAACGGCGGACCACGACATCAACTGGGCCAAGGCCCAGTGGTACAACCAGAGCCCGGAGCGCGAGAATCGCGCCCTGGCTCGTCAGCATCTCCAGGCCGCCGAAGAACTGGAGCCGATCCTCCAGAAGATCAATGAGCAGATCGGCAAGCTGACGCTCGTCGCGGCGCGGGACGGCCAGGTGATGGGCGTCCCTCATCCCGAGACGGTCGGCCAGGTGCTCAAGCCGGGCAAGCCGTTCTGCGAGGTGGGTGACCCCCATCATATCGAAGCACACCTGATCGTCGATCAGTCCGATGTCGACCTGATCCGGCTGGGCCGCCGCGCCTGGGTCAAGATCTACGGCCGGTCCGAGACCACCTACCTGAGCGCGGTCTCGGAGATCGCCAAGCGAAACCGGGACGAGATCCCCCCTGAGCTCTCCCACGATGCCGGCGGTGAGATCGCCGCCAAGGCCGATCCCAAGACAGGCGCGGTCAAGCCCCAGACGGCTGTCTACGAGGCGATCATCCCGATCGAGAACCCGAGCCTCACGCTCCAGCCGGGTCTCCGCGGGTTCGCCAAGATCGACGGGGGTACAAGCACGTTTGGCTGGTGGCTGTACCGGCTCTTCCACAAGACGTTCCACTTCAAGCTCTGATCGCAAGCGCTTCTGCATCCCGAAGCGTTGGCGGTTGCTGGATCTCGCTCGCGATGGTCACTTGAGTGAGTCCCAGAGGTTGGTCCAGAAGTTCTTTTTCTTCGCCGCGGCTTTCTGGGCGGCCGCCAGGCGCTCGGCCTTCTTCTGGTTGGCCGCGGCGGCCGCCGCCGGAGACTCCGATGTACTGGCGGCCGGGGTAGCCGTCGTGGCCGGCGTCACGGTCGTGGTACTTGCCGCGGTCGTGGTCGGCGTCACGGTCGTGGTACTTGACGCGGCCGAAGACGCCGATGCGGTGGCGGCCGGGGTGGCCGTCGTGGTCGGCGTCGTGGTCGTGGTACTTGCCGCGATCGGCGGCTGGCTCACAGTGGTAGTGCTGGCGGTGCTGGTACTTGCGGTCGTGGCGGGAGTCGTGGAGGTGGTCGGTGTCACCGGCGTCAAGGTTCCGGCAGGCACCAGGTTGTTTGGCGAGGTCGACGTCGAGGACACACTCTGTGCGTTCGCGAGCTGGGTCACTGCGGCGACAACCGCCTGCGCGGCGGTCTCGGTTGTTGAGGGGGTTGTCGACCCGGTTGTGGCCTGGGCAACCGTCGTCGTCGTCGAGGGCGTTGTGCTCGAGCTCGCCAGAGTCGAGCTCGCGGTCGCCGGAGTCGTGCTCGTTGTCGTCGGTGTCGAGCCCACATAGGGCGTAGTCGTGGTCGTGGTTGTTGTCGGCGTGCTCGAGGACGATGCGGGCAGGAGAGGAACCATGGAGACCGAGAAGATCTGTCCGTTGCTCGTGGCCGTCCTGACCACGGGGGTTCCCGTCGTCACGCTGACGGAACCGCTCCCCCCGAACAGCGAGTAGAAAGGCAAGGCCGTTCCGGGCTTCTCGTTCCTGTTGACCCCGAAATTCGCCGGCGAGAGGTTGCGATACTTCTTGATCGCCGACGCTGGCACCCACATGTACTTCGGTAACAGGTGCTGTAACTCCACAAAGTTGCGCTGGGCCAGCGGCGCGACCAGGAAGCCGTTGGCCGAGGCCCTCTGCCGATCGACGATCACGTACCCGTCGGGCTGGGGAAGCAGGGTCTTGGCCAGCATGGGGAACGAGCTGATGCTGATGCCGCCCTGGAGCTGGCCGTTGGCCAGGTAATCGAAGTAGTTAAACCGGCGCTGGAGGGCCCCGGGCTGATCCGGGTTCTCGTTGAAGGTGGTATTGTTGGGGCCCGTCTCAGGCTGCGCGTAGGTCGAGGTACCGCCCAGTAGTGCTGCCATGGCACCGGCCTTGGCCAGGCCCTTCGACGCGGCTGTGTCGGTGAAATTCTGGATCTCCTGTGCCGTGATGATCCCGTCGCCGTTGGCGTCGATCAAGGGGAAGTCGTTGTGACTCAGCAGATAATTGATCGCGATCGTCCCTTCGATCGAGGCGATCGCATTGCTGACCGAGATGGCGGCGTAAGACGGCGCGCTGGTACTTCCCGGAATCAAAGGCGGAGTGGACAGAGACCCGGCGTCGTTGACGTCGGTGGCCGGCACGGCGGTGTAGGCCAGAATACCATTGATCCCGTCCGGATTGTTGTAGGCCGACAGATTCTTGATGGCATGCGGCCCGAAATTCAGCGAGTCCACCCCGACCGGCGTGGTCAGGTAAGCGTCGGAGGTGACACCGTTGGCTTGGTTGAGGCTGATCCAGTAATTGAGGGCCGAGGAGACCAGGGCGTAGGCTCCGGTCACGATGGCCGATGACATCGAGGTTCCCACCTGGCTGAACGTCAGATGATCGTTCGGGTCGCCCGCGGCGCTCGTCGAAGTGCCGGTGGTCACGTTCACCAGCGAGAAAGTGCGGCGGAAGGTCGGAACATCGATCGCCGGAGCGGCGAAGTCCGTGGCCGCGCTGCGGTTCGCCGCGCCCGTGATCCGGTTGGCGTACATTAAGGTGTCAGCCGCGGTGTACGTGATGACGTTGGCCGCGACACCGGCGGTGTTGCTCGTGGTGGTCGTGGTGGTCGTGGTGGTCGTGGTGCCCGTGGTGCTCGTGCTCGCGGTCCCGCCGATGGTCAGAGCGTTGCCGAAGACCAGCACGGGACCGAGCTGCTGGGGAATGACACTGGTGGGAGGATCGGTCGGAATCGTCGAGGGACTCTCCGTGAACGGGAACGGATAGGTGCCGGTGACCGAGATGACCTCGTTCAAGACGGCTGGCAGCGACATACCGTTGACATCGCCCAGCGACGCGTTGTCGGCGCTATTGAACCCTGGCGCGATTATCGGCGTTGATGTCCCCGTTGTGCCCGTGCCCGTGCCCGTGCCCGTGCCACCGGTGGTACTTGAACTGCTTACAGCCCCCAGCGGAGCGCCAAACTGGCCAGACGCCGCGATCGAAGCGATGCCCAGCTTGCGCAGCCTGTGCAACTGGTCCTTGAGCGCGATGACGATCTGGGGATATTGCTTGTAGGCGGTGTATTCGCTGGTGAAGGTCTCGGTTGTACCAAAGGCGAGGGTCGATGCGATCACGCGGTCGACCTTGCCGGGACGTACCGGGTCGTTCACGTAGGGGTGGTTAGCAACGTACTTCAAGCCATCGTAGACCGCCTGGCTGGTGGTCAGGGCGTTGGACGTGGCACTCAGGGAGGTGGAAGTTCCGGTGCCCGTGCCCGTTCCGGTGCCCGTGCCCGTGCCCGCCGTGAGCGAGACCAAGCCAACGAAGGGCGCAAAGATCGTGACGGGCTCAATGGTCGCCTGGGGCACGAACTGGGCCACAACGCCGGCCACCGGCGTGCCGTGGCCGTCGTAGGTGTTGGCCAGGACCTGACCGGTGGTAGTACCGGTCCCGCCCGTGCCCGTGCCCGTGCCCGTGCCGCCGGTTCCGCCGGCGGCCCCGGTCGTACCCCCGCCCGCACTTGCGGCCAGATCCTGGTTGCCCGGACCGCCGGTCCAGATGTTTGTGCCGGTCGTGACGCGGCCGCGGAACGGCGGCGACTGTCCATCCACGCCGGTGTCGACCACGGCCACCGCGCTACCCTGGCCGTCGTAGGGAACGCCCAGCGTGCGCAGGTCGTTCAGCCCGATCAGGGTTCCGGTTGTCGAGTCGGCCAAGCTTGCCGTGGTCTTGAACTGCCAGACGCCTTGATCGTCCGAGGCCCACAGGGTTGTGCCATCCGCCGAGAACGTGATGGATAGCTCCGAATCGATGAAGCTTGAGGCGTCGGGCGCGCTGGAGACGGCAAAACCCTGGGCGAAGTCGCTGACGACTCCTTGGGGCGTGATCTGGATAATCCGGCCGCCCAGGGTGTCGCTCACGAGGTCGTAGACCACGACCAGAGGATTGGTGGTCGCGTTGTACGGTGCGCTGGGATCTTGTTTCTGGAGCCCGACGATCGTCGGCCCGTCGACGGGGACGGTGGACGTCACCGAGACGCCCGGCGGTATATCGCCCTCGGCGATCGATGTCAAGGTGACCGACTCCGAGAGACCCGAGGCGAGGTCGCTCACGAAGAGGTTGCCGGCAGACGTGGTCGGAAGGGTGACTGTGTACGCTGTAGAGGTGACGGTGGTCGTCGTGTTGGTGGTGGTGGTCGTGGTGAGCCCAATGTCCTGAGAGAAATAGCCGTAATGGTCGAAAGCGATGTCCTCGAACCTGCGCAAGTCCGTGCTGACGGCCCCGGTCTGGTCGAGTGTGAACGAGGTCGTCGTGGCCGGGAGACCCGATCCGATGAGCAGCTCGCCATTGGATCCCTGCACGCCGCTCTCGCCGGGCGTGGCTGGGATCCCTCCGGCGGCGGGGGTTCCGAAGTCGGTGAAGGCCGAGTACACCGGCGAAAAGTAATCTGCATCCGCCTCGGTCATCCCCACGATCGTTCCCTCGTTCATGCCTGTCTGCGAGACTCCCGTGGGCAACGTCGAGTTGCTGATGGTCTGCCCGGGAGAATAGGCGTTGGCATTGAAGAAGAGCCCGGCGAACGTGCCACCCGTCGTGCTCTCGCCGCTGCCGGCCAGCAGACCGCGAAGGAACGCTTGGTCCTCCGGACCGGGTATGACCATGCCCGTGGGATTGATATTGAACTTGGTCGCGGCCAGACCATCAGTCATCAGCACGAACGCCCCCAGGAACTGTCCGCTGGGCGAGATCATGTAGATCGCGTTCTTCGAGGGGTCGGAGCGATCGGCGCTGGCGACGAACATCGTGGGACTGCCGTCAAAGTTGCCTTCCGGATCGAAAGCAATGTCATACCAGTTGACGTATCCCGTCGAGCTGCCGAGCGAGTTGGCCGCGGGGTTCTTACCGTCGGTGGCCAGCGCATTGGGGTCGAGCTGGCTGAGGACCGTGTTGAGGTCGAAGAACACGCTGGCCTTGCCCGTGGCCGGATCGATGCGGTAAATCACGCCCGGCCGGTTGACCGCGCTGGTGTTACCGCCGGCGCCACGCGAGATCGCGTACAGCCCGTTGCCGAATACACCACCCGGTCCAGCCACGAGGCGCACGATGTCGCCCCCGAACGAGGAGAGCGGTGTCAACTCGGCCACCGAAGTGATCGGGGCTGATGTCGAGATATTCGTCGCGGTCGTGTTCGGGGCAACCGTGATCGTGCCCAGGTCCGCGTTCGTGGTCGGGGCCGTGGTCGCCGTGAAGGTTACGGTATTGGGAAAGAGCGAAATATAGGGAGCCAGAAGGCAGCGTTGCTCCAGCGGAAAAGGGGTTTCTGGTTTAACAGCTCGACGCCGCTTCGCTGGGCCACGCGCCCGCGTTCGGGATGGCTGAGACATTCCATTATCTCCTATCGCTGGACTCGTCCGTCCTGAACCGAGGCCGAGATGCCCGGCAAGTCGCAATATCGGCGCAAGTTGCGCTGGTTGATCAGTCGAAACATCCGGCAACACCCCTGAACGGGGCGCAACCCGCACTCGCGGATCATTTCTTACCATCTGAATCGGCCGGAACCCTTACCTGCGATCAGCCAAAGCCTCCGCAAATCCGGAAAACTCGTCATTGATGGAACGAGCCACCCGAGAGGCTTCGCGAGTTAGAGCTGGACCGAATGACGAAGACGAGATGTCGATGGGATGTGAGAAAAGCAGGAAAGGGGCCAGGTGACCAAGCAGCTCGGCTGGGTTTGCCTCGCCATGATCACCTGGGCTGGTTCCAGTTTCACGCTCCAGAGCAGCGCCGCGCTATAGGGGAGCCGTTACCGACCTGGAATCCGTCTTACTCGACCACGCCCTGGGGGACGACACGGCCAGGCTGCGGGTACTGAGGAGCGCCAGTGGCTCGGCGGCGGACGTCCAGTTCAATTGAGCCGAAAGTTCCCTCATGCCGCTGGATGGTCATACCCAGCGCTGTCAGCAGACGCTTGGACGTGTAGAAGTTCATCACGATCCGCTGGTTCGCCTTGACGTCCTGGCGGCCGGTCGCGAACGGCTGGGGATTCAGGCCGAAGTCGAGGATCACCTCCTCGGGAGTTGCCGTCACTCGGCAGAAGTTGGAGTACGACGGCACTGTGCTCGAATCGTCAACGACGACCTCGGTTGTCGTGGCCTGGGGATTCGGAGCGGGTGTGTGCTCGGTCTCTTTTTCGCTCATCTCGGGGTCCTGTCATCACTAAGGGTGGCGCCGTTGAGAGGTACAGATCGATTCACAAGGCGAGAGGCAACGGCGCGCTCTCGATCCAAGTGTGCGCACGGAGAGCCAAGAGCCTAACTCGAAACGCAAACCAGGTTCAAGCCGACTTTTGGGTAAATGATGATTCAACAAGCCTGTCGAGCTCGGCCAGGGTGCGGCCGGAGGCTCCATGCTGGGCCAGCACGAATGACCGGCCGGCCGCGGCCCGTGTGGCAGCCGCTTCGGGATCGTCAAGATCTTCCTGAAGTTTCAGCTTCAACTCGTCGGCATTCGCGACCCGACACGCGGCGTTGCGCGCCAGAAGTTGCTCGACGGTCTCGCGGAAGTTGGACGTATGAGGCCCGAACAGAACCGAGGCACCATAAGCGGCCGGTTCCATCATATTCTGGCCGCCGCGACCCGGAACCAGGCTGCCCCCGACGAACGCGACGTCGGCCAGCCCCCAGACAGCCCCCAGTTCGCCGATGGTGTCAATCAGGATGACGGGAGGTGGGCTGGCTGCCGGGGAGACGCGCGCAAGGCCCTTGGCAAGCTGGGTCCGCCGAACGACAGCTTCCCCGTTCCGGGACAGCCACTCGGCCACGCCGTCGAACCGCTCGGCGTGGCGGGGTACCAGGATCAACCGCAGGCTGGGGTGCTGAAGCCGAGCCGCCCGGTAGGCGCCAAGCGCGGCGGCTTCCTCTCCGTCCATCGTACTTCCTGCCACGAAGACCAGGTCGGAGTGGGAGAGCCCCAGCTCCTTGCGGAGATCGCGGGTCCTGGCGTTGTTCCGGTCGCTTTCCAGTCCATCATACTTGACCGAACCGGTGACGCTTACTCGGTCACTCGGAACTCCCAGCTCCACGAACCTGCGAGCGTAATCGGCGTCCTGAGCCGCGACAACATCAATGCATCGGAGCGTGGTTCCTAGCGGTCGGCGCAGGCTGCGGTATCCGCGATAGCTCCGTACGCTGAGCCGGGCGTTGATGATCGCGACTTTGGCCCCCGACGCCTTCGCCGACCGGATCAGGTTCGGCCACAGTTCCAGTTCGACGAGGGCCAGCACGGTCGGCCGGATGCGAGCCATCGCCCGCCGGGTGGCCCAACTGAAGTCCAGCGGTGCATAGAAGGTGATCAGGTCGGGAAAGGTCCGGCGGGCCACCGCCAGGCCGGTCGTCGTGGTCGTCGAGATGACCACCTCCCAGTTGGGACGCCGCCGGGCCATCTCGCGTACCAGCGGTCTGAGCAAGAGCACCTCGCCAACACTCACGGCGTGAAACCAGAGGCAGGGCTGGCCTCCTATCCGCAACGGGGCGTCACCACGGAACTTCTCCCACAGGCCCTCACGGTACTTGCCCGATCGGATCATGCGGTAAAACAGCACGGGAGCGAGCAGGAGCAGCGATACGACATAGACCAGATTCAAAGCGAAGGGCATCTCGGGGAATCCTTTCCCGATCCAGAACAGGTCGTCCTCTCGGCAAGACTCCTTTTCGTAGCAACAAGCGTGCCTCAATCGCAGCCGGCCGAAGAGAAGCACTTCGAGGAGCCGACCGTCGATTCAACGTACCGGCCAAGGAGCGCAGGCCTCGACTCTCATGGAGACTGCGTACCTGGATCAGCGGCTCGGACTTAACCAATTGAAATGTCTGGAGATCGCGTTGCGAGACAGGGGCCTCACCCGAGCTCCGGGCAGGCGGTCTTCTTGTGACTGTGTGGCCCGCGTGACCGGGCCCATGGAAGATCGGAGAAACCAGGCGATCTGGTTAAAAAGGACCGTTCGGGGATTGCTTGCGCATGCAGCAGGCTTTGAATTTTTTTCCTGAGCCGCACGGGCAGAGGTCATTCCTGCCCACCTTTTTTCCAACATTCCGTACGGGCTCGCGTTTTTTCTCGGTGGACTGCTGGCTACCGGCGATGGCGGCGTCCTGAACCTGGCGGATGCCTCTGGAGACCGGGACGGCGGAGGCGGCCAGTTGCGAATCGGCCGTCTGATGGATCGTCTGGGCCCGGTCGAGCTTCCAGTGTGATCCCAGGTACGAGAGGAATTCGGGATCGAAGTGCTCGACCCGGAAGATCAGGTCGGTCGCGCGGTCGGCGATGCCGTTCCACATCTCGTTGAAGATGCGCATGCCCTCGCGCTTGTACTCGACCTTGGGGTCGATCTGAGCATAGCCCTGCAGGCCGATGGAGCTCCGCAGATGGTCCATCGCTCGCAGGTGCTCCATCCAGCTAGCGTCGAGGATCTGAAGCAGGACGACCTTTTCCATCTCGCGCATTTCGGGGCGATGCTTGGCGTCCAGGGCGTTGACCAGCAAGACACGCGCGTCGGCGGGGGACAGGTTGCCCAGCTCGTCGGCGGTCGTCTCGACACCCAGGGCCTCGTGAGCCCAGGATGCCAGATCGGCCAGGGCCGCGGCGTCGCCAGTTGCGGTGTGCTTCTCCCGACCAGGAGCAGGCGGATAGGCCGCGTCGAGCCTGCGATCCAGCTCGTCGGACAGCGCAGCTCCCTGGTATCGATCATGAGCCTGCTCGAGCAGGAGAGCCTCGATCTCGGCCCGCAGCATCGGCCGGATCTCATCGGCGTCGATGATGGTGTGAAACCGTTCCGTCGCCCAGGCCGCCAGACCCTGCCGATCATAGCGTGGAGGCATGTGCTGTGCGCGATCGGCCACGAACCGCGTGAGGGCAATTCGTACCGGCAGCTCGGCCTCCTTGAGGGCGTAGTGCTGCCGCGCGCTGTCCTGGAGTCTGCGGATGATCTCGGCCCGATCAAGACCCGCCCACGACTCGGGGTCGATCGCCAACCCGAACTTGTGTTGCGCCCAGTCGACCAGGTAACGGCGGCCCCAGTCGGGTTCGAGGAACTCGCGGGCCGGGTTCAGGTCCAGCTGTTCGATGGAGGCGCTGGCCTTCTCATGCAGCAACTCCTCGAGGTCCTCGCGGCCGAACTCGAATTCATCCCCTTCCTGGCGGGCGAACTTCTTGAGGTCTTTCTCCTTGAGGTTCAGCTCGAAGCGGTTGTTCGCCCACGTCGCCAGCGCGACCCAGGTCCACTCCGAGGGATCGGAGTCGGAGGGGAGGTTTTCCTCGATCGCTTCGCGGATGGTTTCGTGGAGCTGCCGCTCGGCCTTGGAACGGACAATCTCGCCAGCGTCCTCGAAGCTGGCACCCTTGAGATCGCGCGCGGTGACCTCGATACCCAGCCGCTGGGAGACCCATTCGGCGCAGCTGGCAGCGCCGTAGTCTTCGGCCAGGAAGCGCTCGGCGGAGTCTTCGACCTGGGAATCGATCATCTCGAGGATCTTGTCCTTGGGGGGCGATCCCTCGAGCAGGCTCTGACGGAACGAGTAGACCCGTTTGCGCTGCTCGTCCATGACCTCGTCGTATTCGAGCAGGTTCTTGCGAATATCGAAGTTCCGCTCCTCGACTTTCTTCTGGGCTCCCTCGATGCGCCGGCTGACCATCTTGCTCTCGATGGCCTCGCCTTCCTGCATGCCCAGCCGGGTGAGGACGGCCGAGACCCACTCGCCGGCGAACTTGCGCATCAGGTCGTCTTCCAGCGAGAGGAAGAACCGCGACGAGCCCGGGTCTCCCTGGCGGCCGGCCCGGCCGCGCAGCTGATTGTCGATGCGCCGGCTTTCGTGCCGCTCGGTGCCGATGATGTGCAGGCCCCCCGCGCCGGCCACCTCGCGCCCCTCGGCCTTCATCTCGGGCTCGTACCTGGACACAGCGTTTTGCCAGACTTCCCTGGAGACGTCGAGCCGCGTCTCGTACTTGAGCCGGCCTTCCTCGTCGGTCTCGCGCTTGAGGCCGGCCCAGGCCATGAACTCGGGGTTGCCGCCCAGAATGATGTCGGTGCCGCGTCCGGCCATGTTGGTGGCGATCGTTACCCCCGCCTGGCGTCCCGCCTGAGCCACGATCTCGGCCTCGCGCTCATGGTACTTGGCGTTGAGGACCTGGTGGGCGATGCCGAACCGGCTCAGGTAATCCGACAGCTCTTCCGACTTTTCGATCGAGGTGGTGCCGACCAGGATCGGGCGGCCGGTTTCATGCACCTCCTTGATCTCGTCGAGGATTGCGTGGTTCTTCTCGCGCTCGCTCCGGAAGATGACATCGGGCAAGTTCCTGCGGGTGAGCGGCCGGTTGGTCGGAATGGCGATCACGTCCAGGCCGTAGACCTTGTAAAACTCGGTCGCCTCGGTCATGGCCGTGCCAGTCATGCCCGCGAGCTTCTTGTAGAGCTTGAAGAAGTTCTGCAGGGTGATCGTGGCCAGTGTCTGGTTCTCTTCCTTGATCTTGACGCGTTCCTTGGCCTCGACCGCCTGGTGCAGTCCGTCGGACCACTGCCGGCCGATCATCAGCCGGCCGGTGAACTCGTCGACGATCACCACCTCGCCGTTG
>Ga0208696_1001560_pt1 | contig 13338 bp, 10 predicted proteins | sample Sb_taG_9_FD_187711 | JGI IMG/M metagenome (GOLD analysis project Ga0208696, IMG submission 187711) | Peat soil microbial communities from Weissenstadt, Germany - Sb_50d_b_LC metaG (SPAdes) (version 2) | ecosystem: Environmental > Terrestrial > Soil > Wetlands > Peat | place: Germany...
GAACACGGGACCATAGCCAAGTGCGTAGAGCCGGAAGGGGTTCCGCGTCGTGCTGTAATCGGTGACGCACTGCGTGATGAGCGAGTAAATCTGGTTCAAGACCGACGAGTCGTTGATGTCCAAAGGCGTCACCGAGGGATACTCGCTACTACTCGGCCGGTTCATATCATAACGGATCTGGTAGTATTTGTAAGTTCCAGCGTTCACCAGCGAGGCGGTCGCCAGGCAGTTCGGCAGACCGTCGGTCTCGAAGATGATGACCTTCTGGGACCCCTTTCGTCCCATTCCCCCGGCCATGCCGGTTGGGAAGGTGATGGGTGAAGAGGTGACGAAGGTCCGCAAGGTGCTATCCGAGGACGGAGTGACCGCGAGCTGGTTGTAACAGAGCATGAGGGCCATGGCAAAGCAGGTATCGCCATCCGCGCGAGGCGTGTCTGTGAAGTTGGCCGAGGGGATCATTCCGGTGGCCGGGTCTGGATCGTAGGGCGTGACCTCGGTCAAGTTTGACGTTCCGTCGGCATTGATGGTCGAGAAGGGAGCCACGAGGGCAGATGTCGCGTAGTTGTAGTTCGTTCCCATCGGGCAGCTCACACAGTTGAACCGACCGTACGTGGCGTTCGCAGAGTAGCGCGGCCAACTGTAAGGAACGACCGTGACCCAGTCGTTGGGATGGTTTGTCTGCACTGTGCTGATGGTCGCCGCGTAGGCCTCCTTGGCAGTATAGAGCGGCGCCTCGTAGCTATCGCCAGGTTGCATATAAAAATAGTTATTTACGTTTGTGTCCATGTTGTAGTTCTGCAGATAATCGACCATCGTGATGGGGCTGAACCAGTAGCGCAGGTTCGGCCGCTGCGGGTTATCCGTATAGCTCATGTACGGAGGCGCGGACCCCGGAGGGTTGACACTCGAGTTAACACTCATGGTTCCCCAGGTAAAGTCGCTTCCGTAGCCGGCCATGCCGCTGATGTCCTGGTAATTGCCCGCGGAAGTCTGTCTGAATCCCAGCACGTGGTCGATGAATTCAACCCAGAAGCGCTGGTCCGTGCTGCCGTAGCTGGGCCAGCTTCCGGTGATCGTGGTCGGGATCGATCCATAGTACTTGACGCGGCCCGCACGCAGCTGGCTGGGGAAAGGGTTCGGCGTCTGGTTGATCCAGTTCAGGATCGCGCTGTAGTTGATTGTATAGGTGGAGCCCCCGGGCAGATCCAGTGACCCCGAACCGTTGAGCAGGGCGGGATTGCTGTTGGTGCCGAAGAAGCGCAGCCGCCAGTCCGCGGAGAACGAGCCATTGCTGGTCCCCGCCGGATAAGCCCGGTTGAAAAGCCGGCACACGGCATAGTAGATCGGTGCATTGTTGGAGCTACCAGGGACAAACTTACTGGTCGGGGTGTAGGGCCCGCCATTCGTCGTGCTCCCCTTCAACCAGTTTTGCAGGTTGGTCAGGCCGGTGGTTGTACCCTGTCCCAGCCAGGTGCTCCAGTTGCTGGCGAGATAAGTTCTGTCCGACGCACTGCTGATACCGAGGGAGGTGAAGTAACTCTGCAGAGCAGCAGAAGTTGGTGTGGTGGTGTTGCGCGGATCAGGCGGCCAGACGAAAAAGGTCTTGCCGTAATACCCCGGCCCTTGGGTGTAGCCATTGAATTGAGTGCCGGAGGCGCTATAGTCTACTTGTGTCCAGACTTTGGGGACGCCGCCAGACCCCGAAGTGTCGAGCGAGCCGGCGGAATACGCCGAGTAGCCGTCCAGTTCCCAGAAAATGTTCGTGGTGGTGCTATTCAGCACATCCTTGACATTGGTGGCATACGTGGTGGTGCTGCCCAACTTGAAAAGAGGAACGTCCCCACCTGGCACAGAGGCATACGACGTGGGGGGAAGCATCGGCGTCCCAGATGATGGCGGACTCCAGGTGTTGCCTCCGTCCGTGCTGGTATAGGAATCGAAAGCACGGACCAGGGTCGATGCGTAGGCGGCGTTTTGATAGAAGTTGTTCACGTATGTTCTGGCGTATGAGGAGTTCGGGGCCGTCGTATTGCTGGGAGAGATCGTATAGCTGGAGGAACCCGAGGTTTGATTGGTGGTCGGTCCCTGGAGGCCGGCACTGCTCGAGGAATAATGGCCGAACGTCGGTATGAGGGTGTCGGGATTGTTGCTGGTGCGCGAGCTCGGATAAAAATCGAAGCCCAGGCAGGTGCCCATGCGCATCGAGCCCGATAGGTCCATCACCAGGGCGATGTCACGGGGACGATGGACCGCCTGGCCGGTCGCCGAAAGGGTCGGCAGGAGTTGCGTTCCGAAAACTGCACTGAAGGCGACCGGCGAGCTGCTCGTCGTGACCGTGGCCGTGACCGCGGTGGTAGGTGAACCGGTCAGGCGCGGGTAGTTGGCGGAAAACGTCTGCGTGGTCTGGTTGTAGTCGTAGGAGCCAAAGGTTAGCTGCAGTTGCGACGCCTGAATCGGCTTACCCAGGACGCGGTTATGGGTCAAGAGATTCTGGGCGTTCGTTGTGGCTAAACTCTGGTTGTAGTTGCTTGCCGGCACTCCATTCAGGCTTCGCGCAGCGGCGAGCGAGACAAGGTCGGCAGCCTGTTGCACTTGTGTCTTCGAAATCGCCACCATCCCCAGGTCGATCGCCAGGGCCAGGAAGGCGAGCTGGGCCACGATCGTGAGTGCGACCAGAGGCAGGACGGTCCCTCGACGGTGCCGAGGCCGGCCAACAAACGACAGTGCGGAGATAACCATGACCACATTCTCCTGGCAAGATTGTCCAGTAAAGGTTCGTCGTACCGGTGCTTTGTCTCGAATCAATGTCCACGCACAAAATGACGGAGCAGCGTTTCCAGTGTGTCAGGTTCCTCCCTCGCACAACATGGTGACACCGCTGGTTATGAGGAACGAGGTTGGCATGTGGATAAATGGCACGATGTTCATAAATTTGTACGTGCCGGAAACCGTGACCGTGATCGCATCACCCGGTTGCAGGCTGTTGACCAGCAGGGTTGGGACACCCAGGTGTATCCCGCTCACGGTCACTTGGAAGTTGCTAAAATCCTTGGTTTCCCCCGCCATGTAGGTGTTTACGATACTCTGAACGCTGGTGCTGATCGTCGTGCTCGTGTTGTTCGCCAGGGCATAACGGCAGCCTTCCCGGGCGGCGTTGTTGAGCAGGTTCCAGTCCATCAAGAGCCGGGCGTACTCGAAAACGCCGAACACGAGCATTGCCACCAAACCGATGATCACGCTGGTTTCAACCAGCACGGCACCCCGTCTTCGGCCACCGTGGAGCCTGCGGATCACCATGGCTCGTTCTCCTCAGAGTGCCGTGAGAGTTTACTCGGCGGGAAGGTATGGCGTGATCTGGAATGGGGAATCGACCATCGACGCCCAGACCACGGTCACGGATAGACGGCTCATGTTCGTGACCTGTGCCACGGGGCTCAGGCGGATGCTGCTGTAGGGAACCTGAACGCCGATCTGGTAGACATCAAGCTGTGACATCCCCGTAGGATCCGTGACACTCGGTTGCGTGAGATCAGTAAAGGTGATGGTGAAAAGTTCCCGGTTGGCGGTGTTGTCCCAGCATGTCCAACCGGTTGTGTTCGCAGGCAGGGAGATCACGGGAGCCATCAGTGTGGTAGAGTGACCTTGACCGAAGGCCGTTGGCTCTGCGCTCTGAAGGTAGCCGAGTAGGCCTCCGGGGACTCCGGGGCCCCAGGCGTTAGGGTTCATCGCGACAGTTTGAAGAGGGTCCTGCCCGAGGGAAGCGTCGCGCGCGGCTTCACGCGCGGAGTTCCACATGACCTCCGCCACTTGCGTGATCCGGCCGACCTCCCACAACCCGGTCAGGACCAGGCACATGAGCGGCAAGCAAACAGCGAACTCGACCGAAGCCGTACCATGCCGGTGATCTTTCGCGGCCGCGTGACGCCTCATGACGCACTCTCCAGGCTCGGGTTGGTCCCCGCTCAACTCTGCATCACCCCCCTACCCTCTTCCTAAGTCGTGAATGCACTCACGTCAAGCAAAGGGGAAGAAGTTCACATTTCAGGCGACACCGCGTTGTGCCTGGTCGACGAAAAGATGCAATAGAACACACTCCACGGGTTGCCCTTGCGGTAAACCTGGGTGGGCAGCCGGCTCCTGACAGGCAGGTTCGACGATTTTGGCCCGCTGGAAGCAGGGAGATTCGACTGGGCTGACAGACCGGAGGGGTGGCTCCGAATTCCCTGCATTACATCTGTCCGGAGACACCAGGATTGATCATGATGATCGTCGATGCATTGCCAGATCCTCCAGCTTACCCAATCAAGGCCGCGACCTCATGAAACTCGCTCGCCCCGTCTTTTCCGCATTTGTGGTGAGTGCGACCCTGGCTGTTGTGCCGGCGCAGACAAGTACCGAGGACGCAGCCGTTCTACCGCCCGCGGCGGTCTGGCCGGACTGGGAGAGGCCGGAGTGCGCGACCTGATCGCCTTCCTGACATCGGCAAGGTGAACTGCCTGAGGCTGGGCGACTCCTGGGCGCCGGTGACCCTTTTCACGCATCCAGAATTGGCTGGAGAAAGATGCAGCCAGGATCGCCGCAAGCTTTTTCATACCTGAGGACTCAACCTCCGTCGGCGGCCTTTGCTTGCTTGAACGGCACCTCGCGGTAGGTGAGGGCCCACTCCTTCATGAAGCGAACTCGCGTGGGAACCACTCGGTAGAGGATGAAGTCCGGATTCTCAAGGTTGACCATGTAATTGCGAATATGGGGATTGCTGTCCCAGATTTCTGCCTTGATCGCCTCGTCGGTGACGATCTCCGCCACGCCGGTGATGCGCACCTGGTCATTATGGCCGTCGAGATAGCAGATCTCGACGCGCGGGTTGGACTCGATCTCGGCGGTCTTGCCGTAAGATCGAAGGTTGGCGATGTAAACGGTGAAACCATCCGTCTTGACCGGCGCGATCGGCCGCAGCCGGGGCTGGTCACCCTCCACGGTGGCCAGATAAGGCAGTCGATCAGCGTAGATTACCGAGAGTGCCTGCTGCACCAGTTCAGAAGGATCGACATGGTCGGCTGAAGGCGTTGGCATGATTTGCCCTTGATCTTGTTCCCGGACCAAGCCGCCGCAGGTTCGGAAAGGGCGGCCGACCCCTCGGGACGCGTCTCCCGCGCGGGAGACAACTCCAGATCGGGTCAGCGGAGACCCGTGGTTCCCCGCAACCAATTCCTGACTATCTGAGCAGAAGAGCGGCCAGTCGTACAAGAGGGATGCAGCCGGCGGTCCCGCACGATTCACCGTATTGTGAGATCCTGTGCTGCTGGGCAGCCGTCTTCTCGGCCGCCCTTGCCGGGGGAGGCGTTCAGGGAGGCCAGACCATCGGCCGTTCCGACAAGATCGGCGCCTACCCCGCCAGCCGCCCCTATGCTCCGGCCGATCTTGCCGCGACCATCTACCAGAGCCTCGGAATCGATCCTGCCACCGAGGTCCGCGATCGCCTGAACCGACCGGTCCGGCTGTGCACCGGCGAACCGATGGCGCCGCTCTTCTCCGCGGCGCGAACCGTCGGCCAGGCCGGCGAATCCGATCCAGCGGATCGACTCGATGGCGCGAGCTGTTTTCAGGCCGCTGCGCTATCGGCCTCGTCGGTCTCTTCGGGGTGATAGACCAGCAGGTTGACCCGGTGAAATTCTTCGTGGGTGATCTCGAACGGCTCGGCGTTGATCGCCCAGAGGTCCTCGATCAGTTCGTCGATGCCACTCTCGGGTTCGTCCCAGGTCACCACCAGGACGTCATCGCCGCGGGCCTGGATCTCGAGTCCAAGGTCAAGCAAGTGAGTTTCGATGTCCACCCGGTGCTCCGGGCTGACCGTGAACGTCCAGCGAATCATTTCGATCGAGAGTGAGTTTTCGGGCGAATTCACCGTACCATCCTCCTTGAACCTCGAGATCCTGGATTCTTTTATTCCCATCGGCCGGACGAGCAATCACCTTGAAAAAAGACCCCAAGACCCCCGATGATCGATTCGAATCGGCCACGAAGAGAACCCGGGGCAGCGCCAATGCCGGTGCATTTCCCTTCCGGCTCAACTTTCTTCCGCGGCCTTCCGAGCTGGGTATCAATGGCCTGAAAAGCTTGGGCCGCGACTGGTAGAGAAAAGTAGAGAAAAGCGGAGTTCAGGGAGCCATCAATGCCCGCGTGGGATTCCGCACTCTTTCGTCATAAGTTCTAATCTGGCAATGACAAACACCCGAGCAGTTGTAAACGACCGACCATCCCGTTTGTTCAGTGCGCAGCAGGAGGCGCTCCAGCGTTCCTTGGGGTGGAACTGGCTCTTTCGTCTCACGCTGGCTGAATTCGGGTGCCGGGATGCAGGTCGATCTATGAAGTGTCATCCCCTTGAGGGAGTCCGGCGTTCCCTAACTCCTTCTTTTGCTCTTCGCTCAGGTTCCACGGCAAGAACAGTTGGACATTCTCCGGGACCTTGCCGCCGGCCGCCGCGCAGTGCTCGAAGTACCACGTCAGCCATTTCCGAGGATTGAGCTTCCACATCGACAGCGTGGCTAAGATCGAGAACAACGCCGCCGCCAGGTGACCACTCCATTGGGAACCTGAGCCGTAGAAGTTCTTCCGTGCCACCCCCGGGCCCCGCGCAAGTCGTTCTGAGACGTTGTTGTCCATCGGGATCCGCGGGTCATCCACGAACAGCGTCAGCCCTTCCCAGTGCAATTGCAGGCTTTCCAGAGCTCTCCGGCAAGGTGGTGCAAGGTCCGCCTGGGCCAGTTCGGTCTCCATCTGTGTTTTCATCTCGGCCACGGCCTGCCGCAGGCAGTCGTCCGCTACCCCTTGCTCGGGAAAACTCGCGGGATGCGAGCGCGGGGGGGGACTGCGGACCGGTGAGAGTTGGACATGGTGGCCCTCCTTGAGATTGGCCTAGCGATTCGCCACGCCGTGACTGGCACCACTGGGCCAGTTGCAGCAGCGCAGCAGCGCTGATTCTAGGCGGCCCAGCTTCCGCGATACAAGCCGTAGCTTGAGGGGTAGTGTGGGTGGGACATCTCCACCGCCCATCGATATTTGTAGCCCAAGGCCACCAATTCCGCCGGCAGGTCCAGGAGATTCGTGACCAAGACCAGAACATTCGGCTTGCCGTTGGAGTCGAGTTTGTCAGTCTGGACCTTGACGATCCGCACCTTTTGCTTGAGGACGTTCTTGTGGTGAACGGTGCCCAAGCGTTTCACAATGACATCGCTGACAACGCCCGCTGCCCTGGCTTCCTTCGTGAGAGGTCGTTCCTCCAACACTGTGTAGGCGACGCTGTCCTGCACACGCGCAATGAAGGAGGAACCAGCGTCCACGATGTCCTGGAAGAGCTGGTATTCCTCGTAGCCGCGATCGACAACGTACACGCGACTAGGCTGGAGCATCTTTCGCAATTGCTCGCGTTCGGAGCCGCTGCCATGCGTAACCGTGACGTCGGCCGGGATGCCCCTGAACACATCCCTTCAAGTGCCCTAAGTCGGACCAAGGAGGCTCTCGTCACCTTCCCCCACCCGGAACCGGGACGGTCCACAAGCTCTTCACCAAGTGGGAGGTGAAGACCGTCGCGTTCGACCTCGACGGCGACGAACTCGCCTTCTACGACGACCTGACCCACTGCGTCGAAGACCAGTCGATCCGGGATGCGACCGAAGACAGCACCGAGGGCGGGCCATCGGCTTAACGATGGCGATGCTCCAGCGCCGGATGGCTTCGACCATCTACGCCGTCCGGCGGACCCTCTAACGAATGCGGAAGCGGCGAGAAAAGATACTGGTGTGGCGTCAACCTTTGATTGACGAGTCACATGCAGTCGAGCCACGTGAAAACAAAGACGCTCAACCCTTCAAAGGAAGGTTGACGGGACATTTGCCGACCTCGAAGCCTACCGCAAGCAGTAGACTTCTCACGGCGCACTCTGACTATGCGAGCATTGACGCAATGGCCTGGCTCTCATCGAACAAGGTTTCGAGTGCGCTGTCGTTCTTCCGCCACGAAGAGGGCGAACCCGATGGGGCGTGGCCCGTCGAAGACTCGGGGCCAGGCCCCATCGTTCTCGTGACTGTTGGAAGCCAACGAGGCGCGCGGAGATTACGTAACATTCATACAGAATAATACAAACGATTGTCAATACCATAAGAGCAATGGCGACCGCGTAAGCCCCGCGTAGCCAAGGCCCTCCGCCTGCGCCGCGATCGTCGCCGATGCCGTCTGTGGTGGGATGTGCCGTCTGTTCGCCGGGTGGGTTTCGACGCGCGCTCCGCTGGCCGGGAGCTCTGACCTCGGGCGAACCACCGTGTCATCGAGTCGGCGCACGACGGGCAGAGATTGATGACGGGGTGCGCGGAATGCAACGGCCCGGATTGGACCAAGATCAGCACCGGATCGTGCTCGAGAGGCGAGCCAGACCGGCACTAGGACTCCACAGTCTTGGCCATCGATTCCGCGTCCATTCTCGACACGAGCCTCGTTCGATCTTACTCTTCACGAATCCCGACGGGGCCACCGTCCGCCCCCTTACCCGAGCCAGACTCGATCCGGTCCCGGCGGCAGGCGGCGTAGATTGCTGCGATCTCCCGCCCGTACCGTTCGTCCGAAAACCGCTCGACCGCCGTCCGCCGGGCGTTCGCCCCGAGGCGGGCCCGTAGCCCCGGGTCGGCGGCCAGCCGGGCGATCGCGCCGGCCAACCCTGTCGCATCGCCGGGGACGTGGCCGAGCCCATCGTGGCCGGGGGTGAACAGCTCCGCCGCCCCGCCGGCCGCGGCGACCACAACCGGCTTGCCGCAGCCCATCGCCTCGGCGATCGTCAGCCCGAACGGCTCGGGCCGGGTGCTGGCGTGGACCGCCACGTCGAGCATCCGGTACACGTCCGCGGGGTCCGCCCGGAACGGGACGAACCCGACCCGGCCGGCGAGCCAGTTCGCCGCCGCCCGCCGCTCCAGCTCGTCGCGGGTGAACTGCGACCCGGCAGTGGCGTAGATCGGCCCGCCGACGATGTAACCCCGGACCGGCGGCCCGGTCGCGGAGAGCCGAGCCAGGGCGTCGAGGAATACGACCTGCCCCTTCCAGTTGGCGTAGGTCGCCACCAGCCCGACCCGGACCACCCCGGGCCCCGCCGGCTCCAGCCCGGCAAGGCGGTCGAGCTCGGCCCCGTCGCGGTCGCCCGGCGCGAAGTGGTTTGTGTCCACCGCGTTCCGGACGACCGAGATCGCCAGCCCGGGGAGGACCGCCTCCGCGTCCCGCCGAACCGCCTCCGAGATGGCAATGCCGCCGGCCACCCCAAGGGTCAGCCGCCGGAGCAGCCGGGCCATCACCGGGCGGTGCGAGAGAAAATCGTGCAGGTGCCAGAGCACCGGAACCCCGCGGGGCCGGGCCAAGGCGGCGAAGGCGTGGGCCTTCAGCCCGTTGGAATGGATCAGATCCGGCGCGGACCGGCGGAGGGCCGCCCGCAGCCGCCTGACGAAGCCGAACGCCGCCGGGGCCTCACCTAGCGCGGCCCACCCAAACCCGAGCCGGGCCAGGGTGCGGGGCCGGCCATTGTCCCGCAGCCGGGTATCCCCAAGCCTGGCAAGGCTGGCCGGGAGCGGCACCACCGTCACGGCTGCCCCAAGCCGTTCGGCCTCCGCCTCGAGCGGACCGCCGGCGAACAGCACCACGTCCAGTCGTGCGCCGGGAAGGTGCTCGCGGGCCCCACGAATCGCGGCGAGCAATACGCGCTCGCCCCCGCCCACTTCCCCGATCGGGTTCAGAAAGGTGATTCGCATGGGATGAGAGTTGTCGGTTGTCCGTTGTCCTTCGTCCGTTGTCCTTTGTCGGTGCGACTGAATCCGGGGATTAGTGGGAGGTAGGTTGCGTTTGGAGAGGGGGCGGACGGGGCCACCAACAGTCTGGCACGAAGGGGACGTGGTTGGCCGGCTCCCAATGTCCCGCAACTGGTATAGAAAAGTCCGAGAAACGCGGAGTTCGCGCAGCCGACACGCCCCGAGCGAGGACAGGAAGTGCTGGCAGAGCGTTGAGCTGGGTATCCATGGCCTGAACAGATGGCCCGTAAAATGTCGAGAAATGTCGAGAAACGCGGAGTTCACGCAGCCAGAAACGGTCCGAGCCCGCCGCCTTGCCTCGCCAAGCCGGAGATTAGCACGGCGAATCGCCTTGGTTCAAGGGAGGGGTCGAGCTCGGCCGGATGGCGTGAGTTGTTGAGGCCGTGGGGAGATGAGCGAGATCGCAGTCTTTCCCACCGCGGAGCGGTTCAGTTCAAGACCAGTTCGGGGAACCACCAACGCCCTAGCGGAAGAGGCCAGCCACTGCCTGGCACCCGCGAAACGTGGGTCGCCCGTTTCGCCGTGGGCTATGCTAAGGTAAACCGATGTAGGACTCAATCCCCCGCGCTGCCTTGCACTCTTTGAGAAGGCGGAAGGGCCCGTTTTTGGCACCCGGAAAACGTGTGTGGCCCTGCGGGTGGACCCTATCGCCCCCTGGAGACAGTGAGATGTTCAACAATAAAAGCCCTGCCGGACCACCGGGGGGTGGTCCGGCAGGGCCGTAGGCGTGGGATCCGGCCGAAGGTCAGGCGGTCGCCTGCCTCCGACGACGCCAGGTGTAACCCAGGCCCATCAGCGTGACGACGCCCGCCCCGAGGAGCGGACCCGGCTCGGGAACGGCAAGAGGAACGGCATTGCCAGCGGCATCGCCACCTCCCACGCCCCCATTGGCAATCCAGATTACGGCGAACTGGTAACCGACAAGAACACCGGACGACTTGGCGAAATCGCTGGTGCTCACGCCGTTCACTGTGAAGGAGATACTTTGGGCTGCGGTTCCGCTAACGGCTTGGTTGAAGGACCCGAAGCTATCGAGTGATTGACTGGTGGACGAACTCCATCCAGTCGGGGGCGTAACGCTGGTGCCCACCGGGGCGTTGAACGCGAATTCAGAGATCGTGGCTACCGGCGATTGAGATATGGGCAGAGGAGTGTTGTCCGCCATAACTTCAACGGTCACATTGCTGCCGGCCTGCGTGAGGGTGCCTGACGCGTACGGCCCCGGAAGTGACGCAATAAAAGTGCCTTGGGCGCCGGTGTCGATGTTGATCAGGATCTGTGCCTGAGCTCGGCCTGTGCCGAGCATCAGGCACAGAGCGACCGCCAGCCCGCACCCTGTGGTGAAATGTCTCATCAGAAGATCCTCCTGCTCCTTAACCGCCTCAGCCGCCTGACATCCGGTCGTCCACGCTGGGCGACCGGGCGGCCTGGCGTGGCCTCCTGGCCAACATCCTTTCCCATGCGTGGGAAAGGCACAACAAAAAACTTCCGATCTTTGACAGATGGAAACCTGGCCGACGCCTCCTTTGGGGGCGGCCCGATGATGCCGTCGGGGACCGTTGGTGGGTGTCCGCGGGGCACCGTCGGGCGGATGACTGTGGGCGAAACGATGGTGTCACGGCCCATGCCGGGATCGTCGGTTCGCTCCCACAGCGGAGCGCGGGTCAGGGCCCCCCGTGCAGCCCGCGCTGAGATTCTGGAGGGGGTGAGAGCACGCCTTTTTCACCAGCGTGCCGTGGTCGGGATGGCCGAACGTGGGGGGGGATCAACCCGGGGGTTTTCCCAGGCCGGCCAGTTGCTTCCGGTGGGCGGCCGCCATCTCGGCCAGGCCCAGGTGCTCGTACGTGTCCACCAGCGCCTGGTGCAGGTCGGCGTCGCGCGGGCTGGCGGGGAGGGCGGCCTCCAGGTCGGGCAGCGCCTCCTTCCAGCGGCCGAGCCGGGCCAGGGCCACCCCGCGGGTCCCGTGAAATCGGGGGTTGTCCGGCTGACGCTCGACCGCCAGGTTGGCCAGGGTCAAGGCGCGCTGGGGGTCGGGGGACTCGCCGCGGACCAGCATCCAGGCAAGGTTGTTGACGATCACGGCGGACTGCGGGTCGGACCGTTCGGCCTGCTCGAAGTGGAGGCGGGCCTCGTCGAATCGGGCGCGGAGCCAGGCATCGACGCCGAGGACGAAATGGATCCCGGCGCGGTCCTCGCCCTTGGCCAGCAGGTCCCGCAGCATCGCGCGGGCGCGCTCGGCCTCGGCTCCGCCCGTCTGGAGCATGCGGGCGAACTGGCCGAGGAGGTCCTTGCTGGTCGGGTCCCAACGCAGGCCCTGCTCCAGGAGGGCTAACCGGTTCCCGGGCTCCGCCTTCGGGTCGTCCTTCAGGGTCGCGGCCCAGACCGCATAGAGGGAGGCCAGGGTGGGTCGGTAGCGCGGGTCGTTGGTCCGCTCCCACCCCCGGCGCAGGACGTCGGCGGCCGTGGGGAAGTCTTCGAGGAAGGCGGCGGCCTCGGCCCAGCGGAGCCGGGCCTCGGGGTCGTCGGGGTTAGCCTCGGACCGGCGGCGGAACTCCCGGACGGCCTGGGTCGCCTCGAAGCGCGCGGAGTCCGGCTGGTTCACCGCCCGGTACACGCGGGCCAGGGTGATCCTCAGTTCGGGGCGCTCCGTCACGGCCCGGTGCAGGAAGGGCGTGGCCTGCTCCGGGCGGCCCGTGGCCACCAGGATCTGGGCGAGCAGGGTGTTCGCCGCGACCGAGGTGCGCTCGCCCGCCAGTGCCTGGCGCAGGTGCCGCTCCGCCTCCCAGAGGGCGCGTTGCGGGGTCGGCTTCTCATTCAGCAGGATCTGCGCCAGGCGGAGCTGGGCGGCCGGGTAGCCCGGGCGGTCGGGTGGGGCGAGCCCGTCGAGGATCGACACGGCCCGGCGCTGGTTCCCCAGCGCCTCCAGCGACCATGCCAGGTTGAACTGGGCCTCGGCCGTGCTGTCAGGGGCGAGGGCCAACCGCTCGAAGCAGAGCTTGGCCACCTGATGCTGGCCCGCCCTGGCGGCGCGCTGGGCCTGGTCCGTGTACGTCATGTGGATCTGACCCGGCGTGGTCATGGCGGCGGCCCATCCGACCGCCAGGGCGAGCCCGCCGACCAGGGCCGCCGGCAGGCCGGCCAGCCAGTCGAGGCGCCGCCGGGGTCTTGCGGGGGCGGCAGGAGGCCGTGCCCCCGGTCCGGGCTCGGTCTTCATCGTACTCATGGGCGTCTCCGATCTTCACGGCGGCGATCCGCCACCTGGTTCAACGGTCGGGGGAGGTCACCGGGTCAGGAGTTGGCGCTCGGTCCGACCGGCTCTGGAGGCCCGCCCGCCGAGCGCGGCCTGCGGAAGCTTCTTTTTGCCTTTTACCTTTTACCTTTTGCCTTGCTGGATGCTCGCCGCGCTCCCGGAAACCGCCCGCCGCAAGGCGGCGCGGGCCTGCTCGAACATCTCCCGGGCCTGGCCCTCGTCGGCGGGCGTGGGCAGGTCTTCGCT
>Ga0208696_1001564_pt1 | contig 13329 bp, 14 predicted proteins | sample Sb_taG_9_FD_187711 | JGI IMG/M metagenome (GOLD analysis project Ga0208696, IMG submission 187711) | Peat soil microbial communities from Weissenstadt, Germany - Sb_50d_b_LC metaG (SPAdes) (version 2) | ecosystem: Environmental > Terrestrial > Soil > Wetlands > Peat | place: Germany...
CAACGAGTGGCTGTACAACGAGTCCTGGGGCGTCGACGTGGCCGTATCCACCCCCCGGCTGCTTTCCGCCCTGGTCGAGGAGGCGGTCAGCGTCGGCGACCTGGTGCGGCTGATGACGTTCGGGCAAAGCGAGGCGAGCCTGGTCGAGCTGACCATGCCGGACGACGCGCCGCTGGTCGGCCAGCGTGTCGGCGCGATCGACTGGCCCGCTGACACGTCGCTGGTGGCGATCTTGCGCGAAGGGCGGGTCCTGGTACCGCAACCCGACGATCCGCTGCAAGCCGGCGACGAGCTGTTCTTCGTGACCAGCGACGACGTCGAGGAGGAACTCGCCCGCCTGCTGCGGTCCAGCGAGCACGCGTGAGATGACGCCGGCTGGCTAGCGCGTCTCGGTGAACTCCGGACCGCGCTCGAAGGGGTTCACGTCACCGCGGAACCGGTTCTCCTCTTCCGCGGCGGCCTGCTCTTCGAGCGCCTGCCGCGCCTCGGGCGGCAGGCGGAGCTCGAGGATTTCCCGCGGCGGCACCGGGTGCTCGCCCCGGACCACCACGACGTTCCTGAGCACCTCTTCGAGCAGTCCGGCCTGCTCGCCTCCGTCCGCGGCGGGTCCGGTGAACAGCCCGCGCACGAACCAGCGTGGACCGTCAATGCCGACGAACCTGACCAGCCGCATGCCTGAGGCCGGCTGCCCGGGTTCCATCGGCACCTGAGCCATCAGCTCGGTCCCGAACGATCCCTCCGATTCCTGGCTCCGGCCGCCTGCCGTGTTCACCTCGGCGGCGATCTCGGCCCGGACGTCGTCCCACAGCGTGCTCCTGCGCGCCGCGGCGAACGCCTGGATCTGCACTTCGCTCTCCCGGTACCTGACCGTCACCCAGGCGCCGTGCTGTTCGGCCATGACGAGCTGGATCTCGTGCTCGGGCCCGACCGGCACCTGCAGGCTGCCGAGGTCCACTCGCTCCTGCGCGGGGAAAGCCTCCCCCGCGTCCCAGGGGCCGCCCTCCGCCCGCACAGCCGCGGCGGGCTGCCCCTCCGCCTCGTCGTCGAACGGCTCGCCGTGATCGAGCTCGTCGCCGGACAGCTCCTGATCGCTGTCACCGGGCCACTGTCGGCCCGCGTCTGCTGAACGACGCCGACGAAACACTGCACACGCTCCTTCTGTTCTCATTCTGGCGATATCGCCGGGCCGCCCGTCCGTCAGGACAAGCCCTCAGGACACCAGCTCCGAACCCCGCCCGCCTCCCCATCCCACTTCACTGTGCCCGCCCGTCGAGCCGAAGCCGCCATCGGCCCTGCTCGACCCGGGAAGCACCGTTACCTCGTGAAATACCGCTCGTTCCACCCGCTGGATGACCAGCTGCGCGATCCTGTCCCCGCGCCTGAAGCTGACCGGGCGGTCCCGGTCCGTGTTCAGCAGGGTCACCTTGATCTCGCCCCGGTAGCCTGCGTCGATGGTCCCCGGCGCGTTCACCAGCGTCACCCCGTGCTTGGCCGCCAGGCCGGAGCGGGGATGAATGAACGCCGCGTACCCGTCGGGCAGCGCGATCGCCAGCCCGGTCCGCACCAACGCCCGCTCACCTGGTCCAAGCTCGACGTCTTCGGCCGTCGTCAGGTCCGCGCCCGCGTCGCCCGGATGGGCGTACGACGGCAGCGGGACGCCGGGATCGAGGCGCTTGATCAGCACGTCGGGTTCGGAAGGCGGCAACGGAGACTCCCTAACTGCTTGCACGCACGGTGAGGATAGCGCGACATCCGGGCACTGTCGCATCTTATGGGTCGTCCGGACCGGGATCTCGCCGTCGCAACTCGGGCACCGCCCTGGTGATCACGGCGACGATCGGCACGGCCACCACGGCACCGACGATTCCGGCCAGCACACCGCCGACCGCCAGCGAAAGGATGACCGCGAGCGGGTGGAGCCGTATCACCCGGCCGACCACCTGAGGCTGGAGCAGGTGGGCTTCCAATTGGTCCTCGACGATCAGGATGCCCAGCAGGATGACCGCATCGACCCAGCCCTTGGTGGCCAGCGTCACCACAATGGCCAGCGCACCCGCCACCAGCAGCCCTACCAGCGGCACGAAGGCGGCCAGGAACACCAGCACGGCGAGCGGCAGGGCCAGCGGGACGTTCATGATCCACAGGACGAGACCGATCACGACCGCGTGGATGGCCGCCACCGCGACGGTGCCACGTATGTAGTACACGACCGCCAGCCAGGCGGCGTGCCCGGCCCGGTTCACCCGTTCGGCGTTCTCGGTCCGCAGCGCGCCGAGCAGCCAGGTCCAGATCCGCTCCCCGTCCTTGATCAGGAAGAACGTGACGAAAAGCATGAGGACCAGACCGCCGAAGAACTGGGCGGCGATCTTCCCGCCGGTCACCACGGTGCCCTCGACGAGCGATTTGTGCTTGCTGAGGTAGCTGGGAATGTCGTTCAGAAACTTCTGGACGTTGCTGTTCTTGACGTGGAAGGGCGGCCCGGACAGCAACGATTCGACTTGCGTGGCGGTGTGCCTGGCCTCCGCGACCAGGGTCGGATAGTCCGCGCTCACCCGGGTGGCGACCAGTGTGACCAAGCCGCCGAGCACGGCGGCGGCGATGAGCAGGGTAACCCAGGTCGCGGCGAGTCTGGGCAGCCCGGCCCCGCACAGCCGGTTCGCGAGCGGCTGCAGCAGGGCGGTAAGCAGGAGCGCCGCGATGCACGGCACGACCACGATGTACAGGATGCCGAGCATGCGCGTGATCAGGTAGATGGCGAGGGCGAGAATCAGCAGGCGCCAGGACCACGCGGCTCCCGTTTGCAGCCATTCCGGCACCCGGTTGTACTCGGCCGCGTTCTCGCGGCGGTCTGGCATGGTTACCCGGGCATGCTCCGGCCTGCCGACCGGGCGCTGCTCCGCCGCCGCGGCGCGGTCCTGTCCCGGTCCGGACCGCCCCGCGCCGAAGGTACCCGCCCGCCCCGCGCCCACGTCGGCCGTCATGCCCGCATCGTCGCAGCCCCTTGCTGAGCCCCCGGTCCCGGTCACTCGGTCGCCGCCCCTACCGGGATCAGCACTGTCAGGGTCAGCACGGCCAAGGCCAGCATCGCCGCTCGGGTTAAGGCCCTCGGGGGCCGCCCTCGGCCGGGTCAGCGCGTCACGGCCGACCCGTCGTCCCCGCCCCCGCCACGACTCCATCTGACCAACTACCCTCGACTGCATGCATGATTACCGCGAACGGCTCCGCGTACCGCTCGCCTGGTGGCTGCTCGCCGTACCAACTGTCCTCATCCTCGGCGCCACGCTTTTCGCTGGCCTCGCCGAACCCTGGCCGGTCATCATCATGACCGGGCTCGCCGCGGGCTGCGCCGCATTCCTGATCACCCTGGGCCTGGCCACGGTGGAGATCCGCAACGGGGCTCTGCGGGCGGGAAATACCGTGCTGCCCCTGACGGCCGTCAGCGAGGTGGTCAGCCTCGACGAAAAGCAGACCACGCGGTTGCGCGGCCCGCGAGCGGACCCGGCAGCCCACCTGTATTCGCGACCTTACCTCAAGGAGTCGGTCTATCTGGCCGTGGCCGCGTCGCACCCGGCGGCTGGCTCGGCCCCGTACTGGCTGATCGGCACCAGGCATCCGGCGGAGCTGGCCGCCGCCATCGAAAGGTGCCGGGTACAGGCCGGCCATGAACCAGTGGCATGATTGCGCGAACGAGGGTAGCGGACGGGGCGACAAGGAGGCAGCGGGATGGCAGACAGGAAAGTGGACCTCGGCACCAAGGTGATCAGCGCCGTGGCGGCCATGGCGGCCGCCTTCGTCGCACGCAAGGTGATCACGTTCGCCTGGACCAAGGCCACGGGCAAGGAACCTCCCACACACCCGGAGGACCCGCAGGTGGCCCTGAGCGAGGCGCTCGGCTGGTCCGTGCTGACCGGCGTCAGCGTCGAGGCGGCGAGGCTGCTCGCCACCCGGGCTGCGGCACGTAGAACGTACAGCGGCCCGGACCGCGAGCCCGCCAACGCCGCGGACGGCTAAGCCGCGCACTCCCGGCAGACAAGCTGACCATTGCGGTCTTCTGCAAGCTGACTCCGGTGGTGCACAAGGAAGCACCGGGAACACGTGAACTCATCCGCCTGTCGCGGTATCACCCGGAACGAGAGTTCCTCGTTCGACAAGTCAGCCCCAGGCAACTCCAAGGACTCGGCGACATCGTCGGGGTCAAGATCGATGGTGCTCGATGACTTGTCCATCCGGCGCGCCTGAAGTTCCTGAAGGCTGTCCTCAGTCAGGTCGTCGTCCGTCTTCCGCGGGCTGTCGTAGTCGGTAGCCATCTGAGTACTCCATCCCCCTTCATCCGTAGTGCGCATTCGCTGCGCGGTTGTAACGCTTTCAAGGCCGTAGTTGTGCCCGATTCCGGCGGGGAATTCTGTCACGTTCGCGCCCAGCGCACACGCGCCACGCCGATAACTCCTGACGCATCCCGTTCCTGGTCCGTCGGCGAGAGTCTTTCCCGGTCCGCTTACCCGTCCCGTTCCTGACTACGTTGCGCGTCCCACTCTGGGTTCAGCCTGGTCAGGAAAGTATCTAGCTCCTGGTACAGGCCTGGGCCTGCGGCCACCGCCATTGAGGTGCTCTCCATCTTGCCGGCCAGTCCGCCGACCGACGCGCCCGCCTCGCGGGCGATCAGGCCGCCGGCCGCGAAGTCCCAGTAGTTCAGGCCCCGCTCGAAGAACGCGTCGAGACGTCCAGCGGCTACCGAGCACAGGTCCACGGAGGCGGAACCGCCGCGCCTGATGTCCCGTATGTACGGCAGCAACGCCGCGATCACCTCACCCTGCACCCGTCGGCGTCCCGAATCGTACCCGAACCCGGTACCCACCAGGGCCTGGCCGAGCGGCACGCCCGAGGTGCAATGCAGCGCCACCCTGGCCTCGCCCCGGTGCAGCCAAGCGCCCTGGCCGACCACCGCAGTGAACGTCTCGCCGCGGCGGGGAACCTCGACCACCCCGGCGACGACAGTGCCGTTTACCTCGGCCGCGATGGACACCGCCCAGTCGAACAGGCCGTACAGGTAGTTGACGGTCCCGTCCAGCGGGTCGACCACCCAGCGCACACGCCCAGGCCGGCCGCCGTCGCTCCCGCCACCGGCCGGGCCGCCTGCCGTCTGGCCGCCTTCTTCGCCCAGGACAGCGTCCCCAGGGCGATGCGCGCGGATCCGGCTGGTGATCAAGGCCTCGGAGCGGCGATCCATCTCCGTCACCACATCGGTCGGGCTCGATTTAGTTTCGACGACCTCAGGACGCTCGTCGCCTCGCCAGGAGGCCAGCAGCCGCCCTGCCTCGCCGGCCGCGGCTACCGCGATCCGCAACAGCGCCTCAGCGTCCTCGTCGGCCTGCGTGTCCGTCATGCCGGCGATGTCCCTTCGGCCCCCCTGGGCCGGCCGACAGGCGCGGCATACCGGCAGCAGTCGGCCGGACAAGCCTGTCTCGGCACGCCCATGCCCCCGAGCGCGGCCGGTGAACCCGCATCTCCCGGTATCAGATTATCCAGAACCGTACTATCCAAATCCGGGCTATCCAGAACCGGGCTATCCGGGCCGGCTTCGTCTGGCAGGGCCAGGCGTTCCCTTACGAGTTCGGTGACCATGGAGGCGAACCTCGGGTGGCCGCCTGGAGTGGCCACCCGGGCGAAGACCAAGCCCAGCGCGTCGGCGCTCTGCGCCGCCTCGACGTCTAGGTCGTGCCGGACCTCCATGTGGTCCGAGACGAAGCCGACCGGGATCACCACCACGGCCTGCGTGCCAGACTTAGCCAGGTCCCCTAGGTGATCACAGACATCGGGTTCCAGCCACGGCTGAGACGGCGGACCGCTCCGGCTCTGATAGGCGAGGGTGTGGGGATGCGTGCCACCTCCCACCCGTTCGGCAATTAGACGGGCGGCCTCGGTCAGTTCGGCGACGTACCTGTGCCCGCCGCCCGGCCCGCTGGCCTCGGCCATCGCGACCGGGACACTGTGCGCGGTAAAGACCAGGTGGGCGTCGTCCCGCAGGTCAGCGGGGAGGGTGGCCAGCGCGGCGCGCGTGCTTTCAGCGAACGGCTCGATGAAACCCGGGTGGTTGAAGAAGCGCCTGATCTTGTCGATCCTTGGCGCATCCGGGCCGACCGCGGCACGGGCCCGCTCTATGTCATCCAGGTACTGCCGGCAACTCGAGTAGGAACTGTAAGCGGAGGTCACCAGGGCGACGGCGCGCCGCACGCCGTCATCAGCCATGGCCCGCACCGTATCCGTCAGGTACGGCGTCCAGTTTCTGTTCCCCCAGTAGACGGGCAGCGACAGGCCGCTGGCCGAGAAGTCGGCGCGGACCGCGGCCAGCAGGTCCCGGCATTGCTGGTTGATCGGGCTCACCCCGCCGACCGCGTAGTAGTGCTCGGCCACGCTCACCAGCCGTTCCGGCGGGATGCCGCGGCCGCGAGTGACGTTCTCCAGGAACGGCATCACCTCGCCGGGGCCTTCCGGGCCGCCGAACGAGACAAGCAAAAAGGCGTCGTATGCCGGCATGCCTCCATCCAACCAGGGCTGCCGGGTGGCTGCGTTCGGGGGCCTGGGGCTCGCACGGCGCCGAGAAGCTCCGCCTGTGCCGTGTCCGGCCATGGAGCGCGACGCTACGTCCGGATCGCTCCGGGAACGTTACGGCCCGGCCCCGGAGCTGGGAGTTTTCGCAGGAAACCCGGTTGCAGCGTCCGATATCGTAATGATCATGGGGCAATGCGGCCAATGACGGGTATTGACGACGCGAAAAGACCCGCCAGCCGCTCCCCCGCAGGCCTGCTGACCCGGCCGCTGCGGCCGTACGCGGAGATCTTCCGAGTTCCAGGGGCCTGGCGCTTCTCCGCGGCCGCGGTCATCGGGCGGATGCCGATGTCGATGTTCGGGCTCGGTACCGTCCTGCTCATCTCGGCCAACACCGGGAAGTACGGCGTGGCCGGCGCGGTGTCCGCGGTCGGCTCGTTCGGCTACGCCCTCACCTCACCGCGGATCGCCCGGCTGATGGACTCACGGGGCCAGCGGCGCGTCCTGCTGCCGCTGCTCACGGTGTTCGCCGTGGCCACGGCGATGCTCATCGTGGCCGTCGAGCTTCACCTGCCGACCTGGGCCTTCTTCGTGCCAGGGGCGATTGCGGGCGCGACCATGCCGTCCCTGGGCACGCTAGTCCGGGCCCGCTGGAGCGTCCTGCTCGCGGGCTCGACCCGGCTGCACGCCGCGTTCTCCTTCGAGTCGGTCGCCGACGAGCTGTGCTTCGTCATCGGCCCGGCCGCCGTGACGCTGCTCGCCACCGAGGTCTTTCCCGCCTCCGGCGTCGCAGTGGCGGCCCTGCTGTGCGTGCTAGGGACGCTGTGGTTCGCAGCCCAGCGCGGCACCGAGCCGGTCGTCGTCCCGCGGGACCGGCCCGCTGCCGGGCAGGCCGGACAGTCCGCCCGGCCTGCCCGGGTCCGCGGCGCAGCCGCGCCCGGACTGGTGGTGTTGGCCCCGGTGTACCTGCTGCTCGGCGCGATGTTCGTGTCAATCGACCTGAGCACGGTGGCGTTCGCCCAGCACTTCGGGCACAAGCCGCTGGCCGGCTTCATCCTCGGCACGTACGCCCTGGGCAGCGCCACGGGCGGGCTCTGGTACGGGTCCAGGCAGTGGCGGGCGGCGGTCGAGAAGAGGTTCGCGCTCACCCTCACGCTGACCGTGCTCGGCGTGGCCACGTTCTGGGCCCAGCCGAACTTGGTCACGCTGACCTGCGGAATCTACCTGTGCGGGCTGACCATCGCACCGACCCTCATCGCCGGCTTCAGCCTGCTCGAGGCTCAGGCCAGGCCGGGCCGGCGGACCGAGGCCATGTCCTGGCTGAGCAGCGGCATCGCCGTCGGCATAGCCATCGGCGCGTCCGTGGTCGGCTTCCTGATCGACGCGCACGGCCCGCGGCTGGGGTACGTGTTCGCCGCCCTGTGCGGTGCCGCCAGCGCCGCGACCTGCCTAGTGGGGCTGCGCCGCCTCAGGCCCGTAGAGGTGCCCGCCTAAGGGTAGTTCTGGGCGTACTCGCTGGCCAGCGCGAGTACCTCGGCGACGTACCAGGTCGCGTGGTTGTAGGCGAAGATGGCCTGGGACAGTGTCGCGGGGTTCCCGGCGCCCGCGGCGCACAGCAGGCGCGCGGCCGAAGGCACGGCATCGAGCGGGTTCATGATGTCCGGCGGGCTGGGCTGGCCGAACGCGCTGATGCCCCACTCGGCCCAGGTGGACGGCAGGAACTGCATCGGCCCCTGCGCCCCGGCGCTGGACGGCCCGTCGTTGGCGCCGTCACCGCTCTCGATCTCGTTGATCGCGGCCAGGACTGTCCAGGACATGCCCGGGCAGTACTCCTCGGCAGACGCCCGGTACAGGTTTAGGAGACTCGCCGTCGCGCCGGCGGTCGGCACGTTCGTGCTCACCGGGAGTTTGCTCACCGTGACCACGGGCACCAGGTTGATCACCTTGGCGCCCGGGCCGATGACCGACCGGACCTTCGCCATCAGCGTGACCAGGTTCACGCCGGGCGCGTTGATCAGGACGGCAAAGTTCTTCGCCAGCCCCAGCTGGGCCGACCGGGCCTGGTCCACGATCGCGTCGGCACCGGGGATGCTGAGCTCGGTCTGCGCGCCGAACGGCACCTGCGTGTGGACCGCGGCGGAGACCTGATAGGAGTTCCTGGCCGACAGGTGCAGCTTGCTGGCCGCGGCGGGGGTGCTGACCAGCTGCCCCTTACTCAGGTCAGCCCAGACCGTGTCCGCCGCCGCGGTCTCCGGCGGGGTCCAGGACCGGAACGCCTGCGGCGACACACCGAGCACGTCGGCGCTGTGGCCGTTGACCGTGACCTTGCCGCCGTCAATGGGCAGCACCGCCCGTACGCCGGTCAGCTTGGTGATCCTGGCCAGCTGCGCCGGGGTGATCCCGGTCGGCGTGGCGGCGATCAGGTCAGGCACGAACAGCTGCCGCGGCGGCGCCCCGGCTGAGCCGGGGACCTGCAAGGACTTCGGGACAGAACCCCCGGGCGCGGCGACGCCAGGGGGCGGGGCGACCCCGAAGGTATAGGGACCGCCCGGACCACTGGCGGCACCTGCCGGGACGGCGAATGCCGTCAGCGTCGCGCACGTCGCGGCGGTGACGGCAGCCAACCGAGCGGCACGCCGCATCAGTGCGGCACGCCACAAGAACGGAGACAGCACAATGGATAAGACGATATAAGGCATCTCACACCAACAGAAAGCCCCCAGCCGGGTAATTAAAGAGTCGTTAAGCCTCCTCTTAAGAGATCTTCAGCTTTCCGGAACCCCAGAAGTCTGTATGCCGGACCGTTCGGAGCACGACCACCCCGCTGTTTCCCTCAGCCCCGGAGCAGGAGAGCATCTGGGGACTGATCCCGCGGCTGGCCAGCGTCCCGTTCAGCCACCAGGCGGCGCGGGATGCCGACGAAGGGCGGCCGGTCATGGTCACCGGCGCCGTGCCGGAGCAGGTCACCGCCTACCAGCTCATCGCCGAGCAGGTCGGCAAGCTATTCACCAGTTCATGAAGGCTGCGGCACCAGCGGAGCGAACCGGACTTCGTGGGCCGCACCGGGCGCGCCGAACGCGAGCACGCGCTCAGCCTCGGCCACCAGCGCGTCGCGCTCGCGCCCGGGGCCGAACAGTTCGATGGTCAGCGTGGCCGCGTCCCGGCTCCGGGTCAGCCGCCACATCCCGGCCACGAACCCGTCGACGAGCACGGACCCGGGGATGACGCCGTTGATGGTGTAGAGCCGCTTGGTGGCCTCGGCGCTGATCACGCGGGACCGTTCGGCGTGCGACAGCACGAGGTTGTCGAACTCGGCCGCCAACCGGACCGGCGCGGGCACCTCGCCGCCCGGGCGCGGCGCGGTCGGCAGGTCGAACAGCTCGGCACCCTGCTCGTCACGGAAGGTGACCAGGGACGGCCGGAGTTGCTCGAGAACCGCCTTCAGCCCGGTCAGCCCGGACCAGGCCTGCACGTCCCGCACGGTAGCCGGACCGAACGCGCCCAGGTACCTGGTCACCAGCTGTGCGAGCTCGGCCCGTGAGGCGGGCCGGGACGCGTGAGCCGGGCCGGCCGGGGGGCGCGGCTGGCCGAGCCAGTGTTCGGCCGACGTGTGCAGCGACTGCCCGGCCTGGCCCCAGACGGCACGTGGCGGCACCTGAACCAGTGGCACGAACGCGCGCACTCCCTGGGCCAGGGCGGCCGGCGGGTGATCGGGCCACCGTGCCGACAGCGCCTGACCGAGCTGGCTGAACGTCATCGGCTCGGCCTCCACCAGGCTGCGGCCTACCGCGGCCAGCGCCCCGGGGTCCACCCCGGCCAGCTGCTTACCGAACGCGCCGCGCATGCCGCGCTCGATCACCGGCTGGACCAGCCGCCGTAGCGGCAGGCAGTCCCGGGCGGACACCAGGTGGATGGTGCCGCGCATCAGTGCGATCCGGACCACGCTCCGGTCGGTGATCAGCTCGGCAAGGTCACCGGGGCGGAACCCGTCCAGCCGGGAATGCAGTCCGTAGTAGGGCGGGAACGGCGCCTGGGCCTGCAGCCCGACCAGGTGCTCGACGGTCTGCATCACCTGCGCGGCCCGGACCGGCCCGGAGGCGGGCAGCCGGGGACGGTCGAGCAGCAACTGGCGGGCGAGCAAGGCGCGGTTGACCGCGCGGCGGCTCAGTACCCGCGAGGCCGGCATCAGTAGCAGATGTTCGTGTGCAGACGGGCCGCGGGAAGCGGGTGGGCCAGGGCCTGCGCGGTGCGCGAGTCGGCCGGCCGGTGCAGCACCACGTAGCCGTCATCGGCGAACACCTGCGAGTACCCGTGCGCCCGCAGGTAGGCCACCTCCTGGGCCTGCTGGCTGGGCGTACAGAACGGGAAGTCGAGCCCGAGGGTGTCCCCGACCACCCACGGCGCCCACCGCGGCGTCCCGTCGAGCAGCAGCACCGTGTCCCGGCCAGACAGCCGCGGGCCGATGTTGTTGGGCGCCTCCACCTCGACCCCGGCGGGCACGTGCGCGATGGCCGCCGCGGCGGCCCGCATCCGCGCATTGACCCCGTAGAAGCCGGGGTGCAGCAGCGAGCCGAACGGCGAGGACGGGACGTACACCAGGGCGGCGGCGCAAATCGCGGCGGCCCAGAGCGTGGCTGGACGCCAGGCCGCGCCGCCACGCCGCAGCCAGGACGGGCGGCGTGCCGGATAGGTGAGGAACTTGTCCCAGCGTTCCGGCCATCGCCGCTGCAGCCGCGCGGCACCGTCCACCGCGGCACAGCAGAGCATCATTACTACGAACGCGTCGTACTGGAACTTCGCCTGCCACCACAGCGGATAGCCCGAGGCGAGCATCCGCTCGGCCAGCAGCGGCAGCACCGCGACCACCATCGGCGAGGCGAGTGGCAGGAAGCCGAAGGTCGCGAGCAGCCCGATCATGGTCCGGGCCTTCACCCACGGGGTGACGAACACGCGCAGCGCGTGCAGCGGATGGGTGATCACACCTACCAGCGCGCTGCCCAGCGTGGACCCGAACTGGTCGTACGCCCAGTAGAAGGTGGCCGACCCGCCGAACGCGGGGATCAGCAGGTGGGTAGCCACCCAGGTCGCGGCCAGCCCGCCCACGACAAAGGCCAGGCCGATCCAACGGCGCCTGGTCAGCAGCAGATAGCAGCCGAAACCGGCGACGAGCAGGCCCATGTCCTCCTTGACCAGCAGCAACGCCGCGGCAGCCAGGATTGCGTGCCAGCGCCGCCCGGCGTCGAACCGCTCCACCATCACGGCGGTCAGCAGCGGGACGAAGGCGACCTCGTGGAAGTCGAATATGACGGCTTCCATGACCGGCAGCGACAAGGCGTAGGCGACGCAGACGAAGTACGCGGCCCCTGGGCCGAGTTGGCGCCGGGTGTAGGCCCACAACGGCGGGATGGCCAGCGCGAACAGCACCCCCTGGGCCACCAGCAAGGTGGCCGGGCTGTCGTGGATCCAGTACAGCGGGGCGAACAGCGCGAGAACCGGCGACCAGTGGTCGGCCAGCAGCAGGAAGTGCGCGCCCACCCCGTCGGCCACGCCGCGCGCGATCGAGGTAGGCGCCTGGAAGTGCGCATAGCCGCGGACGCCCTGGTCGAAGATGACCAGGTCGAACGTACTGGCCAGGAAGCGGCGGAACAGGATGAGCGAGTCCAGGCAGTAGACGAAGGCGGCCGCCGCGGTCAGCGCGCCCACCTTGACCCCGCTGTGGCCCCACAGCTTCCGGAACCACCCAGCATCGCCGACCGTCCCGTCAGCCATGCCGGGGGCGGTCGCTGCGCTGGCAGGCCGGGAACCGGCGGCCTGACTACTCACCGCTGGAAGGGTAGCAGTGCGTCTGGAAAGCAGCGGGAAAGTGCGGCGGGTAACCCGAATGGGCAGTAATGAAGATGCGTAGGGCTACGCTCTTGCTATGAACCAGGAGGCAAGCCGCGGCCCCGCCAACGCCGCGCCGCGCGGGACCGGGCGGCCACCAAGGAAACAACCTGCTAGACCATCTCTGGGCGGGGGTACCCCCGCCCAGGATCGTGAACTGCGCGCGCAGGGCCGCGAGACCGTCAGCCGGCTACTGGATGCAGGCATGGTCGAGTTCGAGAACCGCGGCTTCCACGGCGTCCGGGTGGATGACGTGGTGCGCCGGGCCGGCATCTCGCACGGGACGTTCTACCTCTATTTCTCCAACAAGGAAGACCTGTTCAAGGCCTTGCTGAAGGACGCCCTGCACGACATGGAGATCGTGGCCGGCGACTTCCCCGTCGTCACCAGTGACGACACCGGACTCGCCGTGCTGCGCCAGTGGGTTCGCAAGTTCTTCCGCGCCTACGCGGCGCACGCCACGGTGATCCGCATCCTCAGCCAGGCCGACCTGGTGCCCGAGGAGGTGTTCGGCGACGGCCTTCGGCTGTTCTTCAGCATCGCCGAGGCGATGACCACGGGCATGACCGCCGCCGCCCAGGCGGCCGGGAAGCACCAGGAACACGCCGAACTCACGGCGGTGGCTTGCCTGATGATGCTCGAGCGGGTGAACTACCTGATCAGCGCCGAGGTCCGGCTGCCGGAAGACGAGATGTCCGACCGGATCGCGGACATCATGTACGCCGCGTTCGGCCTGAACATTCCGTGAGGCCTCACCGGCGGTAGCACCCGCCTCGTTCGGGAAGAATCTTTAACGTGCGATTTCTCAATGAGAGGGCTCCCGGGTACGACCTGACCTACAGCGACGTCTTCATGGTGCCCGGCCGGTCAGCCGTCGGCTCGCGGCTCGACGTCGACCTG